>Ga0209314_10000014_pt1 | contig 64435 bp, 53 predicted proteins | sample I19B2metaG_FD_184146 | JGI IMG/M metagenome (GOLD analysis project Ga0209314, IMG submission 184146) | Lake sediment bacterial and archeal communities from Gulf of Boni, Indonesia to study Microbial Dark Matter (Phase II) - ​I19B2 metaG... | ecosystem: Environmental > Aquatic > Freshwater >... | reverse complement strand
ATATTGAATATGTGAAAAACATTTTTAATACCATGGGCACCACAATGATAATCGATGAAGAACTCATGCAATCTGCAACCATCCTCGGAGCATGCGGAGTCGCTTATGTTCTAAGATTTATCAGGGCTATGATACAGGGTGGCATTCAGATTGGATTTGATGCAAAAACTGCGAGCGAAATAGTAAACCAGACTGTAAAGGGAGCTGCGGAACTTCTGATCCAGCGCCAGGTCCATCCTGAATCAGAGATAGATAAAGTTACCACACCAAAAGGCTGTACAATTGTTGGATTAAATGAAATGGAACATAACGGTTTTAGTTCATCCCTGATTAAAGGAATTGTTGCATCATATGAAAAGATTGAAAAATAATATAGGAAAGATTGAATATTTTGGCTCACTGCGAATTGCATTACGTACATGTGTTTCGATAATGCTTTTATTATCAGTATTTTATTCTTCATTTTCACAAAATGCCAGACAGGAAGTACCTCCCCTCAGGGAAAGAATATTTTTTGGAGGATCATTCGGATTACAATTTGGAACACTTACAAATATCCAGGTAGCACCAGTTGTCGGATTATGGGTTCTACCCCGCCTTTCAGTTGCCGGTGGGCCGAATTTCACATATTATAAATACTATGATGATGAGACAACTATGTATGGAGGCAAATTCTATACTCAGTTTGTTCTGCTGCAGGATCTTAATAATGTTATCCCGGTAGGTTTGCATATGGGAATATTTCTGCATCTGGAAGATGAAATACTGAATCTCGAATCGGCATATTGGCAAACACCGCCTTATTCATCAGAAAGATTTACTGTCAATACTCTTCTTTTCGGAGGGGGGCTCAGTCAGCAGCTTGGAAGAAGATCCTTTATGAATATTATGGTCTTGTGGGCATTGCAGGATTCCGGATATGCTATTTATGACAATCCGGAGATAAGACTAAGCTTTAATTTTTGATATTATGGCACCATTGCCAAATTAAACTATATTTGAAAAGTACCAATTGAGTATATTAAACAATAATTATGAAAATAGAGAAAAATAAGATGATATCGCTCATCTATGAGCTGAGGGAGAGCAATGCGGATGGTAGAATAATTGAGGTACTGGATGAGTATAAGCCATTGAATTTTATTTTCGGAACAGGCAGGCTGCTTCCTGTATTTGAATCAAATATTTCCTCTCTCAGCAAAGGAGAGTCATTTAGTTTCAATCTTGATCCTGAAATGGCATATGGTGAAAGACGGGAGGAAATGATTATCAATGTTCCTATTTCTGTTTTTGAAACTGACGGAAAACTGAACAATGAAATCTGCTATGTAGGAAATGAGGTCCCAATGATGGATAATGAAGGTAATCCCCTTACAGGTGTAATAAATGAAATCACTGAAGATCATGTAAGGATGGATTTTAATCACCCTATGGCAGGAGTGGGTTTATTCTTTACCGGAAAGATAATAGATGTCAGAGATGCGACCGAACAGGAACTTGCAGGATCAGCAATGCCTTCATGTTCAGGATGTAACAGCAAAAGTCACTCCGGTTGTTCAGGAGGCTGCAGCTAAAACATATAAATATTCTTTGATGAACAGGATCTGGAAAGCATTTCCATTTTTAATAATTGGTATTATTACCATTACCTTGATTATGCTTGTTTTCCAGGCAAATAAGTGGTTTGATTTTAATTCAAACCTGCTTTTGGTATTCCGGTTAATGAGCGTTGCTGTTCTTATAATATACGCTTTCCGGAAAAAATCACTTACTACCTGGATATTAGTTTCTATGGTGGCCGGGGCAGAATTCGGATACGATATCCCATCTGTTGGTAAAGACCTGAAGGTATTGAGCGATATTTTTTTAAGAATGGTTAAGACTATCATTGCACCATTGCTCTTTTCAACACTTGTGGTTGGAATTGCCGGACATGCAGATATCAAACAGGTTGGCAGAATGGGATGGAAGTCTCTTCTTTACTTTGAGATTGTATCTACTATAGCATTATTCATAGGATTGCTGGCAATTAATATAAGCAAAGCAGGAGTTGGAATAGTACTGCCTCCAAATCCTGATGTACCTGAAATCACTTCCATTAAAGCTCAATCAACAAGTGATTTCATCCTTCATATTTTTCCTGAGAATTTTGCAAAGGCTATTTACGAAGGACAGATTCTGCAAATCGTGGTTTTCAGTATTATTTTTGGAATTGCAGTAGCGATGCTTAAGGAAAAATACCGGTCTCCATTAATTCGTTTTTCCGAAAGCCTGGCCGAGGCTATGTTTAAATTTACGAATATAGTAATGTATTTTGCCCCGGTAGCAGTATTTGCAGCTATTGCATATACGGTAGGGCATATGGGACTCGATATCCTTTATAATCTTTTTAAACTGCTTGCAACACTGTACGTTGCACTAATTGTATTCATACTTTTTATACTGGTCCCTGTTGCCATGTTTTTCAGTATACCAATAAAACCATTCATCCGGGCTGTATCAGAACCTGCTACAATTGCATTTGCTACATCCAATTCGGAATCAGCACTTCCTTCTGCAATGGAATCAATGGAAAAATTCGGTATTCCCAGAAAGATAGTAGCTTTCGTTATTCCAACAGGTTATAGTTTTAACCTCGATGGTACAACATTATACCTCTCGCTTGCAACAATTTTTGTAGCCCAGGCAGCCGGTATTGATCTTCCACTTGATAAGCAGATAATAATATGCCTTACCCTGATGCTTACCAGTAAGGGAGTCGCTGGAGTATCAAGGGCTTCCCTCGTTATACTGCTGGGCACAGCTGTTACCTTTAAACTTCCGGTAGAACCTATTTTTATTATCCTTGGTATTGATGTACTTATGGATATGGCCCGCACAGCTGTTAATGTAATTGGTAATTGCCTTGCTACTGCTGTTATAGCACGATCAGAAAATGAATTCGATGACGAAGCTGCAATAAACTTTAAGCCTGAGTAATCTCAAACTTGCCTCATTCACACTTTATTTGCCATTATTCTGGTTCAGCTATGCACCAATACATTATTTCCCCGTTGATTATGTAGGGGACAGGATAGTATTTCAGCGAAAAGTTAACTCGTTGAGAATTCAATATTTCTTACAGAAACATATCAGGCCTGTAAAAATCAGTTTTAAAATCGATATTCAGTTACCTACATGGTCTTAGGAGAGGGGCAGGGAGTTACACTCATTCAAAATGTCAATTACAAATGTAAACCGCTGAAATTTACATTTGTATTTACAAATGTAATCGGTTTTACGACAAAAGAATATTTACATAGGTAAATTATATCTAAATTGTTTTCATAAGTCATATAATAATATGAATATCAATTATATATTGTGCCAATATAAAGTATTTATATAATGTTTTCTCCATTATCTGGACCTTTAGTAGTAATAAGTATTTAGAAATAGTCTTTAATAAGCTATATACCAACATATTATAAATCTAATCTTAACAAGATATTGAGATGTGGTAACTTTGTAATCATCATATAATCAGTAATATAGCATAATCTGGAATATATAGGAAGGTGCCCTGTAGTTGATAAAGTTACACATGTAAATAACATTAGTTAGAAATGTAAATATTATAATATTTACATTTGTAATACTAAATTAATGTATTATGAAAGAGAGAATTCTGGAATTTCTGAGAGCTGAAAATAAATCATCGGCTCAGTTTGCAGAAGAAATTGGGGTTCAGCCTTCAGCTATTTCACATATAGTTTCCGGAAGGAATAATCCAAGTCTGGATTTTATTCTTAAAATGCTGGATCGTTATAAATACCTTTCCGTTGATTGGCTCCTCTTCGGCAGAGGAGAAATGTATAAGGATAAGAACCTTCAGAATCTATTTGAGGATAGTTTATCTGCTCATCAGAAGGAACAAACCAGGGAATTATTTGAAGTAAATGATAACCTGATACCTGCAAAAGATGATATTAAAACAGTTGCAGAGAAGAAAGATCTCATTCAGAATCAGGTAACTGGTCATACCGAAGTTGTAAAAATTGTCTGGTTTTTCAGTAATAATAGCTTTGAGGAATACTATCCCCGTAAATAAGTGTTACTTTTCTGTTCATAAACATTTGCAAAATTGCCTGTTTTGCATGTTCTTCTGAAGAACCATTAAGCTATCTTTGTGGTAAACCAGCTGTTAATGACAAAACGGGTTGATAATTTAAAAGTTGTTAGTAATAAGATACTTACGGAAGATTTTTGTGTATTGAAACTGGAATCAGACCAAAAGCTTCCCGAATTCAGACCAGGCCAGTTTGTCCAGGTTAAGGCAGACAGAAGTCCGGGGACTTTTCTCCGTCGCCCTATATCTGTTCATGATGTTGATATTGAGAACAATACCTACAGCATGCTGATCCAGGTTCTTGGAAAAGGAACTGAATCCCTGTATAAGCTTAAACCCGGTGATTATCTTAACGTTTTACATCCTCTCGGGAATGCTTTTTCAGAGCCTGTAATGAATGGAAAGATAGTGCTTATTGGCGGAGGTACCGGTATCGCACCTTTATTATTTCTTGGTAAATATTTGAAAAACAAAGGATTTGAGATTGAGTATCTTCTGGGATTCAGGAATAAGAGCCGTGTTATTCTTGTAGATGAGTACAGCAGTGTTGGAAAAGTTCATTTAACAACTGAAGACGGATCCATTGGTGAAAAAGGATTTGTAACTCACCATTCTGTGCTTAAATCACAGAAAATTAGCATGATATATTGCTGCGGACCCGATCCCATGATGCATGCGGTTGCAGATCTGTGCCGAAAAAATAGTATCATTTGCGAAGTGTCTCTTGAGAATCTAATGGCTTGCGGATTTGGAATATGCCTCTGTTGCATAGTTGATACAACCAGGGGGAATGTCTGTACCTGTACAGAAGGGCCTGTTTTTAATATTAAGGAATTGAAATGGTGAACCTCAAAGTAAATATTGGCGATCTCTGTTTTAAAAATCCTGTCCTGACTGCCTCAGGCACATGTGGATACGGACCTGAATTAACAGATTTTTTTGATGTATCTCGTCTGGGTGGAATTGTTGTAAAGGGAACTACAATTGAACCACGGGAAGGAAATGCTTATCCCCGTATGGCAGAAACTCCAGCAGGAATGCTGAATGCAGTCGGACTTCAAAATAAAGGGATCGATTATTTTGAAAAGCACATCTATCCGGAAATAAGCCTCTTTGATACACATATTATTGTTAATGTTAATGGGAGTACGATTGATGATTATGTATCTCTATCCGAAAGAATTAACAGACTGGATAAGATACCTGCGATTGAACTAAATATTTCCTGTCCTAATGTTAAAAGAGGTGGAATGATATTCGGGACTAATCTCGATTCTGCAAGAGATGTAATACGAGCTGTGAGAGCTGTTTACAAGAAAAAGCTGATAGTGAAGCTGTCGCCTAATGTTACTAATATTGTTGATTTTGCCAGGGTGGTTGAAGAGGAGGGAGCTGATTCAGTCTCTCTTATTAATACACTTCTGGGAATGGCTGTTGATGTGAATAAGATGAAACCAGTGCTTTCAACTGTCACGGGCGGACTTTCCGGTCCTGCAATTAAACCGGTAGCCCTGCGAATGGTTTGGCAGGTTGCAAAAGCCGTTAAAATACCGGTCATTGGTATGGGAGGAATAATGAATGCAACTGATGCTATTGAATTCTTTCTGGCAGGTGCGAGTGCTGTCCAGATTGGTACAGTTACCTTTATTGAACCGGATGCCCCTGTTAAGATATTGGAAGGTGTTGAGAAATATCTTAGTGAAAAGGGTGTTTCGGATATAAATGAGATAATCGGGTATCTCATCAAGCAGATCAAATAATCAATATATTTTAGTAATTTGTATTACTTACTGATTTTATCTTTAAATTTGTAAGTTTTTATATATTTATTGCATCAATTCTTAAATTTAGAGATATGTCAGAAAGTACACAGATTGATAATCTTGACAAAAAGATACTGGATATAATTACTAAAAATGCAAGAATCCCATACCTGGAAGTTGCCAGGGAGTGTGGTGTTTCCGGAGCTGCAATCCATCAGAGGGTTCAGCGATTGATTAGAATAGGAGTGATTAAAGGATCTGAATTTAAGGTAGATCCGGTAATGGTAGGATTTAAAACCTGTGCATATATTGGAGTATTCCTTGATCACCCCGGACATTTCAGAGAGGTAATAAAGAAGTTTAAGGAGATCCCTGAAATTATTGAATGTCACTATACTACTGGAAATTATTCACTTTTTATAAAGGTCTATACCCGCGATAATGAACATCTGAGAATGATCCTGACAGATACAATTCAGAATATATCAGGAATAGTAAGGACTGAAACCCTTATCTCACTTGAGGAATCTATTAACAGACAGATCCCTGTTCTCTCAAAAGAGTAATTAATTGATAATGATTAAGTCAGGAATGATGTCCTAAGTGAAGGACAATAGCTTCCATTATTGTGTCTGTAAAATGTGTATCATTTTTTTGATTTAAAATAAATTTATCATACATTTGCACTCGCAAAAACAAGGGAGGATTCAGTAGCTCAGCTGGTAGAGCACATCCCTTTTAAGGATGGGGTCCTGGGTTCGAGCCCCAGCTGGATCACAAAGCAGTCGAAAGGCTGCTTTTTCTTTAATTCCACACAAACCTTTCATAACATCATTATCGAGCCTTCAACTTTTACCTAATCCCAATCTGCGGCTATATCAAAATAACCTGGAACTTTTTTTCAGGTAAGTTGATCTCAGTATTTCTGAAGCATTTTAAATATTATATCTGCTAACATTTGATAATTATTCAGATAACTTATTTTAAGTTATTTTCGTGAAAAATTAACTATTTAATCTTTCTGATATGAAATCATTCAAAGACAAAGTAGTTATTGTGACCGGCGCTTCATCGGGAATAGGAGAAGCTGTAGCCCGCGAGTTTGCACTAAATGGCAGTAAGGTTATTCTTGCAGCCAGATCAGAGGAAAAACTCTCCCGTATCACATCTGAAATCAACAGGTTTAACAAAAATGCCTTTTACATAATAACCGATGTAAGTCGTGAGGAGGATTGCAGGAACCTGATTGAAGCCACTGTAAATAAATTCGGTACAATTGATATCCTGGTAAATAATGCCGGTATATCAATGAGAGCATCATTTCTGGATGTTGATCTTAAAGTACTCCATCGATTAATGGATGTAAATTTCTGGGGTACAGTATATTGTACCAAATATGCACTTCCTTATCTGATAGCCCAGAAAGGTTCTCTTGTGGGTGTATCTTCTGTTGCCGGATTCCATGGACTGCCCTGGCGAACAGGTTATTCCGCATCTAAATTTGCGATTCACGGTTTCCTTGAAACCATAAGGATTGAGCATTTAAAAAAGGGATTGCATGTTATGGTTATAGCACCGGGTTTTACAACTACCAACATAAGAAGGCGGGCTCTTCTGGCAAATGGAGAGGAGCAGGGAGATTCTCCAAGGGATGAGCATAAACTTATGCCGCCGGAATATGTGGCAAAATGGGTGATAAAAGGAATCAAAAGGAAAAAAAGGAATAAGCTGCTCACATGGGAAGGCCGCCTAACCGCCCTGTTTCAGAGAATTGTTCCTGACCTTGTTGACTGGGCATATTATTATGAGATGTCAAGGGAGCCCAAATTTCCTGTTAAATAGCACTTTACATTCTGATTATTTTAATAATGTAACAAATCATGCAGAGTTTTGTAATGTAATGTAATGTTCTTCGTCATACAGTTAAGACGTTAAACAATAACTATAACTACTATGAAAAGATCATTATTATTCATTTTAATTGTTCTGTTATCAGTGAACGCGAAATCTCAGAAAAGTGTTGATGCTTTATTCAGCAAATATTCGGGTAAAGACGGATATGTTACTATTACGGTTAGCGGAAATCTTTTAAAGTTCTCATCCTGTTTTGATGATGAAAACTGTATGCCTTCAAACATATCTGAGATAAGGATACTTGCTCAGGAGGACAAACCAGATAAGGATCAGGGCTTTGGTGGCATAATCCTGAAAGAGATTGATCTTCATGATTATGAGGAATTTATGAGAGTTAAAGAATATGATCAGGATTTCCGGATGCTGGTTAAGGCTGAAGGGCGAAAGTTTAAGGAGTTACTTCTTATTGCTGGTGGTGAGGATAATGCCCTTATACAGATAAAAGGAGAGATGTCTTATGATGAAGCTAAAAAGTTTTCAAAGGACCTTAAGAAAAACAATGGGCAATTTATTGATATGGATTCCAGGTAGTTATTATTGTCGTTATCTTTGGAAAGCTATATATAATTGCCTGATAATTTATGAGCCGGGAGGAATTCAGCAACCTTGTTCAGCAGCTTGGTAAAAAGTTGTACTATTTTGCCTTCCGGATATTACGTAACCAGGAGGAGGCGGAAGATGGGGTTCAGGAGGTATTTTTAAGACTCTGGAAAATGAATGAGAAGCTGGCCGACTACAGAAGTATTGAAGCATTGGCAACAACCATGACCAGAAACTATTGCATTGACCTTATCAGAAAGAACCGAAATATATCATTAATTGAGACAGATTCGGTATCATCTGGCAGCCTTACAGAAATATCTCCTCATGAAAGTATGGTCTTAAGAGAATCCAATGAAATTATCAGAAACATAATTGAAAATATGCCGGAGGCTTCCAGAGTGCTCATTAAGTTTCATGATCTGGAAGGTAAATCCTATGAAGAGATAGCAGAATCCACAGGGCAGAATATAAATACATTAAGAGTCAATATATCTCGTGCTCGTAAGCATATCAGGGATGAATTCAATAAGTACAATTATGAACGAAGAGGAAATAAAAAAGCTGCTGACTAAATTCTTTGATGGTGAAACCACTGAAAATGATGAAAAGCTGCTGCGGGCAATTTTCAATGATTCCAGTTGCCCGGGAGGTTTTGAAACAGAATGGGATTATGTCAGGTTCTGTCTGATTAACGGTACGGTTTCTGAACCATCAATTAATCTTGAGGATAGAATAGAAAAAGCTATTAATTATTCTGTTGGCAGTTCAGAAAAAGATAAGAGCAGAAAACGTTATCTGGTTTTTCTGAGCGGAATTGCAGCAACCGTACTTTTACTTTTTGGAACCTATTTTCTTATTGAAAGTCGTTACAAAATATATGATACTTATTCTGATCCTGAGATTGCGTATGCTGAGACTATGAAAATACTTATGGATGTTTCTACACGATTAAACAAGGGAACGAGTACTCTCGCACCTGTTGGCAGGCTAAATGCTATTACTGAAGAAAGTATGGAAAAGATAAATAATTCATCTTCAGTTATCAACGAATCATTATTGAAAATCAATGGTGCTTTAAAAACGACAACTATAATAAACAAAAGCAAAACTGAATCAGTTAATAAATAAAGATTTAAATATGAAAAGAGTATTATCACTTATTTGTGTCTTATGCCTTTCAGGAATTATGTATGGACAACGAAATCCTGTCGAGGATTTGTTTGATAAATATTCCGAGCGGGATGGATTTACCGTGGTTTCTATTTCCGGTAAAATGTTCAGTATGTTTTCAGATAAGGAGGAGCAGAAAGATGATGGAGCAAAGGTTATCAGTAATCTCAAATCTATCCGAATTCTTTCAGTAGAGGATTCTACACTGAATGAAAGCATCAATTTTTATAAGGAACTTGAAAAGCAACTGGACTATTCAGTATATGAGGAACTGATGGTTGTAAAGGAAGGCAAAAATACAACCAAATTTCTTACCATTCAGAAAGGTGATATCATAAAGGAACTGCTCGTAATTACAGGAGGTCCTGCTGGTAACTCACTCATTTCCATTAAGGGAGATTTAAATCTGAAAGCTCTTTCAGAACTCTCTAAAAACTCAGGTATACAGGAACTTGAAAAACTGGAGGATGTTGATAAAAAGGAGCAATAATTGATCCAAATGAATGCAACCTTGCTGTCAGAAGCCTTGTCATAGTTAAAACAGTTCCGATTTTCTGATGATTGGATCATTTTAACTATATTTGTAAATACATAAAAAAACAAAATTAATCTATGAACAGGCTGTTCAAACCCAGGTTACTGGCAACAATTATTATGTTCTTCTTTTCATTAATTATTGTTGTTGGTCAAATTGATAACTTTGATTTTCTGAAAGCAGGGGTCAAGGATGCTTCAAAAATAACAGAAGCATACATTGCCCCTTGGGCTAATGCATTTGGTGCAGGAGCTAACGGAAGCTGGTACAATACTGCCAAGCCTCATAAATTCGGAGGATTCGATATTACTCTTGGTTTTAATGTGGGGATGGTACCATCATCTGATGATACTTATGATGTTTCAAAAATCGGACTAACTGATTTCACTGGTACAGGGATGGCTCCAACAATATCAGGGCCGGATAAAGCAGGACCGACTCTTAGCAGTAAACCAATAAGCGGTATTGCGCCGGTCACATTCCAGACACCTCCCGGAACCAACTGGAAGTATATGCCTGTTCCTACCTTACAGGCCGGTATTGGTCTTCCACTTGGTACAGAACTGAAGATCAGATATATTCCAAAAATATCAATCAGTGATGGAAATATTTCATCATGGGGAGTTGGTCTTCTACATAGCATAATGCAATATATTCCGGGTGATGATCTCCTTCCATTTGATGTATCAGTATTTGGCGGGTACACAAAACTTACAGGTAATGTTCCAATTACACTTGATCCAGGAACACCACAATTTTATTCCTCAGCATATCCTGCAACTGCCTGGGATAACCAGAATTTTGAAATGATTGCCCAGGCCTGGAATGCTTCTGCAATCGCTTCATTGAATCTTCCTGTTTTCACCCTTTATGGAGGTTTGGGTTATTCAAGCACTGCTACAAATATCAATATGACAGGTAATTTTCCAATGCCTACTGTAAATCCAGCCCTCTCCACCACACAATATGTTTATGAAGATGCCGGTGTTGTAAAGAATTTTCCTGAGATTGAGGTTAAGAATTATTCAGGTTTACGCGCGAATGCCGGATTCAGGCTTAAATTTGCAGTAGTTACATTCCATTTCGACTATACTTGGGCACAGTATAGTGTGATTTCAGGAGGAATGGGAATCTCGTTCAGATAATAAAAATCAAAAATAAATCTGAAATCCCCGGGGTTCCCAAACTTCCCGGGGATTTTTTTTGGAATAATTAATTAGGTATAATGTAAATTCTTTTATGTCTTCAAACAGACAAAAAATATATTCAGCGTACAGAGCACTTCTGCTGGCATCAAGGAATACAGTTACCCCTGAAGAAACTCCTAAGATCAGGAAAGCTCTTGATCTTGCAGTAAGAGCAAGCGGTGATAAAATTACACTTACAGGCAAACCGGAGATCCTTCATGCACTTTCGGTAGCCAGAATTATCGCCGGTGAAATGGGGCTTGGTCTTACATCCATAATTACGGCATTATTGCACGATTCATATAATAATCTTCCTGTTGGTCATAAAGAACTTGAGCAGGAATTTGGAAGCAAAGTTGTCGGAATACTCCAGGGATTCTCCAGGATAACTGGCATAGATTCTATGCAGGCTTCATATCAGGCAGAGAATTTCAGAAAGCTTCTGCTTAGCCTTGCTGACGATGTACGTGTAATTCTCATCAAGCTTGTTGAAAGGATGGAATACATGAGAAACCTTGACAATGCCCCTGAAAAGGACAGACTGCCATTAGCCTCAGAGACCTATTTTCTTTATGCTCCGCTGGCACACCGGCTCGGTTTCTATAATATTAAATCAGAAATGGAAGATCTGGCTGTTAAGTATCTCGAACCAGAACACTACAAAAATATTGAGTTCAAACTCAAACAAACTACAGCTTCAAGAAATAAACTTATCAGGGATTTTTCAAGTCCACTGAACCAAAAGCTTGAAAAACTGGGCTTTAAATTCACCATCAAAAGCCGCACTAAATCAATACACTCCATAATGCTTAAAATGAAAAAGCAGGGAGTGGAATTTGAAGAAGTATACGATCTGTTTGCTGTACGGATAATAATCAACAGTGAACCGGAAAATGAAAAATCGGATTGCTGGAGAGCATATTCAGTAGTTACGGATCTGTACCAACCAAATCCAAGCAGAATGCGTGACTGGATCTCCGTTCCTAAATCAAACGGCTATGAATCGCTTCATACAACAGTAGTTGGTCCGCGTGGAAAATGGGTTGAAGTTCAGATCCGTTCAGCTAGAATGGATGAGATTGCTGAAAAGGGATTGGCCGCTCATTTCAAGTACAAAGGGATTAAAGGTGAGGGAGGACTTGATAACTGGCTTGCAAAAATGCGGGAAATCCTTGAATCAACAGAGAAAGAGGATAATGCTTTCATAGACCAGGTAAAATCAGGGCTTTACACAGATGAAGTGTTTGTTTTCACACCAAACGGAGACCTTCGTCAGTTGCCGGCAGGAGCAACTGTACTTGATTTTGCCTTTGATATTCATACAGCTGTTGGAGCTTCATGCGTGGGAGGAAAAGTGAATGGTAAAAATGTAACTATCAGACATGTCCTTCAGAATGGTGATCATGTTTCAGTTTTAAGGTCAAAAAGTCAGAAGCCAAAGCAGGACTGGCTATCATTTGTTGTCACAAATAAAGCAAAGACCAAGATCAGGCAGGTGCTCAATGAAGAAAAGACAAAAGCTGCTGCCGAAGGGAAGGAAATATTGATGCGGAGAATGAAAAACTGGAAATTAGCCTATAATGATACGGTAATACAGCGCCTTCTGAACCATTATAACATTAAGTATGCTATGGATCTGTATTATCTTATAGCAAACGAGAAGCTTGAGCTTCTTGAAATTAAAGAAGTGCTTCTTAATCCGGAAGGCTCACAATCTAATGCTGAAGAACAGGTATCCGAGGAGAAGGAAATCAGGGAAATAAAGGCACCGCAATATTCTGATTTTCTTATAATTCAGGATAAGGTTGAAGGTCTCGATTATAAATTATCGAAATGCTGTAACCCAGTGTTTGGTGACAGTATTTTTGGTTTCGTGACAATATCCGAAGGTATTAAAATACACAGAAGCAGTTGCCCAAATGCCCATAATATGTTATCAAGGTATCCATACAGGCTGATAGCTGCACGATGGTCAAAAGCTGCAAACATACCATCTTTCATTGCATCGGTTAAAATAACAGGGGTGGAGGATATAGGTATTGTAAATAAAATCGCTGATATTATTGCCGATCATAAGGTTGCAATGAGGAGTTTCAACTATAATATTAATGACGGATTATTTGAAGGAGTACTTAATATAATGGTTTCCAACAGTGATGTTCTTCATACGATTATACGAAAAATATCAGGATTAAAAGGAATTGTAAAAGCTTTACGTACAGATAGTAACTGATGATTATTAATACCTCTGGTCAGGTTTAACCGGAAGCCTGGCCATCTTTTCAACTTCAAGAGACGGAAATCCGAATTCCTCAACAATTTTTCCAAGAAGCAGGTATGTTCCGCTTCCCTTGAAAGGCCATGATTTCAAAGACTGGGAAAAATGAACAGTGTCAAAAAAGCTCCCTTCGGCATCTATGAAGCATCCGAAGTTCATCCAGTCATTCTTTGCTGTCTTAATATATTTCACTGTAACAAGGTGTCCTACCATCCTTACTGTACGGCCTGTATATTCGATCATTCTATGTGCAGTAATCTCACCCCTGAATGATGTTTCCAGCATATCGAACCAGCTCACGGTAACGGGAAATCCGAATAACTCTATCTCATCATATACATCTTCTGTTTTGCTCTGCACCAGCTCAGGAAGTACAAATTTTTTAACAGGAGAGGAGAAGAGCGGGCGTATATTCTCAGACTTGTTCTTATTTATCATCATATGGGCTTCCCACAGGAGTACAGACTTGTTCTTACCTGTGAATCTGAAGGCACCTGCTTTTATAAGCAGGATTACCTGCTCAAGTCCGGGAGCAACCCTGGTAACAAAGTCGTTAAGATCTTTGAAAGGACCTGCTTCGTTCCGGACAGTTTCGATAGACTGGGCAAGATTGAATTCGAGACTCATTATATGTATAAAACCTATGTATATGTCTGTTCCATAGATACATGTCTTGTATTTGCTCATATTAACACAGGGGAGTTCAATACTGGCACCGTATCTTCGTGCTTCGTGAACGTATACCCATGTCCGGTAGAAGCCTCCGAAATTATTTATAACTGCAACCATGAACTCCAGGGGGAAATGGGCTTTCAGATAGAGGCTTTGGAAACTCTCAACAGCATACGATGCTGAATGCGCCTTGGAGAAAGAGTATCCGGCAAACGACTCGATCTGTCTCCATACCTCACGTGTTACCTCTTCACTATAACCCTTCTGACGGCAGTTGAAGAAAAATTTGTCGACTATGCGCTGCATTTCCTGCTTCGATCTGAATTTCCCGCTCATTGCCCTTCTCAATGTATCGGCATCGGCCAGATCAAGTCCCGCAAAGTGGTGGCATACTTTCAGAACATCTTCCTGGTAAACCATCACTCCGAATGTTTCTTCAAGCTGCTCCTTCATTACAGGATGTATATATTCGAATTTGTCAGGATTGTGGAACCTGTAGATATATTGCTTCATCATACCCGACCGTGCTACTCCCGGCCTGATCACCGAGCTTGCAGCAACAAGGGATGTGTAATTGTCGCACTTCAGTTTTTTCAGCAAACCTCTCATTGCAGGACTTTCCACATAGAAGCATCCCTTGGTCTCTCCGTTTCTCAGATATTCTTTTACCAACTGATCTTCCTTAAATTTATGGATAGCATGTACATCAACATCTATTGCCCTGTTCTGAAGTATTATCTCGGCACTTTCACGTATATGGCCTATTCCTCTCTGACTGAGTATATCAAGCTTTTCAAAACCAATCTCCTCTGCAGTGTACATATCCCATTGCGTTGTGGGAAATCCTTTAGGTGGCATGTCGAGTGCTGTATAGCAGGTGACGGGATCCTCGGATATAAGTATGCCTCCTGCATGAATGCTTCTCATATTCGGGAAATCAGCTATCTTAAGGCCTGTTGAAAATATAGTTTCGGTTATTTCGTTTCTGTTAGTATCAGAAGAAGGATTATCGATCAGGCAATCAATCTCTTCCTTCGGAAGTCCGTGTACCTTGCCAAGTTCCCTTACGATCGACTTACCCCGGAATGTGTTTATAGTTCCAAGAAGGGCTGTATGGCTGTAACCATATCTCTTGAATATATAATCGATCACTTCATCTCTTTCCTTCCAGGAATAATCTATGTCAAAATCGGGGGGACTGCTTCGTTTCGGGTTGATGAACCGTTCAAAGTAAAGGTTCAGATCAATGGGGTCAACATTGGTGATTTTCAGGCAGTAAGCAACTACAGAATTTGCACCGCTTCCTCTGCCAACATGATAAAATCCGCGGGCCATCGAGTATCTTACAATATCCCAGGTAATAAGGAAGTAGGCAGAGAAACCCAGCCTGTCAATTATTTCAAGTTCATGAGCGACTCTCTTTTTTGCCTCATAGTTTTTCTTCCCGTAGCGATACACCATTCCGTCCCAGGCAAGCTTTTCAAGCAAAAGCTTGTCATCATATCTGCTGGCTGAGTAAAGCTTCTTGTTCTTGAGACTCTCACTGTCAAAGTAAAGATCACAGTCGGTGATGAGATTTGCAGTGTTTTCAACAAGCCAGGGATGTTCTTTTTTTATATTTTCAAAATACCCCGGATCTTTGAAAAATTCCTCCTCCCCGGCGCATTGTGAAGGCTTGAGATGGCTTAGAAGAATATTATTATCAACAGCTCTCAGGCTGCGATGAATGAATATATCTTCAGGTTCAGCATATGTTACCGGGTGAAGAAGCACCATTCTGTTCCTTTTTAATGAAGAATTCATGGTGATAAGTTTGTTTCTCTCACCTGGTGTTATCCCTGTCCGTTCGTTATCATACAACTCCCTTCCGGGTGTTTTTGTATGATGGTATATGGTGTATGCTTCAGAGAATTGCGGGGCAGGGAACGGTATTGGTGTCTTGTTGATATTATGTTCTGAAAGAAATTCATTCAGTTCCCTTAACCCCTTGTTATTTCGTGCAATACATATGTAAAGCAGTTCATTGTCGTTGCGGAATTCTATACCGGCAACAGGCCTCACACTGTTCTTTCTGCATTCTGCTGCAAAGTCGGGTATGGCAGTTGAATTATTTATATCGGTCAGAACAATGGTTTCAGCTGAAGCAGACTTTGCTTTTTTCACAAGCTGTTCAACGGACATTGTCCCGTAGCGAAGGCTGTAATATGAGTGGCAATTGAGATACATTTATACTTATGTTGCTTTTGTTGCTGGTTACTGGTTGCTGGTTAAAACTACACATTACCCAGCACCCAGTACCCAGTACCTAGTACCAGTACCCCCTGAGACGTTCTTCCATCATATTCTTCTCTTTCAGTGCGTTTTCGAGCTGTCGGATGGCTTTTTCCTCTTTTTCGTCCAGAGTCATAACACCGGAGGCTCTCTTTACCGCATCCCGTCCGAAACGCCTGCGCAGTCTGTCCATGGCCAGGTAGAGGTTTACCTTTTCAGGTGTATCGTCAAACATGTCGAGCTGCTGGACTCCTCTTACCATATGGCTGAATCTCACACCAATGAGTCTTATAAGCATTCTTCTCTGGTAGAGCCTTGAAAAGAGCTCTTTGGTTACATCGGCAAGCACATGGTCGAATGATGTGTAGGGTATTCGTTTCTGAAGAGTGTGGGTGTCAAAGTTTGAATACCTTATTTTAACAGTGACACAGGATGTGAGTTTTTCCTGCTTCCTGAGTTCAAATGCAATTTTCTCAACCATGCTTACAAACAGCTGGTTAAGCCTCACCATGTCGGTGGTATCCTTGTCAAAGGTATGTTCGGTACTTATAGATTTCTGTTCAGTGTAGCTGAATACAGGTGTTGAATCTATTCCATTGGCTTTCTTCCATATATCAATACCATTTTTACCCATAAGTTTCTCCAGCATCTCAGCGGGAATATTCCGAAGAGTAAAGATCGTTGCTATTCCCATTGAACGGAGCAGATGGTATGTCTTCTGACCTATCATGGGGATCTTGTTTATCGACAAAGGATCGAGGAAGGGGAGTACAAGCTCTTTCTGTACCTCTCTTTCTCCGTTCGGCTTTGCCTCGCCTGTTGCGATCTTCGATACAGTCTTGTTTACCGACAGTCCTATCGAAATTGGCAGACCTGTTTCCTGCATTATAAACCGTCTCAGCTCATGCGACCATTTGTAACATCCGTAGAAGCGGTCCATGCCTGTAAGATCGATATAGTGCTCATCAACAGATGATTTCTCATAGACAGGTGACCTCTCAGCTATTATTTCGGTTACAATATTTGAGTAGTTGCTGTAAAGCTCCATGTCGCCGCGTATTATGATGGCATCGGGACACATATTCCTGGCAAGCTTCATGGGCATTGCGGAGTTAACTCCGTATTTGCGGGCCTCATAGCTGCAGCTTGCGACCACTCCACGGTCAGACAGACCACCGATTATCACCGGCTTCCCTATGAGCCTGCTGTTCTTCAGCCTCTCCACCGATACGAAGAAAGTATCGAGGTCGAGGTGCAGTATGGAACGTTCTATGTTGCCGGAGAGTATCATAGTGTAAAAATCATCAGGTATATAACTCTGTGGGTGGAGTTTAAGATTGCCACGCCCTACTGCGTAGGGCTCGCAATGACTGTCATATAAGGTTAATTCCAGTTAACGCTAAACAGAAGTAATTGTAATAGCGCAGTCATTGCGAGGAGCGAAGCGACGAAGCAATCTTATGGTCCATATCCAATAATTCATTAAAAAAATTCTGTTTTTCTTGTATATATTATAATTATATTTTATTTTTGATTAAAAATTAATCAATTCAATGATTACAATATAATCAATTTCTAATTATGTACTTTGCTTCCAACATAAAATTTTTAAGAAAAAGGAGAGGGCGGACCCAGGATGATGTGGCATTTGCCCTGAACCTGAAACGTTCAACGCTAAGTGGCTATGAGAACGGTGTTGCTCAACCCGGAATTGAGATACTTATCTCATTTTCAGGATATTTTAACATATCCATCGATACAATCCTGAAACTGGATATATCAAAACTCTCGGAAAGCCAGTTGGGAGAACTGGAACGAGGATATGATGCATATGTTAAAGGCAGTAATCTCAGAGTGCTGGCAACCACAGTTAACTCCCGCAACAGGGAAAACATAGAACTGGTACCGGAGAAGGCAAAGGCTGGCTATACCACAGGGTATGCAGATCCTGAATATATCGGTGAGCTGCCGGTATTCACACTGCCATTTTTGTCTGACAAAAAGAAATACAGAACATTCCAGCTGAAGGGCGATTCGATGCTTCCTATACCCGATGGTTCGTGGGTGACCGGAGAATATCTTCAGGACTGGATGGATATTATAAGCGGAAAGGCATATATTGTTTTTACACTCGATGACGGAATTGTCTTTAAGGTAGTTGAAAACAATCTCAAAAAAGACGGGAAGCTTGTTCTCTATTCCCTTAATCCTGTTTATGAGCCATATGAGGTTCATGTTAATGAGGTTAAGGAAATATGGAAATTTGTAAATTATATCAGCAGTGAGTTGCCTGATCCTGTTTTACCTGAAAAACAGCTTATGCAGGCTGTTGCAGGGATGAAGCATGATCTCCAGCGTATCAAAGCGAGGCTGGGTAGTGAAATTTCCGATATAGATGAGGAGAAATAGACAGAAGCCGGAAGCCGGAAGCCGGAAGCCGGAAGCCGGAAGCCGGAAGCCGGAAGAAATATAACTACTACTTATTTATTTGTTCTGCTTCATAATCCATTTTCCTGCATGGAATCCGACTGGTACAGGTTTTGTACTGCTTAGATCCTCAAGCTTTATTATTACATGAGGTAAGATATATAAATGACTTATATCCTTTTTGTTATGTTGTGTGTATGAGTCCATTATTATTAAAGCTCCGGGCTCCACGAAATTTCTAAGTGCCGGTGACTCACAGATAACCGGAGTTCCGAACGGTATTGATTCAAAGATCTTATTAAAGGCTGTTAGAAGTGAGCTATCCCATACTTTTGCAAAGTATACCTTATCAGCACCAGCCTTCAGCATCCTTGAAGTATCCTTATTACTTTCCATGCTGGTTTCGGTATAAATTGAATACCCTGTACCTTCATTAAATAAAACAAGGCCATCTGTTGTTTCATGAAAGTGGGGGGTGATCTTGATTGCAGTTATTTTCAATTCCGGAAAACTCTCAATTATCCTGCAGGCCATTGACGTTTTGCCTGATTTATTGCCTGTTCCGGCAATTATAAGCAGATTTGGTACTTTCATAAATTAAAAAACTCTGTGTTGCTTCTGTTAATCAGAGACAACTTTGTGTAAAAATATTTTCTACACAAAGTTGCTCAGAATACTACTGAATTCACAGAGTTCTTATAAGTATAAAAAGGGATTATTCTTTTGAAAGGTCAATTATCATCTGAATAATTTTCTGATTATCAGATTCAGGAATTTTACCTACAAAAAGTGCTCTGCATATCCGGTTTTTGTCAAGAATTACAACTGTATAGTTATCTTCCGGCATGCCCCAAAGCTGCTGAAGCTTGGCATCATAATCAAAAAGGATAGTTGTATTAAACTTCTTTGCTTTGTTACCGGCAATGGTGCGGATCAATCCATTGGGTTTCCAGGTTGATTTGCAATCTACAATACCAATTCCTTTAAAATTGTCCCGGCTCAAACGTTTTTCGACATCTATTGTTTTATTTACAGCCTCGTTGAATGGTTCATTTAGTTCAGATTCATCAGGATCAACATAGTTTACCTGCATCACTTTCCCGGTCCAGGAAGCCATTGTAAATTCTTTCTTTTCAGAATCAGTAAACATCCAGTCAGGAGCTTTCATTCCTACAGCCAGCTTCACATTCTCTTGTGAAAATATACCCGGAACAGCAAATAAACTGATAACGAGCATGATGATCATTTTTTTCATAAATCTGATTTTAAAGTTTAAGCCGAATATATGAATTTTTTTATCATTAATTAATTTTTGCAGAATTAAACATTTATCCGGGCAACAATATTACTTTTGCGGTCTGATTAAGAGGTATGCAGAGAATTCGAAATATAGCAATAATTGCACATGTTGACCATGGCAAGACTACGCTGGTAGACAGGATAATCCAGGAATGTAAGGTACTGGATCAGCGAAAGGATGCCGGTGAACTGATTCTTGACAGTAATGACCTTGAACGTGAAAGAGGAATTACAATTCTTTCCAAGAATGTTTCAGTTAACTATAACGGAGTCAAGATCAACATCATAGATACGCCGGGACATGCCGATTTCGGAGGAGAGGTGGAGCGTGTTCTTAAAATGGCTGATGGTGTGCTACTTCTGGTAGATGCCCTTGAGGGACCGATGCCTCAGACAAGGTTTGTTCTTGGAAAAGCAATAGATCTTGGTCTGAAGCCCATTGTTGTGGTGAATAAAGTGGATAAGGAGAACTGCAGGCCTGATGAAGTACAGCAGGATGTTTACGAACTTATGTTCAACCTTGACGCATCTGATGATCAGTTAAATTTTGAAACAGTCTTTGGATCTTCAAAACATGGCTGGATGAGCGGTGACTGGAGAAAACCGGAGACAAATATTAAATTCCTGTTAGATACAATTCTAAAGGAAATTCCTGAACCTGTGTATGTTCCCGGAACTGTACAGATGCAGGTCGCCTCTCTTGATTTTTCAAGCTATGTAGGACGTATAGCTATAGGTCGTGTTTTCAGGGGAGATATTAATGTTGGTTCCGATTATACGCTTTGCAAAAGAGACGGCAAGGTTAAAAAAGTAAGAGTAAAGGAATTATATGTTTTTGAGGGACTTGGCAGGGTAAAAACAGAATCTGTTCGCTGTGGTGACCTCTGTGCTGTAATTGGCCTTGAGGATTTCGAAATAGGAGATACCCTTGCAGACCTGCTTGCCCCTGAGGCACTAAAGAGAATTGAAGTTGATGAACCTACAATGAGTATGGTATTCACAATTAATAATTCACCTTTATTCGGAAAGGAGGGCAAGTTTGTAACTTCAAGGCATTTACGGACACGCCTGATACGTGAAACTGAAAAGAATCTGGCTCTGAAAGTCGAGGATACAAAATCAGAGGACACTTTCAACGTATTCGGCCGTGGAATACTTCATCTTTCAATTCTTATTGAGACCATGAGACGTGAAGGGTATGAATTCCAGGTTGGCAAGCCTCAGGTAATTTACAAGGATATAGATGGCGTAAAATCTGAACCATATGAGACTCTTACCATTGATGTTCTTCCTGATTATTCTGGCAAAGCAATAGAACTTGTTACTCAGAGAAAGGGCGAAATGATAGTAATAGAGCCTAAGGGAGATCTGATTCATATCGAATTTGATATTCCATCCCGCGGTTTAATTGGACTGAGGAATAACATGCTGACTGCGACAGCAGGTGAGGCAGTGATGCATCACAGGTTTCGGGCTTACGACAGATATAAAGGTGACGAACTGCTTCCTAAACAGAATGGTTCTCTTATCTCTCTGGACATGGGTATGGCAACAGGCTATGCCATAGATCGTCTGCAGGACAGAGGTCGTTTTTATATTGATCCGGGAGAACAGGTATATCGTGGTCAGGTAATTGGTGAACATACCAGGCAGGGTGATCTTGAAGTGAATATTGTAAAGGGTAAGAAACTTACTAATATGAGAGCTTCAGGATCGGATGAAGGCCTGCGTATTGCACCAAAACTAAAGTTCTCTCTCGAGGAAGCCATGGAGCAGATAAAGGATGATGAATACCTGGAAATCACCCCGTTAAATCTGAGAATGAGAAAGGTGCCTTCGTATAAATTTGCCTAATCTTTTAACGTTTCCAGAATTTCTCAATTTCCTCAAGAGATTTGCCTTTTGTCTCCGGAATGAATTTCCATACAAAACCAATAGCGAGTAAGCACATTATTCCATAGATCCAGTATGAAAATCCGTGATTGAATTTTTCAGTCAGCCACAGATTGTCATTCATCATAGGGAAAGTCCATGAAACTATTAAATTTGAGATCCAAAGTGTAGCTACCGGAATTGACATTGCACCACGTATGCTGTTTGGAAAGATCTCTGATAAAAGTACCCATGTAACAGGGCCCCAGCTCATTGCAAAGCCTGCAATGTAGAGTAACATAAAAGCAAGAGCAGCAAACCCTGTCTTCCCGGCATAAAATGAGAATCCTAATGAAAACATTGAGATTCCCATTATCATTGCACCTGTGATCATCAGCGGTTTTCTTCCGAAACGGTCCACGGTAAAAATTGCCACGATTGTGAACAGCATATTAATTATGCCAACAATGATGGTTTGCAGCATTGAAGTATCAGTACTTGCACCCATATTCCTGAAAATATTGGCTGCATAATACATAACAACGTTTATGCCTACAAACTGCTGAAAAACTGAAAGGAGAGTACCTAAAAGTATTACACGAAATCCGAATGAAAGCCAGGGAGCATTCTTCTCATGGAGTGTTGATTCTATTTCTGACTGGAGCTCTGTTGCGTTCCGGGGGCCTGAAATTTTCACAATAGTTTCAAGAGCTTCAAGTCTCCTGTTTCTTATCATAAGATAGCGCGGTGTTTCAGGGATAAAAAGCAGAAGGATCAGGAAGAGGATTGAGGGGATAACTCCGGAAAAGAACATCCAGCGCCAGCCATGAGTAATCAGCCAATCTTCATTTCCGCTTCTTGCAATAAGGTAATTGATGAAATAGATTATCACCATTCCTGAAATAATTGCGAACTGGTTCCACGAAACCAGTTTCCCCCGTATAGAAGCCGGGGCAATTTCAGCAATATACATCGGCGACAGGATGGAGGCAAGTCCAATGCCAATTCCACCCAAAATCCTGTAAATCATAAAAGAAAATACATCGAGAGTACCAAAAACATTAAGATACTCGGGTTGCCAGGCTCCGACAGCAGAAATCGTCAGAAAGAAAGCGGTTAAAATTAAACCCCTTTTTCTGCCAAGTGATTTTGCAATGAACCCTGACATAGCAGCACCTATGATACATCCAACAAGTGCACTCGATACTACAAACCCTTTAACCGAATCAGCAATTTCTTTAATGGCAGTTGCATCTGTCTGAGCAGGTACATGTGCTCCCAGATATCTGATTAAAAAGAAAATAAGAGGAATTAGAATAAGAGTACTTGAAATTACTCCCTTACGAAGGCCAAGCATTCTGAGCAATTGTCCTGTTACAACAGAATAGATCAATAAAAAGACTGTTGAAACAAGTAATCTGTATTGTGTAATCAGTGACACTGTATAATTGTAATCAGATGGATTAGCGGCTTTTACAATATAAAGATCTACCAGCGATTTTTCAGCACCATTTACAACAGCTGTATCAAAGCCAAAAAGAAATCCACCAAGAGTAGCAACAAGCGTTATCCTTGTTAGGTAATTAGTATTCATTCAGAAAATCATTAAGTGGTTTCATCGCTTTAAATACTGTAGATGAATACTTTAGGCAATCATTTGCAAGTACTTGCTTATCATTTATTTCCTGTATTGCCAGGTAGCTTTTATGTTTTATGAGGTCAATATATTTGTGATCAGGAGAAAAACCTTTGGGAGCTTTTTTCAGTTTTTCACCTTCAAGCTGAAAAAAATGTTTTTTAAACTGGGGATTGTTAATAATTGCCAGGAATCTTTCAGGTTCATCATCAATTTTTTCCCTGATGGCCATCAGCCATGGAGCCGGAGGAATATATGCCCCGCCTGCAAGCATACTTTTTCCGGGCTCTATGTGAAAATAGTATCCTGCATATTTGTCCCCGTTCTTTTTACCACCTTTAACAATAAAAGCGCCCATATTTGTTTTATAGGGAGATTTGTCATTCGAGAATCTAACATCCCGATTTATCCTGAATATACAGTTTTTAGCTTCAAGCCCTTTTATAACAGGGTCAAATTCAATAATTTCATTAATCAGAATCTGGACAAATGATTCAAAGTTTGACTTTGCTGCAAGATATTCCGACCTGTGGAGATCAAACCATTCCTTATTATTATTACGGGCAAGCTTCTGGAGGAAATCCAGTGTTGGCTTCTCAATCTTTTCCATTCTGTTTTGATTTTGTTTTGATTTTCAATAGATTATTGAACAATTCAATTTTGATAATATCAAATATAATAAAGATATGAATTGACCTTTGAAAGTTAATGGGAATATAATTACACCTGACTTTTAATATGAAAAAATTAAAGAAGAGTGAGGTACAATTTGTAATTTATTTGTAAATTAATTATTAAAAAGTGATCAGTTTCTAATCAAAAATTCTAACCATGAGTAAATTCGACAAATTCTGCCAGAGCTGCGGGATGCCTATGGAGAAGGATCCCGAAAAAGGAGGGACAAATGCAGACGGTTCAAAATCAGTAAAATACTGCAGCTATTGTTACCAGTCAGGTTCCTTTAAAGACAATTTTTCCAAACCCTCAGAAATGGTATCCTTTGTAAAGGATAAACTGAAAGAGATGGGATACGGACCAATAAAAAGATGGTTTTATACCAGCCATATCAGTCAACTGGAAAGATGGAAAGTTCAAAAAATGAGGTAAATTTGAACATTCAAAAGAATGTCCTCAAATGATTGAATCCAAAGTTGGTTTTATTTCACCAAAGGTATTGATACTATTCCTTGTCATTTGCCTTTTGTTTCCAACCTGCAAATCTTACAATGATCTGGAAGAAGTTCAGACTCTTGTTGATATATTATCAGCAAGGTGGGTACCTGATGAACGCGAAGGTATTGCCGAAATAACTGTTTCAAAGCGTGGAGAATCTGTTCTTATTAATGGTGAAACAGACTGTCAACATCTTAAAATACAAGTAATTGATTCGATATTTGCGAGAGGATATAAGGTGATTGACAGTTTACTGTTATTACCAGGAAACGATGTAGGGGACTATAAGTACGGAATAGTTACATTGAGTGTAGTAAATATGCGTCTCACACCTGGACATAGCTCAGAACTTGTTTCACAGGCAATTATGGGGACTCCGGTTAAGATTCTGAAGAATGATGGTTACTGGCTGCTTGTTCAGACTCCCGACAACTATATTGCGTGGAGTGAGAAAGGATCGTTTCAGCTTATGACAGATTCAGAGTTTATTGAATGGAAAAATGCCAGTAAAGTTATCTATATTGATAATTCAGGTTGGATATTTGAAAGCCTTGATAAAAAGGCTGTTATAAGCGATATAGTATCTGGATCAATTCTAAAATCAGGAGGAAAGAAAGGTACTCATGAAATGGTAATTCTGCCCGATGGACGTGCAGGTTTTGTAAGTAGCAATTCTTTAATCGAATATAGCAACTGGGCTAATAGTATTGTGGCAGATGGGAGAGAGGTATGCAGGTATGCTGAATCATTAATGGGTGTTCCTTATCTTTGGGGTGGTTCATCATCAAAAGGAGTTGATTGCAGCGGATTTGTAAAGACAGTATATTTCATGAACGGAATTATTCTGTCCAGGGATGCCTCGTTGCAGGCATTACATGGACAATCGGTTGATATATCAGGAGGATGGGACAAACTTCAGGCCGGGGACTTAATGTTTTTTGGCTCTATCAGGAACTCAAAACCAAGGATTACTCATGTGGCAATCTATAAAGGAGACAGTGAATTCATACATTCAGCAACCAGAGTGATGGTAAATAGCCTTGATTCAACCAGGTCAAATTACAGCAGTTACAGGAAAAATACATTTCTTTCGGCAAGAAGGATATGCGGATCGGTTGGTAATCATGGAATTACAGCAGTAAAAGTTCATGATTGGTATTGATTAATACTTATTAATAGATGGCAAGCAGACGAGACTTTCTAAAAAATTGTGGCATAATGGCAGGAGCAGCAGGTTTTTCATATGTCGGACTAAATAATCAGGAAATTCCCGGCAATCTGGGGAAAAAAGCAAGCAGGCAGGGACTGGTTTTAAGATTCAAACCATATGAACTGGAGTTAAGGCATGTTTTTACAATAGCAACAAGTTCCAGAAAAACGACACCTGTCATGCTTACTGAAATAGAATATGATGGTGTGACTGGTTATGGTGAAGCATCTATGCCACCGTATCTTGGTGAAAGTCATGAGACTGTGCATAATTTTCTGAGTAAGGTTAATCTGGCTCAGTTCAATAATCCTTTCCTGATGGAGGAGATACTTGACTATGTTGAGCAGATTGCTCCGGGAAACTATGCTGCCAAGGCATCTGTTGACATTGCTTTGCATGATCTTACCGGAAAGATGTTGAAACAGCCGTGGTTCAGGATCTGGGGACTTAATCCGGAAAAAGCTCCATTTACTTCATTTACAATAGGTATGGACACTCCTGAGGTGGTCAGGAAGAAGGTTGAGGAAGCATCTCCTTATAAGATATTGAAGGTTAAGCTTGGTATGGACAATGATAAAGAGATGATTGAGACCATAAGAAGTGTCTCAAAAACACCATTATGTGTAGATGTTAACCAGGGCTGGAAAGAAAGAAAAATGGCTCTTGACATGATATACTGGCTTAAGGATAAAGGAGTTGTTTTTATTGAACAGCCAATGCCAAAAAATATGGTTGATGATATTGCCTGGCTCACTCAAAACAGTCCGCTACCGGTCATTGCTGATGAATCAGTACAGACTTTTCAGGATGTGAAAAAGGTATTAGGGGTATATAGTGGTATAAATATAAAACTGATGAAATGCGGTGGTATGCGGTCGGCTTTCAGAATGGTGAACACTGCCAGGGCATTAAATTTGAAAGTTATGATAGGATGTATGACTGAAACATCCTGTGCAGTTTCAGCTGCAGCTCAGCTTTCGCCAATGGTTGACTGGGCAGATCTGGATGGGAACCTTCTGATCTCAAATGATATCTATGACGGAGTGACTGTTGAGGGAGGAAAGCTCATGCTTCCGGAAAGGCCTGGAATTGGGATTGTCAGAAAGGTTTAATCCTGATCTTAAAAGCCTATAATTAATATTATGTCAAATAGACAATATAGAATTTAATTTTCATTTATATAAAATTGATCTTCTTCTCTCCCCCGGAAAAGAGCAAAAAAAAAGAGGGATCATCTGATCCCCCCTTATTATAGTATCAATATCGTCTTCTCTACTTACCTTCAGCTGCCTCAAGTTTAGCTTTGATTGCATTATACTTGTCAGTCTGTTTCATTCTGTAGTAAAGTTCCTGGAGGCTTCTCATAGTGTAAACATCTGTTGAATTCAGCTGATGAGCTTTCTCCATATAAGGAAGAGCTTTTGCATAAATAGCATTGGCCTTATCAACTGCATCACTGTATTTTTTCACATCCATAATTTCATTGGCTGCTTTGAACATTTCAGCTGCTTTGTTAATATAGGCTGCTCCTATTCCATACTGTGTATCGAAAACTTCACCATTCAGATCTATTGATTTTTGAAGTTCAACTATAGCTGCATCATAATTCTCCTCATTCAGATATATAATACCTGCAGCAAAATATAATGTATAATTTGATGGATCATCCTTCTTGGCAACCTCTATATATTTCTGAGCTTCAGCGTTTTTACCGCTCTTTATATATAGGTCAATCAACTGAAGTGTAATGGTTTTATCATCAGGAAAAAGCTTGGGAAGTTCAACAAGGGTAGCTTCTGCCTTTGCGGTATCCCCCTTACCAAGATTTGCTTCATAAATCTGATAATATGGTGTAATACCCATATACTTCATATCAGCACATCTCTGAAAATACTGGATAGCAACATCATAATTCTGTGAGTTTGATGCTGCCAGACCGGCATTATAGTACATACCTGTGTCAATTGCACCTACATAAAGATCACCTTCAGATATCTCAATCTGAGTCTGGAATGATTTTAGAGATCCTTTAAAGTCTTTTGCTTCAAACTGCATGCTTCCCTGATTGTACAGATCTGATGCGAGCTGACTATAGGTCATTGTTGTCAGGAGTTTCTTTTTGATCTGTCCCTTTGGATCAAGTTCCATAGCCTTCTGATATGCTGTATATGCTTCAGCCAGGGGATCCTGATAAAATTCCTTGAATTTTGGATTGTCAGATTCCCATGAAGACTGAGCAAGTCTTCCTTTTGCATAAAAAGTATTAGCCCAGTTTGATGATTTTTCATCCAGAAGTGCCTGATCTATAGCTTCTTTTGCTTTGTCAAGCTGACCCTGGTCAATATAACTGAGTGCGCTTGTTACTTTCCCTTTCTGGGACATTGCTCCGATTGTGATACTTAAAACTGCTAAAAGCAGAATGAACTTTTTCATGATTATAATTTTAAAATGAATTTCTTAAAAAATTTCCCAAATGTATAATATTACTTTTTAAACATCAAATTCTTTGCCATTTTCCTGTCCATTTGTTTCACTTTCTTCTGAAGCATCCATATTCTGGACATTATCATCTTCATTAACAAGTACACATGCGACAGATGCTATGATATCATTTTCCTTAAGGTTTATAAGTCGGACACCCTGTGTCGCCCTTCCCATAACCCTTAGTGCCGAAACGGGAGATCTGAGAATATTTCCAAACTGAGTGATAATCATAAGATCATGATTATCAGTTACATCCTTTAAAGCAATCAGTGATCCTGTTTTTTCTGTAATATTAATTGTTTTAACTCCCTTTCCTCCGCGGTTTGTAATCCTGTACTCATCAATATCTGATCTTTTACCATATCCTTTCTCGGAAACAACAAGTATTTCCTTTTCCTTTCCTTCGACTGTTATCATACCGATAACAAAATCTGAATCTTCATTTGCCAGGCGTATTCCCCTGACACCAGAGGCTGTACGACCCATCGGTCTGACAGAAGATTCAGGGAAACGGATTGCCCTTCCTGACCTGATCGCAAGCATTATATGATGTTTACCGTTTGTCATTCTGGCTTCCAGCAGGTCATCTCCTTCCCTAACGGTGATTGCATTCACTCCGTTTACACGTGGTCTTGAATATGCCTCAAGTGAAGTTTTCTTTATTACTCCCTTTGTAGTACAAAGGACTATAAAGTTGTTATTGATGTATTCTTCATCATTCAGATTTTTTACATTTATAAATGCCCTTACACTGTCGTTAGGTTCAATATTTATTAGATTTTGCATAGCTCTTCCTTTGGAAGTCCTTGATCCTTCAGGAATTGCATATACTTTAAGCCAGTAGCACTTGCCGTTCCTGGTAAAGAACAGCATGGTATTATGCATAGTGGCTATGTATAAGTGTTCTATAAAATCTTCATCTCTTGTAGTACCTCCCTTTGCCCCGGTACCTCCTCTGGCCTGGCTCCTGAATTCAGTAAGCGGGGTTCTCTTTATATATCCCATATGAGAGATTGTAATTACCATCTCTTCATCAGCATAGAAATCTTCAGGATTAAATTCTTCGGCATTCGGAACAATTTCTGTGCGTCTTTTATCGCCATATTTCTCTCTTATCTCAAGAAGCTCGTCTTTTATTATCTTCATCTGGAGATCGATGCTGGCAAGAACACTTTTCAGATATTCGATAAGTGCCATCACTTCAGCATACTCTGCTCTCAGTTTTTCCTGTTCAAGTCCGGTGAGCTGTCGCAACCTCATTTCAACAATTGCCCTTGACTGTATTTCTGAAAGTCCGAATCTCTCCATCAGCCTTTCCCTTGCAATGTCAGGAGTCTGGGAAGATTTGATTATGGCAATTACTTCATCAATATTATCACTTGCAATGATAAGTCCCTCAAGTATATGTGCCCGTTTTTCAGCCTGTTCAAGATCGTATTTGGTTCTCCTGATAACTATTTCATGGCGGTGTTTAACGAAATAATGTATCAGATCTTTTGTATTCAGTGTCTTCGGACGCCCTTTGACAAGTGCTATATTATTAACACTGAATGAAGTTTGTAATGAGCTGAATTTGTACAGGTTATTCAGGACCACACTGGCGCTGGAATCCTTTTTGAGGATAATCACTATGCGCATTCCATTTCTGTCTGATTCATCATTTATATATGAAATACCATCAAGCTTCTTCTCATTGATAAGATCAGCAATCTTTCTTATCATCTCAGCTTTATTAACCATATAAGGTATCTCATTCACAATGATACATTCCCTGCCTGAGTGTGTTAATTCAATCTCAGTTTTAGCCCTGACAACAATTCTCCCTCTTCCTGTTTCAAGAGCATCCCTGATGCCCTGGCTGCCGTAGATAATACCTCCTGTTGGAAAATCAGGACCCTTGATGAAATGCAGCAATTCATCTGTTGTTATATTATTATTATCTATATATGCAATTGTTGCATCAATTATTTCAGTAAGATTATGAGGAGGCATATTTGTAGCCATACCCACTGCAATTCCTGAAGCTCCGTTAACCAGCAGGTTAGGAATACGTGTTGGCAGGATCGTCGGTTCGGACAGTGAGTCATCAAAATTAGGCTGAAAGTCAACAGTATTTTTATCAATATCAGCCAGGGTTTCTTCTGCAATCTTTTTTAATCTGGCTTCAGTATATCGCATTGCAGCAGGACTATCTCCATCAACTGATCCGAAGTTACCCTGTCCGTCAACAAGGGGGTATCTAAGCGACCATTCCTGGGCCATCCTGACCATGGCTTCATAAACTGATGAGTCACCGTGCGGGTGGTATTTACCAAGCACCTCTCCTACTATTCTTGCACTCTTTTTATATGGCTTGTTTGACTGTACGCCAAGTTCTGACATTCCGAAAAGTACCCTTCTGTGGACAGGTTTGAGTCCGTCTCTTACATCAGGCAATGCTCTCGACACAATAACTGACATCGAATAATCGATGTAAGCCGATTTCATCTCCTCCTCGATATTCACCTTTATGATTCTCTCTTGATCCGACATAACAGATTATTAATTAAGTATTTATAAACTAATCTCCTCCCTGGAGATTCGAAATACGAAAATAGTTATAATTTGGCTATTATTGGCCTATAAAATCAGTGAATTTTTAACAACAATTGTTCATAAATGGGCATGGAAATTGCCATATAGATGTAAGCCATGATTTACCTTTGAAAATCGGGGGAAATATGGTTTTGTCAGACTGGTTACTGACAGAATGTCGTAATTTTATAAAAAATTGGAGACTACAAAATGGATTCACAATTTTCGCAGAGAGTAAAAGACATACTGGGATATTCCAAGGAAGAAGCAATCAGACTTGGTAACAGCCATATAAGTCCTGAACATCTTTTCCTCGGGATTCTGAGGGATGGTGAGAGTGTTGCGATAGAAATACTTATCAATCAGGGTATTGATTTAATGGTTTTAAAAGGATCTCTTGAGAAGAGTATAAAAGTCGATAATCCGATACCTGTTACAGATCAAGAAGTTATACCTTTATTAAGGAGCACTGAACGAATACTTAAACTTGTATACCTGGAAGCTAAATCGCTAAAAAGTCCTACAATAGATACTGAACATCTTCTTCTGGCAATACTGAAGGATGAAAATGCCCTTGTAACAAGGTTTCTTACGGAGCTTGATGTTACATACCAGTCGGTAAGACGGGTGGTGGAAACCGATACCCCAAGTGCACGGGCTGATTTTCCAAGAGATGAAGATGATGAAGGCCAGGGACTCGGATCGTCCGGAAAAGGCCAGTCATCATCCTCTGCCTCAGCGAAATCATCTTCTGATACTCCGGTTCTCGATAACTTTGGAATAGACCTGACAAAAGCGGCTGAGGAAGGCAGACTTGATCCGGTTGTTGGAAGAGAAAGAGAAATCGAGAGGCTGGCTCAGATTCTTTCGAGAAGGAAAAAGAATAATCCGGTTCTGATTGGTGAACCTGGCGTAGGTAAATCAGCTATTGCTGAGGGACTTGCATTAAGAATTATAAAAAAGAATGTATCCAGGGTCCTTTTCAATAAAAGAGTCGTTGCTCTCGACCTGGCTTCTATAGTTGCAGGTACCAAGTACCGTGGTCAGTTTGAAGAAAGAATGAAGGCAATCCTGAATGAGCTCTCGAAGAATGATAATATCATACTCTTTATTGATGAGATTCACACAATTGTGGGAGCCGGCGGTGCAACAGGTTCACTTGATGCTGCAAATATGCTGAAGCCTGCACTGGCCCGTGGTGAGATTCAATGCATAGGTGCCACAACTCTGGATGAATACAGACAGCATATTGAAAAAGACGGTGCCCTGGAACGCCGTTTCCAGAAGGTAATAGTTGAACCTACTTCGATTGAAGAGACTATTCATATTTTGCATAATATCAAGGAAAGGTATGAAGAGCATCACAATGTAAATTATACTGATGATGCCATTGAAGCTTGTGTAAAACTTACCAACAGGTATATCTCCGACAGACATCTCCCTGATAAAGCAATTGATGCGCTTGATGAATCAGGTTCACGTGTACATATTTCAAATATTGTTGTTCCTGAAAGGATTCTTATTCTTGAGAAGCAACTGGAGGAAACAAAAAAAGAGAAAATGACTGCCGTTAAAAACCAGAATTTTGAAAAAGCGGCAAGTTTCCGTGATCGTGAGAAAGATCTGATTGACATGATTGAAGTTGAAAAGAAAAAATGGGAAAAGGAACTTGCGGTTAATCGCGAAACGGTTGATGCTGAGAAAGTAGCAGAGGTTGTTGCCATGATGACAGGTGTTCCTGTACAGCGTATTGCCCAGACAGAAGGTACCAGGTTGTTACAGATGGGTGACGAATTGAAGGGAAGTGTGATTGGTCAGGATGAGGCAATACAGAAGGTTGTTAAGTCCATTCAGCGAAATCGTGCCGGTCTGAAGGATCCAAACAAACCAATCGGAACCTTCATTTTCCTGGGACCGACAGGTGTTGGCAAGACACAACTTGCAAAGGTCCTGGCCAAATTTCTTTTCGATACAACTGACAATCTCGTCAGAATAGATATGAGTGAGTACATGGAAAAATTTTCGGTATCACGGCTCGTTGGAGCTCCTCCCGGATATGTTGGATATGAGGAAGGCGGCCAGCTCACAGAGAAAGTGCGCCGAAAACCATATTCAGTTGTTCTGCTTGATGAGATTGAAAAGGCACATCCCGATGTCTTCCATATTATGCTTCAGGTACTTGATGAAGGACAACTTACCGATAGCCTTGGTCGCAGGGTAGATTTCAGGAATACCATTGTAATCCTGACATCTAATATAGGAACAAGGCAGATATCTGAGTTCGGACACGGAATAGGTTTTGACACACAGGCGAAGAAGGCTTCAAGGGATGAGCAGACAAAAAGTATACTTCAGAAAGCACTTCAAAAGACTTTTGCACCTGAGTTTCTTAACAGAATCGATGACGTCATAATGTTCAACTCCCTGAGCAAGGAAGATATCAATAAGATTATTGATCTTGAGCTTAAGGGCTTATATGACAGGGTTATGTCGCTTGGTTATACTCTTAAGATTGCAACAGCGGCCCGCGACTTTATAGCCGAGAAGGGATTTGATGCCAATTACGGTGCACGACCCCTTAAAAGGGCAATTCAGAAATACCTTGAAGATCCAATGGCTGAGGTTCTTATAAAGGCAACCCAGCAGGAAGGTGAAACAATATATGTTGGATTCAACAGCGCTAAATCGGAAATCAAAATAAAAATTCAGAAGAAAAAAGCGGAACTGACAGAAAACACTGAATCTGAGGAATAATATTATTGAAAGTTATATACGTCAGTCAGCTGGTTCACCGAAAAGGTCGAAATCAGTTGACTGATTTATTTTTATATAATAGAAGTTTCCGGGCAAAAGATTAAATTTAGCGGGAATAAGTATTTCCTGATCGACTTCCGGACTGTCATATTCAGACCTTCCTGCATAGTATTCTCCCTCCCTCCTGTCGATAATAACCTTTAGCATGCTGCCGACCAGCTTTTCGTTATTTTCAGCTGATATATTCTGCTGAATTTCCATGAGCTCTGCTACTCGTGATTCTTTTATTTCATCCGGTATATCATCATTATACTCATTGTATGAGTAGGTGTCCTCTTCATGTGAATACCTGAACACCCCAAGTCTGTCAAATCTGAAATCATTTACAAACTTTCTGAGTTCTGAAAAATCCTCCTCTGTTTCACCCGGATGTCCTGCAATAAGAGTTGTACGGATAACAGCTCCTGGTATTTCATTACGGAGCCTGTATAAAATATCCTCAGTTTCTTTGCGATTGTGAGATCTATTCATTAGTGCCAGCATTTTGTCAGTAATATGCTGGACAGGAATATCTATATATTTACAGACTCTGGGATTATCCCTTATTACAGGTATCAGTTCTGCAGGAAAATTGGCAGGATACAAATAATGCAGCCTGATCCATTCAAGTTTTTCAATTTTCAGGAGCTCTTTTACAAGTAACGGAAGAGATTGTTTCCTGTACAGATCGAGTCCATAATAGCTAAGGTCCTGTGCAATAAGAATTATTTCCTTTACACCTTTATCTGCCAGAAGTGATGCTTCATGGAATAACTCCTCCACAGGTCGTGATATGTAAGGACCTCTTATTCCGGGAATTGCACAAAATGCACAGGTTCTGTCACAGCCTTCAGCTATTTTAAGGTAGGCATAGTGTCCGGGGCCTGTAAGTGTTCTTTCAGACAGCAGATCATTATTCTGTCTGACACCCAGTTCATTTAAAATATCAGTCAGATTATTTACGCCGAAGTATTTTTTCACTTCCGGGATCTCGTGCTGCAAGGCATCCATGTATCTCTCAGATAAACAACCCATTACATACAGATTGTCTATTTTCCCGGATTTCTGTTCCTTTACATATTTCAGGATTGTATCGATGCTCTCTTCCTTTGCGTCATTTATAAAGCCGCATGTGTTCACAATAACTGTACCTGCAGATGTATCGGAAGAATCATATGCGATTTCAAATCCTCCAGCGCTGATCTGCTTTAGAAGTTTTTCAGAGTCAACGACATTTTTTGAGCAACCAAGTGTTACTATGTTTATTTTTTTATTTTTCACTGAAGAGGGAATCTACAAAATCGAAGCGATTGAAGATCAGAAGGTCATCAAGTTTTTCACCCACTCCTATATATTTCACGGGTATTTTAAACTGGTCTGATATACCAATAACCACTCCTCCCTTGGCAGTACCATCGAGCTTGGTGATAGCCAGAGCTGTTACATCAGTTGCTGCTGTAAACTGCCTGGCCTGTTCAAAGGCATTCTGTCCAGTAGATCCATCGAGGACCAGAAGAACTTCATGTGGTGCTTCAGTCACAACCTTTTCCATAACCCTTTTAATCTTTGAAAGCTCAGTCATGAGGTTAATCTTGTTGTGAAGCCGTCCGGCTGTATCAATAATCACTACATCCATGTCGGAGGCAACGGCTGAACGGAGTGTATCATAAGCTACTGAAGCGGGATCTGAACCCATTTGCTGCTTAATTATCGAAACGCCCACCCTGTCGGCCCAGATCTGGAGCTGATCTATTGCTGCTGCCCTGAAAGTATCGGCTGCCCCCACTATAACCTTTTTACCCGCAGATTTGAACTGGTAAGCCAGTTTTGCTATTGTTGTTGTTTTACCGGCTCCATTCACCCCAACAACCATAATTACATATGGTTTATGTTTTAGACCGGAAAAGAAATCCTGCTCAGTGCCTGACTGGTTCTTTTCGAGTAGTCCGGCAATTTCTTCTTTTAGTATAGAATTTAATTCACTTGTATTGAGGTATTTATCACGAGCTACCCGTTTTTCAATACGCTCAATTATGTTCAGAGTAGTGGCAACACCTACATCAGATGAAACCAATACCTCTTCCAGATTATCAAGTACTTCATCATCAACCTTCGATTTACCTGCAACAGCCCTTGATAATTTAATAAAAACACTCTCTTTGGTTTTCTCAAGACCTTTATCAAGACTCTCCTTTTTTTCCTTCCCAAGAAATCCGAATAAAGCCATTGCTAAGTTTTTATTTAATAAGGTGGTTAATTAAAAAAAAGGCTTCCTTCATTAAAGAAGAAAGCCATAAAATTTATTTTAAAATTCCAGTTTACTTCTTTGCGAAGAAATCTTTGATGTGATCATTATGAACAATCTCTTCCTTGAAAATATAAGCTCCTGTTTTGTCGGACTTTGACATTTTAATGCATTTTGTAAATGCTTTGCCTGTTCCTGTCTTTAGGGTTGCAACAACTTTCTTTGCCATGTTTTAAAAATTTACTTGATTTCTCTGTGAAGTGTATATTTCTTGAGAACCGGGTTATACTTCTTTCTTTCCATACGATCAGGAGTATTTTTCCTGTTCTTGGTAGTAATATATCTGGATGTGCCAGGCATACCGCTTTCCTTGTGCTCGGTACATTCAAGTATTACCTGCTGTCTGTTGCCTTTAGCCTTCTTTGCCATTTTCTATCCTTGTTTAATAATTCACTATATAACCTTTTTCCTTAGATTCCTTAAGGACACTTGCAAGACCATTCTTACTTATGGTGCGAATTCCTGCAGCCGAAACCTTAAGGGTAATCCATCTCTCTTCCTCCGGCAGATAATATTTCTTCACAAAAAGATTTGGATAGAATTTCCTCTTAGTCCTTCTTTTTGAGTGAGAAACGTTGTTTCCTACTATCGCTTTTTTTCCTGTAACCTGACAAATCTTTGACATTGATGTTTGTTTTACTTCTTAACTAACGTTTGTCCTTTTAAAATGAAGCGCAAAGAACGTGATTTTTATCTGATTAAACAAATATTTTATTCACTTTTTTTCAGAATCTGCCCTGCTCCTTCCCAGAAGGTGGGCTAATTAGCACATATTCAGTTGTATTGTAATAACTTACAAGGCATCTAAAGTGAAATAATCTGCTTTCGCAAAAGGTTTAATGCCGCCATTGAAAATCTTATTATATTGGTCTGCCTTTCTGTCCCAAAGACTCTTTTATCTGTAATTGTTCTCTTTTCCGATGAAACAGCCATACATAATGTGCCAACCGGTTTATATTCACTTCCTCCATCAGGACCTGCAATACCTGAGGTAGCAATGCAATAATCTGCCTGTAAGAGTTTCCTTGTTTCATCAGCCATATATTTTACGACTTCTTCACTTACAGCACCGTGATTTTTTATTATTTCATCAGGAACATTGAGTACAGTTGATTTAACAGAATTGGAGTAAGCTATAATGGATCCTTTGTAATATTCTGAACACCCGGGAATGCCAGTTATGAGATGTGCGATTTCGCCTCCGGTGCAGCTTTCAGCGGTGCAGACTGTTTGTTTTTTCTCCTTCAGAAGATCACCGATTACTTTCTCCAGAGGATCTTCATCTTCGCCGTATATGAATTCAGGTATAGTCCTGTACAGAATTTCAACCTGGGAGGACATCTGTTCCATAAGCATTTTATGGTTATCTCCCTTTCCTGTCAGTCTTAATTTTATTACACCTGATGAAGGCAGGTATGCCAGTTTAATATTTGACGGAAGGCCTTTTTCAAAGTCAGTAAGAATTTCTGCGAGCTTAGCTTCAAATGTTCCATAAGTCATTATATTTCTGTGCAATATAATCTGTGAAGTAAAGCGTCTGTTTAGTTCAGGTAAGACATGTTCTGTCATCAGATATTTCATTTCAGAAGGAACACCGGGCATTGAAATATAGATTGTTCCGTCCTTTTCAAACCACATACCTGGTGCAGTTCCCCTGGCATTTGTGAGTACTTTACAGCATTCAGGAACAAGTGATTGTCTTCTGTTGTTTTCATTCATCGGGTTATTCCTGCGTCTCATCATTTCTTCAATCATGCTTTTCACCTGAGAATTTTCGACAAGCCTGGTATTAAAGAATTCACAGAGCACAGGTTTTGTAATGTCATCACTTGTTGGTCCAAGACCGCCGGTAATCAAAACTACATCAGCCTTGCCGGTAATTTCCTTCAGGGCATATATGATATCTTCCTTTGCGTCATGCACTGAAATAATTGTAAAAACATCAAACCCCGACTTACTCAATTCCGCTCCTATCCATGCAGAATTTGTGTCAACTGTCTGACCTATAAGGATTTCATCTCCGATTGTTATTATTGCAGCCTTCATTCTGTCATTTATAATGCTTTGCAAAATTAATTTTTGTAAGTTCAACAAACAATTAATTATGAGAAATGAGCGATAAGAATAAAATCGAGATGGCTGAAAAGTTTGTTAAGGATAAGATGGCCAGGTATGATAGTGGTCACGATTGGTGGCATATAACAAGAGTAAGAAATCTTTCAGCTTACATCAATGAAAAGGAAAATCTCGAAGATCCTTTACTTGTGGACCTTGCAGCACTTTTTCATGATTTTGCAGATTCTAAATTCGAAAGCGGCAATCAGGCTGAGTCTGTTGAACAATTATCCATGTTTCTGGATGATAACGGTTTAGGTACATTCAGTTCAAGGATAATTAATATTGTTCAGGAGGTGTCATTCAGCAGCAGAAAAAAAGAACCCGGTGTGAAGAATGATCTTCTCAGGATAGTACAGGATGCTGACAGGCTGGATGCGATTGGTGCAATAGGAGTCGCCAGGGCTTTCAATTACGGAGGATACAGGAATAATATAATATATAGTCCGGTTGAAGGGGAAAACAGATATTCAACAATAAATCACTTTTATGAAAAGCTGCTTTTGCTGAGGGCCATGATGAATACAGAAACAGCAAGAATTCTGGCCCGTGAGAGACATGAATTTCTCGAACTTTTCCTGAAGCAATTCTATCTGGAATGGAATTGCGGTTCATTTTAACTTATTTTAATAGTAATAAGTGCCTGATAAACCAATTTCTGTCTAATTTGCATTGTATAGAAAGGTATTTGCAGCAAAAAAGGTTTTTAATTGTAACTGCTTATTTATTAATAAGATGAATACAGAAGGGAAATTTACGAAACCTCTCAGAAAAAACTGGTACCGGAATATTCAGTTTTGGCTTAAAAACAGGAAGCTGCCGGATAAAGTACTGTTGATACTACTGGGCATCGTTTCCACAATCTGGTTTTTTTGCCGTGTAATTCCAAAGCCGTCAAGAGCTGCATATCCTTGTGTCAGGGCTGTTGCTCCTTTCATGTCGGGATTTGTTATCTACCTGCTTTCTCTTGGCGGTATATCTCTGACAATCAGAAAATTCTCCGATAATATCCGAAAGCCATTTTCAGTTACAACTGTAATTCTGATATTTATTTTGTTTCTGTTTACCGGAATAAATATTTCCAGTGACACCTCTTTTGCTTCTTCCCAGGAAAAAGTTCTTAAAGGACCACAGGATGGTGCCAACACACCGTTTGGTAAGGCAAGAGGTATTAAACCCGGAGTTGTTGTCTGGGCATGGAATCCTGAGGCGACTAATGAAAACTGCAAAAACACTATTGAAAATTACGACTGGTTCTTCTCCCCTGCTAATACAGATAGCAAGGTTGTAGGCACAATGGTTTCAGATGCAATAATAAAGGTTGGCGGTAATAGTGACCTCCCGAAATCGTGGGATGCCCTTTTCAAACAGCATAATAAAACTGTTCATGGCAAGAAACGGGGATATACAGAAGGTGAAAAGGTTTTTATAAAGATAAATCAGGGTACTGCATCCTGGGCATTATCAAAGGAAGATCAGAATAACGGATATGCAGTTCCCAGGGAGATCAAACAAGGCCAGAGAAGAGGAAGGTTCACAGGAGCTACAGAGACTTCACCATATATTGTACTGGAATTACTCAGGGAACTGGTTAATAATGCCGGTGTCAGACAGGAAGATATATATGTCGGCGATCCCATTGCCCATATTTTTGGTCATAACTATGAAGCCTGGCATTCAGAATTTCCAAATGTGAAGTATATAGACAAATTTTCTGAACAGTTCAGCAGGACACTTATCAGACCGACAGAAAAAGAACTATTATTTTATTCAGATAAGAAGCAGGCTGATAAGCTGTTTGACATAATTGAACAGGCAAATTACATGATAAATGTTGCCAGTCTTAAGCCTCATGGTTCAGCCGGGATAAGCCTGACCTCGAAAAATCATTTCGGATCCCATACCAGGAGAAGTGCAAGTCACCTTCATTATGCACTTGTAGCACCGCTTTGGGAAGAATCCCCGCGCCAGGTTGGCAAGGCATCAAATGGCGGATACAGGAAGTACAGGGTACTGGTTGATCTTATGGGTAGTAAATATCTGGGTCAGAACACAATGCTTTTTATTGTCGACGGATTATATGGAGGTGGCTCAGATGAGACAAAAGGACCGGTAAAATATTACATGGCTCCATTCAACAATGACTGGAGCAATTCAATATTCATGTCACAGGATCAGGTTGCATTGGAATCAGTTTGTTATGATTTCCTCAGGAGTGAGTGGAATGGTATAAATGAACATAATGCTGCAAATAGTGTATTTGAGGAAGGACCAAATATGTATGGTGTTGATGACCATCTTCATCAGGCAGCTGATTCCAGTAACTGGCCTGAGGGAATTGCCTATGATCCTGACAAAAGTGGAAGACCATTGAAAAGTCTTGGTGTACATGAGCACTGGAATAACATGGCAGATAAACAGTATTCAGGCAATCTGGGCCGAAAAGACGGAATTACACTTGTTTCAATACCCGATACTCTGGTAAAAAGAGGAATTTAGACATAAATACTCTTTATCAAAAGCTGCGTATAATAAAAAACCCTCCTTCGCTAAGGCTCCGGAGGGTGAGAGCGGGAAACGGGGGTCGAACCCGCGACCCTCAGCTTGGGAAGCTGATGCTCTACCACTGAGCTACTCCCGCATTATTTTCAAAACAACCCTCAGCTTGGGATCCGCCGGCTGGCGGACTACCACTGAGCTACTCCCGCATTAATATTTCGGATTTCGGATATACGATTTCGGATTTAATAAAACGAAATCCAGTTGCAAAAATAATGAAAATCTTCAATACTAAATCCGCAATCCGAAATCCGCAATCCGAAATCACCAGAGCCTCCAATGGGACTCGAACCCACGACCTGCTCATTACGAATGAGCTGCTCTACCAGCTGAGCTAAGGAGGCAATTAATGGCCAAATATAATAAAAAGCTATAGATGCTGTTCAAGCTTTTCCAGTCTGCTGAGTAAAGGTGGGTGCGAATAATGGAAGAACACATATACAGGATGAGGCATCATATTTGAAAGGTTTTTGACAGAAAGCTTTTTAAGTGCCGATGCAAGAATTTCAGGTTTATAATTTTCTTTCACAAATTTATCTGCTTCGAACTCGTTTTTCCTTGAATAAAAATTTGTTGTAAGTCCTATAATCAGGGAAAGCGGACTATAAAGTATGCCAAATACAATGAGGCCGAGATGAAAACTTGGTTTTTCTGATCCGAGTGCTTCCGAAAGCAGAGGGCTGTTTACCACAAGTGAAAAAAGAAACAGCATCAAGCCTGTCATTAAAACTGATAAGGCTATTGTCTGAAGAACATGTTTCTTCCTGTAATGTCCTATTTCATGTGCAAGAACTGCAACTATTTCTTCATCTGATAATTCCTGCTGCAGGGTATCGAATAAAACTATTCGTTTCTTAGGTCCGAATCCTGAAAAATAAGCATTTGCCTTTGTACTCCTTTTTGATCCGTCAATTACATATATATTCCTTAACCTGAACCCGGTCTTAACAGCAAATTCTTCAATCATTGTTCGCAGACTTCCATCCTTGAGAGGTACCTGTTTATTAAAAAGAGGAACAATGAGTTCAGAGTAAAACAGATTAATAAAAACTGTGAATGCTGTAATCAGTCCCCATGCATAAAGCCAGAACCTGTTACCTGCCATATAGTAAAACCAGGTTATAAGACCCAGAACAGGTATTCCGACAATAAGTGCTATAAACCATGATTTGAAGTGATCAGTTATAAACGTCCTGATACTCATGGTGTTAAATCCATATTTTTTCTCAATAACAAAATTATCATAATAACTGAATGGTATATTTATGATATCAGATGCTAATCCGATGATACCGTAAAAAAGAAGAGCTATTATGACCATATTTGAGCTGAATTCCCTCGCTATACTATCAATCAGGGCAAAACCGCCCAGAATTATCATAGCCAGGATAATAACAAGGTTAAATGATGCAGACCATAGTGAAAGTTGCTTATTTGCCTTTTCATATCTCTGTGATCTTTTGTAAGACTCATTATCACATATCCCGATAAGCTTTTCAGGAAGGGAATCAGACCACATTTTCGAATTCAGGTAGTCAAGGTATCTTTCTAAAATAAATCCCGTTACCGGAATTATTATTATCAGATAGAAAATGAAACTGTTCATTGACCGGATATAAAAAAAAGAAGCAGGGCGCCTGTTTAAAATAAGTGTGGAATAAATATGTCTCGCTGCATTTCCTCGTGCTAAAAGGATAGGCGCCCTGCGGTTTCGTAAAGATAATAAATATTTTTAAGTTAACATACCTCCGCAAACATGAATTGTTTGTCCGCTGACATATGATGACAGGTCAGAGGCAAGATATAAAGCTGTATTTGCCACATCCTCAGGAGTTCCTCCTCTTCTGAGAGGTATCTTGTTAGCCCATTCTGTCTTAACATCCTCCGGAAGTTTTTCTGTCATTTCAGTAATAATGAATCCGGGAGCAATAGCATTGCATCTGATGTTTCTTGATCCAACTTCTTTTGCAACGCTTTTCGTAAAACCAAGAATTCCGGCTTTTGATGCAGAATAATTACTCTGGCCTGCATTCCCCGAGACACCAACAACCGAACTCATATTAACAATTGATCCACTTTTCTGCTTGAGCATAATATTGAGAACAGCCTTAGTAAGGTTGAATACAGATTTGAGGTTAACAGCAATAACTGTATCCCACTGATCTTCAGCCATCCTCATAAGTAGAGTGTCTCTCGTAATTCCGGCATTATTTACAAGGACATCAATACGTCCGAAATCTTTCACCACTTCATTAGCAACATGTTGTGAATCATCAAAACTTGCCGCATTTGAAACATACCCCTTAACTTTTGTCCCGTGTGCGCCAATCTCTTTTATAGCCGCCCGGAAGTCATCATCATCAGCAATATTTGTAATGGCTATGTCAGCACCTTCCAGGGCAAATTTTTGAGCAATAGCTTTTCCGATGCCACGTGAGGCCCCGGTTATAAGTGCTGTTTTTCCTTCTAGTAATTTCATCTTTTTTAATATTAAATTGCTGCAAAGATATTAAAAAGGTTTAAAAGCTTTAAAAGCTTTAGAGGCTTTAAAGGCTTTAGAAATTTTGGAGGTTTCACTAATTTAGAATAAGGTCCGGTTTTCTGATAACCACTCTATAGCCTCTATAGCCTTTTACTGCTTTCCCTGGAGAGCTTTCATTACTGTAATTCCTATATCGGCAGGAGACTGAACGACGTGTATTCCGCATTGTTTCATTATCTCCATTTTTGCATTTGCGGTATCATTTTTCCCTCCTATTATTGCACCGGCATGTCCCATTTTTCTGCCCTTTGGCGCCGTCTGACCAGCAATAAATCCAATTACCGGTTTTGTCCCGTTTACCTTTATCCATTCTGCAGCTTCGGTTTCCATAGTACCTCCTATCTCTCCGATAACCACTATAGCTTTTGTTTCATTGTCGTTCATCATCAGTTTTACTGCATCAAGTGTTGTAGTACCTACTATTGGATCACCTCCTATTCCGATGCAAGTAGACTGTCCCAGTCCGGTTTTTGTCACCTGGTCAACTGCTTCATAAGTAAGAGTGCCGGACCGTGAAATAATCCCGACAGAGCCTTTTTTATGAATAAATCCGGGCATGATACCAACTTTTGCCTCTCCGGGAGTAATAACACCTGGACAGTTAGGTCCAATGAGCCTGCAGTTTTTATTTTTCAGATGATTTTTAACATTTACCATATCAGCCACCGGAATACCCTCTGTAATTGTTATAATTAGTCCTATCCCGGCATCAGCAGCTTCGAGGATTGCATCGGCAGCAAATGCAGGAGGAACAAATATCACTGAAACATCAGCTCCGGTTTCCTTTACGGCATCCCTTACGTTATTGAAGACAGGCAGGTCCAGATGTTTTTGTCCTCCCTTCCCGGGTGTCACACCTCCAACAACCCTGGTCCCGTATTCAATCATCTGTGTGGCATGAAATGTACCTTCACTTCCCGTAAAGCCCTGGACAATTACCTTAGAATCCTTATTAAGCAGCACGCTCATATATATGACAATTAGTTAATTATTAATTAACAAAACAGAATTTGCAAGATAATATTTACAATGATAGCTTCTTCAAAAATACCTATTATTTACTTGTATTTGATTATTACAGAGTGATAATTATCATCCTGAAACAGGCTCAGTTACTAAGGTTCAGTTTAAGCATCCTTATTTAATCCAGAGCCATTGAAATTTTATTTCCTCATTTTTTACAGGTAAGAATGATATTTCCAGCTCATAAAATCCTTTTTTGTCAAAGTTGACCGAACCAAGGCGGAAAGATCTGAAATTGTCAATAATCCAGTTTGATTTAGGTTCACCCACCGTTTTCCCGGTATTTAATATATCGTGATTCAGATCATTATCAGCAACTTTAACTTTAATTCGATTGTCCTTTGATTTACCCTGATAGCTATATGACAGATCAATGGATTTTAAGCCCGGACTGTCAACATAAAATTTCCATCTTAGTATTGTTGGTGAATTCAAATTCACATGGGAAGGAATAGTTCCTCCCCTGGATCTGGGAACAATTGATAATTGATCAGAAGAAAATACAATATTCCCTGGATTAAAGGAATAGCCTCCTTCAATATTCCGGGCAACAATGTCAGTCATATAATCAGGCCTGCCGGTATATTCAAGTACTAAAACCGGTATTAGTTTTTCTGTAATCATTGAAGGAAGACCAATTTCAGTGACAATATTATCATGCAATTCCGGTAGCTGCGTTTTGTTCTTATCATCTAGCATGTAGGCTCTTACGGGGGCTGAATTAATCCCCGTTATTTTCAGTTTCCGGTTTGAAGGGATATTAAAAAGGTGAAGATAAAGCATTGTGTTTCCTTCCTCTGATTTATGTGTTATTACGCCCCAATCGTTCATGTCTTTTGGCAGATTGAAAGCAGTTGTTCCGTATATTGATTCACCATTTATTCTCAGCCACTCTCCTATTTCAAGCAACCTCTTTTCGATCTCAGAAGGAACTGAACCATCGGGACCTGGTCCTATATTCAGTAAGAGATTCCCATTCAGACTTGCATTAGTTATCAGGGACTGGAGAAGACAGGTGGCAGATTTATATTCAAAATCCAGTCTGTTATATCCCCATGAATGTGCAACTGTTGCCGGTGACTGCCATGGAAAATCTTTTTTTGTACGGCCGAACTCATTATCGCCAAGCTCCTGAAAATCAACATCGCTGTCTTCTTCAAGCGAAAGTCCGAGCCGGGAATTTATGAGACATTCAGGCTGCAGTCCGCGAATCAGTTTTTTCAACTGAAGAAGTTGTGGTTTGGTTACCACTGTTTGGGAATGATGAATCCACATATCAAACCATATCATTCCAACAGGTCCGTAATTTGTCAGCAATTCAGTTATTTGCGGAATAACCTTTTCCTGCCAGTAAATATCGAAATCAGCAGGAGAAAAACCACTAATCTCTTTTGTATGATCCCATCCATATTTGTGATCCCAGTCAACCCAATGTGAATAATATAATCCAAGTTTCAGTCCGTGTTTCTTACATGCTTCTGCCAGCTCCTTTACAATATCTCTTTTGGGATTTGTGTAATTAGCAATATTATAATCACTTGCCTTGCTGTCCCAAAGAGCAAATCCATCATGGTGTTTGGCTGTAATTGTTACATATTTCATCCCTGAGTTTTTTGCCAGAATCACCCATTTCTCCGGATCAATCTCATCCCATTTAAATCTATTTGTTAAAGTAACATATTCCTCTTTGCTTATCCGGTTCCGATACTGAATCCATTCAGCATAATTATTATCATTCCGGAGTTTTTCTCCTTTCCATACCCCTTCAGCGCCACTATATAATCCAAAATGTATGAACATGCCATACCGGTCATTTACAAACCATTGTGCCCTTGGATTAACATTTATCTGACCAGCTGATTTTTGGCTGATTACAAAAAGTATAAAGACTAAAATCCTTAAAACCAAAGATTTAAATATGTTCATGAGCGATTTCTGCTAAATGTTTATTAAATTCAGAAACAAATATATTCTTAAAATTTAAATAGAACTGCTCTTTTCAGCACATCGATTTTGTTTCATACATTTGCACAAATTCAACAGTACTGCATGATCAGAATTGAAGATACAATTTGTGCACCGGCTACAGGCATCGGAGGTGCTATTTCGGTTATCCGAGTCAGCGGACCGGAGAGTTTAAATATTGTTGCAAAAATATTCTTCCCTTCAGATGAAACTGTTAACCTCTCTGTAAATAAAGGATTTACAATTGTTCACGGTGATATACGGTCAAATGATGAAGTAATAGATGAGGTACTTTTAAGCATTTTCAGATCACCCTATTCCTATACCGGAGAAAATTCGGCAGAAATCTCTTGTCATGCTTCACCATATATTGTAAGAAAGATCATTGAATTACTTGTAAAAAACGGGGCCCTACTTGCTTTACCCGGTGAATTTACCCAACGTGCATTTATGAATGGTAAACTTGATCTTTCACAGGCTGAGGCTGTTGCTGATGTGATTGCCTCCTCCACAAGCATGGCTCATAAGGTAGCTATAAACCAGATGAGAGGTGGTTTCTCGGCTGAAATTGCCAGGTTAAGGTCGGAATTGCTTAATTTTGCCTCGCTGATTGAACTTGAGCTTGATTTTGGTGAGGAGGATGTTGAATTTGCTGACAGGAATGACCTTAAAGAAATAATAATACGTGTTAAAGATCTGGCAGACAGTCTTTCAGAGTCATTCAGTCTGGGTAATGCTGTTAAGAACGGCATTCCTGTTGTTATTATTGGCAAGCCCAATTCAGGAAAATCCACCCTGTTGAATGCTCTCCTGATGGAAGAGAAAGCAATAGTCTCTGATATTCCGGGAACTACAAGGGACACCATAGAAGATACAATTGTAATTGAAGGACTGGAATTCAGATTTATCGATACGGCAGGTTTACGTGAGACCACAGATATAATTGAATCACTGGGAATTAAAAAGACATTGGAGAAAATCTCTCAGTCATCAATTGTACTTCTTATTGATGAAATTTCAGATGATCCTGAACTGATAAATGCCAGAATAGAAGCTATCAGAGAAAAGATTAAGGACACCGAAAAGTCACTGGTTATTCTTATAAATAAATCTGATACAGCCATAGGCAGTCAGGAGGTAGAGCTCACGCAAAGAATATTTTTATGTGAAGGTGAGAATCTTTTATTTATTTCTGCCAAAGAGAAAAAAGGCCTGGAAGAGATCCGCAGGATTCTGGCCTCCATAGTTATGAAGAATAAGATCAGTTCAGATAGTGTAATCATAACTAATATAAGACATTATGAAGCTCTCAGAAAGGTATCATTAAGCCTTGAAAGAGTATTGGATGGTATCGGGAAAAGCATACCTGATGATCTGATAGCTACTGATATAAGGCATGCTATTCATTATCTTGGAGAGATAACAGGGGTTATTACTTCAGATGAAATACTTGGCAATATTTTCAGAAATTTCTGCATCGGAAAGTGACTTTTGACAGGGTTCTCAGAGAAGCTATTTTATTAGTATATTTATATTAACAAATATTAACAAATATTGACTATGATGATCAACATGTTTTCGAAATTTATTTTTGTTATAACAGTAATAGCATTATTCGTGAGCGGATGCAAAAAGGAACCTGATGATGCAACTATACTGCTGATTGGCAGATGGAATCAGGTATCACTGGAAACAGTTAATTACTATGACAATGTAAAACAAAGCGAGACGACCAAAACTTATAATGAAGGCGATATAGTTCTTGAAATAATGGATGATGGTACTGCAAATAAATATGTTAAAGGAGTTATATCAGATGCTTTTTACTGGACAGTAGATGGTGAACTTCTTCTGATGACCGGAAACAGTGGTATTGTACAGACTGCGCAATTTTCTGTGAGTAAAACTGATCTTACACTGCAATGGGCAGTGCAGGAGACATCTGACGGACATCTTATCAGGTCAGACTATAGGAGTATATATAAGAAACAGTGAAGGATTTTTCATTTTCCAGGTAATTTGATATTGATATCGTATTGATATACAATATTATATAATTAATGAAAAGACTGTTTTTATCAGCATTGACGGTTTGCATTTTGCTTCAAGGAATCAGCCAGACTCATGATTACAGAGCGAAGAGGCTTTTTTTAAGGGGGACTGAATTTATCTATCTGGAAAATTACAAGGCTGCGATCAAAGACTTTTCAGAAGCAATTAGACGCGATTCAGGATTTGTGGAAGCATATGAGAACAGAGGAGTGTCAAAGTACTATCTGTATGATTATGAAGGCGCAATTGATGACTACAATAAAGCACTTGAATTAAAGCCCTACGATTATGAAACAATTGGGCGTAGAGGGTGGGCGTGGTTTGGTATTAAAAGGTATGAAGAAGCTCTCTCTGATTTTACCAGAGCACTATCTGGCGTTGCTGATGAATCAAAATATTATCTTATCAGGGGACAGACGAAATACCAATTAAGAGATTTCAGTGGTGCAATGACAGATTTCGAGCAGGTATTGAAATCTATGTATAGTACAAAAATTCAGAAAAGCAGGGCATATTACTGGCTTGGGATGACTAAAATTGATACTGGTCAGAAAGAGTCAGGCTGTCGGGATCTGCTGGAAGCCAGAAAAATGGGACTTGAAGAAGCTGATTTTATTATTAAAGTCAATTGTGCTGATGTTAATTTAAATGAACAAAAAAGATAATCATACTATGAAAAGCAAGTCTGTTCCTTTTGAAGTCATTGAAAGATTCATGGTAGAGGTAATGGTCAAATCAGGTATTCCTGAACAGGATGCAAAAATTGTTTGCGATGTTCTTGTGAATGCTGACAAATTCGGCTTTGATTCCCACGGTGTAAATCGTCTTAAGCCAATTTATCTCGACAGGATAAAAGACGGCATTCTAAATCCCGTTACCGAATTTGAAATTGTAAAGGATGGTCTCGCCACAGCTGTAGTTGATGGTCATAATGGTATGGGCCATGTTGTTGGATACAAATCCATGAAACTTGCCATTGAGAAGGCAAAGAAATATGGAATGGGAATGGTAGCTGTCAGAAATTCAACCCATTATGGGTTTGCAGGATATTATCCGCTGATGGCTGTTAAAGAGAACATGATTGGTATTACCGGTACCAATGCAAGGCCCTCCATTGCTCCTACTTTTGGGATTGAAAATATGCTCGGTACGAATCCTTTGACATTTGGCATGCCCAGTGATGAACCATTTCCGTTTCTTCTTGATTGTGCGACTTCAATCACTCAGCGGGGGAAGGTTGAGCTTTATGCACGTGAAGGAAAAGATCTTCCCAAAGGCTGGGTAATTGATGAAAATGGTGAAAGCAAAATAAATTCTGAAGAGGTTCTCAAGGACCTTATAGCAGGGAAAGCTGCTCTGACTCCCCTGGGAGGTGTTGGTGAGGAGACAGCAGGATATAAGGGATATGGCTATGCCACTGTAGTTGAGATACTTTCAGCAGCTTTACAGCATGGCGCTTTCATGAAGATGCTGCTTGGTGTGAAGGATGGAAAAAAAGTTCCTTACCCAATTGGACACTTTTTTATTGCTGTTGACATTAATGCTTTTACAGAGGTTTCTGATTTTAAGAAGACAACCGGTGATATTCTCCGTGAACTAAGAGCCTCGAGAAAAATGCCGGGACAGGACAGGATATATACGGCCGGTGAAAAGGAATATCTGACATGGATGGATAGAAAAGACAATGGAGTTCCTTTCAACGATCAGCTCCTGGATGAATTCAGAGGAATATGCAAAACGTATAGTTTAGATAATTATGTTCAATATTTTGAAAAACAATAATTTAAATTAAGACAATATTGCTTTATCTGAGGAACTCATTAAACCAGTCCAGCATTTCGATCTTCATTTCATCTGTAAAGACATGCCCCGTGTTTTTATAGATTATACTTTTGAAATTCTCATTTTTGTTATAAAGAGAATAAACTCTATTGAGTTTGTTTTCAAGCACATTCATTCCTGCCAGAGGTGAACCGGCATCACTGTCACCTGTAAGAACAAGGAATGGCCTGGGTGCAATAAGCCCCATAATTGCTTCAGTATCAAAATAATTAAGAACTCCAGGAACAAAGTAGTAAATGCCGTGTGCTTTAAGCTGCCTTTGCTCAATAAGTTCCTTATACCTGGTAAAGCATGCCACTCCAACAACAGCTTTAACCCTTTCATCAAGCGCTGCCAGCCACCATGCCCTGGTGCTCCCCATGCTCATTCCCTCCACTCCTATCCTTCCTGCGTCAATTTCAGGCCGGCTTGCAAGATAATCTATCGCTATCTGTTCGTCTCTCAATTGCATACCCCAAAGTGAACGGCCGAACCAGAGATTTAACTTGAACTGGGATAATTCCTGGTCAGAACCTTTTTCCTGTCGCTCAGATTCTCCTGCAGGTCCTGTTCCCAGTCTTTCTCCATTAAAGTAACTGTCGATTGCCATTACTGCGTAACCGTTTGAGATTAAAAGGGCCAGTACATCCTGTGCAGTATTTGAATTGTACCCGAAAATATTCTCCTTACTGCTGCTATGTCCGTGTAATCCGACAATTACCGGAACTTTACCCTTAACGTTTGTCGGAATTGCCAGATAACCGGGAATCCAGGAGTCTATTTCATTGTCAATAAGGAACTTTTCAAGAATATATCCATCTTTCACTTCCCTTGAAAGAGTTTTTACTTTCAGTTTTGACGGCCGTTCAGGGATATCTCCAAGAAGATTCCTGAGAGTTTCCCTGACTTCTATTCTCTTTATATTCCACTCTGAAAGTTTTTCAGGGAACTTATAATCGGGATAATTCCATTTCTGATAATACTCAGGTACTCCATCCCATGGTTTCTGCCAGATACTGTCAGGTGTAACTGAATTCTGTCCGGATATTATATCAGTGGAAAGAAGAGATATCAGGAAACCGGCAAGGAAGAAAAATGATTTAATCCTTTTCATATTTTATTAATTAGCTATTGTCCAGCTGTTTGGCAAACTTTTCAGTATAACGGGGACCTATATCAGGAAATCGCTTTAATAAATCATCAATATCTGTTATATCAGCTGGGGTGAATGTTATGTCGGCCGCTCCTGCATTGTCTTCAAGATATTTCCGGTGCTTTGTACCTGGTATGGGTATTATATGATCGCCATGAGCCAGAATCCATGCAAGTGCAAGCTGTGCGGGAGTGCAGTGTTTTTCAACAGCCATTTCAGCGAAAGCCCGGGCCAGATTCTGATTATTCTTCCAGTGTACACCTGTGAAACGCGGCAGCTGTTTTCTGAAATCATTCTCATCCACCTTTTCCATGTCAAGGGTGTTTGTAAACAGTCCCCTTGATAACGGGCTGAAAGGTATAAAAGAGATATTCAGCTCTTTACAAAGAGGAATCATCTCTTTTTCCGAGTCGCGTGTGAGAATAGAATACTCATTCTGCAGTGCAGAAACTGGATGAACTGAACTGGCTTTTCTTATAGAACCCGCTGAAGCTTCAGATAAGCCAAGGTAACGTACTTTTCCCTGTGTGACAAGTTCACTCATTGCACCTGTCATCTCCTCCACCGGTACTTTCGGATCGATACGGTGGGCATAATAAAGGTCAATTGTTTCAATTTTCAGTCTCCTGAGACTATCCTCAACTGCTCTTTTCATGTATGCTGGCGAAGCGTCGAGAATAAAATTATAATCCTTGTCTGCCTTAAATCCAAATTTGGTTGCAATGAATACTTTATCACGATTCGGGGCAAGCACTTTTGAAATAAGTATTTCGTTTTCACCATTGCCATACATATCTGCTGTATCCCAGAAATTGATACCAAGATCCAGAGCCCTGTGCATCGTGGCTATTGCTTCCGTATCATCTCTTCCGGTATAGGCATGACTCATGCTCATGCAGCCTAAGCCTATTGCAGATAGCTTAATATCAGTATTTCCGAATGATCTGAATTTCATGTTATTGTCGTGCGGTCTGGTGTCTTGCAGTCTTGCGGTCTTACTGTATTGCGGTCAATTATTTTTTCCGTATTCAATTGAATACTGAGCATTTGCACTTACTTCGTCGAAAAACCAGGGGAACATGCCTACGATTATACCGTCAGTTGGTTTGATGTTTTCGAAAGCATATTTAAATGCGGTTATAACCTCTTTCTGGCTTGAAGTGTGCCGGCCGGCCCCGAGTATCTTAAAAGCCAGGCAGGGCTGTTTCACCTGTCTTATAACCTGTGTCATTTTTTGAGGATCATCCTTCATAAAATGATATGCTCCGACTGGTAGCGTCGGAAGAGATTCCGGTTTATCCAATTTACGGGTAAGATAATAGAAGCAAGTCATAAAGAAATCAACTTCCCAGCCTTTGTCTGCTATTTCCTTTATAACATCAGGATTATGCGCAGATACACCTGCCAGAATCCCTTTATCCTTTACAGCCTTAACATAGTCACGGACAATTTCAGATTTTCCTTCAGCAAACAATCTGTCAGTAACGCCACCATGATGGGCCAGACCTATCGGGGAGGCATTTTCAATTGCACTTTCTATATCCTTGCGGTCTGACTGGAGAGTGATGATCTTCATTTTCGATCCACGTTCCCTAAGCATATTCATGTAATCGAATCTTGAGGATGACTGGTGTGCCGTGATGCCTGCCTTTTCACAATTCAGAAGTAATTCCACAACCCGCTCAGTGGTATAATAATCCTTCATCTGCCTGTCGGTGTGCGGTCCCATGTACGAGTAGCCCAGTAAGGGATTTGAACCGCAAAGAATGCGGCTGATAGTATTAGTACCCAATTTTATCGATGGCATTACTAATCCCTCCCCTGAGTTAAAATCATTAGTAATAACATTAGGAAGTATAAGTCCTGATGCTGCAAGCATTGAGACCTTAGTGATAAATTCCCTGCGGTTAGTCATAGTTCTGTTGGATTTATTTATCATAATCCCATATGTGTTAACTATTTCACAATAAAATCAATATAAAAGATAATACTACATTCTGAATTCATGAGCAGTTTTAATTGCAGATTTAAGATTTTCAACAGGGATCTTATAATCTACTGTACAGTTAGCCCCCAGGATAAGGTTCGGAGGAGCATTTTTCAGCACTTCAATTGCTGCCTTTTTGACTTCGTCAGGTGAACCGGTACTTAATATTCCGTGTCTGTCAAGTCCACCCATTACAGGACGCTTAAAAATTGCAGACGCCTGAATAAGAGTTAATGTTTTACCGTCAGCAGATAGAGGAACATTTACAACTTCTCCCGGATAATCACGGAATTTCGATTCAAAGCCTTCATAGGAACCTTCATAGTCACATATATGAAGGATATTGAATGGAACCAGTTCTGATACTTCCTTGTAAAGGATCATGTCATAATTCTTGACAGTCCTGTTAAACAGGTTTCTGTCAGCAATCCTGTTGGTTTCACCTCCCTGTGTGCAGGTATAGAATCCATCAACACCCATTTTTACAGCAGCATTTACAAAATGCATAATCGACAGCGTAATGTTTTCCATTCCCCGTGAAACTGATTCTGCATCCTGACTGACATGTTTAAGCAGGGTGTCAACAGGAACAGCCTGCTTTGCCATCTGGAATGGTGAATAGAGTGTCTGAATGATCAATGCCTCCGATTTCAGCTCTTTAATAAGATTCTTAAGCAGAAAAAGTGAAGGTTCAAACCATTTCTCACTGAGTATGGGTATCCTGGCCCAGTCTTCAGGGGTTTTAATCTCTTTATTTTCAGGAAGCCCCTGTTCATCAAACTGGATCTTGACAAAATCCATCCCTGTAGCCCTGAAATAATCAGCATGTGCTTTTACTGCTGCATCTCCTTTCACCCCAAAATGCATAAAAAAGCCTGCAGGTACATAATCAGGAGTTTTTGACATATCCAGAACCTGCATAACCAGATCTCTTTTTGACTTTGTGGATTTAGAGATTAATACAGAATCAGATCTTTTGTTTTCATTAAGATTATTCTGACCAAATGCTGTTAAACCAGCCAGTGATCCGACTGATGTAAGTCCTGCCTTTTTAATAAAACTTCTGCGCGAAGTATTCATCATATATTGTTGTTATTTAATGTTTTATGGATGTATTAACATACCTCGATAATCACGTTTCAGTAATTTTGTTGCTTCCGGATTACCTGAAATAATCTTCTTTTCCGGGTCCCATTTTACTAATGATCCGGTATTGTATGAGATCATTGCCAGTTGGACTGCAGCAGTTGACCGGAATGCATCTTCCGGTGTACAGTTAATTAGTTTTGGGTTCTTTGTTTTCACTGCATTCAGAAAATTCTCAACATGCTTTTCCTGCATCATTTCAGTCGGTACGTTCAAAACTTCCTTCTGAGCATCTTTTCCTGTAGGAAATAATGTAATCCTTGAGTCTTCGGCAAACAGGCTTCCTTTCTCGCCATGGAAGAATATGCCATTGTTAAACTCTTTTGTTACATCACCTGTTCCCCAGAGCTTATGATGCCATATCAACTGAAATTCGGGGAATGTCATGCATGAAGTAAGGGTGTCGGGTGTTGTGATTTTATCCTTTAATGTATAAATACCTCCTTTTGTATAGAATTCTGAAGGCATGCCAACCCGCATAATCTTTCTGATAATATCGATATGATGAATTCCCCAGTCAACCAGATGGCCGTTACCGTATTCCTTCTCCAGCCTCCATGCTTTATGACCTATATTTGGCCGGTAATCGAGTTTGGGAGCAGGACCGCACCATTCTTCCCAGTCGAGAGTAGAGGGAGGTTGTTGAATTGTTGTATCTTCCAGGACGGGAATATAATTGATCTGGGCAACAACCTGATAAACAGAACCGATCTTTCCTGCTTCAATCATTTCCTTTGTTTTGGTAAAAGCATTGCTTTGCCGGCGCTGAAAGCCAATCTGTACAATATTCCCGGCTTTTTCAGCTGCATTAACCATTGCTATTCCTTCCGATACATCATATGCAAGAGGTTTTTCACAATAGATATCAAGTCCTTTTTGGCAGGCGGCTATGAACTGAAGCGCATGCCAGTGAGGAATTGTGCCGATAAATACTGCTTCAAGACCTTTCAGATCAAGAAGATCCTGGTAGTATTTGAAGGTTTTTGGCCTTTTGCCCTGAAGTTTCTCTATTTCATCAGCTGATGTATTCAGATGAGCGGAATCGACATCACAAACTGCTATAACATCAACCCCGCCAATTTTAATGGCTGCCTTTGTAATAACCATTCCGTACCAGCCGGCGCCGATTAGTCCTATTTTCAGCTTTCTTTCCTGACTCAGGCCCGGGATGTAAATGGAAGAAGCAAGTGCAGCGGTACCACCTGCAGATAATTCAATAAATCTCCGACGTTTCATATTTCCAGTTATTTCAATCAAATATAGTAAAATCAAAATATTGTATAAAGATGATTTTTATAAACTTCTATTTTTTGAAATGCAAAAAATTGTATGTTTATAACCTGAAATTAAAAACGCTCTAATAAACATCTGATTATGGGTACCTTTACTAACAGCATCAGGCAGACAGACTGGAAAAGAATATTTTTTACAATTGTAAGAATGGCAATTGGCTGGCATTTCCTGTATGAAGGAATTGCAAAACTGCTGATTCCAAAATGGACATCCTTCTCCTATCTGTCAAACTCAACAGGTCCATTATCAGGATTATATCACTGGATGGCAACCACGCCTGCTGTTTTGAAAGCGGTTGATTTTCTAAACATCTTCGGTTTATTGTTAATCGGAACAGCTTTGTTCTTAGGTCTCATCTCAAGGCTTGCTGCAATCGGCGGAGCCCTTCTGCTGACACTATATTATTTTGCATATCCTCCGTTTGGAGATTCTCTTTTCAGTGTATCTGAAGGACATTTGTTTATAATTGACAAGATTTTCATTGAAGCAACGATATTACTTTTCTTTGTTTTTCTTAAGGAAAAGGGATTCGGACTCGATCTGTTTATCGAGCTTATTAAGAAAGGGAAAGAAAAAACTCAATCTTCAACGGAAGGCTCACAGGATTATTCTGATTCCAGAAGGGAAGCTGTAAAGAATCTTGCCACCCTCCCGTTTCTTGGTCTTATGGGTATCTGGGCCGGTGAGAATCATAAGAAATATGGAGTTGACGTTTTATCGGGTGCAACAATTCAGGTCAACAGGGCTACAGTTGGCGAATTGAAGGGAGCACTTCCAAAAGGAAAAATAAAGGATCACGAGATGAGCAGGCTTATTCTTGGAGGAAATCTTATCGGAGGCTGGGCCCATTCAAGGGATCTGATCTATGTTCCTTCACTATTTAAAGCATACAATACCGAAAAAAAGATATATGAGACACTTATGCTTGCTGAGGAATGCGGAATAAACACAATAAATATCGGATTCCCCACACATACACTGATGGCCAAGTATAAGAGAATGACAGGCAGCAAGATAAAGGTGATATGCCAGGTAGCTCCCAACATGAAAACAGGTGATATATATGAACAGATAAACGGCGCGATGGACAGCGGGTGCGATATCCTGCAGGTTCAGGGAAACTGGAGCGACTGGTGTGTGAGAGACAATAAACCGGAAGTTGTTGCAAAGATGCTTGACAAAATGAGAAGTAACGGATACACAGCCGGATTAGGTGCCCACACTGTTGATTCCCTGATACATTATGAATCGCTTGGAATAATCCCTGATTACTATATGCAGACATTTCACCACGACAACTACTGGTCGGCACATCCCAAGGAAAACAGGATTGCATTTGAAGTTGACGGGGAGAAATCAAAAGATCATAATAAGTTTCATGACAACCTTTTCTGTTTATTCCCTGAGAAAACAGTTGAGTTTGTCAACAGGGTAAAAATACCGGTTATGGGCTTCAAAGTACTTGCAGCAGGAGCTATTGAGCCAAAGGATGGTTTCAAATGGGCTTTTGAGAACGGGGCAGATTTTATCTGCGTGGGAATGTTTGATTTCCAGGTGGTGAATGATGTCAATATCTGTCTCGACACTCTCAAGAATCTTCAGACCAGGAAGAGGGAGTGGTATGGGTAGTACCCCCCATCCCCCCCAAGGGGGGCTTAATGAAATCATAATCAAGAACAATTGAAAATCGAAATCGAAATAGAAATTTTAAGCTTTCAAATTCTAATTCTTGTATACTCTTGTTCTCTCTTTTTAAGTCCCCCCTGGGGGATTTAGGGGTGGATTTAAAACGAATTTTCAGATAGCCCAGGATATATATTAATTATCAAGCACTTCAAACTGCCACCGTGGATTTGGTGATTTCTGATGCTCCTTCTTTATAATATCTTCTATCTTTCTGATTATCTCCGGATGAGCAGAGGCGATGTTATTTGTTTCTTCTTTATCTGATTCAAGATCATATAATTTAAATTCTGCATTGCCCTTGTGCATATCTTTCCTCATGGCCTTGTATTTTTCGAATATAACAGCCTGCTGACCTCCATTTTCAGGGTACTCCCAGTACAGATATCTGTGTTGCTTCTGCTTTTTACCTGTAAGTTCCGGAAAGAAACTTATGCCATCAGTATCATCAGGAGACCTAATACCTGCAATCTCACACAAGGTGGGCATATAATCCCAGAAAGCTGACATATGGCCGGAAACGTTTCCTTTTACTATCTGTGAGGGCCAGCTTGCTATCATTGGGACTCTTATTCCGCCTTCATTAACATTGGCTTTACCATATCCGTTTTCACTTCTGAAAGGTCCTCCGCTATCGAACCATGGAGAATCTGTACCTCCGTTGAATGTAGGCCCATTATCGCTTGTGAAGATTATAAGAGTATTTTCATAAATACCCAGATCCTTGAGCTGTGATACCAGATTTCCCACCTGGTCGTCGAGGTATGAGATCATTGCAGCATAGGCTGCATGAGGATATCGGTGAGGGAAATACCCTGATTCTCCCAGATATGGCTTCTCATCACCGAATTTCTCCACATAGTAATCAACCCATTTTTGAGGAGCCTGCAGGGCAGCATGGGGTATTGGGGTGGCCCAGTAAAGAAAAAACGGATTCTCCTTATTACTGTTTACGAAATCGGTGAGTTTATGAAACATGATATCCGGAGCATAATCATAAAGATTGTATGCCGAATAGCTTGACAGATTCAGTGGATCAGCACCTTCAGGGAGTTTGGTATGTGGTGCAACGGTATCATTGTCAAGGTAATACCTGTGTTCATTTTCATATAGAAACAAAGGATAGAAAGTATGCGCCATACGCTGGCAGTTGATCCCGAAGAAATAATCGAAGCCCATTTTTGTGGGGATACTTTCCGTATGAGGAGCACCAAGTCCCCATTTCCCTATCATGCCGGTTGTATAGCCCGCTTTTTTAAGGAGGGATGGCAGGGTGACGGTTCCGGGGAGCATGGGCCTCTGCCCTTCAAGTGTTGAATCGGCAATCATTGCCCGGTAATTCCACACATCTCCCCTGTCGCCCCACTCATCATTGCCTCTCACCTGGGCATGACCAGTATGTTTTCCTGAAAGCAAGGCACATCGTGACGGGGCGCTAACAGGTGATCCGCTGTAATGCTGAGTGAATAGCATGCCTGAAGCTGCAAGCCTGTCCATATTGGGAGTCTCAATCTTTGTCTGGCCATAGCACCCCAGGTCTCCGTAGCCGAGATCGTCTGCGAGAATAAAGATGATGTTTGGTTTCCGGACAGCTTTATCATGTTCAGGCCTGTAAGCTCCCGTACATTGAGATAATAATGCTGATACTCCTAATAGACTGATAAACGAATTTTTATGATTTATCATTGAAATTCAATTTATAATATGATTGTTATATTATTGCTATTTTATTAACGATCCTTTGAAATTTAGTCAAATTTTGTTAAATTTCGGTGTTTTCAGCCATTTTTAACACACTTAATTTCTGATCTATGGCAAAACTTAAATTAATCCTGATCACTTTTATATTAGTTACTGTGGCATCTTACGGACAACCTGAACAGATAGGTACACCGAAACTTGGTTTTGACGGTCAGAAGCTGACAATACAGTATGATATTAATAATGCAAGTCCCTCCGACCAGTTTTATGTCTGGGTCATGATTCAGAAGAAAAACGGAGAAACACTTAAGCTGAATTCAATTACAGGAGATATAGGTGATACGAAGGCAGGAAAAGAGAAAGTTATAACCTGGATACCGGCAAACGATTCAGTATTCCTGAATGAAGAAGTAACAGTGGAAGTCCAGGCTGAAAAATATGTTAAATCCTTTAATAAGGGATCTGTAATGCTGAAGTCAATATTATTGCCTGGTCTGGGACAAACCAAAATGAGCGGAGGAAAACCTTACTGGGTGATGGGTATAGTATCATACGGGGCACTTGCAGGCGGACTAGTTACATACAGCAACTACAAGGACAGCTACGATAAGTATCTTCTTGAGACTGAAGATCCTCAGAAACGTGCAGATTATCTGAGTGAGGCTGAAAAAAGGGCAACATTGGCAGGTGCAATGTTTGTAACAGCAGCTGCAATTTGGACAGCCAATCTTATATGGGTAGCGGCAACGCCTAATAAATATCAACCTTTGAAATACAAGCCACTAACCCTGCAGCCTTCTGCAGATCCGCTAAACGGAGCTGCTTTTTTAACATTGAGATATAAATTTTAAGTTACAGGAAAATGAAAAAACTATTATTCTTTACAGTATTGTTCCTGGTTGGTATTGCACTCGCACATAGCCAGCCTATCTCAAGCGGTAAGTCAAGTATACTGATAAATAATAAGCCTGTGGCTGAAACAAAGGCAGCACCGGCTGTAGAAAGTGTGATGCCGGCAGCAGTTGCGACTGCCGCTGCACTGCCTTTGGGTGTCGGGAAATATTATGCCCTTATAATTGGTATAAATGATTATCAGGATCCGAATATCAACTCTCTTGATTTCTGTATACGCGACGCACAGTCGTTTTATAATGCACTTACAGCGAACTACACCTTCGAGAAGGAGAATGTTAAATTCCTGAAGAATGCAACAATGGCTGATATTGTTAGCTCTCTTGATTATTTTGCGAGCGTGGTTAAACCAACTGACAGTTTCGTAATATTTTATGCAGGACACGGAGTATGGAATGCCCAGTCGGAAACAGGATTCTGGCTGCCTTCAGATGCAAGAAAGAACAGCACACTTAACTGGTTCAGGAACAGTGCTCTGCGTGATTTTCTCAGAGAGGTTAACTCAAGGCATACGCTTCTCGTAACTGATGCGTGTTTTGCGGGCTCAATATTCAAGACCCGTGCAGCATTCGCTGATGCTGGTTTGGCAGTAAACAAGCTATTTGAACTTCCTAGCAGGAAAGCCATGACAAGCGGAACCCTGACAGAAGTTCCTGATCAGAGTGCATTCCTGAAATACATGATTGAGAGACTGAATACAAACAAGGAGAAATATCTTTCAAGCGAGCAGTTGTTCAGCAGCTTCAGGCTGGCAGTTATAAATAACAGCAATGTTGTTCCTCAGTATGGCGAAATTAAAGATGTGGGTGACGAGGGAGGTGATTTTATTTTTATAAGAAGATAGCCCTATACGCAATAACAGTTTAGTAACCGGTAAACATTATAAATATGAGAAGGATAGCCCGGCCATTATTCTATGTGGTTTCATTAGTTTTATGCCTTGTGGTAATAATCACCTGCATCAAGGTTGAAAAGGTTGTGATGGTTTCAACCGGAAGTGTAAAGAATGTGCTGGCCAACTCAGCAACTGCCGAGGGCACTATTGTTGATATAGGGGAAGGAGTCTCAGATCATGGCCATGTTTACAGCACAACCAAAGATGTTACGATGAGCGGGACTAAAGTGACTCATGGTTCAAAGGGAAGTACAGGTACTTTTACCAGTGAGCTGACAAATTTAACTGCAGGGACAATCTACTATATTAAAGCTTATGTTATCGGAAACAATGGAACCCAGCTCGGGAAAGAGATAATATTTAAGACAGCAGATCCGGTTGTTCCTTTACTGACAACATCTGCGGTAACCGCAATTACGACAACCACTGCAACATCAGGGGGAAATATCAGCGCTGACGGAGGTGCACCTGTTACAGAAAGGGGTGTTTGCTGGGGGACATCATCCGGGCCGACTGTTACAGACAGTAAGACCTCAGATGGTCCAGGGACGGGTAATTTTGGCAGTAATCTTACTAGTCTGACGCCCGGTACATTATATTTTGTAAGAGCATATGCAACTAATGCAGCAGGAACCGGTTATGGGGATCAGCGGACATTTTCAACACAGAGCATCCAATTGCCCTTTGTGGAACCCACGCAGATATTTGGAACTTTTTCAGATGGTGCAACAGTTAAAAGCATCATTACTTCTGATGGAGGAGGAACTATTTTAGCAAGGGGATTTTGCTGGGGTTTAAATATCAATCCTGATCAAAGCGGATCAAACGCTAATGTAGGTTCAGGAACAGGTGAATTTATATATGACATTACAGGGCTTAATCCAGGCACTTTGTATCATGTAAGATCTTACGCAACCAATTCAGCAGGTACAGTTTATAGTCCTGATATTACATTTACAACACTGGCAACTGTTCCAATAGTTGTAACAACTGCTCCAACCTCGGTCACTTCATCAGGAGCTGTTTCGGGAGGTAGGGTAACATCCGACGGAGGAGCAAGTGTTACTGCGCGGGGTGTATGCTATAGTCTTTCACCAGGTCCGACAACAGGTGACAGTAAAACCATTAATGGAACTGGAACAGGAGTTTTCAGTAGTACACTGAGCTCTTTGAATCCATCAACAACTTATTATGTACGTGCCTATGCAACTAACTCAGTCGGAACAAGCTACGGAGAGCAATTCTTTTTTACGACAACAGCAGCTTCAGCAATCCTACCCTCTGTAACTACCACTGCCATAAGTTCTGTTACATCAACTACTGCTATATCTGGCGGTAATGTCACATCGGAAGGCAGCAGTCCTGTAGCAACCAGGGGTGTCTGCTGGAGCACAACGGCAAATCCTACAATCAGCGATTTGAAAACCATTGATGGTTCAGGATCAGGATCATATACAAGTAATATTGTGGGTCTCAGCCCGGGGACAATTTATCATGTCCGTGCCTATGCCACAAGTGCAGCCGGTACAGCATACGGAGCCGATCTGACATTGACGACGAATGCTGTGCTGCCTGTAATACAGACTACTGCTATAACGGGTATAACCACAACCAAGGCCTCGTCTGGTGGAACCATTGTCAGTGACGGCGGTGCTTTAATTACTATCAAAGGTGTTTGCTGGAGCACAAGCATTAATCCAACTACATCCGATCCAAAGACAAATGATGGCACTGGACCAGATGCATTCATAAGCAGTATAATAAACCTCAATCCTGGTACACTATATCATGTACGGGCTTATGCTACCAACAGTGTCGGAACTGCGTATGGTGAAGATGTAACTTTTGCAACAACAACTGCTTCACTTGCAACCTTGACTACAACAGCAGCCTCGGCAATTACTGCAACGAGCGCATCAAGCGGTGGAGATATTACAAATGATGGTGGAGGAAGCGTAACAGTAAGAGGTGTCTGCTGGAACACCACTGGTGCTCCAACAATTGCCAATACGATAACAACAGATGGTTCCGGTACAGGACCATATACAAGCAGTATTACTGGATTGACATCTAATACAAAATACTATGTAAGAGCTTATGCGACCAGCTCTGCCGGGACTGCTTATGGCAACGAGGTATCATTTACCACTAGTACCACAGTACCTACATTGACTACAACAACCGATCCGTATTTTATTACTGCAACCACTGCATCATCGGGAGGTGTGATATCATCTGATGGCGGTGCTGCTGTTACTGACAGGGGGGTATGCTGGAGTACAAATCCTGATCCTAAGGTTACAGATTTCAAGTTAAGCAGCGGAACCGGTACAGGTACATTTACGAGTAATATTACGGGTCTGACACAAAATACCCTTTATTATATCCGGTCATTTGCAACCAATTCAGCAGGAACAGGTTATGGTCCTTCAGTGTCGTTTTCGACACTTCAGCTGCCAACTGTGACAACAACAGCTGCTACTGCAGTAACAAGTTTCGGTGCAAGGATGAACGGAGTTGTCAACGCTCATAACTCCTCCACAAATGTAGAAATTCAGTATGGATTGAGTACTGCTTACGATCTTGTTCTTGTTCCCTCCCAGAGTCCTGTTCAAGGTAGTACAGATATCCAGGTTTATGTGCCGGTAAGCGGACTTAATTACTATACAACATATCATTACCGGATCAGAGCCACCTCTGCAGCAGGCACTGTAGTAGGAAGTGATATGACCTTTACCACCGCGCCTATGCTTGTGGATGTTGATGCAAATAATTATCATACAGTGTATATCGGGACCCAATTATGGATGCAGGAAAACCTGAGGACCACCCGCTACAGGGATGGTAGTTTCATTGATTTTGTAACTGATGATGCAACCTGGGTATCTCTGACTTCCGGCGCTTACTGTTGGTTTGGTGATAATGTATCGAATGGTTCTATATATGGTGCTCTTTATAATTATTATACAACCGTAAATAATAATAACCTTTGCCCGACAGGGTGGCGTGTACCTACTGATAACGATTGGACAGTCCTTGAAGCTTATCTTATCGCTAATGGTTATAATTATGATGAATCGACCTCTGGCAATAAGATTGCAAAAGCAATGGCATCTGAGTCTCTTTGGAATTTGTCATCAGTAGCCGGAGCAGTTGGCAATACTGATTATCCGGACAAAAGAAATGCATCTGGTTTTGCAGCTCTTCCAGGCGGCAACCGTACTGCTTCATATAACGCCATTAATAGCTACGGATCATGGTGGTCATCTACTCAGAGTGATCCTGCAAGTGCAAGGTACCGTTATTTGTATTACGATATCAGTTTTGAAGACGGAGGCTCTGTCAATAAAAATGTTGGTCAATCTGTTCGATGT
>Ga0209314_10000013_pt1 | contig 65905 bp, 48 predicted proteins | sample I19B2metaG_FD_184146 | JGI IMG/M metagenome (GOLD analysis project Ga0209314, IMG submission 184146) | Lake sediment bacterial and archeal communities from Gulf of Boni, Indonesia to study Microbial Dark Matter (Phase II) - ​I19B2 metaG... | ecosystem: Environmental > Aquatic > Freshwater >... | reverse complement strand
CGGCCGCAAAGAAGCATTGCAACAATTTAATAAACATTGTGTTGCGGCCACCCCTCCTTCAAAAGGAGGGGAAACTTTTTTCGCATTCCCTCTACTAATTACAGTCTTAGCTTTACGGCTATTCCCCTCTGGGGGGTTTTAGTCTATTCATACCTGAGCGATTCAACCGGATTTCTCCTGGCAGCAGTGATTATTTTCCATGATATTGTCAGAACAGTTGCCAGGATAAGGAGAAACGATGAAACAATAAGGGTTGAAATGTGTATATCCACAAAATAATCCCATATGCTGTCAAGGAGGGATTCTGAAAGGTAATAACCCATTATGCTGCCCAGAACAGATGATAAAAGTAGTATCAGCAAAAACTTCTTACCTGCCAGCCATACTATAAGCAATTCCGGAGCCCCTTGTATTTTCCTGATGCCCATTTCCTTTGTACGGCGGAGAAGATCGATTGAGACAAGATTATACATACCAATCAGTGAAAGCAGGGCAGCAGTGAATGCAAGAAAGACATTTACCTTAAGTATCCCGCCGTTTACATTCCTGCTCTCTTTCATAATATCCAGATCCACCTGCATTACTCCTTCGAACAGATAGTTGGGAGCGATCGTTTTCCATTTGCTGTTAAGGAATTCAAGAACCCCGGCCCTGTCCTCCTTCTTCGTCCTCACGGCAAGTATTGTATAGTTGTCATTTTCAGAAAGCCTAAGCATTGCCGGTTCTATTGCTCTCCAGAAACCATTGTGATAGAAATCCTCGACAACACCTATCACATTCAGACGTGTGGTATCATAAAGAGTAACAGTCTGTCCGGCACCATCACTCCATCCGAAATCCTTTACCAGCTTCCTGTTTACAATAATTGAATTACCTGTTCTGTCAGCAGCAACTCTTTCTCTGCTGAAAAGTCGACCTTCCTCAAGCCTTAAACCCATTGTCTGCAGATATTCAGGTCCTACCTCTAGCACATCAACCTCAAGCTGTTTATCAGAACTTTTCAAAGGTCTCCTGTAATTACCCCATCCAAGGTGATATGAGGAACCTTCGGCTGAAATGATTTTCGGGTTTGAAAGGGCTTCATTCCTGAATCCGGCAAACAGTTCACGGGCCACCGGAACAACAATAATATTCTCCTTATCATAGCCAAGGTCGAGTGTCTGCTGGTATTTAGCATTCTGCGAAAAGACAATACCCAATATAATCGCTGCAACTGAGAAGCTGAATTGTAAGGCAAGCAAGAGGAGTGACAATACTCCGGTTCCCCTGAAAACATATGATCCCCTGAGAACATTCACCGGACTGAATGAACTGACATAAATGGCCGGATAAACGCCGGAAACAAAGCCTGTTAAAAGGACCAGCAATACAAGAAAAAACCAGAAAAACCAATAGCCGGAAAAGGTTAGCTTCAATGTCATATATTCCCACAGGCTGCTGTAGGCCGGTACAAGGAAGGCAGCAAGTATCAGCCCTGCAAGCAATGCCATAAAACAGATAATAAGAGTCTCAAAAATAAACTGAGAAATCAACTGTCTCCTGTGTCCGCCGAAGGTCTTGCGGAGACCTATTTCCTTAAGCCTTTTCCCGAATATTGATATGGAAGTGTTTGCAAAATTAAAACAGGCTATCAGAAGAATGAATAACGCCATTACCGGAGGGGCTATCAGGGCTGCAGGATGTAGTGAGGGAAATAGTGACGATGACCAGATGTTCCTGGAATTATTGCCTACCTCATCGAGAGGCACCAGGCTGAACCTGTTAATAATGAAATCCTTACGGGCATTGTTCTGTGCAGGAATATAATTCTTAAGGCCCTGTCTTACTGATGATACCATTGATTTATCTGGTATCGTCACAAAAAATGCATTTGCCCACAAGGTCCAGTTGTCATCCCTGACATCCCACATAAGCAGGAAGTTATCATGATGCCCCAGAATATCAATCCAGAAGCTGGAATTTTGGGGGAGGTTCCGGAAAACCCCTGCAACCGTATATGTAAATTCACGGTTATTGTCATTTATTATTGTAATGCTTTTCCCGACCGGATAATCCTTTCCGAAGAACTTTCCGGCTGTCTCTTCGCTTATCAGCACATTATTCTGATCTTCAAGAGACTTCTTTTCACCCATCACCATGGGAAACGTGAATATATCGAGGAATTCGGGATCAACATATGATATATTTGATGAAAACAGATTATCATTGATTTTCACTGGCGAATTTGTCCTGTATAACCTTGCCGAGTATTCAATACCAGGAATATCCTTTTTTACATTAAGTCCCATTACAGCAGGAACCAGACCATATTCCTGTTCCCGTCCTTTCATATCCCTGAAGCTCGTTACCCTGTAGATCTTGTCGAAATTGGTATGTGTCCTGTCAAAATCATAGTTGAACATATTGTTGAAATAAGCAACTATGCATACAGCAAGGGCTATACCCAGTCCAAGTATGTTTATTATGGTAAAGGCCTTGTTCTTAAGCAGGTTTCTGAATGCAACAATAATGTAGTTTTTAAGCATATGATAGTATTCAGTTTATTCGTACTTGAGCGAGTGGGCAGGATTCACTCTTGCAGCCTGCAGTACCTTGTAGCTTATTGTAATAAGAGCTATGGTCAGGGCAATAACAAGACCTGCAAGGAAGCTGACAAAACCGAGATTGATCCTGTAATAAAAATTCTCAAGCCATTTGCCTGCAATATAATAAATCATAGGCCATGATATCACAGCAGAAATTGTAACAAGTACCAGAATCTCTTTTGATATTTCATAATATATCCCAGCCACGGTTGATCCCATTGCTTTCCTTACACCTATTTCTTTTGTGCGCTGTTCAACTGTAAATGATGTAAGTCCAAAGAGCCCCAGTCCGGCAATAAAAACTGCAAGAATCGAGAAAATTATCGCCATCTGGGCATTCTGTTTCTCCTGTGAATACATCTGCTCAAAGTCCTCGTCAAGAAAATAATACTGAAGCGGGTTATCGGCAAGGTACTCCTTCCATACTTTTTCTATCTCACTGATAGTCTGGGCATTATTATTTCCGTTAAGCTTTACTGTAAGGTATCCGAAAAGAATATCATCTTTTTTGAACTGGAATAAATAAGGTTGGATTGGATTTCTGAGTGATTGATAGTTGAAGTTTTTCACCACTCCTGTAATCTGCCTGTAATCATAGCGTCCCGAATCACGTGGTTGAAGGAACCTGGTTTTAAAAATATCGGTAATGTTAAAATCCTTAATTGTTGATTCATTGACAAGACATGCATCTACATCAGTAGTAAATGATTCATTGAAATTCCGGCCATCGACTATTGTCATTCCGTATGTATCTATATAATCATAGTCAATCCAGTTTGTCATGAGAAGAAAGCTTTCATCCTTTCTTCCCTCAATGCCATAACCGTTATTGTTATTGTTTCTTCCGGGCACTGCGGTTGAACTGGCAATATTGACGACGCCTGGGATCTTTTTAACAGTTTCCTTGAATGACTTTATCCTTGTTCCTAAAGCGCCCGCCCTGTTAATAACAATCAGGTTTTCCTTGTTGAAACCGACATCCTTGTTAAGCATAAAACTAATCTGCCTGTACATTATTATAGTTCCAATGATAAGGAGTATTGAAACGGTAAACTGAAATACCACAAGCACCTTTCTCAAGCGACCGTTTTTCATGCTGTTTTTAACCTCTCCTTTAAGCACTTCATAAGGGCTGAACGATGAAAGAAAGAATGCAGGATAGCTGCCGGCAAGTAATCCTACAAAAAGTGCGAATAAAATCAATGCCGGAATAGTGAACATACTTTTAAGCAGTTTCAGCTCAAGATCTATACCCAGCATATCACTGAAATAAGGAAGCGAAACTTTAACCAAGATCACTGCAATGATGAGTGAAGTAAAAGTGAGTATAAAAGACTCTGTAAGGAACTGAGTAACCAGCATCCCTTTGGTAGACCCACCAAGCTTTTTTATTCCTACCTCTTTTGCCCTTCTTGAAGATTGTGCTGTTGCAAGGTTCATGAAATTGATTGCAGCTATAAGCACAATCAGTAATGCTATACATCCGAAAATCCACAGGAACTTAGGATCACTTGCATCCTTGAATTGCTGATTAATTGAAGGATCGAGGTGAACCTTGGTTAAAGGTTGCAAAAAATACCTGTACTTGTTTCCCTGTGAAAGAAAATCAGCAAGAGTTATTCCCATAAATCGCTGAACTTCAGGTCCAACATACTTTTCAAGCAAGTCAGGAATTTTGGCATCAACATCCATATAGTCCGTATTTGGCTTAAGCAGGAGATAGGTACTGAAACTGTTGCTCAGCCAGATCGGATTCTGCGATCCGGGATTGGTCATGAATGATCCGATAATATTGGCTTCAAAATGTGTATTTGCAGGAACGTCACTAAATACTCCGCTTACAGTGTACCTTACCGAATCGCTTCCAACTTTTATTGATTTGTCAATTGGGTTTTCATCTCCGAAAATCTTTTTCGCGGTAGATTCCGAAAGAACCACTTTCCTTGGTGAGTTAAGCAGGTTTGCTTTATCACCTCTTACTACCGGTATAGAGAAGAAATCAAAAAATGATGAGTCTGCTTCAACAAAGTGGTCCTCGGTAAATGTCTGCTTGTTATATTCAATAACTGTTGGTCCCCTTCCATTCATTCTCAGGAAAGCCTCCACTTCAGGAAATTCTCTTGCCATAGTGGGACCAATCGGCGAACAGGTATAAGAACCTATAATTTCCTGTCCTCCTATTTTACCTGTAAGCACAATCCTTACAATGCTGTCTTTTTTCTTGTTATATCTGTCATAGCTGGACTCATTGATCACAAATAATGCAATAAGAAGACTGCAGGCAATTCCGATTGAAAGTCCAAGTATATTTATAACTATATATGCACGTTGTCTTTTAAAAGATCTTAAACTATGCTTGATAAGATTGTTGAACATTTTTATTGTAGTTTAGGGTTAATCTGATGTTAAATTCTTTTACACTTTTTTCATAAAGACAGAAAAAAAATCTGAATGTTGCAGCATCGCTATTTTTCAATTTTCAATGCTTCAGCAGGATTGATTCCGGCAGCTCTGAATGCCTGGAAACTGACTGTCAGCATTGCTATTGCAACAGCGGAAGCAGCAATAAAAACGAAGACAAATAAATCAAGATCGATTCTGTAAGGGAACTGTGCAAGTAGTTTTTTCATAATAATCCAGCCTGCCGGAAACGCTATTGTTATTGAAATAACAATAAGTATCAGAAACTCTTTTGAGACGGAAAAAACGATTGAAAAGTTACCGGCACCCATAACTTTCCTGATACCAACCTCATTTGTTCTTCTTTCAGCAGACCAGGATGCAAGTCCGAACAAACCAATACAGGCAATGAAAAGTGCCAGGATTGTAAAATATTTTAAAAGCTTTGAAATCCTTATCTCCGTTCTGAAGAGATTATCATAATCCTGGTCAATAAATGTATACTCCAGCGGATATTCAGATATAACATCTTGCCACACTCCTTCAACGGCCTTAAGCGAACCCGGTATATTGCCGGGAGTAAGACGTATCAGTATCATACGCAGAAAACTTGTATCTGCAAGAGCAAATGCAACAGGTTCAATGGGCTGGTCAGCACCCTTGAAGTGGAAATTTTTCATTACACCAACTATTGTCCCGTTAAGCCCAATGAAACTAAAACTCTTTCCAACCGGGTCACCAATATTCATTATTCGTACAACTTCCTCATTTATTAGGAAATTACCTGTTGTATCACGCGCTTTGTCTGATGGGAAATCTACTGAAAAGTCGCGACCGGAGACAAGCTCCATTTTCATTGTGGTAAGATAATCGTAATCAATGCCATTAATTCCGATAAGAACCTGCTGATCAGGATCTCTTCCCGGCCAGCTTGCACCCCCTGAGTTACTGCCAATATTAACCGGGTTCCTTAATGAAGCTGTAACTCCCTGAATAAGATTATCTTTTTGCAATTCTTTTTTAAGTGAGTAGTATTTTGTCTTAATCCCTCCTGCCATCTGTATTCCTATAAGATTGCTTTTATCAAAACCGAGATCTTTATCCTGCATGTATTTCAGCTGACGATACATAAAAACTGCAGCAATGGCAATAATAACTGACAAGGTGAACTGCACAACAACAAGAGACTGTCTCAGACGTCCGTTTCCATGTCCGTAAAGAGCCTCACCCTTCAATACATTAACAGGATTAACTGATGACATATAAAATGCCGGGTATATGCCTGAAATAAAGCCTGCAATAATTCCCACAGCAATGAAACTGCCAATGAATTGAAAAGTAAGAAGATCGCCAAAAGCAAAGTGTTTACCTGTAATATTATTGAAGATCCCGAGTGATAATCCAATCAGAATAAAGGCTATCAGCATTGCTGACAGGATCTGGAGCATTGACTCCATCATGAACTGGTATACAAGTGATCTTTTATCTGAACCTGATACTTTTTTTATGCCTATCTCCTTTCCCCGCGATGCTGCCCTTGCCGTAGCAAGATTGATGAAGTTAATACAGGCAATAAGCAATATAAAGAAAGCGATCAATGAAAATATTATAACAACAATGACAGGTCCCTTTGATTCCGTATAACCGAATTGCCCGTGAAGATGAATATCAATAAGAGGAAAAACACTGTATTTGGTTGTAGTCTCGGGTAAATGCTCGATGACCACATCTGTGAGTTTTTTATTAACATCCTCAGCTTTAAATGCATCCGGCATAAGAACAAAAGTAAATATGGAATTACTGCCCCAATGATCATCATATGAACCGATTTCTTTCAGAAATGTAAACGGAATTACTGCACTGAAACTGAACATTGAATTTCCCGGAAGGTCTTTAAGTACACCCGAAACGAGAAACTGGTATTTGTTTTCAAGAACAATTGATCTACCAACCGGATTCTCACTTCCAAAATATTTGACTGCAAGCTTCTCGGTAAGTACAATTGAATGAGGATCATTTAGTATGGTTAATGGGTCTCCCTGGATAAGTTCAAATGAAAAGACATTAAGCAAAGTTGAATCAGCAGCCACAACAGATGTCTCGTAAAAAACCTTGTCTCCGTTTCTGAATAACATCCTGGGCATCCATGGAAAAATTCTTACCTGTTCCTCTATTTCCGGAATTTTTTCCTTCCACACAGGTCCGCTGGGGAACGGGGTCACGGTAACATGGTAGCGCTGACCGGAATAAAACTGATCTTCCTCCACCCGGTATATCCTGTCAGCTTTTTTATTAAACCTTTCATAACTGAGTTCATCCATTACCCATAAAAAAAGCAGCAATGAAGATGCAAGCCCGACAGCAAGACCGGTAATATTTATAATTGTGAATCCGGGATTTTTGGAAATATTGCGGAATGCAATGAGGAAGAAATTGCTTATCATAATATTAAAAATTAAATGCAGCATAATGACGTTTACAAACGCCATATGCTGCAAATAATATTGGAATTATGTCAAGAAATCATACAAACAGCAGAAATACAGCCTGATATGAAATTTACAGGCTCCAGCCCTTCCTGTACTCATGATGCAGGAATGCATCAGCTTCAGGAAGGTTGGTGAATCCTGGCTTTGCAGGATCAAATTTAAGTACCATTCCGCTGAGTTTTTCCTTCAGTTCCGGACGCAGGCAGACATTACCAAGCAAAACCGTTTCGGTAAGCGGACCTGCCCATTCAAAGTCGGAACCACCTGCAGGACCCCCCTTGCAGGCGTCTATCCATTCCTGTTCATGTCCCGGAGACGAGGGAATTGATGGTTTGGGAGGAGTGTATGAATCTCTTAGGGATTTTGGCAGGATCTTATCATCCAGAATATATCCTTTCTCGCCAACATAAAGAGTACCACCGGTACCCAGCTTCGTACCCTCATCCATTTCCTTGAGAAGCATAGGTCTTAATCCACCGTCATACCAGGTGAGTGATACAGGGACCATATTCTCCCTTGCCGGAAATTCATACTTCACTATTGACCCGGAAGGATAAGTATCCTGATTGACTAATGTTGAAACGGCCTGAACTGAAGTGGGATACTTTAGCTTAAGAGCCCTGAATATAGGATCGAGAGAATGGCATCCGATATCACCAAGTGCACCGGTTCCATAATCCCACCATCCTCTCCAGACAAATGGGTGGTATGCAGGATGATATGGTCTGTCGGGGGCCGGACCAAGGAAAAGATCCCAGTCAAGTTCCGGGGGTACTGCAGGGGTGTCAGAAGGCCGTTTTACTCCCTGTGGCCAGTATATTTTCAGTAATCCGTTATTTGGTCTGTCAGTCCATACATGAACTTCCTTGACAGGTCCTATAACTCCGTCCCATATCATCTCCCTGAGACGCCTGGGTCCGTCTGAAGCCTGGCCCTGGTTACCCATCTGGGTTGCCACCTTGTACTGCTTTGCTGCTTTGGCAAGCTCACGGGCCTCATGAACAGTCTGTGTAAGAGGTTTTTGTGTAAACACATGCTTTCCCCTGCGCATTGCCTCCATGCTTATAATAGCATGAGTGTGGTCAGGAGTTGCAATTATTACCGCATCAATATCCTTCTGCTTGTCAAGCATAATACGGTAGTCCTTGTACTGCTTTGCACCGGAATATTTTTTAAAGATTTTCTGAGTCGATTCTCTCCAGTCAACATCGCAAAGAGCAACAATATTCTGAGTCTTCTCGACATTCTCCAGGTTGACCCGACCCATGCCGGCAATACCAACGCCTGCAATATTAAGCTTATCGCTGGGTGCAATATGCCCCAGTCCGGATACAGCACGGGAAGGAATGATTGTAAGCCCTGCAAGTGCTGCTGACGAGGTTCCGATGAAACCTCTCCGGCTGATTGTTTTAGGATTGCTTTTACTCATAATTAGGTTATTTATGGATTAAAAAAAAATATTACCCCTAAATCCCCCTAAGGGGGACTTGCCATCTCCCTAAAGCCCCCCCTGGGGGGTTTGGGGGTTATTCCACAAGCCAGTCATCGGTTCTGAATGATGATGCCGGCAATCCTTCCGTATTGAAGAGATCTCCAATAATAAAATCCTTAAAGGCATATCTTACTGCAACCGGTTGATTTACATACTGGGAGAAAAGGCTTATACCGTTCCTGTTAATAAATGCTTTTGCAGGATAATATCTTTCATTTTCCCCGGCAATTTCAAAACAGGACAGTTCCTTTCCGAATGAAGTCAATCCGTTAACTGCATTGTCGAATGTCAGCATTACCATAGGTCCTTCAATCTTCATTTCCCTGAGTACAGGGCCATCAGCAGCAAAACCTTTTTTACCGTACGTTTTTACCAGTGCCTGGTAAGCAAGCCGGTCGCCTCCGGCTTTCTTATCTGCCGGGTGAATGCAATACTCCTCACTTATATCCATGATGCAGGCCATTCCAATATTCTTAATAGCAGAAGTGGCTTTTAACTGAGCCTCGCGAAGGTAGGCTGAATTCAATCCGACCGGACCATAATTAAACGGAGCTATCTGAACATAATAAAAAGGAAAATCGCCTACTCCCCAAACCGAACGCCAGTTTTCAACCATACCCGGTAATAATATAAGGTATCTGTCAGGTTCATTCCTGTTCGACTCACCCTGATACCATATAGCTCCTTTGATTCCATAACCCACCATCGGATTAATCATTGCATTAAACAAAACGGTTGGTGTCTGAGGTGAAAGTGTACCTGTCTGATTTTTATCGGGGAGTGTAACAAAATCAAAATTTTTGATTCCTGCTTCACTTATCCAGGGTTCTATTCTTGTTCCTCCCCAGCTGCTGTTAATAAGTCCGATTGGCACATTCAAAGATTTATTGAGCATCAATCCGAAAAAATAGGCAGTCGCACTGAACTGACTTACATTTTCCGGCACACAATTGTTCCATGTGCCTGTGAAATCATCCTGTGGATTCAGATTGGAAGCCTTCGTAACTGTGAATAAACGGATCATGGGATTTGAGGATGTCGCTAATGCCTCATTCGATCCCAATATAGGCTCATTCATATAACCTTTCATTGGCATCTCCATATTCGACTGGCCTGAACATACCCAGACCTCACCAATAAGTACATTACTGAATTTTACTGTATTGCCTCCACTGACTGTTACTTCGTAAGGTCCTCCTGCTGACGGAGTTGAAACCTTCAGCTTCCACTTTCCATCACTTCCGGCTTTTGCTGAATAGCTTTTTTTATTCCAGGATGTAATTACTTTAACTGTGGAGTTTTTTGTAGCCGTGCCCCATATTGCGACATCAGTCTGCTGCTGGAGAACCATGTTATCACTGAAGATTGCCGGCAGCTTTACCTGTGCATTAAGTTGCCACGAGAAGATGAATGAAATAATTAAAAAAGGTATCAGAATCGAAAAGTGTTTTTTCATTTAGTGGAAATATTAGTATTTTAATTTATAATTTTTTCTCCTGCCTCACACCATGCGGCTATGCAGATTTTTTTAACCACAGAGGGCACAGAGTTGACACAAAGTACACAAAGATAAAATCTTGATTATTATTTCTTTGTGACCTCTGTGCAATTTCTTTGTGATCTCTGTGGTTAATAGATTTTGACCTATTCAATACCCTCATGGGATAAGATTGAATTATACTTCATCTCCGATCACATACGGTTTTCTGTAGGCTCTTGTTAGCATCATATCTGCTTCCGGATCATCGGCAAACTTCTCATAGTCGCCCAGGAATTTCAGTTCGCGACCAAGTCTGTATGAGATATTAGCCAGGATTGGAAGTGAAGAAGAAAGATGTCCTTCGGTGATGTCGGCAGTAAGTGTTTCGTTCTTACCAGATCTTATTGCATCAATGAAATTGGCATAGTGATCTGCTCCACCGGGTGCAGCAAGATATCCTGTTTCAGCAGGTTTCTTCTCACCCATTCCTGAACCGGCAAAAGGTTCTTTTTCCCTCTTTCTGAAAGCTTTCCATGTATCACCATCAAGCTCAAGATATCCCTCGGTGCCATAGAAAGTATTACCAATCCTTATATCAAGACTTGATTCTCCGTTTGTATACCTTCCCCTGGTTTCGAATTCAAGGATCTTGCCATCTGCGTATTTGAATAATGAAGTCTGGGTATTGGGTGTTTCCTGTGCACACTCTGCGGGATCTATACCGAATATTCCGCCCATTGAGAACACAGAAACAGGATGTTCATTCTTATTGAGGCCCCAGCGGGCTATATCGAACTGATGAGGTCCCTGATTGCCTGTATCTCCGTTGCCTGTATCCCAAACCCAGTGCCAGTTATAGTGAAGTCGTTTTTCGTTGTATGGACGGTACGGAGCAGGTCCCAGCCACCTGTCATAATGAAGTGTTGCCGGAGGAGTCGTGTCTTTTGCGATACCGTATGAATCGCGTGGTTTATAGCAATTTCCCTTAGCCATAAATACTTCTCCAATCCCGCCGTCATGAAGAAACTTCATCGCTGCCATTACATTCCTTATTGAACGGTTCTGTGTTCCGGTCTGTACCCGGACATTATACTTCCGGGAGGCTTCGATCATCTTTCTCCCCTCAAAAATATTATGGGAAGCAGGTTTTTCAACGTAAACATGTTTACCTGCCTGACATGCCCATATTGTTGCAAGTGCATGCCAGTGATTGGGTGTTGCAATTGATACTGCGTGTATTTCCTTGTCAGCAAAAACCTTTTGCATATCCCACTCAGTTACCGGCTTAACTCCGTTTTTTTCAAGGATCGGTTTGGATCTTTCTGCAAAAAACTGCTCATCTGTATCGCAGATAGTCTTAAGGAATACATTCCTGTTTTCTTTAAGTGAAAGCCATGTATTGATATGTCCTCCCCCTTGTCCGCGGATACCGATAACAGCAAGGTTTATCCTCTCGTTTGCACCTGAAATTGATGAATAGGATCTGGCACTGAAGCCCATCCCGCCAATTGCAATTCCGGCAGTTCCCAGAACACTTTTTTTGATGAAATCTCTACGTTTTGTCATGATTTAATGATTTATCAGTTAGTTTATTTGGTTAATATTTAATTAATTGCGTATTAAAACCCACCCCTGGCCCCCAGGAGGGGAACCTATCTCCCCATCGACTAATATCAAAGTCGCCCATTCTACCTCTCTCCCAATCTCCCCCTCACCCATTCTCTTCTTTTATAATGTCCATCGCTTCACTTTATATCCTCTGTAAGCATAGAAAACAAGATAAACATAACATGGCAAAAGCACCCAGTATCCCTGGTAAGGAGTGTAATGATCGGCCAGATAACCGTATGCCAGTGGCACAAGAGCACTTCCGCAGAGTCCCATGATAAGTATAGAGCCTCCCATTTTTGTAAAACGTCCCAGTCCGTTCAGGGCAAGCGGCCAGATTGCTGACCACATCAGCGAATTTGAAAGTCCAAGGAGTACAAGCACCCATATTGAAATATCAGCAGTATGGTTTAAAAAAGTCACCTGCCTCCCATGGACAAGGAAAAAAACCAGTGTAAGCACCAGTGCTGAAGTTGTGCATATCCTGAGGATATTAAGGTGGTTTATAAACTTAGGTATCAGAACAATCCCCATAAGGAAACCAAACATCGTAATGCCAAGGATATATGAAGGAAAAATCTTTGCTTCAAGAAGAGGAAGATCTAATGACTGCCCATAGCCTATAACAGTATTTATACCGGTTACCTGCGATCCAACATGAAGAAAGATGGCAACTGCTCCCAATATGGTATAGGGAAACTGAACTATACTTGTTTTATCCGAATGGTTATCGGCCGAGCCGGCATTGTCCTTGCTTGTATTTATCTCAGGAAGAACTGAATACCGGACGAAGATCCCAAGTCCGAAAAGCACAACTGCCATAAATGAATAAGGGACAATTACCCTCCTGATCAGTACATCAAGGGCTGCATTTCTTTCACTCTCTTCCATAAGCGGTAACTGACTGAAGAGTTCAGTATCGGTAGGTTTAAGAATAGCTGCTGCAAGCAGAAGCGGAGCAATGATCCCTGCGGTTTTATTACAGACACCCATGATACTCATTCTCTGAGCTGCCCTTTCCTTGGAACCGATCATTGTAATATAGGTATTGGCGGCAGGCTGCAGGATTGCCAGTCCTGTACCTATTGAGAATAGCCCAAGCAGAAAGATGCTATAGGTTCTTGTAAGGGCTGCCGGAACAAAAATCAATGCACCCAGTGACATGATCCAGAAACCTATCATAATGCCTTTCTTGAATCCCACCCTCTCAAGCAGATGAGCTGCAGGTACCGCCATAACAAAATAGGCTATATAAAAAGCAAAAGCCACCAGCAGCGACTGAACATTATTTAATTCACATGAGATTTTGAAATAAGGAATAAGGATAGCATTAATCCAGGTTGTAATCCCAAAAATAAAAAAAAGCAACGCAATAATTGAGATTGAAATTACTGTCTTTCGTGTTGAAAGTGAACTGGAATCTACTGTTTCAATACTTGGCATAAATGTTATGATAATCTGATTAAATAATCTAAATACTACCCCTAAATCCCCCAGGGGGGACTTATATCCCGGATAATATCGATACTATTTTAATTATTAATATATCTCTGAAATTTAATTTTAAAAAAATTTCCATATCATCTGATCTTTAAGCCCCCCTGGGGAGATGGGGGTTCAAATCACCGGCTCCCATCCCTTTTCATATTCTCTAGACCATAGTTTTTCAGCAACCGGATCATCCTTAATGTGCCCGTTTGCCGGATTTAAGATTAATGTCCTGCCTGTCCGCTGGGCGATATTTCCGAGCTGCACAAGAAGTGTACTCTTATGACCGCTCATTATATCGGCATTGAGTTTTACCCCATTCCTTATTGCATCGAGGAAGTTCACAATATGAACTGCGTCGAGACCGGCGGATGGATTACTGAGATTCCTTGAATCAATTGCTGTTTCGGCTTTTACTTCCTTAATGAGTTTGCCCTGAACATCAAAAACAGAATATGCATTGCCGGCATCTATCCGGAGTGATCCGTTTTCACAACTGAATATCACACCAACTGTACTTCCTTCAATAGGACGGCCATTGCAGCTGACACCTTCCCATGTCATGCCTGTGTTGTTGTCAAACTCCATTGATATTACCTGGGTATCAGGAGTTTCCCAGTCATCCTTATACCTGTACCGTCCTCCCGAGGAGCTTACTTTTACCGGGTAATCCACTCCCAGTCCCCAGCGTGCGAGATCGACAAAGTGTGTTCCGTTATTCAGGGCTTCTCCTGTACCCCAGTTCCAGAACCAGTGCCAGTTATAATGGATAAGATTGTCTTTATAGGCTTTCCTGGGTGCAGGTCCCTGCCACAGATCATAATTAAGCCATGATGGTACAGGAACTTCTTTGCCAATGCCAATTGACGGGCGGTTATTCGTATACCAGGTCTTTGCAAAATATGGACGGCCTATAATTCCTGATTTCAGCTCGGTAATGCCTGCAATAACATTAGGAAATGAACGTCGCTGGTTACCCATCTGTATCACATTCCTGTATTTATTTGCAGCTGCAACCAGAAGCTCGCCCTCTGCCGGATTATGACTGCATGGCTTTTCGAGATAAACATGTTTACCTGCCTTTGATGCCAGTATTGCAGCCGGTGCGTGCCAGTGATCGGGAGCCGCAATTACCATCGCATCAAGCTTTTTATCTTCAAGCGCTTTCCGGAAATCGGGGCAGGCAGCAGGTCGTTTTTTACCAAGCTTCTCAATTGCATCAGAACAAGCTGCTTCTGCCCTCGTATCAACATCACAGATATAGATTATCTCCACATTCTCCTGCTTTGAAAAAGTGTCTGACAAGGCTTTACCTCTTGAATTAACTCCCATAACAGCGATAAGCACCTTGTCATTTGCACCCAATATTGAAGAATAACTTCTGGCACTGAATCCGGGTAATATCCCTCCGACACTTACAGCAGCAATTCCCGCAGCTGATTTTTTTATAAATGATCTTCGACTATTTATCATAATTATTCGAAATTTATCAGGTTAGTTTGATCTTTGCAGCTTTCTTTTCTGCATCGGCTTTAACATCAGCAATTTCAACTGGTATACCACCTTTTTTCTTACTTACGTCAGCAGCCTGCATGAAGGCAAATATCTCAACTGTCTCTTCCCTTTTAACAGGTTCAACACCGGTTTTAAAGAATTCAAGTATTTGTACAAGCAAAGGATCATATCCTGCATAGGTTCCCAAAGAAATACTCCCTTTTTCACCATATGCTGTTCCTCCGTAACCATGCTGACCTGACCGGGTACCACGGAATGTTCCTATCCGTCCGTCATTCCATATCCCCGCAACAACATCAGTGTCAGCAGTGCTTACACGTGTAACTGTTTTACAGCCGGTTCCCATTACTGCAATAAGAGCCTCTACTCCATGAATCCCATACCAGAACAGATCGGGATGAGATGGTTCCAGACTGCAGGGGGAGAATGTGTCGGCACCTGTAACCTTACCAATCTTGCCGTCCGCTACATCTTTTATACCAGGCATATACCTAAGGGAAGAAGAAGAAAATACCGGTACTTTATAATAATCTGCTGCCTTGAAAATAGCAAGAGCATGCTCAAGGCTGGCAGCAATCGGTTTGTCAATGAATACCCTCTTGCCTGCTCTGAAAACCGGGAGAGCCTGTTCGAGATGCAATTTTCCATCATTTGTTTCAAGGAGAACATAATCAACTTTAGAGATAAGATCATCCAGTGATTCAGTTATCTCAACGCCGTATTTCTTAACCTCCTCAATATATCCAGGTATTCTTTCATAGCTCGATTTGATGTCACTGCTTCCTTTGGGATAGGCAGCAACGATCCGGAATCCTGCAAATTCAGGCTTTGCATCAGGAGCGTTTAATGCTTTTGTAAATGCTGTACTATGAGATGTATCGAGACCGATTATACCGATCCTGCCTGAAGCCTGGCTACCCCTTCCGAAAAGTGAAGTTGTGCCTGCTGTCAGACCAAGTCCTATACCTCCGACAGTAGCTGTTTTTACAAAATCACGGCGGTTGAATTCTTTTTTCATTTCACAATTATTATATGAGTTTTTTCCGGAGCAATATTTTTCACAATTTAATGATTATAGTTAATTATTAAGAAGGTCGGGCTGAATTTTTATGTAAGTTTGATAACAAAACCTATTCTCATGAAAAATTCAGTAAGTAAAACATCGCGACGCTCTTTCATAGCCACAACCGGAGTTGTATCGGCAGGTTTGGTCCTTGGAGCAAATCCGGCAAATGCTTCAACATACAGAAGGATGGCAGGTGCTAATGAAAAGATCCGGGTTGGTTTTATCGGAGTCGGTAACAGGGGAACACAGCTGCTTCAGCTTTTCATGGCAAAACCGGAATGCGAGATAGCAGCATTATGTGATGTTTATGAACCTTATATTACCCGCGACAGGTCACAGGTTGATCCCCGGTATATTAAAGATATGCCAGGACAGATCCCACTAATGGGGGAAAAATTCCCGAATAATGTAGCCAGGTATTCCGATTACAGGAAACTGCTTGAGGATAAAAGCATCGACGCAGTTTGCATAGCCACCCCCGATCACTGGCATGCAATAATGACCATAGAGGCAATCAAAGCCGGCAAGGATGTCTATATTGAGAAGCCACTTTCCAAAACAATTGCTGAAGGGCGTGCTATGGTCAATGTATGGAAGCAGAGCAAACAGATTGTAACTGTCGGACTTAACAGAAGAGGAGCCCCTACATTTCAGAAGCTTGCGAAAGAGATCCCTGCCGGGAAGATTGGAAAGGTAACCTATTCAAGTGCCTGTCATGTAAGCAATATGTTCCCTTCCGGTATTGGCAGGATGAAACCTGAGGAACCACCAAAAAACTTCAACTGGGATGCATGGCTCGGTCCGCGTGCGGTAAGACCATACCAGTATAATATTGCACCTTACAGGTTCCGCTGGTGGGAAGATTATTGCAACCAGATAAGCAATAACGGGGTTCACTACCTCGACCTCATAAGGTGGATGCTTAATGAAGAAGCCCCCTCAGCAATAAGCGCACATGGTGGAAAATATGCAGTTGATGATGACAGGACAATACCTGACACCTTCAATGTTACATTTGAATTTGCTTCCGGAACACTTGCAAATGTACAGGTCCTTGAAGCAAGTACCGGAAGCTTTGTTCCATACGGATTTATTGAGATGAGGGGAACAAAAGGAACTCTATACACCAATGAGAATGATTATAAAATAGTCCCTGCAAAACCAGGACAATTCTCTTCGTGGGAAAAACTAATGGAAGCAGAGGAGTATAAGCTTGAGACACAGGATACACTTCTTCGCGATAACAGCTATGCTAACAGTACTGCAAACCTGATCGGAAATTTTCTCGGGTGCATTAAATCAAGAAAAGAACCATTCTGCACACTTGAAACCGGACACCGCTCAACGACAATGGCACACCTTGCAACCATATCAATGATAACAAAGGAAAGGCTTACGTGGGACAAGGACAGGGAGGTATTTACCAATTCCGAAGCAGCCAACAAGTTACTGAGTTACGAGTACCGTAAACCTTATAAGTTGTAGAAGCTGTAATGAAAATGCTGGCGCCAATTTGCAATTGGTGCCAGAGCAAATGGCACTGATTACGCTTTGCTGAATCCGCGCCAGCTTTGGACTGCAAATACATTGACCAAATAAACTATTAAGAAAAATAAAACCTAGATTTTTCCGTCAAAAAGGAGGGGAAAAAACTGACCTTCAAGTTTTGCTCCTTTTATAATAACCGGCACGCCTTCCAGTAATGGTTCATCAGAATCGGAAATAGTTCCATCGGCAAATACATTGATAACTAATGCCCGTCGTGACCGTACTGATCGGTTTTCAAATGAGCCATGAATTAATAAGGGGTGATGAAAAGTACCATAACCCTTTTTCATTTCTACAGGTAAAGTATGTTTAAACTCTTCTTTTTGTTCATCACTTAAGAATGCTTTTAATCCGTCCATTTCACCTGTCAGAACAGGATTCTTAAATAAACCCCAGTTATGACTTCCCGGAATATAATGTAAACAACCATTTTCCTCAGAAGCATCATCAAGTCCGATCCAGCATGTGAGATGCTGCATAGGTATTGAACGGGTCCAGTAAGAATAATCCTGATGCCAGGCAACCACTCCCCCATGTTTTGCAGGTTTACAGAAAAGCTGATCGTGCCAGAAACGTACTGCCTTCTTCCCCAGCAACTGATATGCCGCCATTACGAAAGCCGGATTCCATAATATATCATGAAAGCTTTTTGCTACTCTCCAATGACCAAGACAGTGAAAGACAACTTTGCCAGGGTCAGTTGATTCATTATGATGCATCTCATACAGCAAATCATTTTTGGTGCTAACAGGGTTCATAATGTCAGTCAGCTCTGTATTCAAAAGGTCTACATGCCTTTCTTCCAAAAGTTTAACATTATGCAGATAACCATTAGTATTAAATGAATTAACCTGCTCATCGGTCAGCATGTATGGCTCCCAGGCTTTTGCATTTTTTGGCCATTCAAACATATCAGACACAGGATGTGAATAAACAGACAAATCTCTTGATAAACTCATTTTCTGGATTTTAATAATTACTATTCTTGTACTGTAATAAAGGCTAACAAATTTGTCTGACTATTGTTTAATAGTCCGGACAGTGAACCTCAAAAAGCAGCTAATGATTTCTATTTCTTTTACTCAGGTAATAATGCCAGAAGAAATAAGTTGCAAGGGAACGAAACGGTTTCCATGTTTCGGAAAATCATCCAAATCAACATAACCACTAATAATTGCAGCTGACAACTCACGAAGGTATGTAGCCTTTTGTCGGCTGATCTGACAACTCCTCATTTCATCATCTGTGAGCTTAATAATAGTATCAGAAGTAAACTTGTCCAGTTTGGCGGATAATCATACATTTTTCAATTTCTGCAAACAGATTGTCAATTTTGAAGAGTTGCTTTACATCTTTCTTATTAACAATTTTCATATGGTATAAGTAAGGAGAAACAAATATATTCGTAAAATTGTATTGTTCAGAAAACAACAACAATAAATCACTCTTATAAGCTTGCTGATCTGATAAAGGCAGGCAGGGAAAATGAGACTGCAGCACTGATCAGGGCAATGCAGCTGGTTTTTGAAGACAGGGTGTTTGTTTATAATAATAAGACAGTAGTTTTTGAATAAGAAATGAAATATTTGATGTCAACTATTAAAACAAAAAAATTATTACTTATGATATCAGGTATTCTGCTGGCAACCACCCTCATAATTGCCCAGACAAAACCGGCAGCCAGGAACATTGAAATAACGAGAGATGATCTTCTTGATCATATTTACGGTGGATGGGCAGGAATGGTAATAGGAGGACTTGAGGGATTGCCCCATGAATTCAAGTATAATGAGAATCCCCGTGCTTCGCTCCCTGATTTTCAGTATTTACCTGATGGGGCCAGAACTGATGATGATAACGACTTTGAGCTGACCCACCTGTATTTTATGGATAAGGAGAATATTCTTTTGCTTCCATATCCCAGGATTGCAGAGATATGGAAAGCAAATATGAATACCGGGATCTGGGTGGCCAACAAAAATGCCCGTGACCTGATGGACAAGGGATTTATTCCTCCTGCAACGGGTTCAATTGAAAACAACAAAGCTGCTTCATATAATCTTTCGGGACAATTTTGTACTGAGGCATATGGAATGATATCTCCGGGAATGCCGGAAACTGCCTCAGAATTAGGAATTTATTATGCACATATTTCCGTGAGTGATGAACCTATACAGGCAGCTCAGTTCTGGACAGCACTGATAAGCATGAACATGTTTAGTGATGATCCTGTTGAAGAAGTTACTAAGAAAGCTCTTAAGGCTGCAGACAGCAGGAGTGCCATAACAGAGGCTGTCAGCGATGCCATTAAAACATTTCACTGCTATCCTGATGACTGGATCACGGCAAGGCAGGAAATCTACAGGAAATGGGTAACAGAAAGGAAATGGAATGGAAACTCAACCCCATCAAACGGAGCAATGGTTATTCTTGCTCTTCTTTACGGGAATGAGGATTTTTATAAAACACTTCAGTATGCAATGGCCTTTGGACTTGATGCCGATTGTAATGCAGCCACTGCCGGTGCTGTTACAGGAGTTAAAACCGGATACAAAAAAATAGCATCACTTCCCGGATTTTCAATGCCTGACAGATTCAGGAACAATACCAGACCTCAACTGCCTGATGAAATGAAAATTTCGGAGCAGGCTGAAATGCTTATGAGGGTTTGTGAAAGAGTAATACTGGAAAATGGTGGCAGAAAGACAACAATAAACGGGAAACCCGGATATATTATTATAACTCAGGAACCTTCTGTATCAGAGCCTCTCGCAAAATAAATGACCTATAGCAATCCGGGTCAGGTCAGTTTTAAATAGTCAGTACCAAATGGAGCTCTCTGGTTTCTTTTAAGCATTGAATTAGCCTCATCACTGTTTGTGAATCTCTCATTGTCCGGATCCCACTTAAGAATCCCGGGAACTTTCATGGCAATATGACTTATCAGGCAAAGCGAACAGGCTCTGTGGCCAACTTCCACCGGAGATATTGTTTGTTTCCTGTCCCTTATGCAGTCAAGCCAGTTCCCATGATGTTCGCTGGTCATGTATAAACGGATCTCACTCTCCTTAATCTCAGAATTCAGTAATGAAGGATCACTCGCATCGAGCTTCGGAGTACCGGCATGTGTTACAAAGATCCAGCCTGTTTCACCCTCATATCGCACTCCGTACGGATAGCCGCTTCCTGCATACATTGTTAACCCGTTTCTGTATTCAGCCTTAAGCATGAAATCACCATGCACATTCCATATCCCCGAACGGGGAAACTGAGCTACCGCCTCCACCGATACAGGACCTGTATATTCTGTATCCATTCCCCATGCGCTGTAGTCAAAAAAATGTGAACCCCAGCCTGTTATCATACCTGCACCAAACTGTTCATTTCTGAGCCATCCGGGTCTTGAGTAATCCTTCTGAGGATGAACGTGCAACTCATTGTAAAACACCTCTGGCGTTGATCCGAGCCATGTATTGTAGTCAAAGGTTTCCGGTACAGGCATGGCTGTTACTTCAGGTCCTGCAGGATCACCCGGCATTCCTATCTTCACAGTATGTAACTTTCCTATCCTTCCGTTCCTGACAAGTTCAGCTGCCTTCCTGTACTGCGGTTCCGATGAACGGCACTGCGCTCCTACCTGAAGTATGACAGATTTCTTTTTTACCACATCACTCAATAACCTTCCTTCCTTAATTGTGAGGGTAAGTGGTTTTTGTATGTAGATGTCCTTACCTGCCAGTGCCGCCTCAATAGCAGGCTGTGCATGCCAGTGATCAGGGGTGCAGATTATAACTGCATCAACCGACTTATCAGCAAGCATCTGCCTGTAATCCTTATACATTTTTACATTAACATATCCCTTTTTCCCTGTCTTCGAGTCATAATACTCTTCAATTATTTTCTTTCCGTCAGCCATCCGTTTGCTGTCGAGATCTGATACTGCAGTAACCAATGCCGAATCATATTTAAACAGTTCCGGAAGGTTATGATCCCTGGCAATCCTTCCGCAACCGATTAGTCCGATATTTATCTTGTCACCGGGAGGATTCTTACCAAGCACATGGGACGGAATTATTGTGGGAATGACAAAAATACCGGCAGTTGCTGCCATAGTGTCCTTAAGGAAAAGTCTGCGTTTCATAGTCAGTATTTATGAAGGTTATCTATCCGGAAGCTTAATTGCTGAAAATCTGTCAAGGAACAAAACTGCATTGTTGTGTCTTCGTAAAACCGAAGCGGGACATGAGGTATTTATCTCCTTTTCGAGGGTATTATAAACCGCATCTGATTTACGTTCATCGGGAACAGTACAACTGATATACCTGCTATCCATTATGGCAGGAATGGTAAGAGTTAATGCCGTTTCAGGCACGTCAGCGAGTGACGGAAACCACCCTTCCCCAACCTGCTGACGCCTGCAGGCGTCATCCATTTTCACAACCTTAAGATATTCCGGATCATTAAAATCGGCTACAACGGGATCATTAAAAGCAATATGCCCATTCTCACCGATGCCTATGCAAGCCACATCTACAGGATTGTTTTTCAGGAGAGCTTCATACCGTTTTATTTCCTGTTCCGGGTCTGATGCATCACCATTAAGGTAGTACACATTTCCAGGAAAAACTTTTTCAGCTATCCTTTCTCTCAGAAATCGTCTGAAGCTGGCCGGATGATTGCTGTCAATACCGATATATTCATCGAGATGAAAAAGCGTGATTTTTTTCCAGTCAAGATCTTTCAGCAGCAATTCATCATGCAGCGGGTATTGCGATGCACCTGTACCCAGAATAAGGCTGGCAGAGCCCCTTTCATCTATGGCTTTTTTCAGGATATCAGAGACGAAAACAGCAGATGCCGTACCCATCTCAGCAGCAGTACGGAAGATCTCTACCTTAAGCTTATCCTTATAAAACGATGCAGGAATATTCATTTCTTACCGTGTATAAACCTCTTTTCCGCAAACAAATGTTCTTTCAATTTTCAATCCGGAGTCGTTAACCGAAAACATTATTATGTCAGCTCTTTTTCCGGGATCTAATGTACCCCTGTCATTAAGGTTGTGAAGTCTTGCCGGATTTGTGGCTGTCATCATAAATGCTTCACCAAGAGAACATCCTGTTACTTTCATCATATGAGTAACTGCCTCGGGAAGTGGTGTGGCTGATCCATACAGACCTCCTTCCTGACCAGAAAATCGGAGGTGACCATTTGGTGCTTTTTCAATCATCTCACCTGTTTTGATCTTATAAAGCCCTGCCGGCAGTCCGGCATAACTAACCATATCTGAAATGATAATGATCTTATCTGCACCTTTGATTTTATAAAATGCTTTAAGCATGTCAGGAGGCAGGTGAAAACTGTCAGAAATGATGCTGATCATAAGACGGTCGTCTGCAAGCTGGGGCCATAAAGGGTTCCGGTGCCTGTTAATTAAAGTGGCACATCCGTTTCCAAGGTGTGTTGAAAGCTGCGCCCCCGCCTCAGCAGCTTCATGTATATTGTCAGCAGTACCGTTATGATGGCCAAGTGAAACTACAATGCCTTTCTCCCTGCATTTTTTTATAAATCCTATTGCACCTTCTGTCTCCGGGGCCATGGTCACCAGAAGTATCTTTCCATGTGCACGGTCATATAATTGACTGAATTCATTCCAGTCGGGAATTCTCACATGTTCCCTGGGATGGGCTCCACGGTAACCATCTTCAGCTGAGATATACGGACCCTCGAGGTGCAGTCCGGGAATTGAACCCAGATTTTCCGGATCCTCAATTGCATCTGCAAGAATACCTGTGTTCTTCAGAAAAAGTTCCCGGGAATTTGTTGTAAGAGTTGGAAAATAAGTTGTAACACCCTGGGTCCAAAGCTCTTTTGTAATCTTCCTTATCTCTTCAACCGAGAGATGCCTGCCTTCTGATGATGAATCATCTGCACCTTCCAGTGAAAAGGAGACACCGTCATAACCATTTACCTGTATGTCGATAAATCCGGGAGAAATGAAAAGATTTTCAGAACCGTCCTGCAATTTTTTAATCCTCTCAACCCTTGAGATAAAACAATCATCAAGCCATATGGCTACCGGTTTTTTATCAAGGTAATGTATTCCTTCTATTCTTATCATCTTTCAAAACTTGCCAGATTAATTTTCGACCAATTTAAGAAAATATTCGAAAAAGGAATATATCTGTTCATTCGATTCAGCATCAGGAGAATGCTCAGGCCGGTTGGTCATAGCTACCCTCTTCTCATACCCAAGCAATCTGTTAACTTCAATTGAATGATTCAGTGGTATCCATCTTGCTGGACCATCCTCTGATCCGCCCGAAACCAGAAAAGGTCGCGGAGCCATAAGTGCATGAAGTTCATGCAGGTCAAAACCTTCGGCACGGAGTTTTGGGTACAGACCTTTAGCACCTTCAATATCACCTGTCTTTCTCCAGGTATTATTCCAGGGAGGAGGATAATAACCGAGGTACCATGGTTCCCAATAGTTGACATTCGGGCGTGAATCATCAAACACAATTCCCGGATCGGACCATACAGCGCATGCAAACTTTTCAAAGAGGCATGATGCGAACATTGCCCATTTTCCACCATATGAATGGCCCATAATTCCTATACGCTCAGGATCTACTTCAGGAAGATCAGAAAGCATGTACCACGAATTAGCTGCAGCATATGCAAGCACCGATAAGGGCTGCATAGAGGAATTCTTAATATCAGGATAATAGAGAGAGTATGTTTTTGCCAGGGTGGTTTCGGCAGTGCCAATTGAGAGCGTAACATAACCCCGTTTTGCCAGCTGATGAGCGAAATCACGGTATTCCTTATCTCCTATACCTGCAGATGTTTCAGGCTCATAATAAACAGTTATCACAGCCGGTCGTTTGCCTTTACCCTCAGGTACAAGCAGGTAACCCTCTGTTTTCTGACCGGGAAGCCAGTTAAACCTGATCTTATACCTTATATAATTATCTATCCTTGCATCTTCAATTATCTCCGGCTTCTGCTTTTTAATAAACTCAGGCCATTTACCCATCATTCCATGCCAGGTACTGAGGATCTCCTCCCTCTTTTTTTTCCATCCGGAAGGATTAATAACGTCTCTTCCATTATAAAATTTAAGGGGAGAACGATAGTTGCCGAAATTATCTTTGTATTCGGGAGGAGGGGAAAAGAAAGGTTCGATAGCTGACCAGGAAAGATTTTCAATCTCATTTATACCTTCCAAAGTCTGGCTTTTCAATACTGTTGAAAAACCAGATATCAGAAGTAATAATACTGAGAGTCGTAACATACTATTTTATGATTTTACATTTCCTTTTACATGTTTAACTCACCCTAAATCCCTCTCCTGTTTGTTTACCTCACCCTAAATCCCTCTCCCAAGGGAGAGGGACTTATAAAACTGATAATCTTTAGCTTACCCCCCTTCTCCCCCGGGAGAAGGGGTTGGGGGATGAGGTAATTTACCCATACCACTTCCTCTCACGATCCAGCGGACCATTAAGCAGTGTGTATGCTATATTTGCATTCTCCACAACCTGGAAATCAAACATACCTACACATGCAAAATCAGCACCGCTGGTAAATGCATGCTTAAGTCCTTCTTCAGGTTTAATGGCTCCGGCAGCAAACACCTTGTAGGCAATCCAGGGTGTTTCATTGGTTTTGAAGAAGTCGGCAACAGCTTTGTCTGACATGCACCATATATTATCATGTGCCATATTGTGATCCTCTCCATCCTTTGGAAGTTCAGGATCATTCGGATCGATTGGTGTAGCAGACCAGTATTTATGGCTGTGGAAAGTCTTCATATAGAAGTCAGGATTTATACCATGAATCACACATGCCTCGGGAACCCTCATTGAATGGGCGGCGGTCCCGGCGATCAATCCCTGTTTCTGTATTAATTCTATTGGCTTCCTGAGATCATCTATCTTATTATCTGTTACTATTTTATCAGCAATACCCCCCATAACAAAGGCACCAATAGCGCCATGGTCAATTGCCATCTGCACATTGGATACATCATCACCCTTTGGATAGGTCTGGGCAAGCCATTTTACCTTTCCACCGCGGCTCCAGTATTTCTCAAGTATCCTGATAGTATTTTCATCACAGCGGAAGATCGCAGTATTCACTCCGCAGGCTTCACAGAGCCAAAGTGTTTCAATTACTTTTTCATCAGTAAAATATTTTTTAAGCCAGGTCGAGACATAGATCAGGTCTCTGGCATGTGCAAATCCGCTTATCAGGTTTCCTCCGATCATGATACGGCTCAGCTCTGTATTCTTAATTTTTCCGGCAGGGACCTTGCCTTTCAGTTCCTTTACCGACATTGTTTTTCCCAGAAGTAACGATGCGCCGCTTACAGCCTGAGGTTTGAGGTTTTCCTCTTCGAAGCTTATCCATCCCCTCTTTTTAGCCATACCGAAAAATACTGCTCCGAAGAGTGGCAATACAGCCAGGTTCTTTATCATTTCCCGTCGTGATGTGTCTACTGTTTCCAGTATCTCATGGTTTTCAGCAGCCGGAAATTTCTTTTCCTTTTCAGTCCTGTTTCTTACAAAAAGATATCTCTGAAGTCCGTAGAGCTGTTCTTCCTTCAGAGATGCTATTACAATCAGTACAACTGCTTCTATCAGGTTGTAATTGATTATATAGAAGTGGCTCTGGGAAGGAAGGGATGAGTACATGAAGGGAGGATTTGCAATATAAAACAGCATCAGAAGAAGTGCACCGGAGATGCTTGCAATCCTTGGTAAGAATCCGAGGAACAAACAGATCCCTATTAATAATAACCCCCATATATTAAGAAAATCCACAATCTGAAGTGTTGTTTCGTTGCTTATCAGCCAGTGGAAAAATCCTGACAGCAGCCATTTTGACTCCATCAGGTAAAGTGCTGATGACCAGTTGGGATTGAATACCTTTGCTATACCCTCGTATAGAAAATGCCACCCGATTATAATTCTTAGCGAAGTAAGAAGCCATGCTGCAGTTTTATTGAGATCTTTCATATATCAACCGATTTTATAAACCACACAGATACGGGGCTGTCTCAAAAGCTTCTTTTTTTATATCCACCCCTAAATCCCCCAGGGGGGACTTATTGAAAATCAGTGGATTTGAAAACCCCCCTTGGGGGGTTTGGGGGTAAAATCGGACTTATAAGACAGCCCCATTACTCCGTAGTAAAGGTTCCTTTAATTTCCTGACAATATACTAATTCTTTTAAGATCTCCTTCTATTGATCAAGGAGCTGAATAGCAGTTGGAATAACCCATTCCTTTCCCACCAGTCTTGGCTTGGGCAGAGTGGGATCAGGATCGAGGTATTCCATTCTGGCTTTAATTGGTGTAGTTATTAAATAGGGTTTGCAGTTTGGAATAGCTGCAATTGCCTTTTTTGCTCCCTCATAAAGAGCTTTTCGTGTATCTTCAAAAGGATAAAGTGCAGCGGCTTCCCTGGCTATACCTTCTTTTGTTGCAACTGTCACAATTCCATTCCCGAAAAATTTTACCGCTTCACGACAGGTTGCCACATCCCCGGTTACAAGAATGGGAGGCACTCCAAAATGTCCCGCTATGATAGCTGTCTGAGCCAGTTCACCTGACTCGACCCCATTGTACCAGTATTTGTTTTCGGATTTTGATGATTGGGTATGGTGCAAAACACCGTCTTTTGTACCGTTCATTGCATGAAATCCAAACATGACAATTCCTGAGAATGACTTATCAAGTTTCCAGTGATTTCCGTCCGGTTTAGGTTTTCCCGTAACATAAACGGCACCCGGAACCATCAGATGAGGAACCATTGCCTGGTTACCGTGACCGTCAATTATAATAATCTCATCAGCTCCGCCATCCCTGAGTCCTCTTACTACAGCAGCCAGATCTCCCATAAAATATTCGCATGCCAGCAAATTCTCAGGTGATCCTTTTTCCCTTGTCTGGGTAAAATTGAAAACGCCGCTCACTCCCTCGAGGTCGGTTTCAATGAAAATTTTTATCTGGGCTGTTGTTGTTGTAAAGGCTGTGATCAGAGCCAATATTGCAACCATCAAAATATTCTTTTTCATAATCAGGGAAATATATTTAATATTAATTGTTCTTGATTATAACGAAGAGACGTTGCATGCAACGTCTCTTCTTCTGCAAAATATTATTTTTTATACGGCCCCGGAAAACTGATCAGGTCTGTCCTGGTCTTACCGTTTTCAGTTATCCTTGCAAGGGTATAAACTGTACCATCATCACCTATCGCAATTGAGTTTACATAGAGAGGCCTCTGACCATCTGGATAAAAAACAGCTCCATGATCAAGATACCTTCCTGTTGGTATATCATAAGTTACAAGATGCAGATCCTCAAGACCTTTAGCCTCACCCTTTGCTGTTGATTCTGCCCCCTTAACGCGCTGACCATCAATATAAATCGGACCTCCTGTAAGATAATAAATTGTCTTACCATCAGGGCCGGGCTTAAAACCAAGATAACCATAGCTGAACTGATCTCCCATTCCGGTAAGTTTTGAAGGAATTGAAGTGAGCCTTTCAAGAACATCAATCCTTGGAACCGACGGGTCAAAACGGAACAGGTATCCTGAATTGCCATGAACCCCATAGACCTTTTTTTCAGGAGTATACCAGAAGACCTGACGCCAGTTATAAGCCATGCTCCCTGATGTGAATATGTCATATGTACCGAAGTAATCTTTTTTCATATTCTCCCCTGCAATGGTTTCCACAGTATTTGATCCGAGCCTTAGATACTTGATATTACCTTCTGCTGTTGTCATATAGACAGTACCATCATCAGGGTTTATTGCCAGTGAACGGCAAACAACACGAAAATCTTCTCCCATGCCGTCTTCTCCCTTTCCGGTTACCGGTCCGAGATCATCCATTTTCCTTGTAGCTACATCATACCTGAAAAATATTCCTGTAGGCCAGGAAAGACCGTAAATTATTCCCCTCACAGGATCCATATTCATGGTTATGATGCCCTCTTTGTTCGGACCGATTCCCAGGTCTTCAAATTTCTTTGTTTTCATATCATAGGCAAGCAGGTGGCCTCCCCTGTATGCCAAATAATCACCTGTCGGGACTCCGGTTTTCTCCATTCCGTCAATTATGCTGTAATAGCCAAGATGTGTGGCAAAATATAGCTTCCCGTTCATTTCAACAAAGTTCACATGACTTTTTCCCTGTGCAACCACCTTTAAATCTTTTTCACCACAGATCTCGGTAAGGTCACCAAGATGCTCGATGTTTCCGCTTTTTGGATCAAATGAATACATCTGTCCGGCTACATCCATAAGCTGGGAGCAAAGAACGTAATAGACCTTGCCATCACTGGCTGTGGATATTCCGTTATAGGTATCATGTGCATGTTCAAAACCCGAATTATATACAGTTGCAGTAATTTTTGCATCAGGTGTCGATTGTAATACAGTCTCAGCCTGCTGAGGAAGAGGTTGTTTGCATGAAGCAATCATTAAGATAATATATACAAATGTCAGTAATAGTCGTATCTGTCTCATAATAAATAATTTATTTTTCAATAATTTCTGATTTAAATTTATTCCCAATCTGAGCCAATACCATTTAATAAAGATTTAAACATACTTTGCTATTACAGGTAAAAGCCCCCCCTGGGGGGGTTGGGGGTGTTTTCATTTGCTTTTTATCTGTTCTGCATTCTTCCTTATCCTTTCTATCGCTGCTGCTATATTATCAAGATCCGGTTTCTCAGCCAGGAGCATATTCTGCTGCAGCCATACTGCCTCAACACAAAGTTTATCATTCTCAGGACATTCATTTGCTTCCTTGAATTTGTTAAAGTCAAGCTCTTCAGGAGAATACATTTTTCTGAAATTCTTTGTTTTGAAGGCATGTTCAAGATAAGGCTGCTTGTTAAGGAAAGGTGCATAGCCGCTCAGGTTTGGAATTCCCTCGAAAGACAGTGCTTTCATAAACTTGTCCCTTGGCAGACCTTTGAATTCCTTCTCATCATATCTGAAACAGAACATATGGAATGCAGCCCTTGTAACATTCTTATATAGCTTGTATGGCTTAATGCCCGGGATACCTTTGATCTGATCCCTCAGGTATTTTGCATTCTGGTTCCTGATCGTTGTCTGCTCGTCGAGCACTCCAAGCTGGGCCAGTCCTATTGCAGCCTGGTATTCTGTGAGTCTCAGCTTTGTTGCCAGCATCACTGATCCTGCTCCAACACCGCCTATCACAGTACCATAAGGAAATCCCACATTATGATAGGAGTAACATCTGTCGATGAACTCCTCATCATCGCTCACCAGGGCACCACCTTCACCGAGTGGAAGATGCTTTGAATTCTGGAAGCTGAAACATCCGCATTGGCCGAATGTACCTACCTTTTTATTGTTTATCTCAGCAAGCCATGCCTGGCAGGCATCCTCAATTACAATCAGATTATGCTCTCTGACAATTGCCATGATCTTTTCCATATCAGAAGGCATTCCAAGAATATGAACAGGCATTATTGCCTTTGTGCGCTTTGTAATTTTAGCTTTTATCTTCTCCGGATCTATCTGGTATGTTTCAGGATCAATGTCTGCAAAAACGGGCATTGCTCCGGCAAGAAGAATTGATTGCACCGTAGATATCCATGTATACGGAGTTACAATAACCTCATCGCCTGCACCGATGTCATTCTGAGCTACTGCGGTAACGAGGGCATTTGTACCATTTACAACGGAAAGGCATCTTTTGGATCCGATTGTGGCTGCCCATTTGTTTTCAAATTCAGTAACTATATCAGCTCTTGACCATATGCCACTCTGCATCACCTTCAGGAGGCTTTCATTGTAAGCCGGTTTCCATTGAGGCCAGCCTGGCCAGCCGCCGGTATGTATTTTCTGACCTCCAAGAATTGCAGGCACTCCGGTATCGGAAGAACAACTTGCAACCACAGATGGAGCAAGACCTGCAGCAACTGCAGCACCAATACCGGCTATTGTATTTGTTTTCACAAATTCACGACGGGTGAAGTCCTTTCTTTTCATGATTCTGACTTTTAAATGGAATTAAGCTTGTCTCTGTTAGCATGAACCTTCTTTATTGCTTTAATTAGATCATCCATATCAGCAAGAGTTCCGGTTAGTGGTCCTGATGCCCAGATCATTGCCATCTCCTGGCATACCTGATCACATTTTACAAGATTCAGTTCATCCCTGAATTTTTTCATACGGGCAGCGCCGAACATGGTCTTATATTCAGGAAGGGTCTGAATGAATTCAGTCCATGGCTCTCTGTGAAGGCCATTTGCAATATATGGGCTCAGACTAATTCCTTCAGCAGCCAGCGCTTTAAGGAATTTCTCCCTCGGCGCATTATTCCATTGTTCCTTTTTATAAGCCCAGGCATATATATACCACGATCCCTCCGTAGTTCCTTCATAGAGTTTCTGGGGGATAAGCCCCGGAATATCTTTCAGGTTTTCTGTAATGTATTTTGCATTGCGGTTACGGATATCATGCCTTTCCTGAAGTCCGGGCATCTGACCAAGCAGGACAGCAGCTTCAAATTCGTTCATCCTGTATTTTGATCCTATTACTGTTGTCCTTCCATTTTTGGCAGTTCCGTGATTCATCACTGTATAGCACTTTTCGAGCAGTTCATCATTATTGCTGAAGATCGCTCCTCCCTCACCGCAGCAGAATACCTTGCTTGTCTGGAAACTGAGACAACCGGCATCTCCTATAAGCCCGACCTTTTTGCCCTGATATACTGCCATTATTGCCTGGCAGGAATCTTCAATAACCTTGAGATTGTTCTTTTTGGCAATCTCCATTATTCTCTGCATGTTGCAGGGCTGCCCCATCATATGTACAGGCATCAAAGCCTTTGTATTCTTTGTAATTTTTCTTTCAACATCATCTGGGTCAAGCTGAAATGACTCAGGATCAAGGTCTGCCATAACAGGAAGCGCGCGGCTTACAAGTATACTTTGTATAGTTCCGGGATCGGTGTAGGGAGATGTGATTATCTCATCACCAGGTCCAAGTTCCAGGGCTTCAACAACAGTATTGAGAGCCTGTGTGCCTGAACCTGTGCTTACAGTGTTTTTGATACCGTACAATTTTGCAAGTTCCTTTTCAAAAGTAGGCACAGTTCCGTTTGGAGACTGGATCCTGCACCATATACCACTGCGGGTGGTTTTCACTACCTCCTCCACAACCTTTTCATCGATATAAGGCCAGTCAGGCCACTTTTTTTCAGGTGCAACAGGTGTTCCTCCAAGAATTGCCAGTTTTTCGGATTCATTTCTTACAGGAGTTATGTTACCAAAAGCCGGTATTGAAGCAGAAACAGCAACAGCTGCGGTACCGGTTGCAGTAGTTGCAATAAATTTTCTTCTGGAAAAATCCTTTGTTTTCATGTCTTAAGTTTTAAGTCGAAATATCATTTAATTTTGTTCAATCTCTTTCAATCCTGTTTTTGCTGCAATTCTTTTCACCTCATTTATTATTGTACTCTGAATACCTGTTTCCCATTTACCCGGCAAACCGTAAACCCGCATAGATGATTCCCCTTCATAACCGCCTTCCTGCAGGATAGTCTCAGATGGGATATAAGCCATATCTTCATTTGCATACCCAATAATAAAGGTATCAGGACCGTATAACTTCTTTATCTCAATGGCATATTCTACAACCAGTTCACCCCCGAAGGTTATAACAGGCTGATTTCCCATTTTCCATATCTGGACAGGATATGGATAGGATTTACGAAGGGAGCCATTATCCCTTAAGATCTTCAGCTGGCTTGTCGCCCAGCTTTTCTCAAAGCCTTTTGCTTCCTGTTCTGTTTTCATCAGTTCTTCTTTTGAAGGGGGAGCAGCAAACTTAAGATCAACTTCTGAGTAAGCGGCTGACAATGAGGGTTCCAGTTCCTTCATATCCTCACTAAGAACCCTTTCAACAGCTGCAGCCAGTTCCCTGCCATATTGTTTTGCAAGAGGAACTGTCCGGCGGGGAAGTGGATTCTGGTCTGCTCCTGCTCCCTGGAAAAACATAGCTGTGGTTCCGGGATACAATTTTTCTATTTCCAGCTGGGCAAACCCGGGATAATCTCCTGAAAACTGGTAAAAGCTGAGCACTGTTGCATGACATGAATAACCGAAAACAACAGCAAGCATTTTTCCATCAGAATCAATCACCTTCAGTACCGGAACAGAATAATCATTCGGTCCCTTTAAATCTGTAATTTGATTTATTGAAGCTTCGGCATTATTTCTTCTGTTTACCTGGAACCGGGTCACACCGTTTTGAGAGTATAACATTGCAGGAGCAATGTTTCGCAGAGCTTCGCCGGTGAGATCAACAATCTTTTTCTGCAGATTAAAAGTATATTTTCGTATCACCTCTTTCTGGCGTGCGTCAATAGGATAGATATCAAAAAGAGCACCGTCAAGTACCGGTCCGGTATGAGTATGGGAACAACTCAGAATTATCTGTGACCTTGTAAGTCCGTATTTGGCAGAGATCTGATTCCGGATATTGTCTGACATTTGCTTTGGGAAGCCCAGTAAATCGCTTGTAACCAGGACAGACTTCTTCCCTCTTGCATCCTGGAATGCAAGTACCTTTACCCATATATCTGTAAGAGTACCTTCCGATTCATGATCCCTTGCGGCATAGCCAGCCAGCCACATGGGTTCCTGGGGAGTTATAACCGCTTTTGCCAGACCAGCCTTCCATCCTTTTTCCGATGACTGCTGGCCGGATGTATAACTACCTGTAAAACATGATACAAATACAAAAAACAGAAGAGAAAACAGAAAATTCTTTTTCATCCTGTTAATATTTAAGGAACAGAACCGGATAACTCCCTAAATGTAAGAAATTATGTGATAAGGTTACCTGTACAGAAGCTTTTTTACAGCACTCTTTAAGATCTTCTCGGAACCGGGGGCGACGCCTGATGCAGGACCTGCCTCATAGCCTCCTTCCTTATAGGCAATATCGGTACAGATATATCCGGGACCATAATCCCCGTATGCAGCCATAGCCACAAAAAGATCAGGACGTTCTGCTTTTGCAGCAAGCTGATACTCTACAAAGAGTTCTCCGGGCATGTGAAGAATACGAGCCTTACCTGCACAGAGACATCCGATATCGATAAGCTTTCCTTCATTGCAGCGGTTTAACCAGGCTATCTTGGGGAGTGTATTGCTGACAAACATTACTTCATTTTCCCTGGCCTTAATCTCTTTTTTTAAATTTTCAAGATCTGATGATGGTGGCAGTGCAACTTTTTCCACATTCCACCTGAAAGAAGAGGCAGAAACGGGTTCTTTTACAGTGGATTCCCATGCACGTTTCATTCCGTCTGCAAGTCGTTCAGCCAGAATACCACGGTTCTCCTTTGATCCGTCATTATACTTTCCTGCACCAAGGTTCCCTCCCGCTCCGGTGAAATGTACATGCAGTGCACCGGGAACTGCAAGCTGACGGTAAAACCTGGCAATTCCCGGAAAATCGGGATTTGGTAATCCGGTACGGTAATAACTCTGGGGATGAACTGCATAGTAGCTGAGTACAGCAACAGGCTTATCATTATTCCAGAAGCTTACAAGTGAGACAATCGGATCAATCACACCTTCAGGTTCTGCTCTCAGTGCTGAATCAGCGCATGCAGTATACCTGGTAGCACGTATCATGCCATCCTCTCCTTTAATTCGCCTGTTGGAAGCTACCATATATACTGTAGCCTGTCCCAATCCTAAATGGGTTATTGTCTGTGTATTATTTAGAGATTCACGGATTGCCTCAGCCAGCCGGTACATAACCTGACTGGTAAAAGTACTTACATATCTGGCAGGATCCATTCCTGCATCCTTAAGAATTTTCTCAGCTCCAAAATTACATACAGGAGCATCATGCTGATGAACTGTATGCAAAGCTACCCGGTCCGGAGTTGTCCCTGCTGCCTCTGCCATTACCTTTCTGAATTCATCATGGCTTTCATTGGCAATACCAATCCAGTCAACCGAACATAATACAACAGGCAGGCCTGCTCCAACCAGAACAATACCCCTGGCACGAAGTCCCATATCCCATGAACCCCTTACCGGATCATATGCCATAGGGCTGCCAACGGGAGGAGTGGCATCAATATCAAATACCGAGATCTGAAGATTTTTACTTTTATCTTCAGTAAAAGAAGGATTGGAGAATGAGAATCCATTCTGAATAACCGGAAATATCAGAAAAAGCAACAGAATCAGACGATGGCTTAACTTTCTTTTCATTTCTTCTATTGGTTTTGTAGTTTATATGTTCGTACGGCATTTAAACCAAGAACAAGATCTCTTTCTGCCTGATTTAAAGATGCAAGATAATCAATAACGAGGTTCATTGCTTTGTTATACGAAGAAGAGACTGTACAAACAGGCCAGTCAGAACCGATCATCAATCGGGAAGTACCAAATGCATCCATAACAACATTGAGGTAAGGTAAAAAATCCTCCTTTTTCCATCTGCCCCAGCTGGCTTCAGTCACCATACCTGATAATTTACAGTTAACATTCGGATGCCTGGCAAGTCTGCATATATCCTCTTTCCACTGTGAAATTACACCCGACTTTATCATGGGCTTCGCAATATGGTCAAGAACAAACTTCTGTTCCGGAAATTTCATCACAAGTTCTTCAGCTATCCTTAGATGATCAGGAAGAATAAGCAATTCATACACAATATCATATTTCCCCAGGATACTAAGGCCTCTTATGAAAGACTCACGCAGCATGAATCTTTCATCGGATTCATCCTGTAAAACATGCCGGACTCCGACAAATTTACTGTGCGTTACAAATTCATTTAACTGATTCCCGCACTCATCCGAACATAAGTCAATCCAACCAACAACTCCTTTAACAAATTCATTCCCGGCTGCAATATCGAGAAGCCATCTGGTCTCTTCAGGTTTCTGTCTTGCCTGCACGGCAATTGAACCGTCAAATCCTATTCCGTGTAATTCCTGCAGCATCTCGTCTGGAAGAAAATCCCTTTTCAGGACTTTCATTTTATCAGAAATCCAGGCATACTCAGTTGTATTGAATTTCCAGAAATGCTGATGGGCATCAATTTTCATGCTATCCAACGTAACTCAGTAATATCTTGAGATGGTTTTCCGGTTCAGCTTCCAGAATCCCGAACGCATGCTGGATCTTGTCCGGAGTCAGAACATCAGTTACCAGTGCGTCTGGTTTTAATGTTCCTTTTTCAAGGTTTTCAATGGTTTCAGAGAACTCACCATGTGAAACTCTTGAAGCCACGATTTTTGCTTCTTTCCAGATCAGTTCCTTAAGCAGCAAGGGAAGAGGTTCGTCACCAAGTCCCAGAACACAAACTGTTCCTGCACCCCGTATACTCTGAATACAACTCCGGACAGGATTAACTCTGCCTTCAATTTCAGTGTGATGTCCTACTGCTTCAAATGCGATATCTGTTCCATTCCCTCCGGTAATCTCCTTCACTTTGTCGACCGGATTTTCTTTCCTGGCATTTATTGTAAATATATCTGTATAGTGATTTTTTGCAAGTTCCAGTCTCTTGTCGAGAATATCAACCATGATTACAGTGTTGGTTGTTTTGGTCCTTACAGCCTGGAGGATACTCTGCCCGACTTTGCCTGCACCCCAGATAACAACAGTATCATCCTTCTGAACATTAGCTCTTCTGCATGCATGAAAACCTATCGACAATACTTCAACAAGGGCTGCATGCTGAAGAGGTATTGAATTATCAACTTTATAAAGCATATGTTCAGGAACATTTATGAATTCGCCAAATCCTCCGTTGACATCAACTCCCAGCAGTTTCAGCGAGGAACATGCCGGATAATGCTTCCTCAGACAGGCAGGACATTTTCCGCACCAGATAATAGGATCAACAGCAACATGATCACCTGTGCTGAAACTGGTAACCTTTGATCCTGTTGCAACTATAACACCTGCAAATTCATGCCCGGGAATAAAAGGTACCGTTGTTCGCGGATGAAATTCACCCTTAAAAATATGCTGGTCACTTCCGCATATTCCGGCATAGGCAACTCGTATAAGCACTTCGTTACCGGATATTTTGGGCTGCTCTACTTTTTTCCAGTTAAAGCGGCCATATTCTTCAAGAACTGCAGCATACATCTTACTCATAGCTTAATTTAGTTATCAAGGTTAATCAGATTTTTCAAATAAAAGGGTAATCCCTGTCAATCAGATTTTTTTCTTTCATTGCATCGAAAAAGAGAGGCTTTATTTCATTTTCAACTTCTTCCACATTTCTTTTTACATGTCCCGGATCTGATGTATTCAATGCAACTGAAGAAACGGAAGGATGACTCATTCCAAATCGGATACAGGCATGTGAAGGCCTCACCTGGTACATGTCGCAGATACTGAAAAATGCTTCTCTCCATTTATACAACTGCAAATCCCCGGGGTCTTCCCTGTTAAGCGGACGATAGTTAAAATAATCCCCGCCTATCAGGAATCCTCCGTTAAAAACAGCTGAATTTATTATTGTTATACCTTTTTTGCCCTGATCAGTCATAAATTTTACAAGATCTGACGGATGGCTGTAAAGAGTAAGGCTATTGGCTATCATTATCCAGTCAAGGTCAATTTTCTCTGATATCTGCCTGATTATCTTCCAGTCTTTTGCCCCTATACCCACAGCTATTGATCCTTCATCCTTTTTAATTTCAAAAAGCTTCCTGTAAGCCTCGATGATATCGTCAAAGAGTTTTTTCCTGAGTTCTGCATCATTCCCTGCCTTTGCCAGATATTCATCGGGATCATGAACTGAAAGAAGTCCGGGACGGTAAACTGAACCCAGCAATTCGTTTCCCTGTTTGAGGCAGCGCATTATTCCCTCCCTGCCTATCTCCTGCCGTGCATCATAATTGATATCCACCCACACTCCCTTTTCAAAAGTCGGTTCAGCCGATATCAATTCCGTACGAAGCCATCCCAGTTTATTGCTGATAACTACTTTCCCGGGGTCGACACCAAGTTCTGTAAGTATTCTTCCCAGTTCCTCAAGTGCAAGTCCTGCTCCATACTTACCGGCAGAATCAAATACAACCGGACCTTCAACTGAATTCAGACACTCCCTTACAATAGCCAGTTTGGTATTTTTATCCAGGGATTTGTACAGATTACCAAGTGCGCTTGTCCCGAAGATGATGGAGGGAATTTTAATCCCGGTGTTTTTTATTTCGGTGTACTGCATTGCAGATATACGATATACCTTGAATATTTCAGGCTTATACGCCTTTTATCAATTCGTCAGAGGCTACAGTAAAGCATCCGAACATCTCAAGATTTAAAATTGTACTATTTGTCTGGGCAAGTGTTGCCTGTGTTTCCTTCGACTCCATCCCGGTTGTACAATCCCTGACAAGTATGATCCTGTAACCCCGGTCTCTCATCCTTATAGTACCATAGTCACGGTTTATTATACAGGCATTGGTATTAAATCCTGCATACAGGAGAAAGAGTAATTTGTTTTGCTTAAGATACTCATGAAGCTCCGCTCCGTTTGCGACAACAGGTTCTCCCTCCTGGGGAAGTACTTTAGGATGAAAAGTCAGCGGAGCCATTTTTTGCCGGACTTCCTCCATTGGTTCATAAGGCATTGCAAAAGGTTTATATTCACCTGTTGAAGATAAAAATTCTTCAGGGGGCCAGGTGTCACGTTTTGAGAATACCTGTTCCTTTGTTTGGACCCTGATCCAGTTTGGGCTGGTTACTGCCACTTCAGGTGAAGGAGCATGAATAATCTTAATACCTGATTTCCTCAGTGAAGTCAGTAAAGGAATGAGCTTTGTGTTAATAATCATCTCTGCCCTTTCTTCAGGATCCTTTATATAATGCCGCTGCCATACATCGACAAGAACAAGGGCAGTTTGTGAAACAGGTATCTGCCAGTTTAACTGATTATGTCGTGTGTTTGCCTCAGTCCACTCAACTCCCTGATCAACATGCCACCTGTAGTAGCGTGGCCTGACCGGAATAGTCTTTTCATCAGCACTTGACCTGATCTCATCCGGAGAAAAAGCCTTCATCCCCAGCATTGTTCCTGCTCCGGCTATTGAGCTTCTGGCGATAAATTCCCGTCTGGTTGTAGCTCTTTTCATATCATCTGTCATTTAAATTCTGTTCTTCCTTCCATACCTGTCCTCTGGCGAACCCTTGCATATTCATCATTCAGTGCTCTGATATTCTCTTCAGTGAGGCTGCCACCTGACATAGTCAGAGGATTAATGAATACAACATTTTTGCCCGTAAGTGCAGCTGCAAGGGAAACATCTCCCCATAAAAGGAAACCCGGAAGATGAATTCCCATACTGAAAAAACTGACATTTTCACGAATATCGAAAACATAGCTTGCAGGTGCCTGCCTGAGTGTTACATTGTTTATTTTTCCATCTGTTGCAGCCAGGAAAAGTGCTGCCAGGCCTGCTTCGCCTGTGCCGTCAATATTAACTTTTGAGGCTTTCAGTTCAGAAGTAAGATACCGGGTAACAAGACCAAGCTCCCTTACCCATTCGCCCATAATTGTGCGGCCAAGCCAGAGTTCTGCCCGTGAAAGGGTATGTAAACGTCCATTGTAATCATATTGTTTTGACTCAGTCGATGTCTGCTCTCCAACACCCTTAAGGTCGACAATTACTATTCCTTCTCCTTTTTTTCTGTACTCATCAATAAGTGAAAAAGGTATTGAATCCTTGCCTGCAGAACTGCATAAAACTGTATAAACTGATTCTTTCCCGGATGGTTCTGAGAGGAGAAGCGGGATTATTGTTTTGCCAGAGGTTTCAATTGTAAGAAGTTCCCAGCCTGAAAGTGATGGAAGTTCATTTACTTTCACATTTTCAGGTTGAGTGTCTGTCCTGAGTATTTTCCTTAGATCACTTTTTTTCTTTTCCGCATTAATAGTCCCCGAATTCATGAACCGTTCTTTCAATTCGGTGCCACGTTTTTTACAATACTGATCGGTTGATACAACATTCTTATCGCGCTGACCCACAGCAAAGACCATCAGCTTTTCTTCAGGAAGCTGTGTAAAGGCTTGTTCTTTTACAGGTTCTCCGGCACCTTCATTTTTAAGGTGCATATTAAACCATCCGAGCATGGCTTCACGGTCTTCTTTCTTATATCCGTGAGGCAGATCAAATATCCGGAAGGAAATATTATTTGCCACTCCCTGTGCAACAAAGGCTTTTTTTGCATTTGAATACGTCCTGAGCATCTCTGAAGGAAAAAATGTCGGACTGTCATCCTCTGAATGGTTGATCAATAACGGGGCATTTGCGAGAACAAGGATACCTGATTCCTCAGTAAATGTCAATCCGTCAACAAGCAATTCGCAGATGCAGTTTGATCTCATTATATAGGATTCAAATGAACCTACACTTACAACAGGCACAGAGGCTTTCACTCTTTCATCGACAGCCGATAACCACATTGTCTGATTTCCGCCTCCGCTTGCTCCGGTAGCGCCAATCCTCTCCTTATCAACCTGCGGAAGCGAGCATAGTAAGTCTATTCCCCTCATATTGTCAGAAACCTGCACACCCAGAAGACTTTCGCCAATATTCATCAGCGAAGCTCCCAGATTAGCACCATGATATTCAAAATCACCATGAGTAGTTGTTCTCTCGCCGGAACCCCAGGGATCAACAGTAAGGCACACATATCCGCTAGATGCGAGAGTATGTCCCACCGCCTGTGGTCCGGTAGAATCTATCTTCCCTTTCCTCCAGTGTCCAAGCAGGTTAATTACTCCGGGAAATGGTCCCTGTCCGTCAGGGATGTAAAGATTGGCAGTTGCATACACCCCGGGACGGGTTTGAAAAATAATATTTTTAACTGTGTAACCTTTCAACTGCACAGAGCCTGTCTCATCCATATTTAATGGCAGATCGTGATCGATTAAAATGCCGGCCTTTTCTATTATGGTTTTTCTCAGTTCCTGTTTATACTTAATGAGGTCTTCAGGCCTGTGAGGCAACACATGTTGTGCAAACCTGATGGCAGCCTCGTAACGCATGCTGCCATAAATCAGATCGGAATGGTTTTCTGCAAGGACGGAAGGAAGGCTATCCGGAAAATTGCCCTGAGAACCATTTTTACCTGAATTTTTATCACCACAGCTAAAAAATAACAGGACTAATCCACATAAAAACAGTATATTGTATTTTTTCATAGTTTCAGTTTATACCACAGTATAGCATTTTCATGGTATATTTTATCAATAACCTCTGCCGGAAGCTTAAGTCCTTTGAATTTACCTTCAAATTCACCCGTTGACATCTCCTCTTCTTCTGTAAAGAACTTCCAGTCGGAAAGCCAGGTACCATGCAATGCTTTGCCAAGCTCTTCACGGTTCTTTGCTCTCATATCGTCAAGATCTGTTCCATACATTAACCGGTCCTGGTACCTGATACAGAAATTCCGGACCTTTTCCCTGTCAGTCACTGACTGAAATTTCAGATGTGAAATCCTTGCTGCCATATCGACTGCCAGGTTGGGAAACCTGTCAAGCCTTTTTGCAAGTTCATCAACATCATATTCGAGGCTTCCAAGATGGCATCCGATAAATTTCAGATCAGGATTCATTTCGAGCAAATGATCACGGGCATTAATCTGATCTTCATAAGACGGGTATTCGGGATGCAGGAACATATGGTACTGCGGATTATTCTTAAAATAGCCCATATCGCCTTTTATTGTCATCTCCTCAAGAGGCAGCCAGCAATTTCGTGGTTCCCCCAGATGGCCTGTCACAGGCAGATTTTTGGACTTAATGAAATCGATAACAGGCTGTAGTCCGGGATCGTCAACCATGATGAACTTACCGTCTCTGTCTCTTACAGTCATACCTATATTTTTCCAGAGCTTCACTCCTACAGGTCTGTCTGCAATTCCCTTCTCAAGTTCCGATATTACTTTTAAGCTCCATTGTTCAGTGCCCCAGCCGGCAGTATCAAAATAAAAGGATGGCTCATAGAATACCCTTCCGGGGTATTTCTTTGCTGATAGTACAGCCTTATCAAGCTGGTACTGAAGAGCAGCAGGATCGCCATGATCAACATTAATTGTTATAAGTGCAAAATTATCCTCAGCGGCCTGATTCTCAAAAAATCCTTTATCAGTAACAATGTGAACATGAGTATCGACTTTGAGTACTTTCTTAAAATCAGTTTCTGTGTAATATTTGTCTCTGCATGAGTAACAGAAAAAAATAAGTACTGATAAAACAAAAAAGGAAGCTATTTTCTTCATAGAAGCGAATTTAGGGAAAATCAGGTTATTAGATCCATCAACCACAAAGGGCACAAAAGGATGTAAAAGAGTTCTCTTATTGCAAACCACCCCTAAATCCCCCAAGGGGGACTTATAAAAATCAATGTTCTTCGAAGCCCCCCCTGGGGGGTTTGGGGGTCAAAAAAGACTTTGGATACAATCCTTTGTGACCTCTGTGGTTAAAAATTAATTTAAAATTATTTCGGCATTACAACGTACTCAGCTGCATGAAGGAAGTCGAGACTCATTTTGCAGCTTGTGAACTGGTCATGGTTATACTCTTCAACCTCAACAATACCGTACTGCAATCCTGAGGTTGCTGCTCCGGCCCATATTGCTTTGAAGTCCATCATACCACTTGCTCCGACTTCTTCCTTGTCTTTAATATGCCACAGTTCAAAGCGTCCAGGATATTTATTGAAATAATCCACAGGATTTGCTCCACCCACAACTACCCAATAGAGATCCAGTTCAAAACATACAAGAGAAGGATCGGTATTTGTCAGCATGATATCAAGAACAGGCTGTCCTTCAAGCAGGGTTGAAAACTCCTTGTCATGATTATGATATCCGAACTTAATGCCTTTTGCTTTACATTTTTCGCCGATAGCATTGAAATAGACACAATATCTTTTGAGAACGCTGATATCCTGGTATGCAGCGCCTCCTATTGAAGGCTGTACCATATACTTTACACCAACTGCTGAATGGGCTTCTATACATTTGTCCCACCATGCCATAGCATCATTCCAGCCGGCTGAATCAGGCAGTTGACTTCCCATATGTGAACTTAGGACGAGGAGGTTATTCTTATCGCATAATGCTTTGAAATCAGCGGGTTCCATATCATAGAACTTTCCATCGCGATATCCGGCAGGTTCAACAAATGTATAACCCATCTTACTTACTTTTTCGAGAGTAGCGGGTACATTATTCTTTATTGAATCACGCAGTGAATAAAGCTGCAGTCCGATATTTTTCTTCGGAGCTTTGGTGCAGGAGTTAACTGATGTCAGGAGAAGGCCTGAAAAAGCCACCAAAATAATAACGGCAAGGAGGTTTCTTTTTTTCATATATGTCAGAGTTTAATTTTTTTCGAATATATGAAATTTTTACAACAATAAAGTGATAGGCTACCGGCAACCGGCGACAGGCTACCGGCGACAGGTTCTCAACCTGAAGCCAGTCGCCTCCCGATAGCTATCGGGACGCCTTATATTTACTCACTGATAAACTTGTACAGAGGGATAAGTATCATCTCCCCTGAACGGGCAGTGTAAGTAATTTTACCTCCTGCATCCACCGCATCAACATAAGGGTTCATCTTTCCAATAAAGGTAAGAGCCCTTTCCTTTCCGTCATCCGAGAAACCGGAAAACTGCGGATATATCGTACTTATAATTTCTTCAAGAGCTGTTTTCTTTGTATAAACCACCCCCTTTAAACCGGTCTTTGTTGATTCATTCTGCACAATAACCACCTGGCCTCCTGAAGGGATCCAGTTAAGCCAGTTCATTTCATCTCCGGCATTCTTTTCACTTCCTGCTGTAATGACTGATTTTGTGTAATATTTTCTAAGGGTTTCCTTGTACAACGGAGGCAATTTTGTGGCCATGATATAAGAATAAATCAGCCTGCAATTGTTAAAGTGATCTGCATTATAATTATAATCATCAGTCGACATCTTTCCCCCATTATTATTCAGTTGTAAAGACAGTATTTCTGTCAGTGCCCTGAACTCAATTGATGTTGTATCGAGTGAAGGATTGGACTTATATATATAATCCCTGACTGCTTTACCAAGTCCCTGTCTGTCGGTAACAGGAAACGTAAGAGGCTCCTGTGAAAATGCAATTTCCTTATTGATTTCATCGAGCCTGTTCATGTTAATTATCAGTCGTGCTACCGGCTTACGTCCCTCTTCAGATAATACTGGTAGTCTGAAAACTGTATAATCGGGTTTATAATCCTCGGCTGTTATTTCGAGAGTACCGGATGCTATTCCGCTGGAAAATACCGAAACCTTTATCTTACCCGGCAAACCGGTTGACCTTAAAATATTTATCACCGGGAACCCGCTGTTCCATCCACTCCGGCCATTCGCACTTCCGGGACCGTATGCCTCAAAATCAGAAGGACCTGCAAGTATTGCCGGGCCTGTGACTGTCCACCGGAGATTCCGCGGATCACTTTTTACAGGATTACCGTTTCTGTCTTTGGTATCGGCTGAAATAATTACAAGCGATCCCTTATCGGCAGTGATTTTACTATGAGTGGTTGTAAGTACAATCCCTGCAACCTCAGTTGTGGAAGGTAAATTTCTGGTATCCGAACCATAAGCAGGTAAAGTAATATCAGGATTTATTCTGCCTTTTATCACAGTCCTTCCTGCATCTTCTGCAATTGCAGTTTTTGAACCTGCTGAAAATGCCGCATCATCACCGAAACTCCAGAAAACTATTGAAGGATGATTCCGCTTGCTTCTGACATACTCTTTTACCACTTGTTCAGCTTCCTGGGCTGAAAGGTTTCTGTTATTTGCACCGATTATTTCCGCATCAACCAACAATCCGGTCTTATCTGCCTGGTCGTAAACAAGTCTGTTATCCTGGTTATAAATTGTCCTGATAAAATTATATCCTTCCTTTTTATCTATGCTCTGCATATCCATAAGGATCAGCCACTCCGGAACAGCGCCTCCTATCCATTGATAATCCTGCCTGCGGTTGCCGCCGGAAAGTTCCGTCTTTTTACCATTTATTGCAAGAGACCTTGTGCTGTTATCCCAGCTAATGTTTCTGATTCCAAGAGGACTTGAAAAAACATCCACAACACTGTTACCGTCAATTACTTCTGATTTAATGGAGTACAAATAGGGATTTCCCGGGGACCACAACCGGGGAGCTTTCAAAGGCTTGAATGTCTGATCAAACATAAACAGTTGTCCGGGATTAACCGATGATTGTGAGGAAATTACCTGCACCACCTTATTTGTTGCATCCAGAATGGTTGTCTGCAAAGAACAGTTCTTTTTTACTGTATAATCATTCTTCACCCATGTCTGCACCCTGACAACAGCTTCCTTTTCATTTACAGACGGTGTCGTTACAAAAGTTCCCCCTTCATGTGATGCTGAACCCTGCATAGGTATGTAGAGCTGATCCTTAAGGACTAGTTTCACATTGCGGATTATTCCGCCATACTCATTGTAACTGCCTCCTGTATAGGCAAAATAGGGTGTCGTACCTTCCTGAAAGTTGTTTACTGCAATAACAAGCTGATTTTCTGCCCCTTCGGGTTTAACAATTGCAGTAACATCATAATCAAATGAACCATAAGCACCTTTATGCTCTCCCAGGAGTTTGCCATTTAACCATACCTTGCAGTTTTTCTGCACCCCTTCAAATTCAAGAAAAACCTTTCTCCCGAAAAATTCCTTGTTAAGGGAGAAGCGATGCCTGTACCATCCCCATCCGGTCCACCAGTACATATTATCATCTTCAGCACTGTTAACAATAAATGGGTGCAGTTCTCCTGTTGTCTCATAGGTTCTCCATACATGCGGAAGTGAAACAGCAGACCATTTTGAATCATCAAAACCGAACGCTTCGTAATTCTTCGGAGCACTTTCTTTCGGGAAATAGTTAAATGTCCAACCGGAACTTAAAACTCTTTCAATTCTCCTGTTGTTCTGAAGAAGATTCTGTTTTTTCTGTGAAAATGAGTTTCCGGACAATATCAAAAGACAGGCAGTTAGTGCTATAAGCCTCTTAATCAGCATATTAAATAATTTTCAAATAACGATACAAGATAATAAATTTTTTATTGATTTTGACTGGATCTTTTATATTTAAGCTAATTTCTTACGATGTGCATACAATCAATTGTGAGATACAGGAAAAAATGTATAAAGTAACCATATTAATATTCGGACACCAGGTTAGTTCTGTGTATAAAAATCTGAGTCTATATTAATAATTTTATGATAATATGCATAAAAAGTAAAAAAAACGATGCTTTTTCTTTGAGATATTGAAAATATAAATACTTTTGCCGTCAGAAGTTAATAAATGATGTTAAACGTGCTGCATATTATTGTCCTCCTCATTATTGCTCCAGGCAAATGATCCGGAAATGATATGTAATACTATAAACTTACAGAGGCTTTCCGGGTAACCGGAAAGCCTTTTTTATAGAAGAAAACAAAATGAAAAAACAGCTGAGAAGTGCAACCTCCATTATTGGACGCAACATGGCAGGGGCAAGAAGCCTGTGGCGTGCAAATGGAATGAAGCAGGAACAGATGGGTAAGCCCGTAATAGCTATTGTTAATTCTTTCACACAGTTTGTTCCCGGGCACGTGCATCTTCATGAGATAGGACAGTTTGTTAAAAAAGAGATTGAAAAACGAGGCTGTTTCGCTGCTGAATTCAATACCATTGCAATAGACGATGGAATAGCCATGGGACACGGAGGGATGCTGTACTCACTACCTTCAAGAGACCTTATTGCCGACAGTGTTGAATATATGTGCAATGCACACACCGTTGATGCAATGATATGTATAAGCAACTGCGACAAGATTACCCCGGGTATGCTGATGGCTGCAATGCGGCTTAATATTCCTGCCATTTTTGTTTCAGGGGGTCCGATGGAAGCAGGGAAGGTAAGTGACAGAGCCCTTGATCTGATTGATGCCATGGTGGCTGCTGCCGACAGCAAGATCAGTGATGATGAACTCAGTGAAATTGAAAAAGAAGCATGCCCCACCTGTGGATCATGCTCAGGCATGTTTACTGCCAACTCCATGAACTGCCTTAACGAAGCACTGGGACTGGCACTTCCGGGAAACGGTACTATTGTCGCGACTCATTCCAACAGAATAAAACTTTTTGAGGAAGCTGCAGGGCTTATAGTGAATCTGGCCAACAGGTACTATGCTGAAGGTGACGAATCGGTTCTTCCCCGTTCAATTGCCACAAGGCAGGCCTTCCTTAACTCAATGTCACTTGATATTGCCATGGGTGGATCAACTAATACAGTGCTGCATCTTCTGGCAATAGCCCGTGAGGCTGGTGTTGATTTTACAATGAAAGATATAGATGAACTATCCCGCAGAATACCGAATATCTGCAAAGTTGCGCCAAGTTCTCATTACCATGTTCAGGATGTGAACCGTGCAGGAGGGATTCTTGGAATTTTAGCTGAGCTTGACAGGGGCAACCTGATAGACACATCAGTAAAAAGAGTTGATTATCCTTCCCTTAAGGAGGCAATTGCTGACTGGGATATTATGGGAGGAAGTGTAAAACCAAAAGCGTTCGACTATTTCAAAAGCGGACCTGCAATGAAGAGAAGCATTACGATGGGTTCACACAGTACTGCTTACAAAGAGCTTGATACTGACCGGACAAACGGATGCATAAGGGATCTTGCACATCCCTATGATAAGGACGGCGGACTGGCAGTTCTGTTCGGAAATATTGCCAGGAAAGGATGCATTGTGAAAACTGCAGGTGTCGATTCATCACTTTTTAAATTTACAGGCAATGCAGTAATTTTTGAATCGCAGGAGGATGCTGTTGAAGGAATCCTTAACGGAAAAGTAAAAGAAGGCGATGCTGTTATTATAAGATATGAGGGACCTAAAGGAGGACCAGGAATGCAGGAAATGCTTTATCCAACATCCTATATCAAATCAATGGGCCTCGGAAAAAAATGTGCACTGATAACCGACGGAAGATTCTCAGGCGGAACATCAGGTCTGTCGGTAGGGCATGTTTCCCCTGAGGCTGCTTCGGGGGGAGAAATCGCACTCCTCCGTAACGGCGACAAAATTGAAATAGACATCACAGCAAGAAATATAAATGTACTGGTATCCGAAAATGAACTAAATGAAAGAAAAAATGTTGAGGTAAAGAAAGTCGACAAGGCTTTCACCCCGTCAGCTAGAAAACGTGAAATATCCCAGGCCCTCAAAATCTATTCTGCATTTGTCAGTTCAGCTGATACCGGAGCTGTCAGAGTTATCAGCTGATAGCTGATAGGGGATAGTTAAAATAAAATTAATTAAAGGACCGCAAGACTGCAAGACAATAAGACAATAAAGTATGAAGACTGCAAAGGTTAAGGAAAAAACTAACAAGAAAACACAGGTTGAAACAGATACAAGGATCTCGGGAGCAGATGCTATAATCCAGAGTCTCATTATTGAAGGTGTGGATACTGTTTTTGGTTATCCCGGTGGCGCAATAATGCCACTGTACGACAAGCTTCTCGACTATGAGGATAAAATCAGGCATATCCTTGTTAGACATGAACAGGGAGCTGCACATGCTGCCCAGGCTTTTGGAATGGTTTCTGATAGACCTGGAGTATGCCTGGCAACATCAGGACCAGGGGCAACCAATCTGATAACAGGTGTTGCAAATGCTTTTCTCGATTCAGTACCTACAGTTTTTATTACCGCCCAGGTCGTTTCTCATCTTATCGGTTCAGATGCCTTCCAGGAAACAGATATAATAGGTATCTCAATGCCGGTAACCAAATGGAATTGTCAGGTTAAGAATGCTGAGGATATACCAGAAACTATCGCCAAGGCATTTTATATTGCAAAATCGGGCAGGCCGGGACCTGTTCTCATTGATATTACAAAAGATGCCCAGATCGAAAAGCTTGACTTCAAATATAAAAAATGTGATTACCTGAGAAGCTATAATCCAAAGCTTCCGCTTAAAACAAAAGCTCTTGAATCTGCAGCAATTATGATCAATCATGCTGAAAGGCCAATGATACTTGCCGGACACGGAATACTTCTTTCAGGAGCTGAAAAGGAGTTCAAAGAGTTTGCCGAAAAGACAGGAATACCTGTTGCTTCAACACTACTCGGACTTTCTGCTTTTCCATCCGATCACAGGCTCTTTGCCGGTATGCTGGGGATGCATGGAAATTATGCTCCTAATATCCTTACAAATCAGGCAGACCTGATTATTGCTATCGGAATGCGTTTTGACGACAGGGTGACAGGTAATCTTAAAAAATATGCTAAACAGGCATCAATTATTCATATTGAAATTGATAATGCAGAGATAAACAAGAATGTCACTGTTGACATTGAAATTCATAATGATGCAAAAGAAGCGCTTACCCACCTTATACCTCTTGTCAAGCCGGGTTCACATGAAAAATGGATCAGGGAATTCCGCATACTTGACAAGACTGAAAACGATAAGGTAATAAAAAATGAAACCAAACCGGAATCAGGTGAGATAAAAATGGGTGAGGTTGTTAAAACGGTATCGGATATGACAAACGGTGATGCGATAATTGTAACTGACGTTGGGCAGCACCAGATGTATGCCGCAAGGTATTACAAATATACAAAGCCAAACAGCTGGGTTACCTCAGGTGGTATGGGTACCATGGGATTCGGACTTCCTGCCGGTATGGGAGCAAAACTTGCACGCCCCGAAAAACATGTAATTACATTCATCGGCGATGGCGGATTTCAGATGACTATGCAGGAGCTGGGAACTATTATGCAGTATAAAATCCCCGTTAAGATAATTATTCTTAATAATAACTTCCTTGGAATGGTTCGTCAGTGGCAGCATCTGTTCTTTGAGAAAAGATATGCATCGACTGAACTTGTTAATCCCGATTTCGTGGCAATTTCAAAAGCTTTCAATATCCCTGCAAAGAAGATAGTTAAAAGAGAGGATCTAAAAGGCGCACTGACTGAAATGCTTAATTCAGAAGGACCATATCTCCTGGAAATTAAGGTTGAGAAAAAGGAGAATGTATTCCCGATGGTTGCCCCCGGTGCAGGAGTCGGAGAAATCAGAATCGAGTAATGAGGGGAGAAAAGGAGAAAGTGTGAGGGGGAGAAAAGGAGAGAGGGAGAAAAACCAGATACCATGAGACCATTAGACCAATAGACCAGTAGACCAGAAGACCAGAAGACCAGTAGACCAATAGACCAATAGACCAGTAGACAAACAAACAAAATGAAACAGGAATATACCATATCACTTTTTACCGAGGACCATATAGGTATTCTCGGACAAATAACAATAATATTAACCAGGAGGCAGATCAATATTGAAAGTTTTACTGCATCCGAATCAGCTGTACAGGGAGTGTACCTTCTGACAATTGTTGTTACCACCACCAACGAAATGGTCCAGAAGGTTGCAAAGCAGATGGAAAAACTTGTTGATGTGCTCAAGGTATTTGTTCATACTTCTGAACAGATAGTCTACCAGGAGATAGCACTTTTCAAAGTATCAACAAAATCGCTTATGAGCGGTAATATTATTGATCATATTGTCAGGGCACATCAGGCACGTATACTTGAAGTTTCACCTGAGTATATGGTAATTGAAAAAACAGGCCACCGCACTGAAATTACTAAAATGCTGACACAACTCGAACCATATGGTGTGCTTCAGTTTGCAAAATCGGGAAGAGTAGCTATAACCAAGCAGGTGAAAGAGCTATACTCATACCTGCAGGAAATGGATGAGGCAAACAGTGTCAGACCTGAAAATGTAAAATCATTGAACTAAAGAAAGGGCTACAGGCGACAGGCGACAGGCGACAGGCGGAATAATAATTAATAATCATAAATAATTAAAAATTACTATCATGGCAAAAATTGATTTTGGAGGAGTTCTTGAAAATGTAGTTACCAGAGAAGAGTTTTCACTTTCCAAAGCTCGTGAAGTTCTTAAAAATGAAGTCGTTGCAGTTATCGGTTATGGTGTTCAGGGTCCTGCTCAGGCACTCAATATGAAAGATAACGGCATCAATGTAATTATTGGTCAGGCTCCTGAATTCAAAGCCGACTGGGACAAAGCTGTGAAGGATGGATTTGTTCCCGGAAAGACTCTCTTCCCGGTTGAAGAAGCAGTTACAAAAGGCACCATAATCCAGTATCTTGTTTCAGATGCTGCTCAGCGTATACTCTGGCCAAAAATCAAGCCATGTCTTAAGAAAGGTGATGCACTTTATTTTTCTCACGGATTCTCAATAACTTATAAAGAACATACTGGTGTTATCCCGCCTGCTGATGTTGACGTTATCCTTTGTGCCCCAAAAGGTTCGGGTACAAGTGTCCGTCGTAACTTTCTTGCCGGAGCGGGAATCAACTCAAGCTATTCGGTATTTCAGGATTTCACCGGAAGAGCAGAAGAGAGAACTATTGCTCTCGGTATAGCAATTGGTTCAGGTTACCTCTTCCCTACCACTTTCGAACAGGAAGTTTTCAGCGACCTTACAGGTGAGCGCGGTGTCCTTATGGGCGCACTTGCAGGTATCATGGATGCACAGTATAAAGTGCTGCGTGAGAATGGTCACTCCCCTTCCGAGGCTTTCAATGAAACAGTGGAGGAGCTGACCCAGAGTCTTATCAGGCTGGTTGATGAAAATGGTATGGACTGGATGTATGCAAACTGCAGTGCCACTGCACAGCGTGGAGCTCTCGACTGGAGACCCAAGTTTATGGAAGCAACCCTTCCTGTGTTCAAGGAACTATATAAAAGGGTAAAATCAGGTGAGGAGTGTGTAAGGGTACTTAAGTCTACCGGTGCTGCAAACTACAAGGAGACACTTGATGCAGAGCTCAGGGAACTTGGTAATTCAGAGATGTGGAGAGCCGGTTCCGCCGTGAGGAAACTCAGACCCATTAAATAGTTATAAATCAGTTAAATATTACAGACAATATGGATGATAAGGTCATTATCTTCGACACCACCCTCAGGGATGGAGAACAGGTGCCAGGGTGCCAGCTGAATACAATTGAAAAAATTGAGGTTGCCCAGGCTCTTGAGGCCCTGGGTGTAGATGTTATTGAAGCAGGCTTTCCCATTTCAAGTCCGGGTGATTTTAATTCAGTGGTTGAAATATCAAAAGCTATCTCCAATCCGGTAATTTGCGCTCTTACGAGAGCAGTAAAAAAGGATATCGAAGTAGCTGCCGAGGCTTTGCAATATGCTAAGAAGAAAAGGATTCATACCGGAATAGGAACTTCTCCGATGCATATTCAGTTTAAGATTAAAACAACTCCTGAGGAGATAATTAAAAGAGCAGCAGATGCTGTAAAATATGCGAAGAAATTCGTTGAGGATGTTGAATTTTACGCTGAAGATGCAGGGCGCAGTGAAAACGAATACCTGGCAAAGGTAATAGAGGCAGTAATAAAAGCAGGTGCCACTGTTGTCAATATTCCCGATACAACAGGTTATTGCCTTCCGGAAGAATATGGAAGCAAGATCAGATACCTGATGGAGAATGTTCCAAACATCCACAAGGCAGTCATATCAACCCATTGCCATAATGACCTTGGAATGGCTACTGCCAACACCATGATGGGAATAATAAACGGAGCAAGACAGGTAGAGGTAACAATCAATGGTATAGGAGAGAGGGCAGGTAACACTTCCCTTGAAGAGGTGGCAATGATAATCAAGAGTCACCATGACCTAAATGTCAGGACCGACATAAATACAAAACTTATCTACAACACAAGCAGGCTGGTTTCAACATTGATGAATATGCCTGTCCAGGCTAACAAGGCAATTGTTGGAAGAAATGCTTTTGCCCATTCATCAGGCATTCATCAGGATGGCGTTCTTAAGAAACGTGAAAACTATGAAATAATAGATCCTGTGGAGGTAGGTATCAAGGAATCATCCATTATCCTTACTGCCAGAAGCGGAAGGGCAGCCCTTAATCACCGCCTTGAACTTCTTGGTTTCAAACTCGGCAAAGAGGAGCTTGATGATGTTTACCATAAATTCCTCCTGATGGCTGACAAGAAAAAAGATATCAAGGATGAGGATATCAAAGTTCTGGCCGGTGTTGTCTTCCAGGGTGAAAAATCAATGAAGCTCGAAATGCTGCAGGTCAACTGTGGTAAATCAATGATGCCAGTTGCAACTGTCGGAGTCAAAATTAACGGTGAACTGCATTATGCAACTGCAACCGGTAATGGGCCCATCGATGCTTCATTCACTGCCGTAAGACAGCTTATTTCCAAAACCGTTCACCTTGAAGAGTTCCTGATCCAGGCAATCACTAAAGGCAGCGACGACCTTGGAAAGGTTCATATACAGGTTGAATATGACGGAAAAATGTATTACGGATTTTCAGCCAATACAGATATTATAACTGCATCAGTAGAGGCATTCATTGATGCACTTGCAAAAATACAATGACCCCCCATCCCCCCCAAGGGGGGGCTTATCGTATATTGAATTAAAGTCCCCCTTGGGGGATTTAGGGGTTAAGTAAACGTTAATTGACACAATATTGGAAGCAAAAACATTATTCGACAAGATCTGGGACGGGCACGTGGTTCGTTCAATCAAGGATGGTCCTGATGTAATCTATATCGACAGGCATTATATCCATGAGGTAACAAGTCCGCAGGCATTCAACGGCCTTAAGCAAAGAGGTATTCCTGTATTCAGACCTAAAAATACCATTGCTACTGCTGATCATAATATTCCTACAAAGAATCAGCACCTTACAATACACGATGAACTATCGCGAAACCAGGTAGAGAGGCTTGCAGAAAACTGCAAGACCCATGGTATTGAATACTTCGGACTTAACCATTCAAAAAACGGAATTGTTCATGTTATAGGTCCTGAACTTGGATACACCCAGCCCGGCATGACTATCGTCTGCGGTGACAGCCATACCTCAACGCATGGAGCTTTCGGGACCATAGCTTTCGGGATCGGAACAAGTGAAGTTGAAATGGTACTGGCAACACAGTGTATACTTCAGCCCAAGCCAAAAAAGATGAAGATCACCATCAACGGGAAGCTGGGCAAAGGAGTGACTTCAAAAGACATAATACTATACATCATTTCCGAGATCTCAACAGGAGGCGGTACAGGATATTTCGTGGAATTCGCAGGATCTGCAATTACCAGCCTTACAATGGAGGCAAGAATGACTATCTGCAACATGAGCATTGAGATGGGTGCACGCGGCGGACTGATAGCCCCTGATGAAACTACATTCGAATATCTCAGAAAAGTTCCTTCAATACATGGAGTAAATGATTTTGATAAAGCGCTTTCAGAATGGAAAAAACTTAAGAGCGATGAAGGTGCAGTTTTTGATAAGGAACTGTTCTTTGATGCAGCCAGCATAAAACCAATGATCACCTACGGAACAAATCCGGGGATGGGAATGGCAGTGGATGATTCTATTCCCCAAAGCGATACCAAAGGTGGTTCTTCTTCAGAATCATTTCTTAAATCACTCAATTACATGGGATTCAAACCGGGAATGAAGCTTATGGGACAGCCGGTGGATTATGTATTTATTGGCAGCTGTACAAACGGAAGGATTGAAGACTTCAGGGCTTTCGCACATCTTATAAAAGGGAGGAAGAAGGCTGATAATGTAACTGCTCTTATCGTTCCGGGATCAAAACTGGTGGAAGATCTGATGAAAAAGGAAGGACTTATTAAGGTTTATGAAGATGCCGGATTTGAAGTGAGACAGCCAGGCTGCTCATCATGCCTTGCAATGAATGAGGATAAGATCCCGGCAGGAAAATATGCAGTTTCGACCTCAAACAGGAACTTTGAAGGCAGGCAGGGACCGGGTGCCAGGACATTGCTCGCCAGCCCTCTTACTGCAGCGGCGGCTGCTGTAACCGGTAAAATTACTGATCCAAGGGAATTGCTTAACAATTAATTAGAGGTTAATATTTTATATATGCCAAAGGAAAAATTTGAAATACTTGAAACTGCCTGTGTTCCGCTTCCACTTGAGAATGTGGATACTGACCAGATAATACCGGCAAGATTTTTAAGCGCTACCTCGAGGGATGGTTTTGGTGATAATCTGTTTCGTGACTGGAGATATCTGAAAAGCGGGGAAAAGAATCCCGACTTTGTACTGAATAATCCAAAATTCGGCGGGAAGGTTCTTGTAACGGGAAAAAACTTCGGGAGTGGATCCAGCCGTGAACATGCTGTCTGGGCTATTTATGACTATGGTTTCCGGGCTGTTGTTTCCAGCTTCTTTGCTGACATTTTTAAAAATAACTCACTTAATAACGGCCTGCTTCCGATCATAATATCAGAAGATCTCCTTAAAAAACTACACAGTCAGATACAAAGCGATCCTTCCACAAAGGTCCGCATTGATCTTGAAAAACAAACACTTACAATTATATCAACCGGTGATTCAGTTAAGTTTGAAATCAATTCCTATAAAAAGGAGTGTCTTCTTAAAGGACTTGACGACATTGATTTTCTTCTGACCATGAAGGATCAGATAAAGGAATATGAGAATAATAAAAGCATGGTGAAATGAGAGTTGAAATAATGGATACCACCCTCAGGGACGGGGAGCAGACGCAGGGTGTATCATATGCTCCGCTTGAAAAGCTGCATATTGCAAAACTGCTGCTAAGGGATCTGAAAGTCGATCGTATCGAAATTGCATCGGCCAGAGTTTCATCGGGTGAATTCGAAGCACTCAGCAAGATCACAGAGTGGGCCCGTCACAAAAACCTTCACAGGAAAGTGGAAGTTCTTGGTTTTGTTGATGGTGATATTTCAATTAACTGGATCTATGATGCAGGAGGAAGGGTCGATAACCTTTTGTGCAAAGGTTCGCTTCGTCACCTGGAAAAGCAACTCAGGAAAACTCCGGAGCAACATGTAAAGGATATTAAAGGCATCATCAGGAAAGCAGAATCGCTTGACATGGATGTTAATATTTACCTGGAGGACTGGTCAAACGGGATGATAAACTCGGAAGATTATGTTTTCTATATGCTTGATTCATTGAAGGATGAGAATATTCAGAGATATATGCTTCCCGATACACTTGGCATACTGAATCCTGAGCAAACTTACGATTTCTGTAGAAAGATCGTTGACCGTTATCCCGGACTGCATTTCGATTTTCATGCACATAATGACTACGACCTTGCAGTTGCTAATGTACTGGCAGCTGTTAAGGCAGGAGTCAAAGGCATTCACACAACAGTGAACGGACTTGGAGAAAGAGCAGGCAATGCTCCTCTGTCAAGTATTATAGGAGTTCTTCGCGATCATCTCCATGCTGAGATGAACATAAATGAATTCGAAATTACCAAAGTGAGCAAAATAGTTGAAACCTTCAGCGGCATTAGGATACCGGTAAACAAACCGGTTATCGGAGAGAATGTCTTTACACAGACTTCCGGTGTACATGCTGATGGTGACAGCAAGGATAATCTCTACTATAATAATCTTCTTCCGGAACGATTTGGAAGGAAAAGAAAATATGCACTTGGCAAGCAGTCGGGAAAAGCTACTGTTAAAAAGAACCTCGAGGATTTAGGGCTCACATTAAGCCCTGAATCACTGGCAAAAGTAACCCAGAGGGTAATTGAGCTGGGTGATAAGAAGGAAAACGTTACCCCTGATGATCTGCCATTCATAATTGCCGATGTACTGGGAAATGACCAGTCGAACTATAAGATTTTTATAAAGAACTATTCACTTTCTCTTTCATATGGTCTTAAACCATCAGCGAACATACAGGTTGAGATCGATGGCAAACTTTACCAGGAAACCTCCTCAGGTGACGGCCAGTATGATGCTTTTATGAAAGCTCTCAGGAACATTTATGACAAGCTTGGGAAACAGTATCCGCAACTAGTGGATTACCAGGTTTCTATCCCACCCGGCGGGGCTACTGATGCCCTTGTAGAAACTGTGATCACATGGGATCTTAAAGGCAGGGAATTCAATACCAGGGGACTTGATGCCGACCAGACGGAATCTGCAATAAAAGCTACTGAAAGAATGCTTAATATTGTGGAAGGACTGATTGAAAAAGAAGAAAAAGAATTACATCCTGAAGTACATAATCATCTTAATACAAAATAATTAATATTAAAATAACATTCTATGAGTAAATCGTATAACATCGCCGTAATCGGTGGTGACGGAACTGGTCCGGAAGTGGTAAAGGAAGGAAAGAAGGTTCTTTCTGCTGCTGCTTCAAAATATGGCTTTAAGCTCAATTACCAGGAGTTTGATTTTGGAGGTGAGCGTTACCTCAGAACAGGTGAGGTTCTTCCCGAATCGGCCGCTGATGATCTGAAGAAATTTGATTCCATATTTCTTGGTGCCATTGGTCATCCCGATGTAAAACCCGGAATCCTGGAGAAAGGAATTCTTCTCAAGCTGCGCTTTGAACTCGACCAGTATATCAATCTCCGTCCCATAAAACTTTATCCGGGTGTCTCCACACCACTTAAGGACAAAGGTCCGGAACATATTGATTATGTTGTTGTTCGTGAAAATTCAGGCGATGTATATACCGGTGCCGGTGGCATAACAATGAAAGGTACTCCCCACGAAGTTGCCATGCAGAATATGGTTTATTCAAGGTTCCAGGTTGAACGCTGCCTCAGGTATGCTTTTGAATATACAAGGAAGAGAAACAAGAAGAAAACACTTGCCCTCTGCGGTAAGACAAATGTTCTTACATATGTTTTCGACCTGTGGGAAAGAGCTTTTCATGAGATCGGAAAAGCCGATTATCCCGATATCACCAGGGAATACTACCATGTTGATGCAACCTGCATGTGGATGGTTAAAAATCCTGAATGGTTCGACGTTATTGTCACCACAAACATGTTCGGGGATATAATCACTGACCTGGGTGCAATTACACAGGGTGGCATGGGTATAGCTGCTGGCGGAAACCTGAATCCTGAAGGAGTATCAATGTTTGAACCTATCGGAGGTTCCGCTCCCAAGTACACCGGGAAAAATGTAATAAATCCCCTTGCATCAATTGCATGCGGAGGAATGATGCTCGAACATCTTGGTGAGGAAAAAGCTGCCAGGGCAATTGAAAAAGCTATTATGGATGTTACTGCCAATAAGCTTAAAGATATGGGTGCCGGCAAAATGGGATATTCGACAACCGAAGTTGGTGACCTTGTTGCTGAACGGGTATAATCTGTCAGAATATCACTTTTTGTTAATTTATTGTGTTAATTATTAATTTATTGTTATCTTTGCATTTATATTTTTAAAAATGATTTGCAGAAATTCACATCATCATCATTATCATACCTGCCTTCAGGCGAGGAGATAATGATATGTGCTGACAATAAGATATCATAAACCCGTCTGAGCAGAACAGACGGGTTTTTTCGTACCTCCTGCCCTGCTCAGACACATTAAAAAAGAAAATGAGTGTACTGAAAATTGCGATCCAGAAAAGCGGACGTCTGAGCGAAAATTCAAAAAAGCTACTCGAAGAGTGCGGAATAAAATTCTCAAATGGAATAAGTGTGCTTAAAACCAGGGCACAAAATTTCCCTGTTGAAGTTCTTTTCCTCAGGGATGATGATATCCCCCAGTATGTTGAACAGAAGGTTGCCGATATTGGTATCCTTGGAGAGAATATGGTATATGAAAAAGCCAAGGATGTTAGTGTTGTTGAACAGCTGGGATTTGCAAGCTGCCGGCTGAGTCTTGCAATACCAAAGGAAGAGATCTATACCGGACCCGGCTGGTTCATGGATAAAAAAATAGCCACAAGCTATCCAAAGCTCCTTACAGATTTTCTGAAAAAGCATAATCTGAAGGCAGAGATAGAAGAGATCAGCGGAAGCGTGGAGATTGCCCCGGGGATAGGTCTGGCTGATGCCATTTGTGACATTGTGAGTTCGGGCAGTACTCTTCTCACCAATGGACTGCAGGAGGCAGAGACAATATTAAAAAGCCAGGCGGTTATCATTTCAGGGAAAAATCTGAGCAGGGAAAAGAAGGATATACTCGAAAGCCTTCTGTTCAGGATCAGAGCCGTGAAAAATGCAAAAGAGAATAAGTATATTCTCCTTAATGCCCCGGAACCGGCAATAAAGAAGATCTGCGAAATACTTCCCGGAATGAAAAGCCCAACCGTCCTCCCGCTTGCTGAAAAGGGATGGTGCAGCCTCCATTCGGTTGTCAGGGAGGATGAGTTCTGGGAACGGATAAACCAGCTCAAAGCTGCAGGTGCTGAAGGCATTCTTGTTATTCCAATTGAAAAAATGATACTCTGATGAAAACGATCCTTTACCCTGATAAGTCTGAATGGGAAGCTCTGTGCATTCGTCCCGGGATAAAGAAATCTGACCTCGAATCTGTTGTGAAAGGAATTATTGAAGGCGTTAGAAATGACAGGGATGAAGCACTTCTGTATTATTCAGAGAAATTCGACGGTGTTAAGCTTGATAGTATTAAAGTAACAGAAGCAGAAATAAAAGAAGCGGTTTCACAGGTACCGGATGATCTGAAAAATGCAATCGGTGCCGCCAGAAAAAATATCGAAAAGTTTCATGCGGCACAACTCATTGATGAAGATCCGGTTGAAACTGAAATGGGTGTAATATGCTGGCGTAAAAGTGTCCCTGTTGAAAAGGTTGGACTATACATCCCCGGGGGAAGTGCACCTCTTTTCTCCACCGTACTGATGCTGGGCATACCGGCTTTAATAGCAGGTTGCAGTGAAATTATCCTGTGCTCTCCTCCCGATAAAAATGGTCGGATAAATCCTGTTATCCTTTATACTGCAAGCATTCTGGGCATTAATAAAATATTCAAAACAGGAGGTGCACAGGCAATTGCAGCCATGGCATACGGGACTTCCTCAATTCCAAAAGTCTATAAAATATTTGGTCCAGGTAACCAGTACGTTACAAAAGCAAAGGAACTCGTCCAGCAGGACGGAATTCCGATAGATATGCCGGCCGGACCGAGTGAAGTACTGGTTATTGCAGACAATTCAGCAGATCCCGGATTCATCGCAGCAGACCTTCTTTCACAGGCCGAACACGGGGCTGACAGCCAGGTTGTGCTGGTAACCGATTCAAAAGAACTTCCCGATAAAGTAAATACTGCGGTTGAACAGCAATTGCCCGATCTTCCCAGAAAGGATATTGCACGAAAAGCCCTGGATAACAGTATGATCATCGTGAATAAAACCCTGGAAGAATGTATCGGATTCAGCAATATCTACGCTCCGGAACACCTTATTATTAATACTGCAAACAGCTCTGTCCTTTCGGAAAAAGTGTTAAATGCCGGATCGGTGTTTATCGGAAAATTCAGCTGTGAAAGTGCCGGAGATTATGCATCAGGTACAAATCATACTCTTCCAACAAACGGATTTGCCAGAAATTTCAGCGGGGTATCGGTAGAAAGCTTCCAGAAAAAGATCTCTTTCCAGGAACTCACAGGTGAAGGCATCAGAAATATAGGTCCCGCAATAGAGGTGATGGCCGAAGCTGAAAACCTGAGAGCCCACAGAAATGCAGTTAGTATCAGACTAAAAAGTTTAAATAATGGATATAAGTAGTCTTGTAAGGGAAAATGTAAAAAACCTTACGCCATATTCCTGTGCAAGGGATGAGTTCAAGGGTAGCTCCGGGATCTTCATGGATGCAAATGAAAATCCCTACGGAAAACTTAACCGCTATCCCGATCCATATCAGAAAGAGCTGAAAAAAGCTGTATCCTCTTATAAATCTGTCCCGGAAGAGAATATATTTCTTGGCAACGGCAGCGATGAGATAATAGATCTTTGTTTCAGGGTTTTCTGCCGTCCCGGGATTGACAGGGCACTGACATTCACTCCCACTTACGGAATGTATGAAGTATCAGCATCAGTAAATGATGTAGAGGTAGTGAAAGTTCCGCTCACATCCTCTTTCCAGATTGATATACCCGGGGTGGATCCATTACTTTCGGATAAAAATCTTAAGCTAATCTTTATCTGCTCACCGAACAATCCTACCGGAAACAGCATAAATTATGCTGATGTTGAGTATATTGTTTCAAAATCGGAAAGTATAGTTGTAATTGATGAAGCCTATGCCGATTTCAGCGACAAACCTTCTTTCATTAAGCTGTTGAGTAAGTATCCAAACCTCATTGTTATGCAGACTTTCAGCAAGGCATTTGGTCTTGCATCTGTAAGAGTGGGCATGGCTTTCACCAACAGCCTGATAGTTCAGTACTTCAACAAGATAAAACCACCCTATAATATCAGTACAATTAATCAGAGAGCTGCTCTTTCCAGGATCAGTAAGAGTTTTGAGGTGGCAAAAGAGGTAAGAAAAATCAAGAGCGAGAAGGAAAAGCTTGTTTCAGAAATCTCTAAACTTGACCTTTCAATTATGATTTATCCATCCGATGCAAATTTCCTGCTTGTGAAGGTGAAGGATGCCGATAAGGTTTACAATGAACTGGTAAAAATGAATATTATTACACGCAACAGGAATTCACTAGTCAGGAACTGCATCAGGATAACAGTTGGAAAACCAGCTGAAAACCGCTTACTTGTCAAAGCTTTAAAATCGATCAGAATATGAAGAAGGTACTCTTTATCGACAGGGATGGAACAATAATAAAGGAACCGCCTGATGAGCAGGTAGACAGTTTCGATAAATTCGAGTTTCTGCCCGGAGCAATTACGAGTCTCTCAAAAATTGCGAGGGAGACGGATTATGAACTTGTTCTGGTCACAAATCAGGATGGACTGGGAACAGCATCATTTCCTGAGAATACCTTCTGTCCGGTTCATAATATGATGCTCAGTATCCTTAAATCCGAAGGTGTTGAATTCAGGGAAATTTTTATTGACAGAACAGTACCGGCTGATAATGCTCCTACAAGAAAACCTGGAACTGCCATGCTGGTTAAATACCTTGCTCAGGGAATAGATCTTGAATCATCTTATGTTATAGGCGACAGGCTGACGGATATTCAGCTTGCCAAAAACCTGGGCTGCAAGGCTATCTTTATAAATTCAGAAGCTTCAGATGAAGCAGTATTGTCAACCACTGACTGGAATGAAATATATGGTTTCCTTAAAAAAATTCCCCGTACAGCCGATGTAAAAAGGAAAACATCAGAAACCACTATTGAGGTGAAAGTAAACCTTGATGGCAGCGGGAAAAGTAAAATCTCCACGGGATTGGGATTTTTCGATCATATGCTGGAACAGATTTCAAGACACGGAAACATTGACCTGGCAATAACAGCAAAAGGTGACCTTCATATTGATGAACACCACACTGTTGAGGACGTGGCAATTACTCTTGGCGAAGCCATCCTGAAGGCTCTGGGAGGAAAGAAAGGTATCGAGCGTTATAGCTTTATCCTTCCGATGGATGACTGCCTGGCTCAGGTGGCTCTCGATTTCGGAGGCAGACCATGGCTTATATGGGATGTTGAATTCAAAAGGGAAAAGATAGGTGAAGTTCCTGCAGAGATGTTCTTTCACTTCTTCAAGTCTTTTTCTGAAAGTGCAAGATGCAACCTTAATATTAAGGCCGGAGGGGAAAATGAACATCACAAAATCGAAGCTGTCTTCAAGGCATTTTCAAAAGCCTTAAAAACAGCTGTTAAACAGACAGATAACTTTAATCTGCCTTCAACAAAAGGAGCCTTATGATTGCAATTGTCGAATATAATGCCGGTAATATAATGTCGGTCAGGAATGCAGTTAACCGGCTCGGTTACGAGTGTATGATTACTGGTAACAGAACTGATCTTCTGGCAGCAGATAAAGTTATATTTCCGGGGGTAGGTGAAGCAGGTTCTGCAATGAAATACCTTAAAGAAAAAGGGCTTGATGAAACATTAAGGTCTCTCAATAAGCCCATTCTCGGTATATGTCTTGGACTGCAACTTCTATGCCGTTACAATGAAGAATCCGGCACAGAAGGTCTGGGCATTTTCAGCAGTGACGTAAAACTCTTTCCCCCTGTTGACAAGATCCCTCATATGGGATGGAATAATTTCCTCTCTGTGAATAGTGAACTTTTTAAAGGCATTTCGCTGAATGATGATGTGTATTATGTTCACAGCTATTATGCTGAGATATCAGCATGTACAACTGCAACCTGCGACTATATCGTTCCGTTCAGTGCCGCAATGAAAAAGGATAACTTCTTTGCAACACAGTTTCATCCCGAGAAGTCAGCAGGTGTCGGGGAAAAGATCCTGAGAAATTTTCTGGAGCTATGAGAATAATTATTGCCATAGATATTATAGGAGGAAAATGTGTCAGGCTTACACGTGGAGATTTCAATACCACCAAGGTGTATAGTGAAGATCCTCTTGAAACAGCGAAACAGATAGAAGACAGCGGTCTTAAATACCTCCACCTCGTCGACCTCGACGGTGCAAAAAATAAAAGAATGGAGAACTTAAATGTCCTGGAAAAGATTGCCGGCAGTACAAAACTTACAATTGACTACGGAGGAGGCTTAAGGACAGCTGATGATATGAAACGTGTTTTCAATGCAGGTGCGAGGCAGGTTACTGCAGGCAGCATAGCTGTTAAAGATCCCGGGCTTTTCCTGAAATGGCTTAATGAGTTCGGTGGCGACAAACTGATTCTCGGGGCTGATTTTAAAGAAAGAAAAGTTTCAGCATCAGGCTGGCTCGAAAATTCAGGTATGGAAATAACAGAATTTATTTCCGGTTATGTGGTAAAAGGAGTAAAGTATGTGATTTGCACTGATATCGGAAGGGATGGTATGCTCCGGGGGCCGGCAGTTGATATTTACAGGGAGATACTTGCAGGTGTCAATGTTAATCTGATAGCCAGTGGCGGTATTTCCTCCGTGCAGGATATAATTGAAATGCGCGATATCGGATGCGAGGGAACAATTGTTGGTAAGGCATTTTATGAAGGAAAGGTAAAATTAAAAGAACTGGCTGAATTATGCTGAAGAGAAGAATTATTCCTTGTCTTGATATCAAGGACGGGAGGACAGTGAAAGGGGTAAATTTCGTAAACCTTGTGGATGCCGGTGATCCGGTTGAACTGGCAAAGGCTTATGTTGAACAGGGTGCCGATGAGCTGGTATTTCTGGATATTACTGCAACTATTGAAAAAAGAAAAGCGCTTGCAGGACTAGTAGAAAGAATTGCAGCAGAGATAAATATCCCGTTTACAGTCGGAGGCGGTATCAACAGTGTTGATGATGTTGCAGTTCTGATAAAAGCAGGGGCAGATAAGATTACGATAAATTCGTCGGCAGTAAAGAGGCCTGAGCTTATCGCAGAGATTGCTGCCCAGTTTGGAAGCCAGTGCGTTGTTGTTGCCATTGACACCAAACATACAAATGACGGATGGAAGGTTTTTGTAAACGGTGGCAGAGTCCCTACCCCTTTCAAGACTGTTCCATGGGCCAGGAAAGTTGAAGAGCTTGGTGCAGGTGAGATACTTCTGACATCAATGAATACCGACGGTACAAAGTCAGGCTTTTCACTTGATATCACTGCAGAGGTCAGCCGTTCAGTAAATATCCCGGTTATTGCCTCCGGAGGGGCAGGAACCGTTCAGCACTTCAGGGATGTATTCTATAACACAGGATGCAGTGCTGCACTTGCAGCCAGTATTTTCCACTTCGGGGAAATAGATATCAGGGATTTGAAAAAGTATTTAAAGGAAGAAAATATTGCAGTAAGATAAACTCTGTGTTCCTCTGTGCCTCCTCTGTGTCTCTCTGTGTAACAAAAAAGAACTGACACAGAGTTACACAGAGGAGATACTGAGATACACAGAGAAAAGAAATTAAATGGGAACAGATATGAAACAGATAGACTTTACAAAAGGCAATGGTCTTGTACCTGTAGTTATACAGGACTATGACACTCTTCAGGTTCTGATGCTGGGATACATGAACCAGGATGCACTTATACAAACGCAGAAAGAGGGCAGGGTGACTTTTTTCAGCAGGAGCAAGAACAGGCTGTGGACCAAAGGAGAGACTTCAGGCAATTTTCTGTTTGTAAAGGAAATCCTGCCCGATTGTGACAACGACTCACTTCTTATAAAGGTCAGACCTGCAGGTCCCACATGCCATACAGGTACAAATTCCTGCTTCGAAGCCGATATTGCAAAAGGATTTCTGTATCACCTTGAATCGGTTATAAATCAGAGGATTGATGACGATGAACAGGATTCCTATACAAACAAACTTTACAAAAAAGGTATTAATAAGGTTGCCCAGAAAGTAGGAGAAGAGGCTGTGGAACTGGTAATTGAATCGAAAGACAATAATGACGACCTGTTTAAGAACGAAGCTGCCGATCTGCTGTATCATCTGCTGATACTTTTGAAAACCAAACATGTCACCATTCAAGAAATAGAGGAGGTGCTGAAGGAAAGGCATAGGGCATGAGGCGTCAGGCATTATGGAGAAGGTTCGGCATAATGCTCCCCTCCCTGTAGGGAGTGGGGGTGGGTAAATCTTAAATATATTATCTGTTTCTATATTACAAAAAGTAACTTTTTTCAGATATTTTTTCAAAATTTGCTTGCTATTTTGAAATTTCAATTACTTTTGTAAACCAAATAACCGATTAATGAATATTGTATACACATATTTCGCCTCTTTTTTTTACTTCTTTTTCTATTTTAAAAGGAGATAAGGGGATTTTTGTATACAGATAAAAACTATATGATTACAAGGGTCCTCAAAAGGGACCCTTGATTTTTTAAATAATATTAAGGAAATGAAGATTGCAATACAGGGAGAGACAGGTTGTTTTCATGAAGTAGCCGCCAGGCAGTACTTCAATTATGATGAGATTGATATAGTTCCATGCTCGACATTCGACCTTACCATCAGCACAGTCCTGAAAGGTGAAGCAGATTATGCAGTGATGGCAATTGAAAATGCCCGATCGGGAAGCATCCTGCAAAACTATACCCTTATCCGCGAATCAGGCATGAAGATGCTCGGGGAACATAACCTCCGTATAGTTCAGAATCTTATGGCATTGCCGGGGCAATCAATCGATGATATCCATGAAGTCCGCTCCCATCCTAT
>Ga0209314_10000012_pt1 | contig 66464 bp, 67 predicted proteins | sample I19B2metaG_FD_184146 | JGI IMG/M metagenome (GOLD analysis project Ga0209314, IMG submission 184146) | Lake sediment bacterial and archeal communities from Gulf of Boni, Indonesia to study Microbial Dark Matter (Phase II) - ​I19B2 metaG... | ecosystem: Environmental > Aquatic > Freshwater >... | reverse complement strand
GAGCGGAATTCCTCTTCATGTCATTATGGGAGTCTTTCGAGGCAATCCGCAAGTTTGCGAGACCTGATATCGAGAGAGCTGTATACTATCCGCGAGACAAGGAATTCCTGATTCAACTTGAACCATCCGTAAACCACTACGAAGTCTTAACCCATCCGCAGACAACGTAGGTTGACAAGTCAACCACTGACCTAGATTGGAGAGGTGTTTCTAAGACGATGAGCTTTTTTCGAGATTTTCGTATCATTCGCTATGCTTCGATCGAAGCAAGACTTACGCATCCCTCAGATGAAGGCCTCTCAAAATCGCTCTGGGTTCCTTGCGGGTGCGATGCAATGGAACAGCTAAGTAAAAGATGAGTGCATTGCAACGGTTGCTGGTATTGAAAGATGCAGGAGTCTCACGGAGTTCTGATTCTCTCAGAAAAGGAAGTTAGATCATGCCTTCCAATGAAGGATGCGATTAACGCGGTTAGGCAAGCTTACATTGCTTTCGCTGAGGGAAGGGTCGTGATGCCGCCCGTGGTTCATTTGGGCGTGGAGAAGTACAATGGCGAAATCGACATTAAAACTGGTTATGTAGAAGATTTTCAACTCATCTCAACAAAGATTGCCTCGGGCTTCTATGATAACCCAAAGATCGGCTTGCCATCGGGTGTGGCGGTCATCGTCCTCATGGATATGAAGACCAGCTTGCCCTTGGCGATAATGGATGGAACCTACCTGACTGCGGTTAGAACCGGAGCCGCAGGCGGGGTAGCCGCAAGTGTCCTCGCTCGGAAGAACTCCAAAACTGTCGCAGTCATCGGGGCAGGAACCCAAGGGCGCGAGCAGGTGTTGGCATTGCATGAACTCTTCGCTATTGAAAACGTGAAAATCTGGAGCAGGACCGCGAGCAATGCAGAAGAATACTCCTCAGAGATGGGCAAGAGACTAGGAATAAATGTTCAAGCCACAACCAACCCTAGAGAAGCGGTGATTGGTGCCGACATAATCGTAACGGCTACGCCAGCAAGAAATGCCATCGTCATGGATGAGTGGATCAAGCCTGGAGTGCACATAAACGCAATCGGCGCTGATGGACCTGGGAAGCAAGAACTTGATCCGAAGATAATGAAAAGGGCGAAGATCGTCGTCGACAGCCTAAAGCAATGCAGAATAATAGGTGAGATTCAACACGCGCTCTCCCAAGGCCTAATCAAGGACAGTGACATACACGCCGAGATCGGCGAGATACTGATTGGGAAGAAGAGTGGAAGAGAGTCCGATGATGAGATTACTCTCTTTGATTCAACAGGCATGGCAGCTCAAGACATAGCGGCGGCGAACATCGTGTACCAACTTGCGAAGAAGACTGGGATGGGCAGAATGGTCACGCTTCTCGAAACTAGACGAACATGAATATCTAGGTGATGACAACATGATAACTCTTCACGACATAGAAGAAGCAAGGGCATCGATACGGAGAGAGGTCAACAAGACCCCATTGGTGCGTTCCGGTTTTCTGTCGGACCTCTGCGATGGCGAGGTCCACCTCAAACTAGAGAACCAACAGATAACCAACTCCTTCAAGATCAGAGGAGCACTCAACAGGATGATGCATCTCACGCCGGAGGAGATGCAGCATGGTGTCATCGCCGCCTCCTCGGGAAATCACGCCCAAGCTGTCGCGATAGGGGCAGAGAAACTGAATTTGGCCGCGACGGTAGTCGTCCCCGAGACTACGCCCAAAATAAAAGTTGAGAAGATCAGGAAACATAGGGTCCACCTTATTCTGCACGGAGAAATGTACGACCTTGCGGAGCAGTATGCTCGAGAGGTGGCTAGGAAAGAAGGTTGGACCTTCATCTCCGCTTACAACGATCCATATGTTGTTGCCGGGCAGGGAACCGTCGCACTGGAAATCCTCGAGGATCTACCAACCGTGGATACTATCATTGTACCAGTGAGCGGCGGAAGCCTACTTGGGGGAATCGCCACTGCTGCAAAAAGCATTAAACCTGATGTGGAAATCCTCGGAGTGCAACCCGAGAACACTCCTGCTATGTACTATTCATTGAAGGCCGGCAAGATTATTGACGTAGAAATGAAACGCACCATAGCCGACGGCCTGGACGGAAACATAGAGCAGGGGTCCGTAACATTCGAGATAATCCGAAAATACGTAAATGAAGTCATGTTGTTCAATGAGGAGACCATCAAGAGAGCCGTCCGTCTGCTCTGGGAAAAAGAGCGACAGATTGCGGAAGGATCAGGGGCCATCTCCATTGCGCCAATAATCACGAGCCGCGAACGGTTTGCTAGAAAGAAGACGGTCGCTGTCATAAGCGGTGGAAACATAGACGAGGCAGTCTTTCAAGAAATAATGGCATCTCAAGCACTATCGAGTCCTTGACGAAGCCGATTATTCCATTGATATCGAAAGCCTGACTGCTCAGTTGTCTTGCTTCATTCTCAGTGATGTCGGCGACGCATTTCAATATGTCCTTCTGGGTTTCTTGCTTGGAGAATCAGTACACGATAGTGGCTTTTGGAACTTGCCTTCTATCCACCGATTATAAGTTGATGATCCAGTTTGTCAGGAGAGAGTATCACTAGGCAACCGTGCATTATTCCTTCCACGTACTGGGATCCCGGATTGATGCAGGTCGTCTTCTTTATCTTGCAGATTCCAGCTGACTCGTGAATGTGCCCGTGCAACGCCAACTCAGGCTGAAATGCTTCCAACACCTTCCTAACCGAGGTACTGCCCACATGCTCCATTGCAGGTTGCCCCATGAAGAACTTGGGCCGCATATCCTTTCCCAACTTCGGGGCCAGGTCCAGAACGGTATTGTAGGGAGGAGCATGGAAGTCGCAAACCAGACTTTCCGTTGACGGAGCCCGTTGAATCTCAGCACGTAACTTTTTCTCAAGTTCGCCTTCGCTGCATTCGCGGGGAGAATTCCAAGGAGTGGGATTGACCCAGTCGCAACTAACCATGCAGTGCCGATCATCCAAATCGATCGCCTTCCCAATAGTGTATTCGACGCGTCTCGAGTTTCTCAATACGTCATCGATTGCGAAAGTGTCGTCATTACCAGGGCTTATTATTACCCGCATCTCATTGGGCAGAAGTTCTTCGATTTTGCCAATCCAAGACTCAATCATGCTTTGCATCAGCTTATCGAAGAGTTCTGTGACTCGTTCGGGTTTCGCTCTAAACTCTTCGTATTCAACGCGGCTACAGTGGTAGTAATAGTAACCTGCTTTTCTAATCTCATTTTGAATCTTCGGCAACTCACTTTGCTTCATTCGGTAGTCAACCCCGAAAAAGCTGGTGGCATAAACGTCTTCGTCAAGTTTTACGATTGGGACTATGGCTTTACCGGTCAAGTCGCCGGAGAGCAACAATATGTCTACTTTCGAACTCTTGGAGAGAGAAAGGACTTTTAGAAAATAGGTCTCCCCGCCATGAAGGTCCGCGGCGAAAAGAATCCTCGTCTCGGCCAATTAAGGTCGAATCCGGGATAGCTCAATGCAGCCGAGTTAAATTGTTCGGTCATGGTGCTCCTATAACTATGCATCTGCGTCATCTTCAGCAATCATTCAGAGGTTCGAGCCGGAACGTGATTGTTCTCTATAGTCGCTCTTTTCGCGTATGAAATATGAGCGCTAGGTTCGGGTAGTTTAATAAACAGCCGACCGGGTACTCAACTATCGGTCAATACCTTGACCGAAGAATTCAAAGTTGAACTCTTCCTACGAAAATCTACAGGGCTAGTAAAAGAAATCGGGCCTTTCGGGACATTCGTACTGCCTTGGGCATCCATGGCCGGCAGCGGCATCACACTGTACTCAATTCAAGTCGTCTACAACTATCCAGCAGGAAGCGTCCCAGGCGCCTTCCTCATCGTCGCTGTTCCAACAATCCTGAGCGTGCTCACGTTTGTTCTACTCGGAATCACTACGCCAAGATCTGCGGGCGCGTATGTATGGTGCTCGCGGTTCATTGATCCTTTCGTTGGATGGTTCGGCGCTGGTTGGATCTATTGGATATCCCAGATATTCTCGATAGCTCTGGTCTCGTACGTGCTCGGCAGCGTCTACCCCGTGATTTTCATCATAATGGGTGACGCAGCCAAAATTCCAGCCCTCACCAGTTTTGGATCCACTCTACAATCAAACATACCAATGCAACAAGCCTTCATCGTCATAACGATAATAATTATCGGTCTGTTCGCGCTTATCGAAATCAAACACTACATGAAGATAACCATGGTCATCTGGGGACTCAACGCTCTCGGCCTAGTCGTTTCTGCAGCTCTATTTGCAATGAACAACCCAGGCACTATACTCGCTGCATGGAACAACGTTTGGGGCGCCGGATCCTATGAGATGATCACGAATCTCGCAACAAAATACGATCTATTAGGGTATGTATCGAACACTTCTACTGGAGCACTCGGTGACACAATCGCCATAGTTGCTTACATCTTCTGGGCGCTGACCGGGTATGAGGTTCCCGCATACGTTGCCGGGGAAGTAAGGAATCCTCGATCTTCGTTCCTCTACTGGTTCACCGGGGGTATGGTTGCAACTGCCATCTGGTACACAATTGTAACCTGGCTTGCATACAATGCGTATGGCGACTTCATCCTCAAGTACAATTACGTGTACAACCTCTACACGGGAGGAACACTCACAGCTAGTGAAGCTTCAACCGTTGCACCTTACATGTTGCTGCCTTCAATGCCTCTTTTCTCTGCGAGTTTGGCAGGAACACCGGCAGTTCAAATTCTTGCAGCATGGTGGTTCTGGCCAGTAACATCCGTGATCGTGACGTATCTAGCGGGGACAAGAAGCATGTTCGGCATGGCCTTTGACAGGATGTTCCCATCGATTTTCGGTAGAGTAAGCGACAGAACGCATACACCTATTCCAGCTACACTCTTCTGTATGATCGGGGGCATCATCGTGGCAGCTCTCATGTTCACAGAATATGGCTTCTTGGCGAGCGCTGCGAACACGTCCTTCTTCTACGCATTCGCCTACATGATTGTTGCATTCGCCGCTATCGTCGTCCCCTACAAGCGCAAGGATATCTGGGAAAAGGGCGTTAAGCGACGGATACTGGGCTTTCCCGAATTGACCCTGATTGGTGCGTTGGCCGCAGTAGGCATGCTGTGGATAGTGTCCCTGAGCACCATCGGAATCTCACTCCTCGCATGGAATGTTTCAGTGCTCTGGATGCTCGTGGGCGTCCTCATCTTCATCTACTTCGTGCGAACGAACGAGAAACGCGGAATCAACGTGGCTCAGATATACGGAGAGATCCCGCCACCCTAGACCTTAGTCCTTTGCTGTAACTTCAATACCTCCCTATCCCTTTTTTATGACCACCAACAGCGTGAGCCCTATGACTGAATCGGACATATTGAAAGAGGCAGAAAGAATAATCTCAACCGCCCAGAGTCAGGGAATAACTCTTCGCCTCCTTGGAGGCACAGCAATTGGTTTTCGATGCCCCAGCGCCAAACGCTCGAGCGTGTCAAGGAAATATCCGGACATAGACCTGGTTGGTTTTAAGAGACAATCACGCGAACTTCGAGAGATATTTCCGAGACTAGGCTATGAACCGAACCAGATGTTCAACGCTCTCCGAGGCGGAAGTCGTTTGATGTTCTTCGATCTCACGAAGAAACGGAGGATCGACATATTTCTAGACTACTTTGATATGTGCCACAAAATCGACCTCAAGGATAGACTCACTCTTGAACCGTTGACAATTCCCCTAGCGGACCTCTTGGCGACGAAACTGCAGATCTTCAAGACGAATGAGAAGGACTTCAAAGACATCATAGCAATGCTATTGGATCATGACGTTGTTGATTCAGATCAGCCAGACGCTATCAACAGAGAGCGCCTGGCGAAGCTGTGTGCAGACGACTGGGGTATATACAAGACCTTCACGATAGTCATAGATAAGACTGCCAAAGTCCTCGACTCCTTTGACCTGCCGCCCAACGACAAGGAAACTGTCAGAGAAAGACTGAGACGCATCTCCGATATGATTGAAAAAGAACCCAAGAGCATGAAATGGAAGATGCGTGCTAAAGTGGGAGAGAAGAAGGTCTGGTATATGCTGCCCGATGACATGGCCGATTGAAAACCAGAGATGACATTCATTCGCGTAGGAATCTTGCTCTATCAGAATTTACTAATGAATTAGTAGGCCCCCGCGGATCGATAAGCGAAAAGCTCATCGACAATGCTTAAGGTTAGACGGGAGGATGTTGAGCGCGTTATCACTAATCCGACTGAAGTGTATGAAGATACAGAGCACGATGCGAGCGTTGCCATCGGTTCTGTCGATGGCAGAGCCTTGGTCGTCATCTATCAAAGCGTGGGCTACGCCAAGTAAGTTATAACGCTCTGCTACACTCTCAAGATTGAGAAACTGGTTTCATCAAAGACAAAAGAGGCGCTTGGAGGAGAATCTAATGAAGGTTCACTATGACAGGGAACAGGACATTCTATACTTGACGTTCAAGGAAGGCCCGAGCCATGAAGTCGTAGAGCCCTCCTCAAACATAATCTTGGAACTAGACGAAAACAAAGAGGTTATGGGGCTCGAGATCTGGAATGCCAAGAAGACAGGTTTTCTTGAGGAAGTTGCAAGGGTTGCTGCAGGTTCTTGACCCAACGGCGTAATGTGGAACTACGTCTAACCTAGCAATTTCTAAGCCGTATTTTACTGGTAAATTGGGGTTCAAATCCTCTCCGTGGAGGTGAGAAAGTGGGTATCTTCATGGTGGAAACCTACGTTGTCAAGTCAGAGAAAAGGGAAGAGTTCATACCGGCGCTGAACGAGTTTCTGAGATACAAGGAGACTCATCCAGACCTCTTCAGGGGGTTGAGGTCATGGAGACTCTTGAGACAGGAATACGGGGCTGTCTCAGGCATGTACATTGAGATGTGGGAGTTTGACAGTCTGGCAGACCTAGAGGCCATTACTGCAAGGATATTTGAGGATGAAGGAATGAAAAGAATCAGTAAAGGTTTCCATCTACTTGTAGACCCAGCAACACTCTCTTCAAACATCTGGAGCCCGGTAGCATAGGAACGGGCTAGGTTGGGAAGACAGTCTTGACGAATCTCCGTTGGTTGAAGTGGGCTATTGGTAGACATTTTCGACAGAAGGGCTTGAAGGTTCACCTAGCCTCAATCAAACTAGGGAATGTGGCCATTGACGGGGAGGTTGAGGGTAAAGGCTGGAAGATAGCCTTGGAAATCAAAACTCCTAGAGATGACATAACTCGAGGGATAGGACAACTTGCAGAAGCTCTGGCCTATGGCTATAACCAAGTCGCATTGGTCACAACCCTACGTAGTGCAAAGAGGATAGACCCTGCAGTATTCGATAGGTTGGGCTTAGTTCTACTGGGGATAGACTCTAAGGGCAATGTCCAACAGGTCTATCCAAGCTATGCCTCATGCAAATCCGTCTGAGAAGATAGTACTAGACAAATGTTAACTCTCATACAGACTGTCCTCTTACTCAGCGGACCAAGGGTCCAGATTTGTAACGGATTGGATTGTGTTGCTTGAGGGTAAGCTTCTAAATTTGAGGGTCATGGAGAAAGAGGACCTGTCGCTGCTTGCCGAATGGTTCAACAACCCTGAGGTTTTTGGCGAGTATAATCCTCTTCGGCAATTGTCCAAGGTAGAGACAGAGAAGATGCTGGAGAGCCCCCTTGAACTGAAGCCGTTCATAATAGAGAAGAAAGACGGAACCAAGATCGGTTTCATAGCCCATTTCCACGTTCTGCACCCTAGCGGCAGTAAACTGGAAATCGGCTACACTTTGATTCCCAATGAAAGAGGGAAGGGTTACTGCACCGAGGCTATTCAGATTATGGTCGACTTCTTGTTTCTATCGAGGGAGACGATGCGTATTCAGGCAACCACAGATACGAGAAATTTGGCTTCTCAGAAGGTTTTGGAGAAAACTGGTTTCAAGAAGGAAGGAACGCTGCGCAAATACATTTTCGTTCGAGGAGAACTGAGAGACGCCTATCTGTACAGTATCCTAAGAGAGGAATGGAAAGAACCAAGAATTCTGATAGGTTCAATCTCGTCGTAATGAGCTCAGAGATCCGTGGTCGGAGCAATAGCCCATACATGATGATGGTGAAGCAGCGAGAGGGGAGGACTATACGTCGAGAGGATTGTTCACTGAACGGCCAGAGTTAGCACTAGACTAGAAAAACTGTCGTATGATAACCCAGTCATCTATCTGAGAGAAGTGAGAAAAGGAGGTGAGTTTGTTGTTGATTAACATCGTTAGATGGCGTGTTCCGAAAGAGAACAGCGGTAAGCAGTTTGAGGTCTGGCGTGAGATGATGGACTGGCAGAGGTCTCATCCGGAGAAGTGCTCCTACACTAGGTCTCGCTTCTTCACCTTGACTGAGGAAGGGCCGTCTGAGGAAAACTGGATGTTCGTGGACGAGTTTGAACGTCGTGAGGATTACGACAAATGGATGAAGGCTGTACGTGAAGATCCAGAACGCATGAAAGCCATGGATGAGTGGTTCCCCAAGTGGGATTCATTGGTTGTTCCCGGGTCTAAGAAGAAGGGAGAAGTCTGGACTGAAGTTGAGAAGCTGAGGGTCGAGTTCAAGTAGTCAACAAGTCTATCCAAGTTGCCTTAGTCATAGTTCCATAACTTAGATGGCACTATGTCTGAATTTGAACGGAAAAGCAATGGTTGACCCACTTCTTCCTTGCGCTCCATTCTACAGTTTCGGGCCCGAAACATATCGAGGGGCGTAAGAAGATGAAAGTAGAATATGACAAGGATCTTGGCATCATATACATCAGGCTTAAGGAGGTTAAGTATGCGTTCACAGAGGAAATCAATGACAATACACTGCTTGACCTTGACGCAGAGGGCAAGATCCTCGCGCTCGAAATTCATGATGTCTCGAGCTTTCTAGGCGAAGAGCTCCTACAAAAGACTCTCAAGGGCGAAGCTGCTCTCTTGACATGAATTGTAGTCCTTCGGCGCACCAGTCCTCAATCAACGGCTCAGAGGCCAGATCTTGAAGGGCCGGCGCATGTTAGTCGCCAGCTTGTCGTTTCTGTCCTAACGCAAGGGCCAGCATCGCAAGAAATCAGGCAAAGTCTAGGCATATTTCTCACATTTCGGCAGTTGTAAACGGGACTCTAGATCTACTCCCCAGCACCACTTTCTCTTGACGCTCTGACTCTGCGACGATTGAGATTAGGAACTGAACTTCATGGATGTCGTATGTTTGCTCAATGAGCGGTTCCTATTTCTCTAGCTATCTCTCGTGCAAAGATTTTGGCGATGTTCTTTCGCGCGTTCATTATCTCAAGTCCAGCAACATCGCCCTTTTTGTCGTATTCTAGTCTGATATCCTCGTCAATCTCCCTACTATCGAATATGGAGCCCTCTTTGACGACGATGTAGAGAATGTCCTCTTCAGGATCGTAATTTACCTTCAATGTACGGCTCCTGTCGAAGTAGGGATCCATCTACCAACATTAACCTTTCTTCTTACCTCGCTTTCCAAATCGATCACTGGGTAGGCTGTAACTATGTGATAAGTATCAACACCTTTCCTCCTAAAGACAACAACGAGTTTGCTGCCTACTCCTTGTTGCGTGATGTCACCAACAGCAATCTGAGCGCGTGAGCTTGTATCATAGAATCGGGCTTCAGGATTCTGCAAGACCTTCGTTAACATCGCTTCTGAGAGGTTTCGCTGTTCGAGCTTTATCCTACCATGTTCGGAGAAGGTTAGCTTCAAAGGCAAGTATCAACCCCTTACACTAGCGCTTGCCGCACTTTGCAAGACATAACTTATCAGCGCGCGCCGGTTTGGCGGATGGGGGAGGGGGTATTCCAGTTTTTTGGAGGATGGCTCTGATTTCGACTTTAGGGGTTTAGATTATTCTGGTGATTGGTTTGAGCTTTGTTTGTGCGTGGTCTTTGCAGGCGGCGTGGGGTGCAAGGGCAGGTTAGAACAGGACAAGTAATTCGTTCAGAACAGTCCACCAACTAAGCAGTTCGCCTGGAGGATTCACCCCATAGAGACTCAACTCGTCGACAGTGATATCATGCTCCACAAGGTCCTGATTCTCCACCCATATGGCTACGACATCGCCCATTTTCAAGCTAAGCGTGTCCGGCAAGTATTTGTTGTCAATCTCCACAACCAAGATCGTAACAGTTGTAAACGTGAGTCTAAATCTACTCCGCCGCACCAAGACTTGCGTTTACAGAGCGAGATTCAATCGGATACTTCTTGGAACAGATCTATCGAGATTCTGGCCTGGTTTGAGCATTCTGTGGGAAAGTTCAACACTCTTGCATTGTAGGCATTCACCGTGCCGCATTTATCGCTCTAGCAAGTCTATGAACTCGTTTCTGGTCAGCCCTGCTTGCTCGATAATCGAAAGCAGTGTTCCCGTCTTTATTGGATCATGCCTTGGGACCGTGACCTTGTGTTTTCTCTCCACGTCCGTCAGGTAGATGTGACTGCCTCTTTGATGCGTAACGTGGAAGCCTCGCATTCTAAGCGCCTTTAGGACTTCCCGCCATCCCACACGAGGAAGCTTTCTAGATGCTAACCTCTACCACTTCTCGCCTAAACTTGAGTCGTTCAGCTTCCTCGGGAAACGCTTCCAGATAGCCTTGGATAGCTTCCCTAATGTTCTTCAGAGCTTCTCTTCTGGTGTCGCCTTCGCTGATAGCGCCTGGAAGCTCAAGGCATTGAACGGAGTAGCCGCCTTCCTCTTGTTCGCGAAGAACAACAGTGAACCTGCCCTGCCTGACCTTCGTCTTGCGCATAGGTCAGTCTTGACTAGTTAGTAGCTTATTAGCAATTGTCTACGCATCATGATTAACAGCAGAATCAGGACTAGGCCGCCGTTCTTCCTCTGAACAAAAGCACCCGCCCATGCTGCGACTATGAGCCCGAAGATGATCGTAAGGACACCACTTACGAGGAAGTTGGGAATGATAGTCATACAGGCTCACCCCCTAACTGTGTCAATCCAGGCCAAGCTTGTATCATGATTCCGCTTGGAGCTACGTTGCCCTGAAGTATCTCACCAGGACCATGAGATGCACCACCAATTCCAGCAAAAATGCCAATGACTGAGGCCGCAGCTCTCGCGACGCTGGTCATTCTCTCTCACAATCCTCCTTGAGCACCCTTTTCGGATTCCGGCGTTGTCTGAGGAGCTTCAAGCGCCCGAGCGAGAGTGCTGGCCCAAGTCTCGATGTCGTTCCAGTTGCGGAAGTCACCTTCGGGAAGTATTGCACGGGCGGCCGGCAGCTTGCGCGTCATCCGGTGGGCGAATCCAAGTTTGCTGCGGTCCAACGCTCCGAAGAAGATCCGATGGTCCCGGGTGTTGATGGCCTCTCTGAACTCAGCAATCTCTGCGGGCTCCAATTTCGGATCATTCGTCGAGGCATCGCTGCCCAGCGGGCCGCTGCTGAACAGCCACACCAGCCGATTCGCCAGGACGGCGCGGTTTCGCCGCACGAACTCGGCGGCCTCCTTCAGCCAGTGCCCCATATAGACGGCGCTGCCGACCACGATCGCGTCATAGTCTCCGGGATTGTGAACCTCGTCGACGAGTCGAACCTCGGCCGTCGTTCCTTGTTGCCGGAGCTTCTCAGCGATGAACTCCGCGATAGCTCTCGTGGATCCGTATTTGCTCGCATAGGCGACGATAGCTTTCATTTGTTCCATTCACCTTAAGGATGATGACGTATCGGCGATTAGGTACTCCACTCACTTCAATTCGAATTTGCTTCTTCTTCCACTCCCGCCATCCAAGGACTTCATCAACGGCGACCGCCTCCGCTGATAGTCTGCGCACCAGATTGCGCTCTTATGGTTCCAACTTGAAGACCAACCTGCTCGAACCTCGTCTCTTCTCCCTCCTTGAGCCTTGCACCAGTGATCGCACCTCTCTCTTTCAAGGCGAAGACTGTAGCCGACTCACGCGGCGCGATTATCTGAAGGCCCAGATTGTTCAGTTCCTTCTCAATGAACTTCGCTGCGCTCCCAGAGAAACGCCAATCCAGCTTTGTGTCGAATGCAAAGCCATACTTTCCAGATAGGTCAATGCTCTTGAGCTTTCCAAGGAACTCTTTCATCGACTTGGAAGCGGTGAAACCTTCGGTTGGAGCACCAACACAAATCAGATCGTATTCCTTCAACGAGTCGACGGCTACGTCTCTTGCATTGAGGCAAACAGTCTGAACACCAGCTTCCCTCAGTCCCGTCTCAAACGATCTTGCAATCTTCTCTGTGTTGCCATATCGGGTATCGAAGATTACACATGCTCTCATGGCTGGTTACTGCAATGAGTGAGAATCGAGCGCAGAATTTAAGTGCGGAGAAACTGGTGCGCCGGTTGTAGCTTGAGACGAGAGCATTCATTGGTCTCGGTTGTTAGATCATCTTCTTCAGTCTCATTAAGGTTAACGGGGCCACTGTGAGCAGCGCCATCAGGATCAAGGCGAAGGGATAACCCAATTCCCAACCAAGCTCAGGGATGAATAGGAAGTTCATGCCATAGATGCTTGCCACCAAGGTTGGAGGCAAGAAGATCGTCGCAAGTACTGTGAAGAGCTTGACGATCTGATTCGTTGACGCTGTGACTGATTCAAGATAGAGTTCGCCAATCCCACTCATTCTGGCATGGTAAGACTCAATGAGATCCATTAACTGCGCCACGTGATCGTAGATGTTTCTGAAGTAGGCCATGTTCTGATCAGAGATTATTGGAAAGATACCTTTCATTATGGACCCTATCATTTCTCTTGCAGGCCAGACCGACCGCCTAACGACGATGAGATTCCGTCTAATCTCATCCATGCTTTGGAGAGCTTCTTTCGTTGGGTTCTGTGCAACCTCTGTTTCGACTAGGTCTATTTGATCCTCAACCTCATCTAGGACGGCGAAGTATTGGTCCACCACCATGTCGACCAAGACGTGATATAGTGAGTCGATGGTTTGCGCATGAATTCTAAGCCTACCACCTCGAATGCACTTCTCGAACATGTCTCGGATCTGACGGTCATCGTCATGGATCGCTATCAGCCATTTCTCACTTGTGAAGAGGAAAATCTCATCCTGCGCAATCAGTCCGTTCTCGAATCGAATCGAGTGCAGGACTGTGAACATGTGATTTTCGTAGTCCTCAACTTTGGGACGTTGCCCCCTGTGGATGACGTCTTCTATAGCAAGAGGGTGGAGATTGAACTTCTCCTGAAGAAGGCGAAGTTCCTCCTCTGATCGTCCTGTCATACTGATCCACACTAGAGGTAGGTGCATGGCGTCCTCGAGGCCTGATACATCGAACTCCTTAGTGGCCTCCATGTCGGATCCAAGGATACGGATCAAATGCCAACACTGGTCCAGACTCGATGAATACTCACCTAAATGGTCTTCTGTCCGTCACTTGATTCTCGTCGCGATTCTGCAGTACCTAAGAGTTGACTCTCGACCTTCACTAATTTTGGAACGGGCATCTTCCAGAGTTTGCGTCGAGCCGAGCCCACACTGTTCTCTCGAGGTTTTTGTTCTCACAAATCATATCTGCAACTTTAGACGACTCGAAAGCATGTGCTGATGGGACGGCAAGTTCTAAATAAGTTCCGCGCCATCTCTCTCGTGATGAAAATGAGCGGAACTCCACAAACGTTTGAAGAGCTCAAACCTTTCGCCAGAAAAGCTTCCGGACTCACTCGCACCGTCTCTGCATGGGACGCGTTGATGTATAACATCAACGCGATGGGTATCTTGTTCGTTTTTCCCTACGCAACATGGGGCGCGGGTCTCTATCTTGGTGTAGATCTGCCGGGGACTATGCTCGTTGCGTTGCCAATGTCGATCCCGATAGCAGTTCTGTACGCCTACTTCTCCGCCGCCATGCCAAGGACTGGTGGAGACTACGTATGGGTCAGCAGATGCCTCCACCCTGCGATTGGTTTCATGTCTAACTTTCTCTTGAGCACGGTCCTGCTTGCTTGGATCGCCGTGGAACCAGCTTGGACGCTACAATGGGGGATAGCCCCAATCCTGCAAGGGATTGGAATTGTGAACAATGACCCCAGCCTAGTGGACTTAGCAGCTCAGGTCTCCTCCCCGGTTTCCGTACAAGCGTTCGGCCTGCTATATTTCATTGCAATCGCGCTGACACTCGTCAGGGGAACCAAATGGACCTTCAGAGTCCAGTGGGGGATGTTCGCTATCATCGTGCTGGGTACGATCGCCTTCATCGCAGCGGCCCTACCCGGCTCATCCACATTTCAACAGAGATTCGACAGCATCAGTGGAACTACGATTGCCGATGTAGTAAGCAACGCTCTCTCAGAAGGATATACGAAAGAAGTGACTATCACAGCCACGTTCGTCGGCACGATCTTCAGCTTCCTGAACCTGACGGGATACTTCTTCTCCGTTTACTTCTCAGGTGAAGTCAAGAATGTGCAGAAATCGCAATTGGTCGCCGTAGTTGGCGGAGCCATCATTTTCTCAGCAATTATGTGGGTCGCATATGCCGCCATCTACTATGGCATGGGAAGAGATTTCTTCGGAGCAATCTCATACCTCTACATGACAGGAAGTGAGAGCTACACTCTGCCTTTCGTTGCTCCATTCCCACAGTTCCTTATGCCATACATGACATCAGATCCCATCTTGATCTTCTTGGTTGGTCTGGGATTTGCGATGGCCCCGCTCGCTGCAGGACTAGCTTACATCTTCCTTATCACACGCAATATCTTCGCATGGTCGTTTGACAGAGTCGTCCCGACTAAGCTATCAGCTCTAGACCGTCGATACAACTCACCATACATCGCTTTGATCCTAGTGGTAATTGTATCAATGATTGCCCAAGCCTTCTGGCTTTACACGAACTGGCTCACGTACATGGCCTATGGGATCACAGCACTCTTCCTCGGCTCTGCCATAACCGGAATCGCAGGAGCAGTCTTCCCGTACCGCCGCAAGGACCTGTTCGAAGCGGCCCCAGCGATGGTCAAGAAGAAGTTTGGCTCTCTACCTGTAATGACGCTACTAGGCGTTCTGACCTTCTTGGTTTCCGTGTTCGTTGCCGTCGCGACGCTCCTACCAGCCTACATTGGAACAATCAACTACACCTACGTGGGCGTAATCATCCTAACCTACGCCGTCGCTATAGCAATCTACTTCGCATCCTCAGCCTACCGCAAGAAGAAGATACCCCTAGAGTTAACGTTCAAGGAGATCCCACCAGAGTAGCTTCATTACTATCCCTCAACCCCCTCCTATTTTCTGGCGTCCAACAATGTCGAAACTGCGACTTCTTTTCGTAACGGATGTTCACGGATCGGAAAGGTGCTTCCTAAAGTTCGTCAATGCCGGGAAATTCTACAAGGCAAACGTCCTGATACTGGGAGGCGACATCACAGGAAAACTCGTGATACCCATAATCGAACGCGAAGGAACGTACGTGTGTGAACTGATGAGCTCTCAGCAGGTGGCTAGATCGAAGGAAGAACTCGCTAGGCTCGAGAAGACAATCAGGGACATGGGATACTACCCATATCACACTACGTCAAGGGAACTTGAAGTCTTGCGGACGGATCCGGAAAAATTGGACAGGCTATTCACTCGAGTCATGTGCGAATCAGTGGAGAGATGGATGGCTGTCGCAGAAGAGAGGCTTCGCGGAACCGGGATCCAATGCTATATCTCTCCGGGAAATGACGACCGATTCGAGATTGATCCCATCATTTCGCGATCGGGCTACGTCATAAACCCAGAACAAGGCGTTGTACAGTTGGATCAGTCTCATGAGATGATCACCCTCGGTTTCACGAACGTAACCCCATGGAATTGTCCGAGAGACATTCCTGAAGAGGAGCTCGCCGCCAAGGTCGAAATCCTAACCTCGAATGTAAAGAACTTTGAAACCTCCATATTCAACCTCCATTGTCCCCCGTACAACTCGGGGCTCGACATGGCACCTAAACTAGACGAGAAACTCACACCTGTACTAGGGCCTGGGGGCGGACCGGTATTGATCCCCGTCGGCAGCCCTTCAGTACGGGAAGCGATAGAGAAGTTCCAGCCGCTCTTGGGTTTCCACGGTCACATTCACGAATCTCGGGGAACCGCCAAGTTCGGTCGAACATTATGCATCAACCCAGGGAGCGAGTATACTGAAGGGATACTTCGCGGAGCCCTCGTAGATATCGATGGAAATAGGATAGACGATTTCCTCTTAACGGCAGGGTAAACTTACCTACGATCGACGATGGGCAATAAGTTCCTCCATGCACTGTAGTAGCGGAGACTGATGTTGAACTTGTCCGGCCTGTTGATCGAGAAGCTCGATATCCATCCCGTTAGAATCCCCATGCTGAGACCGTTCCGTATCTCCTTAGGGACCATCTTCGAACATGGGGCCGTTCTGGTATGTGTACGTCTCTCAAACGGCGTGTACGGTTGGGGGGAGGCCGCTCCTGAACCTGCAATTACGGGAGAATCTTGGCGCACGGCATTTGCGGTTCTTGAACATGAAATCAAACCACGAGTAATACGCCGAGACGCGTTGACCTACGAAGATATTTTGTACGAACTTGACAGAGCGGTTCTTGGCAATCCGAGTGCAAAAGCAGCCTTTGACATAGCGATACATGATGCTCTCGCAAAACACGCCAAGTTACCGCTTAACGGAATGCTAGGCAGGGCAATGAGCGAGCTTGAAACAACTCAAACCGTCGGGCTGGAGAACCGTGAGGAGACATTACGTCAAGCAAGGGCCTTACGTGATCAGGGCGTGACCCGAATAAAGATCAAGATCGGGAGCAAGCCCCAAGATGACATTGAAAGAATTCGCGCGGTAAGAGAAACGTTAGGCAGTGATTTCAATATCACAGTCGATGCTAACCAAGGATATTCAGTTAGACAGGCCATCTACACATTGAGAGAACTGGAACGATTCGAGGTTGACTTTTGCGAGCAACCTGTACACTACCGGGACCTTGACGGCCTTGTAGAGGTCCGGAGAAATTCACCTATTCCAGTTATGGCAGATGAAAGTGTTCACTCACCACGCGACGCCCTCGAGGTGGTCAGACGGAAGGCGGCCGATATGATAAACATCAAGCTGATGAAGTCAGGCGGAATTCACGCCGCCAGAAAGATTGTCGCTATAGCGGAGGCTGCCGATGTACCATGCATGGTGGGCTGCATGATAGAAACGAAGATTGGAATCGCCGCAGGTTGCCACTTCGCGACCTCTCACAGAAACGTCAAGTACGCAGACCTCGACAGCCACACAACGCTCAAAACAGATCCAACCATAGGAGGAGTGGAAACCAAGGGGTCAACCAATAAGCTGTTGGAAGGATCCGGGCTTGCTCTCGATGTTGATGATTCCATGCTTCGTTCAGTCTTGGTCAATACATGATCTCGGGTGACTGAAATTGTGGAAGCTTGCCAAAGGAGACAAGACCGTTAGAGTTGCGGCAATCCAGCTTGAGTCTCAGCTGGGGAATGTGGAACATAACAGAGCCCGTGCCATCGAGATGCTTAACGAAGCTGGACAACGCGGGACGAAGCTAGCTGTCTTGCCGGAGCTGTCGACCACAGGCTTCTGCTTAGGGGAAGGTTTCGCAAAGGTTTCGGAACCCGTGCCGGGAGAGACAACAAACCTCCTCGGGGAGATAGCGAGAAGACATCAAATGTACATCGTATGCGGCCTGCCAGAGAGAGGAGAAATTCCAGGCGTAATCTACAACTCGGCGGCCCTGATGGATCCAAGCGGAAACGTTGCCGGAAAATTCAGGAAACTGCATGTCACACTCTACCTACACACTACTGACTTCATAGATGAGGAGAGGGAAATCTTTCGACCGGGCAGCGAACTCCCAGTGTTCAGGACAGACCTTGGAAATCTGGGAATACTAATCTGCCAAGACGGTGACTACCCAGAGCCATACAGGGTTCTCGTGCTCAAGGGTGCGGACATAGTCACGGTTCCCGTCAATACGCCCCGCGGATTTCAGGAGATGTGGTGGAAACTCTACTGTGCACACGCCTACATGAACGGATGCTTCATCATCGCATGCAACAAGGTTGGCGACGAGCATTATACATTCGAAGGGAAAGAGTATGTTGCACGCTTCTTTGGAGGTAGCTATGTCGCCGGCCCACTGGGCGAGATCGTTTCGAAGGGGGGCGAGAAGGAAGAGGTTGTCTACGCGGACATCGATCCGAGTGAAGTTGCCCGCGCCCGATGGAGCACGAAGCTCCTACGCGATTATCGTCCCGAATTGTACCGTCTAATCTCGGAATTCGGAAAGTAGGAGCCCGATACTATTCACGCAAAACATTCAAAGTGCTACAGCTCATACGTTGCTCCGTGGATGTATGATGAGATCTGAGCAGAGCGGGTTCATAGAGGTAAATGGGTTCAAGCTTTTCTACAGAGCATTTGGAACCGGAAGCAACATCCTACTGTGTCTGCACGGCGGTCCCGGAGCACCCCACGATTATCTACTTCCCCTAGCCAAACTTGCAGACGACAAGATCAGAGTCGTCTTCTACGATCAACTCGGCGTCGGAAGATCTGAGAAACCGAAGGATACATCACTCTTCAGCATAGAATACGGAGCCGAAGAGGTCGAGGGAGTAAGGAAGACGCTCAACCTCGGAAAAATCAACTTACTCGGCTCATCCTACGGCGGCGCCCTAGCCCTCCAATACGCCCTGAAGTACCAACTCAACATCAAGAAATTAATCATCGCCAGCGGGTTAGCCAGCTTCCCAGAAACCGCCGCAGAGATGGCTCGTCTCAAGACGCTACTACCGAAAGATGTGCAAGAGACCTTTGCCAAGTATGAAGCGAAATGGGCATTCCTCCATCCTGAATACTTGAAAGCGGTTGAGGTCTACTACCACAACTTCGTCTGCAGGCTACCTGACTGGCCTGAAGAGGTAACGCGGACCCTAAACGAACTCAGTGTACCTGTCTACTTCACGATGAACGGCCCAAACGAGTTCACAATAATTGGAACTTTGAAGGACTGGGATATCACCGCGAGGCTGCAGGAGATCAGAGTCCCAACACTAGTGACGGTCGGAAGGTACGATGAGGTTACCTCCAAAGTAGCCGAGACAATTCACAAAGGAATAACCGGCTCCAAGCTCATCGTCTTCGAAAACAGCGCACATCTCACGATGTGGGACGAGCAGGAAAGCTACCTAAGAACGGTCAGAGAATTCATTGTCAACTAGACTCAGCAAGCAACGCTCAGCCCATGCCTGCCGTGAATAAAGATGGATAAAGTTGTAGCTGCCGCAAAAGCGATCGACAAAACCAAACCCGCGTCCCCGATTGCTCTCAGCTACTCTGATGAGCTAACACACATATGGGGCAAGACCTGGGGCGCTCAATCAGAGATTGGAAAGCTCAGAGAAGTCATGGTGCAGAGACCCGGTCCCGAGATTGCGCCACCGCCTGAGGAGTTGAAATGGTATGGCCTCACTGGCCGCGTAGATATAGAGAAGGCCAGAGCAGAGCATGACAACTTCGTTGAGGTTCTAAGGAAGGAAGGCGTAAGTGTTCACCACATGAATACCCCCGCTGACGCGAGAGGCCCATACGGAATCCTACAAGGGCTTTGGGGAACAAGGGATTTCGGCTTAGTAGTGAATGGAGGTGCAGTAGTTGGACGCATGTCCCTGCCCTGGGACAGAGGCGCAGAGTTCTGGTGGGCAAAGAGAATCATGGAGTTGGGTTGTCCGATTCTCTACACGGTTCATCAGAACGGCACATTCGAGGGCGGAAACGTTGTCTGGCTGGGTCCGACTCATGTATGCATTGGGAAGAGCATCAGAACAAACCAAGATGGAATCGACCAGATCTCGGTCATACTCAAATCCGTCGGAGTTGTGGAGATTCAAGTCGTCCCTATACCTGGCTGGCTTGAGAACGTCGAGTGGCCTGCTGGAGGATTCGCTCATCTTGACTGCGTCTTCGGATATGTTGATTCCGAACTAGCGTTGGTGTATCCGCCTGGAGTGCCCTTCGACTTTCTAGAATATCTCAAACAAAGAAGAATCAACATGATCGAAGTGCCGCCCGTAGAGGGAAGAGACTACGCATGCAACACTCTGGCTCTTGAACCAGGTAAGATAGTGATGCTCGAGGGCTGCACAGTCACTCGGAAAAGACTTGAGAAAGAAGGCGTGGACGTCATATCAGTAGGAATGATGGAGTTCGTCAAGGTCGGAGGAGGTCCACACTGCGCCACCGCACCGTTAATACGGGATCCCGGACCGATCCTAACAGAATCTCCAACGAGCAGAGGAACCTAGTCTACGACACGCTTGGATCAAACCTCTCAAGTTCAGAGATATTCCGGACAAGTCAGATGATGAGAAGGAACTCATGGGGATTGCAGTCAAAGAGCCATCCAAAGATGTCTAAGTCTGAAGTCTGAGTTCCGAGTCCCTCGTTCACTCAATGCATTTCTCTTTAACCAAGTGACGGACATCTTCGAAGTAGAAAACAAACGAACATTCGGCTTCTTGCTGCATTTCGTTAGATGGGAATAGGTAATCTGAATCTCGGTGCGGCCACTGTCGCAGTGAGTTCTGAGAGTTGTCAGACATGCTGGGTGGGCCGCTATCTGAGTTACTGAAGCAGTCGCGTCAAAGATCGCACGTCCTTTATGAAGAGTAGTCCGGCCAATCTAGGAACTCGAAAACTCGTTACAATGATTGAGACGCGGACAGCAACAATAAGGGAACGTACAGCATACGGGACTCATTCAGGGAAGGCGTCTAAAATGCGTGAATTTATTGACGGCGCAGAAGCCATCGCTAGGGGAGCTTTGGCAGCGGGCTGCAACTTCTTCGCTGGTTACCCCATCACCCCAGCAACGCCGATCCTACATCACATGATTCGAGAGTTGCCGAAAGTAAGAGGAGTGGCCGTCCAAGCAGAGGATGAGATCGCATCGCTTGGAATGTGCATTGGAGCGGCCATGACTGGAGCCAAGTGCATGACAGCGACCAGCGGTCCTGGCATGAGTCTCTACAGTGAGAACATCGGCTTGGCCATCATGGGTGAGATCCCGTTGGTTATCGTGGATGTTATGCGACTGGGGCCAGCGACTGGCGGCGCCACGACCGTAGGTCAAGGTGATGTTCAGTTCATACGTTGGGGCACAGCGGGCGGCTACCCGATCATCGCTCTCTCCCCTACCAACCCGCCCGAATGCTACCATCTCACAATCCGCTCCTTTCAGTTGGCAGAGCGGTTTCGATGTCCAGTCTTCCTGCTGACGGACCGGGAGGTGGTCGCCACAATGAGCACCGTCGACATGGCTAGGTACGAGAAAGGTTTCGGAGCCGAACTAGCTGGCTCTGGGTTAAAAATGGCTGGAGACAACAGATTCGTCCCATACCAGATCAGCAGTCTGGATGATGTCCCAGCGTTTTCTCCCCTAGGTGGCCCGCATCTCGTGCGCTTCACTGGCTCTACGCATGACGAGCGGGGATTTCTGACGAAGGATCCGCCTAACGTGGCCCGTTTGAATGAACATCTCGCCGCCAAGATTGAGGCGCATCGGGACGAGATTGGATTAGTGGCCTCAGATCTGGAACCAGAGGCGACAACCCTAGTGGTTAGCTACGGCATAACTGCCCGTAGCGCTGTCGAGGCAGTAAGGATCGCCCGACGAAAGGGGAAGAAGGTCTCAAACCTCATACCTTTCTCCATCTGGCCTGTGCCTGAAACCGCGATCACGCAAGCTCTGACCGGGATAGAGCGTGTGGTGGTCGCTGAACTGAACTTGGGGCAATATCGCCGAGAGTTAGAGCGTCTGGTCAGTTGCGGAACTGGCTTCACAAAAAGCCCAGACGTGGTGGGCGTGCACAGGGTCGACGGTGAACTGATCAGCCCTCAGCAGATCTTGGAGGTATTGTTGTGAAAGCTGAGAGCATCACATATCGCAACGAATTACCCTATCCTTTCTGTCCCGGTTGCAGCCACTCGTTAATTATGGATGGCCTCAACGCGGCACTATCGAAGCTACGGCTCGATCCACATCAGGTCGTTATCGTCACGGACATCGGTTGCTCAGGCCTCTCAGACCAATACTTCGCCACCAATGCCTTTCATGGGCTTCATGGACGCGCCGTGACGTACGGGGAAGGAATGAAGCTTGCCAATCCTAACCTCAAGGTTATCGTGATAATGGGAGATGGCGGATGCGGTATTGGCGGGCACCACCTACTGAATGCGGCCCGAAGGAACATCGGTCTCACAGTACTCGTACTGAACAACTTCAACTACGGCATGACTGGGGGTCAACACTCCGTAACGACACCCCATGGCGGTATCACATCCACCACTTTTGCGGGCAACTTGGAACGCCCATTAGACATCGCTGGAACGGTGGCGCTAAATGGAGCCAGCTTCGTTCTTCGGACGACGGCCTTCGACAAGCAGTTGCCCGATCTAATAGCCCAAGCGATCATGAATGATGGTTTCTCGCTTCTGGACATCTGGGAGCTTTGCACGGCATACTATGTCCCCAACAACAAATTCGACCGAAGAACCCTGGAAGGGTTGATCGCAACACTCGGTCTGCGCACGGGTATCATCCACAAGGAAGTACGGGAGGAATACGGTGAGGCCTACAGGAAACAGGAATCATCACAGATCGGTAAGGCAACTCTCAAGCCAGAACCTCTGGAAACCCGTTTCATTTCTAGCCTGGACCGACCGGTGCGCGTCCTCATTGCAGGAGCTGCAGGTCAGAAAGTCGTATCCACCGCAGCACTCCTCGGGAGAGGAGCGACTCTATCTGGACTCTGGGCGACTAGGCGCGACGATTACCCGGTCACAATAATGACGGGCCATTCAGTATGCGAAGTCATTCTAAGCCCAGAAGAGATTTTCTACACTGGCATCGACCAACCCGACATCTTCTTGGCGATAGCCCCTGAAGGCATGAAATTTGCCCGCCATCAATTCACCAAGCTCGCACGGGAGAACACGCTATACATCCGAAAAGACTTGCTCCCAGTCGAGACACGTGCGAAAATCGTTCCCCTCGACTTGAACCGCGTCAGCAGAAAGGAGGCAGCGGTAACCGCCGTGGCGGCAATGCTCCGCCATGCAGAACTGTATCCCTTGCCCGCATTTGAAGAGGCAATAAGACTCATACGGCGACCGGAGATAGTCGGCGAAAGCCTGAGAGCAGTCGAGAAGAGCTCTGCTGCGATTGGAACCATCTAAGGGCTCCTTGCTAAATTCGAGAAATGATCCTCGCAACGAAGTACTGGGAGCGCGAATGAAAGCGCTTCTCAAGACTAGGGTTCATCACGTAGGCTTAAGTCTTAGGAGAGACCAGCGAGCAACGATTCGGCTACCATTGTGTACCATGAATGAGCGTCTTAGTCTCCATACTTTTTGGAGTATCAGCAATGCTCGGCTTTGGCTTCGCCGATTTTCTAGCGAAGGCTATCTTGGTTAAGGCCAACGCTCTTCAGACGGTTTTCATTTCACAAGTGATCGGATCGATCTTGTACATTGGCTTGACACTGGTATACGACCTTGCAACCCCGGACCGGTCGCTTCTCTTCTTGAGCGCCGTTTCAGGATGTCTATCCGCCATTGTTCTATTTGCGTTCTATAAGGCGCTCAGCTTGGGAAAGGCCAGCGTCGTCTCGCCGTTAACCTCGTGTCTGACCGTTGTCGCAGTGGTACTATCGCTCTTCGTCTTGTCAGAGAGGCTGACCATCATCCAGATTTTCATCATCGCCTCTGTCTTTTTGGGGACGCTACTGACTGCTTTCGAGAGGCGGGACACGAGGTCAGGCTCATCTAATCTAAGCATACTCTTCGTTTTGGTCGTGGTCTTCCTGGGAGGAGGTAACACAATCCTTCAAAAATGGGTGGCAGAGAGTGGTCATTATCTGCTCGGTTTCACCTTGTCACGTCTCTCTATGCTGGGTCTCCTTGCCTGTCTGATCCCCTTCATTGGCAGTACACAGCCCCTTCCAAGACCTTCAGGAATGTACAAGAAGATGGCTCTCTTGGGTTTGATTGATGTTTCTGCCTTCTTCGCCTGGTTTATGGGGCTTCGAGAAGGCTTCGTAGCGATTGTTACTCCAATAGCGCTTTCCTCATCTGCCGTCACGATAATCCTCGCTCACATCTTTCTGAATGAGCGTGTGCTCTTTCATCAGAGATTAGGTATCGGCATCATTATTCTAGGAGTCGCATTACTGTCAGCGATCTCCTAGCGAAAGAGTGCGGCAGCCCACGTTCAGATATCTTACCGCTCGCACTCAGTTCTGGTGGAGATCAAACGTTAGCTGAGGTTGACTTGAGGAAAACATCACCTGTGCACTGAGGGCTCAATTAAGCCCTCGCCGTAGAGACGATATGGCTGAGGCATTTTTCTTGACTTCTTGGAAGGAGCAGGATATGCTTTGCGACTGTGAAGCCAACCTGACCTCACGAGCGCCTCAGCCATTCGGAGTGCGGCAATAGATGGATCAATGACAGGAATATCCAGCGCTTTGGTCACACGATCTGCGACGGTAGAGAGACCGGTGCAACCGAGGATTAACACGTCGGGCTGATCTTCTTCCTGGATTTGTTTTCCGACAGATATGACATCCTCCGCTATCCTGTCGGGTTCAGATCCTATCTCGGCAACGAGGATCCCGGTTCCCCATGCAGATCTGAAACGGGATTGAAGGCCTAGGGCCCTTACTTGGCGAGGAGGTGTGTAGCGGCGATAACGTTCGGCTCCCACATCTAGAATGCTGAAACTCTCACCGAGCAGCAAAGCGAATAGCATCGAGGCTTCCCCAGGGCCCACAACAGGTATGCGTGCAACCTCACGGCTGGCCTGGACTCCGGGATCCATGAAGCAACTGATGACGACAGCCGCGAATCCGCGTCGCTCCGCTGCCAAGACCTTCTCGACAACATAGGGGGAAACGAGGATTTCATCGTAGTAGCTCTCAATCGTTTCAGTGCCGAACTCTAGATTCTCCACAGCCACTTGGAAATCTGGTGAAAGTCTTTCACCAAGGTACTGCTCATTGAATTTGTCGAAGATTTTCAACGTGATGGGGCTGATTACGAGGATTCGCGGTGGCATTCCAGATCAGTCTTCCCCGAATCCACTGATAGGCTGCGTGCCAGTAGATAGCTGTTTTCGATAGTATGCAAGAGTTCACCGAACTTTGTTCTCCGGTTTGAGACAACTCGTAACAGGTTGCACATCGCTATCAGCACATCCCCAATGTCCGAAATACTATATGCAATATGAAGTCCAAGAGTGTTAGAGCAGGTGATTCCGTCTTGAGGAACTCAGATCTCTTCGCAGTTCTGAAGAATAGACATGCTTGCAGACATTTTGAGCCAAAGTCGATTCCCGATGAAGTCTTGGATAAGCTGGCCTACGCGGCTCATAGAGCTCCGACGGGAGGAAATTCCCCGCATAGGTTTGTTGTCGTTGTCAAAGATCCTGCCCGGTTGAGAGTGCTCAAGCTTGCCTCGCCCGGCTACTTCGGCGACAGCTCTGCAGCCATCATCGTATGTACAGATTTGAGAATCGCTGAGAAAGGGCTCGGAAAACTGGGGATGGATCAATGTGCCATGTACGACGCAGGAGCAGCCGCGGAAAATGTCGTGTTGGCGGCGTATGCTCTCGGACTCGGTGCTTCATTCATCAAATCCTACTCTGAAACCGCGCTCAAGAGAATTCTAGAGTTACCGGAGGAATGCCGAACAGAGTTGGTAGTATCGCTCGGTTATCCAGCTAGGGATGAACCGCCTCCGATAAGAAAGAGGAAAGGTGGCAAGCTCACGTATCGTGATAGATACGGACGATGCTGGAAAGCCGGAGAAGGCGATTACTCGGGTGAGGCTCATCTGAAGAAGCAACCCACCACGTTGGAAGAGGTTATCTTCGAATTGGCTCTTTTCCTTCTGACAGCGGCTAGAGGATGCGTTGAAGAACCGCAAATGTACGGTCCACTGAGGCTTATGGACGCGGTCACCAGACTTGCCGACCTTTACTCCAGAAGCAACCTCCTAAAGCGCGATGAATTCCTGCTCCAAGCGAAGAGGAAGATCAACGAGAACTTAGATAGAGTGATGGTTTCCGAGGAAGAGTTCGTGAAGTTCATGGATGATATGGTTAGGGAATTCACGGAGGAGATGCTGAGAAGGTACGGCAGCAGCAACTCCTAATCTGAGTGCTCACAGGATCAGTTCCTCCAAAAAGTGGAAAGTCACAGTCCTTGCTGCTATGACAGGTCTTCTCGTAACTTGTCTGGTGACCTTCTTATGCTCCCTACTATAGCCCATGCAATCCATGACTATCAAATCCGTTTCAACTAGTGCCTTTGAAGAAGTCTGCAGCACCTCGATCGAATCGACGTACGGTGAAAAGCTGGAAACCTTCACTTCCTCGGCGAATTCTGACCAGTATTTCTCTGCCTGCCGGAACTGTGCTTCTTCCGGGATGAGGATACCGAGTCTGCCCTTCCGATTTAGCACAGAATCCACAGAGTTCCTTAGGATCCTGCTTGGGAGCAGAATCCCATGTGCTCCAAGATCGAATTCTCCAGAGCAAAGTAAGACTATCGTCTCGGCGCCTTGGTTTCGGAGCAACTTGACTTTTTCTTGCAGGAGAGGGACAAGACGTTCCTCCGCGATGAGCACCTGAGAGCCATCTCTGGTGGTGGAAACGTAGACTGTTTCATTTCCCTTCGGTCCAAGGGATTCAATATCTTTCGCTGAGAGATCATCTAATGCACCCGCCTCTACGACCTCAAGAAAACCCAGAGACTCAGGTAGATCTGTTAGAATCTCTGGGCGAGGACTCTGCCCGATTGTGAGGAAACCTATCTTCAACTTTCTTCCTTTACAGTTCTTCCAGACACATTCTCACTAAACGAGTTTCTCTATCGGCTCGTAGTTGAACTTGAAGCCGAAGTGTCTCGGTCCAAAGAGCTGCAGTCCCTTCTCTGTTCGCCAGATTGGTTCAGTCTTCATTCCAATGATCGAGACTTTGAGGCCTTTCCTCACTTCACTGTTTGTCACGCCGTAGCCTTTCTGGTCGAGGACGATTATCGGGTCTGGAGATGTGGCGATGACCTTTCCATCTCTCCAAGCGACGATATTCTCATTCTTCACCCAGATCTTGAAGCGATGTCCCGTCCATGCGCCGTCTCCAACAAAGTTTGTCTCCCCAACTAGGAAGCCCCTTTTCTCATCAAGTTTGAATGATGAGACCTTTCCCTTGAATAGCTCGAAGCCCTCCGATGCCTTCAGCAATTCCTTCACGGGATGCATATCCGTCTTGTTGGCTTCGATAACGCATTCTCCGAGTCGCATGGCCTTGGTGACCGTGCGGGTTATGGCCAATTGCTTGGCCTTCTCATTCTTGACGGGGCTGTCCAGTACGAAGACCGATCCACCTGCCACGACCGCCAAATTTCGCACAATCGCCTCATATCGGTCGGCGTTCGCGTATCTCTCGACAACCACAATGTTTCCGGACGCGTCCACAGTAACAGACGGGTAAGCTTCGACTCCATGAATCTGATAGCTCGATTGCATCAATTCGGGCGCCGATCGGCCACATTGATCGGCATCGAGAGCCGACATGCCTAGTAGGCTGGCGAGATGGAAAGCCACGGCCGTATTGTTTCCACCAAGCTCTGTCGGTAGGATGCATGAGATTTTGGCGTCGAGGATCTTCTCCGCAACGGTGAGTGCTGTTGCCATGTGGGGCTCTATTTGTTCATGCCGAGTCTTCGTTCGCCCTTTCTTGGGAGCTGTGATTGATCCGCAGAAGTACGCGCAGACCACCATGCTGTTAGGGTCAACCTCGTCAGGGTCTGAGAGAGTTAGCCTCCTACCCGACTCGAGGTCTCCGAGAAGCATTGCCAAGCCTTCCTTCGGGTCGCCTCCTCCACCCGTCCCCATGATGGTCGTGCCCACGATCAGTTTCTCAACATCATCCTTGGCTAGAGAGAGAACCATCGAAGGAACCTCTCATCCTTTGAGAACTAGGCGGTAGATACGATATAGACTGCTTAACCTCATTCTACATACAGTATCCTTTCTACTTACGCTACTTTCTAACACGCATGGCGCCCACCAATTTTACGGAGGAGATCAAATACGCCCATCTCAAAGAAAATCATCGTTGCAGTCGTCCTTATCGTTATCGTCTTGATTGCGGGTTACTTCGGATACAGCTACTACGCCCAGACAGTGGAGATTTCCGAGAGGGAGAAGGTGCTCATCATCGCTGCTGATGATGGCGAACCTATCACCTTGGACCCGGCTGTGCAGTATTCAACGGATGCGATGAGGATAGTCCGCATCACGTACAGCAAGCTCCTCGACTACGAACCTGGGAGTGTAACTGAATTTGTGCCCGACCTTGCTGACAGCTGGGATGTCTCGGCAGACGGAAAGGAATACACGTTCCATCTGAGACAGGATGTCAAATTCCATGATGGGACACCCTTCAATGCCACAGCTGTCGAGTATTCCTTTGAAAGGTTGAAGGGGATAGGGAAAGGTGCATCATGGTTCCTCGTCGGGCCTGTCGACACAGTCAAGGTTGTGGACACATACACCGTGACGTTCACTCTGACGGACGTTTACACGGACTTCCTTCACAGATTCGCAGCTGGCTGGGGATTCTACATCATGTCTCCGACAGCGTTCAAGGCGCAGGCAACGAGCGACGACCCTTGGGCTGAGAAGTGGGCTTACGATCACACAGTTGGCACAGGGCCCTACAAACTTCTGGAATGGAAGCATCATGACAGCGTAACTCTCGTGAAGAACGACGACTACTGGAAGGGTTGGACTGGGAAACATATCGAACGAATCATAGTGAGGGAGGTTAAGGAAACCACCACACAAAGGCTTCTTCTGGAGAAAGGTGATGTCGACATCTCATACGCGATGACCATACCTGACCTACTGGAGTTGAAGGATAATCCGGACATAGAAGCGATGATTGCACCGAGCTTTAGCGCATTGTACATCTTCATTCATTGTGGGAGGCCTCCATTGAACGATACGCGCGTTAGGCAGGCAATATCCTACGCCTACGACTACAACGCAGCAGTTCAGTCGGCGCTACGTGGGACTGCGGAGCAGATGCAGGGTCCACTTCCAAGATCAATCTGGGGTTGGGATCCGAATGCTCCCATGTATACCACTAATCTTGAGAAGGCTAAGCAACTCATGGCCGAGGCCGGATACCCCAATGGTGTAGAAAGAACGATGGTTTACACGTATCCTTCAGGCGATGAACCGAAGAAGATTGCTGGCGAAGTCCTAAAGATCAGCCTAGCCAAGATCGGAATAAAGGTCGAGCTTAAGGGCCTGGTCTGGGCGGAGCAGGCTGCCGAGGCGAAGAACCCTGATACCGCTCCGGACTTCTTCTCGCTCTACTGGTGGCCTGACTATGCGGATCCCATAGACTACCTATATGGCATGTTCCACACCTCAATGCAGGGTGAGTTTGGATACAACTGGGCCTACTACAGCAACCCCGAAGTTGATAGAATACTCGACCGAGCAACCGTCACGCCGGATGTATCGTTGCGGATGGTAATGTACAAGGAGCTTCAGGCGATGTTGGTCGAAGATGCGCCCAGCCTCTACGTCTTCGAGTTCCCCTACTCGATGGGTATGAGGAAATGGGTCAAGGGCTTCGTCTACAATCCGCTATTCATCGGTACCTTCAACATATACGAGATGTACAAGGAGCTTACGTGATCGCAATGCTTACTTAACAACACCTCTCCTCTTTTTCTGAGGTCACCTATCAACAGGCATGTCGCCTATTCTGAAGTATATTTTCAAGAGGTTGCTCCTGCTCGTTCTTGTTGTAGTGATAGTTGTAACCATCACCTTCGTTCTCTCCCATATCATTCCCGGTGACCCTGCACGATTGTATGCGGGGCCACACGCCCGATTCGAACAGATCGAGAAGGCAAGGATAGAACTGGGACTGGACAAGCCACTCTGGGAACAGTATAGACTCTACTGGCTGAATCTACTTTCAGGCGACCTTGGCATGTCCATCCATACGCGGAGGCCTGTGACGTACGATCTCTTGGACTATTTTCCAGCGACGGTTGAACTGACAACGGTCTCGATGACAATAACCGTCTTCGTGGGCGTTCTCTTGGGCGTCGTTTCAGCCCTGCATAAGGATAAGGCTCCAGACCATGCCTCTAGGCTCTTTGCCCTGACCGGGGTGGCAATGCCGGTCTTTTGGCTCGGGATACTGTCCCAACTTGTCATTGGTTACATGCTGGGGCTTCTCCCGATAAGCGGAAGGGTTGATCCCATGATTGAGCTCATCTATCCAACACCTAACATAACTGGGCTAGTATTGGTGGACAGCCTGATTACTGGTAACATCCCGACCTTCCTGAGCGCCCTATCGCATATCATGCTACCTGCATTAACGCTGTCCTTCGCGACTCTAGCCATCGTCTCGAGGATGATGCGCGCACTGATGCTCGATGTCCTAGACAAAGACTACATTAGGACCGCTAGGAGCCTAGGCCTGCCCGACGGATTAGTCGTCTACAAGTATGCCTTGAGAAACGCTTTGATCCCTGTAGTCACAGTGATTGGTCTCTCATTTGGGTACTCTCTCGGCGGAGCCTTCCTCGTCGAGGTGGTCTTTGACTGGCCAGGACTTGGCCGGTATACAACGGACAGCATCGTCACCCTAGACTACCCGGCGATCCTCGGTGTCGTGATTTTGACGAGCATGGTCTACGTACTCGTCAATTTGGCTGTTGACATACTCTACGCATTCCTGAACCCTAGGATTAGATATTGAGAGGTTCAAGATTGACGTTCATTAAAGACATCAAGTCGGAGCACAGGGCCGAACTCAGCGAACTCTCCTTCACATTTCACATGATAGGGCGTTCACCTCTAACGGTTCTTGGAATAGGCATAGTGTCAGGCCTCATGTTGCTTGCGGTACTCGCGCCTTTCATAATTCCGTACCCGGAGGACACCTATGCCAGCATGCACCCTGAAAGCGCCTTGATGCCGGTAAGTTTCGAGCATCTCTTTGGAACGGATGAGTTAGGGCGAGACATCTTCAGCCGCTCAATATACGGCGCAAGAATCTCGCTTCAAGTCGGACTTGTTGTCATACTGGTAGCCTCGATCATAGGCGTTGTGTTAGGAGGTGTCTCAGGCTATTTCGGGGGAGTAATCGATGAAACGATAATGAGGATTACAGATGCGTTCCTATCCGTTCCGGCACTCGTTCTGGCTTTGGCGGTTGCAGCCACTCTAGGTCCGGGCCTCAATAACGCGATGGCTGCAATATCTGTGACTTGGTGGCCTTGGTATGCAAGGCTCGTTAGAGGGCAGGTCCTCGAGGTCAAACAGGAGCTGTATGTTGAGGCCGCCAGGTCAATGGGTGGAGGAAAACTCTACATCATATTCAAACATATCATGCCGAACACGCTTGCACCCATCGTCGTCAACGCCTCTATGGATGTGGGTTTCGCCATTCTAACAGCCGCTTCCTTGGGCTTCTTGGGGCTTGGCGCTCAACCTCCCGCGCCAGAATGGGGTTTGATGATCAGCACAGGACGAAGGTATATGCCTACACGATGGTGGTACACAACATTTCCTGGTTTGATGATCTTCGTGAGCGTATTGGGCTTCAATCTGCTCGGAGATGGGTTGCGAGATCTTCTCGACCCTCGAATTAGAAGGAAGGGTAGAGTGAAGAGATGACCGAAGCCCTGTTAGATGTCCGTGACCTGAAGACGCATTACGAAGCTTTCGAAGGAACAACAAAGGCTGTTGATGGGGTAACCTTCGAGATCAGGAAGGGTGAGATCTTCGGGCTTCTAGGCGAGAGTGGATGCGGCAAGTCAACCGTGGCGCTGTCCATCCTGAGGCTTGTACCTCCCCCAGGAAACATCGTGGGCGGTGAAATCCTGTTCGAAGGAATGGATCTTCTGCGGTTGACTGAGGATGAGATGAGGAAGATACGGGGTGAGAGGATTTCGTTTATCTCGCAGGATCCTATGGCCGCCATCAACCCAGTCTTCAAAATCGGCGAGCAGATAGCAGACACCCTGATAGTTCACCGCAACTTATCCAAGGAAAAAGCTCACGATCTAACCGTAAAGAAGCTCGAACAGGTTCAACTTCCAAACCCTAGAGGCACCTACGGCATGTATCCGCACGAGCTGAGCGGTGGGATGAGACAACGTGCCATGATAGCCATGGCTCTCGCATGCGACCCGACTCTCTTGATCGCTGATGAGCCTACGACAGCTCTTGACGTTACCATCCAAGCACAGATCTTAGAACTTCTAAGAAATCTGTGCAAGGAGATGAACATGACAGTATTGCTCATCACGCACAATCTCGGGATTGTCGCCGAGATCTGTGACAGGCTAGGAGTCATGTATGCAGGTAAACTCGCCGAGGTCGGACCAGTTCAGAGCTTCTTTGGAATGGCTATGCACCCATACACCCACGGTCTCTTGAAAGCTGTTCCAAAGGCGACTGAGGAAACAGAGCAACTCTACGCAATTCAAGGCGAGGTTCCAGATCTGATCAATCCGCCGGGTGGATGCAGATTCCATCCTAGATGTCCTCATGTGATGGAAGAATGTCGGAGGAGTGAGCCTCCCTTCTTCAATGTTGGACCTCGGCATGAGGCTTCATGCTTCCTTTACGGTCGGTAAGAAATTGGAGAAGCTGATCGCCGTCACCGACCTGAAGAAGCATTTCGCACTTGCAGGCATGTTCTTTGTACGAAAGCTCGGCGTGGTGAGGGCTGTTGACGGAGTCAGTTTCTCGATAGGTGAGGGTGAGACCCTCGGCCTTGTGGGTGAGTCAGGTTGTGGGAAGACCACTACCGGTAGAACCATTCTTAGACTCATTGAGCCAACATCCGGTAGAATAGAGTTCGACGGTCAAGATATCACAGAGATGAGTGAGAAAGAGCTGAGAGCGGTTCGCTCGAAGATGCAGGCGGTCTTCCAAGATCCATATTCGTCATTGAATCCAAGGTGGACGATAGGAAAGATCGTCGGAGAACCGTTGAGTCTTCACAGCGCTGCTCGCGGCGAGGAGGCCAAGGAGCGAATTGCCGAAAGTTTGGATGTTGTAGGCCTCAGTCCAGACCTCGCGAATCGCTATCCTCATGAGTTCAGTGGGGGACAGAGGCAGAGGGTCGCCATAGCGCGAGCGTTGATACTCAGACCGAAATTCCTAGTCCTCGACGAACCGGCATCAGCTCTCGATGTCTCTGTTCAGGCGCAGATATTGAACCTGTTAAAGAAGCTTCAAAGCGAGTTCAAGCTAACGTACCTCTTCATCTCCCACGACCTGAGCGTCGTGAGGTTCATGTCAAATGATGTTGCTGTCATGTACCTAGGAAAGATAGTCGAATACGCACCTAAGGGGGTGCTCTTCACGTCGCCGCTACATCCTTACACACAGGCGCTTCTATCCGCGATACCGATCCCCGACCCTGAACATAGGGGAAGAAAGAGGATAATCCTCCCCGGAACGCTCCCGAACCCAGCAAACCCGCCCAGTGGGTGTAGATTCCACACAAGATGCCCAGCATACATCGGTGAGATCTGCAAATCTAAGGAGCCTCCTTTAGTTAGTGTTGGAGGCGGGCACTGCGTGGCCTGTCACCTGTACAGCTGATCGAAAAAAGGACAGCCAGTAAGCAAGAGACTGGCTTGATGGTTTTTGCGATAGCGATGTGAGCTAGAGGCGTCTGCTCTTGGGACCGGGAAATGGGAAAGCCTTCTTGCTCTGAGCCAGTCCGAGCTTGACGAGATCCTCAACTATCTTGAGCGCTACTAGACCCGGGTCAATGACGGGGACCTTCAGTTCTCTCTGCAACTCTTGAGTCAACCCGACCAAGCCTCCACAGCCAAGCACTATTACGTCTGCATCATCCTCTTCAACCGCTTTCCTCGCTTGGGCGAGCAATGCGCTTCGCAACTTCTCGGTGTCCTTCTTTATGTCAAGTACAGGGATATCGGCAATCCTGACCGAGACGAGGGAGTCTGCCAGTCCATAGAGCTTAGCTGCGTCCCAAGAGCTACCCGTCGCAAGGGCTCCTCCAACACCCACAACAGAAAATCTCCTGCCCAGTATTGATGCCACATGTATGCTAGGCTCTTGGATGCCAACCACGGGTATCCTAAGCTTTTCCTTAGCGGCATAGAGAGCTGGATCATCAAAGCAGTATGAAATGACTCCATCATATCCCTCCTCTTCTGCCTTCTCGATCTCACGCAGCGCGAAGAGCTCGGTCCAGACCACATCATAACGTTGCTCGATCGATTCTGGGCCTCTCTCTAAATTGACAATGGTTATCTCGGTCCCCGGATCCTTGACGGCTTCGTAGGCTTCCCTGATCATCTCGTTCCATATGTTCGTGGTGACCGGGACAACAACCTTGATGCGCAAGTTCATGCAACCCTTGCCTTGGTTGTTCAGTGACCATTAAGAATCCTTCAGTCCGCTGATCAAAATGAGTTAGGTCTAGCGGAATTTTTTCTGCATCAAAATCACCGACTCAACTCGATACTCGATAGCACTTTATACCCAGTGGCAGTACGGATTGCAAACAACAGTTTCTGAATGATTTCGAAGGGTATGGAGTTGTCCCAGTTTAACATAGATTTCCAACTCTCATCAGCCGCACGCAAACTTGTCCGTGATATGGCGAGGGTTGGCAAGGCTCAGGAAGTTCTCATCTATGCCGACTCCGAAGCAGACTCGCATGTTGTGAGTGAGACCGGTAAAGCGGCCTACAATGAAGGCGCGAAGGTTGCGGTGATCGGATATCCGACGCCTCGCGGTGTAGGAGACGATGCCACCCCGGATCTTCCTGCATCACTTGGAGCTGCAATGCTCAAAGCCGATCTGATGATTGAATTTTCGGGAAACTACCTTCTCTATTCAAGACCATGGGAGGAAGCGATGAAAACGAATCGCGTGAAATACCTCTGCCTCTCGGGAATGACACGCGAGATGATGGTACGTTGCATCGGAAGAGTCGATGTCTCAACGCTGATTGAATTTCAAGAAAGATTGACGGAGATGGCACATCGCGCAAAGAAAGTTAGAGTCACCAATCCTTCTGGAACTGATATCATCTTCGACAATGATGGAGAGCGCCCCTACTTCTCTGAGGGGGTAGTCAAAGACAAGCCTGGAGATTACATGCTCATCGGTCAAGTGGATTGGGCGCCGGTTGAGGAGAGCTTGAGTGGAAAGATAGTATTCGACGGATCCATATGGCCTCCCGAAGAGATTGGTCTTCTCAGGACTCCTGTCTCACTGAAGATAGTCGACGGAGTCGTCAGAGAAGTTCAGGGTGGTATCGAAGCCGTTTCCTACAGAAAATGGCTTGAGTCATTCAACGATCCAAACATGTTCAATGTTGCACACATTTCATTTGGTTGTAATCCAGGCGCTAAACTGACTGGGCGGATCCTGGAAGACGAAAGGATATGGGGGTGCGTCCAATGGGGCCTGGGACATCAGGGTTATTCCTTCAAAGGAAAGGCGGGCTCAGCGAAGTCTCACACGGACGGCATCTGCCTGAACGCCTCCGTATGGTTCGACAACCAAGAAGTCCTGGAAGAAGGAAGCTTCATCCACAGAGACCTGAAAGAGCTTGAGAAGAGACTCAAGCAGTAGCTCTTGCCTACACTTTAGCTAATCTTGGACGGCTAGATGCTCGATGGTCCTCAGAGTTCATCAAGTTCAGGAGACGACATTCGAAAACGGAGGGCGCATCTAGTTGAAGGCTGGGCTGCTCGAAGCCATCAGACGCGAATTCCCCTACGCAGACAGGGACGCGAAAGGTAGGTCCAGGATTTTCTTCGATAATGCAGCGGGAGCCATGGTTCTGAAGCGAGCTGCTGAAGCTGAGATCAGGACACGCTTAGAATACTTTCCCAATGTTGGCGAGCCCTCATGGGAATCGAAGATGAACGAGGAAACCATACTCGAGGGAAGAAAATCTGTGAGAGACTTCCTAAACGCGCCCTCTGAGGACTCTATTGTTTCAGGAGAATCTGCAACAAGCTTGCTCTTTCACCTGAGTTACGCACTCTCGAGGGGGATGTCAGGTAAAGAGAACATTGTCTTAACGGAGTACGAGCATTATGCCAATGTTAGTCCTTGGCAGGAGCTAGAGCGCAGAGGGCTCATCAAGGAGGTCAGGTTTGCAAGATTCAACCCTGACGATGGAATGCTCGATCTGTCGCATCTCTCCAAGTTAGTCGATGAGAGGACTCGCGTGATTGCCGTTTCGGGCGTCGCCAATGCCATAGGGTCGAAAACCCCTCTCGTTGAAGTCTTCAGACTAGCCAAGGAAGTCGGCGCCTACATCGTTCTTGACGCGGTTCACACAGCCGCGCACATCCCTATCGACGTAGATAGGCTCTCCTGTGACTTCGCTGTCTTCTCATCATACAAGCTCTTCAGTAGACGCGGGAGCTTCATGTATGGTCGACATGATCTCTTGGAGAGTCTGAAGCCCTACAAGGTCGATCCAGCACCAGATACTCCTCCCGAGAAGTGGGAGATGGGGACACGTGATCAGGCTCTCTTCGCATCAATCACGGCGGTCATGGAGTACCTCAGCTGGCTGGGCGGAGAGGTGGAGGATGAAGTTCGAGATAGCATCGCTAACTATACTGGGAGGAGACGTCTGCTGAAGGCAGCTCTCTCTTGGATTGAGAAATACGAGCAGACACTTTCCAATGCAATGCTAAACGGGATAGAGGCTGTTCGAGGACTGAATTCATTGAAAGGGGTCGAGGTTTACGGATTAAGGAATCCATCGAAGACACATCTCAGGGTCCCGACATTCTCATTCAACATTGTCGGCGCTGATCCGCGCAAAGTTGCCGAGTATATGTGGGATAAGCATGCGGTTGCTCTTCTTGCGGAAGACAACGGCGGCTTCTATTCTAGAGCTCTCAGAACATATGGCAGATCTATCGCTGTCCGTGCAAGTCCAGTACATTTCAACACAGTCCAAGAGATTGCCGCCTTCCTATCGGGACTTGCCGACGCCGCGGAACACTTCAGAGCTGCATAAGGTCGAAGTCGTCGTACCGCGAAAAGTGCCTTCACATTGTCGTTAGCCGCTGCTGAACGCCTTGGTTCCAATGATCATAGGATGCTAGCATTGAAGGAAATTGTCAACGATAGAGCTGTCGCTTCTCTGATACTTGCAAGAATAGTCTACGCTGTGAACTGGTTCAACATAGCTTCAGTCTTCTCCCTAATGGCCTTGGATTTCAACGAGGATGTTTCCGGATTAGGTGTCCTCACAGGAAGCTTCTACATCGGTCTCGGAATATTCCAAGTTCCGGGCGGAATCCTCGCAGCAAAGCTTGGTCCCAAGAAGACCTCGATATACGGAACGATGACCGCCTCGTCGGCGGCTCTGCTATCAGGGTTCGCGACGGAATTCTATCAGGTCAACTTGCTGAGATTCATCGTCGGTCTCGGCATGGCCTTCGTCTTCGCACCCGGGGTAACCCTCATCGCAAAGTACTACCGGAAACAAGCCGAAGGTTTCGGCGTAGGACTATACAATGCAGCGTTCTATCTGGGCGGCGCCGTTGGATTGTTTGGTTGGTCAGTGTTCGCAGAGTCTACTGGCTGGCGACCGAGTCTGATTGCAAGTGGCGCACTGGGAATTACGACCGCTCTCCTGTCGATTGCCTTCATACCACCTGATAATATTCGAAACGATTTCATTGTCAGAGGCTCCCAATTGCGCAAGGTTCTGTCGGATAGGTGGCTGTTGCTTCTGAGTTTGGAGCTCTTCGGTGTAACCGCTGGAGCGACATTGATTACGGCTTTCATGGTCTTCTATCTTGAAGCGACACTGAGTGCGAGCGCCACACTAGCCGGGCTTGTTGGAAGCTTGGTCTTGATTTCTTCGCTCTTGGCCTCACCGATCTTTGGCAGACTCTACGACGAGACAGGAAATGCACGCAGTTTGCTTTTCATCTCGGGACTTCTCTTGGCCTTCGGGATAGCAGTTGCATCTGTTCCATCTCTCTATGCTGCATTAGTTTCGACGTTGGTTACTGGTTTTGCATTCGGAGGCGGACTTACGGTCGGGTTTTCTGCCGCTAGGGAGTCGAAGAAGGTGGATGCTGAGTATGAGACGCTCGCCGTGAGCTGGGTGAACAGTCTACAGCTTTTCGCAGGCGTCTGGTCTCCCGTGGCATTCTCCTTCTTGGTCGTACGGTTTGGATATACGGCCGCTTGGCTCCTGGCAGGTCTCTACACATTGCTCCTAACATCGGTCATACTGTTATCAAGACGAAAGAACACTCGGCAACGGACTTAGATTTCAGTGACATTCAACTGCCTTCTATCGCTTTGGGAGATCCGAATTCCGTCAAAGCATTTGACTGGAGGTTGGCAGCACTTGGAACCGATGACTGGTCCGCTGGTTCAAGATCAGCATGACAATCGAATGGCTGCCTGGAGCGCTCTTTCATGACCAAATTCCGCAGCTTTGCTGTTCTAGCAGTTTTGCTCTTAGTCATAATCGCCTCCATGGCGATGGGTGAGCTATTTGCTTCTCGTCAACATCAGAAGGAGTCAATGGTATGGGAGCCGCTAGGTCCTCGGCAAATTCCGAATGCCGTCGGCGACAATCCAACGACCAAGAGTCTTGCCGCTGCTGGCAAGTTGCAGGCAGTTGCTGTCGACCTTTCTAACCCGCAGACCATATATGCGGGCGGGGGTACTGGTCCAGGCAATTCGGGGCCTTACAGTGAAGCTGGAATTTACAAGACAACCGACGGTGGCAACACGTGGAGTCCGATCGATGTTGGCTTGACCGATCGAATGGTGTCTGCCCTTTGGCTTGATCAAGCAGATACACATATTGTTCTGGCCGGGACTTGGTTCGAGGGGATATTCCGTAGCATAGATGCCGGCGCCACTTGGAACCTGGTATTTCCGTACTCTACATGCGCATTTGTCCAGGCGGGCGGCACACTCTATGCCGCAACGGCGGCGGGCATAGCTGGGTCAGATGATGCCGGTGCTAATTGGATGATTATTCAATCGACTCCAAGCCAAGTAAGAGCTCTCGCCGCTGCAGGTGACGCCCTTTATGCAGGCCTTGAGGACGGGACGGTTCTTGGGCGCCTCACTCAGGAGCATCCTTGGCGTACACTACGCACGCAGCCGGGGGCAACAGTGTGGTCGATCGCCGCAGATTCATTCAACCCGAACATCGCATATGTCGTTGAGTGGGAAGCTGGTCGCCCAGGGAATTTGTACGTTACATATGATGCTGGCGCCAATTGGGCTCCCTTACAGGACCAGCAGTTCAACACAGTTCAGTTCGTTGCGGTAAACGCAACAAACCCAAACATTGTGTATGTTGGCGGAAACGATTTCCTTGCCAGATCAATGGATAAAGGAAACACTTTCGTCCAATTGCCGTTATCACTTGAAGTCCGTCTCATCTACCCGATGTCCAATTCTCTGATCGTGGGTAGTGATCAAGGTCTTTTCATGTCGAAGGATCTCGGAATCACTTGGATGAGCCTTAATGGGAATATCTCATCCTCGCTCTTGACCGGAATCGCCGTGAATGGGAACACAGTTTTCACGACGGCGCACGATTTTAGCCCAATAATCACCTTTGACGGAGGCAGCACATGGCAGCACCGCTGGGGACCTAACGCTCCAGTCGGCGAGGGGGGTACCGTTATGATCAATCCCAGCAATCCAGACTACGTATACGTCTTCACCGCAACCGCAGTTGGCGGCGGATTACAATATTCGACAGATGGAGGTCGCAGCTTCCACTTTTCTCAAGACAGACCCGTCTATACCGCTTCCGCCACGAGTAACACGATCGCCGTGGATCCAATTCATCCAGCTAGGATTTACACCGCAGCCGCATCTGGTGTTCTGATGAGTGAGGACGGGGGAGTTACGTGGTCAGCCTGCATATTTGCTTGCAGTTCATCGCCAACCCTTGTAGCCGTTGACCCTGCAGATAGCATGACCATATTCGTAGGTCAGCAGCAACTTTCGGCTTTGTTCATCAGCCGCGACGGCGGTGCTACTTGGGATAAGAGTGATCTTTCCGGAGCGCGAGGCTGGCCGACCACAATCGTCGTACATCCCGAGAACTCCTCCATCGTACTGCTTGGTCTATCCTTGGATCACAAATCTGGTGGAGGAATTCTGCGCAGCACCGACGGGGGTGCAACGTTCACGTTCGCCAATACAGGTCTAACTCCGAAGCCATTCATGACTCTTCAAGCAGTTTGGGACCTAGAATTCGATCCGATCTCTCATATCGTGGCTGCAGCGACCGCGGGAGGCCCTTACATCTCACGCGATCTCGGAATAACCTGGCAGAGTATACAGTTCAACGCGGTGCCATACGTCTTCACAGGTTTAGCTTGGTCCGGTGGATATCTGTATGTCGCGACCTACGGAGAGGGTGTACTGCGCATGTCCTTTGCAGGCAACTCCAATGCAGGAACCGTTAGCGGGATAGTCTATGGTTACACATGCTTCAATGAACTCACACCTCTCTTCGGAGCCGTGGTGGCAGCGATCAACGCGACAGGTTTTACCACAGCAACCACAACGAGCCAAGCCGACGGTTCGTTCAACCTGACGCTCCAACCGGGAACATACAAGCTTTCAGTTGCAGCCCCATTCTACCGAGGCGTAACAGGTTTCACTTTCGGAGTCACGCCAAGATCGGTGCTCTCCGGCTTCAACTTCTATCTTAACTCAACAAGCTCACCCCTTTGCCAGCAGGTGAACTTCCAGGGAGATCGACACACGATAGCGATCTATTCGAACTCCTCAACAGCTAACATTTCGTTCGATCCGGACAGCCGCCTCCTCAAATTCACCATAAGTGGCACAATAGGGACAGTAGGAGCCGTTATGGTCGTCATTCCCAAAACCTTGCTCGATGGGACGCCCATCGTCCTCGTGGATAACGTCGAGGTCCCGTCGACATTCTATGAGAACTCAACGTACTACTTCGTTCAGTTCACGAGTCCGCTCAGCCTGCGCACAGTTACTGTGGGGGGCTCAAACACAATACCTGAATTCGCATCCAACTTGATACTGGTAGGAGCTGTGACCGTATCCCTTGTCAAACTCCTAATGAGAATGAAGAAGAAAAGCCCAGACCAGTCAATTGAAACTCCATATAACAAGCTGAAGAGAGTTGCAGCCGATTCAAGAAGAAAGGAAGACAATTAGAACTGTTAAGGGATTATTACCCATTTTAGCATAGTACGCTGGGGAGTCAGCTGGCAGGTAGCACTTGAATCCGAAATATTTTCTACACTGCGCAAGGTGCTCGTCGGAATTTGACCAAGACTGCAAAGCTTCAGTCTGTCCAAAATGTGGAGGCGCTCTGGAAACCATCTACGACTATGAAAAGCTACGAGAGACTTTTTCAAAGAGGAGTCTTGAAGGTCGCGTCGCATCCGTGTGGAGGTATCTCGAACTTCTCCCAGTCGAGGATCCAAAGTCTATCGTGACACTCGGCGAGGGCGGGACGAGGCTCATGCGAGCTGAAAGACTTGCGGAAGAACTGGGACTGCACAACCTGTATCTCAAGGATGAATCGCGGAACCCAACCTGCTCGTTCAAGGACAGGAAATCTACAGTCGCAATCACCAAGGCGCTTCAGTTTGGTGTTCACACAGTCACATGTGCTACCGCAGGCAACGCGGGTGCGTCGATCGCTGCGTATGCGGCGAAAGCCCGTCTGAGAGCGGTCATCTTCGCCTTCCGGAACATTACGAAACCTAAGCTTTCGAAGCTGATGTCATATGGGGCGGATACGTTAATCGTTGACGGTTTGACATGGGAGACTGTTCAACTGACCTCGGAAGCCTGCACAAAATATGGATGGTACAACATAGTGGCCGCTTCAAGGTATAACCCCTACGTGAAGGACGGAGCAAAGACCGAGGCCATCGAGATATGTGAGCAATTGGGATGGAACGTACCTGACTGGCTCATAGTTCCCGTCGGTGGCGGATGCGGACTGGCTTCCTGCTGGAAAGGGATGAAGGAACTGCAGCGCATCGGACTGATCAAGAAACTTCCGAAGATTGTTGGCGTTCAGGGCGCCGAGTGCGCTCCACTGGTCAAAGCGTTTGAAGAAAACGTTCCCCCAGACAAGATCGAACGCTTCCCGAACGCTCACACTATTGCGCATAGTATAGAAGACGATTATCCCCCGGACGGTGACCAAGCCCTCATCGCAATACGCGAGTCCCACGGCCTCGCCTTGGGAGTTCAAGATGATCAGATCTTGTCAGCACAGAGGTTGATCGCAAGGAAGGAAGGGCTTTTCGTTGAGCCAGCTTCCTCGGCACCAGTCGCGGCGGCCCAGATACTTCTGAATGAAGGCACAATAGATCATGACGACCTTGTTGTCACCATCGCTACTGGCTTTGGACTCAACGAGCCAGAAGCCATCTTCAAAACCTACCAGGAACCTCCAACAATAAGACCGACAATCAAAGATCTAGACACTGCTCTGAAAGTACAGACCCAGACTCGGCAGGAACATTAAACAAGAACATACTTGTCCACTACGCGCCTGTGTGTAATCCGAACATGGGGCGTCCTTCTACTTTCTCGATTGTTGCCTTTGATTCTAGGAACGGAGATCTTGGCGTGGCAGTTGAATCAAAATTCCCCGCTGTTGGAGCACTGGTTCCTTGGGCAAAGGCCAAGGTAGGCGCCATAGCCACCCAAGCTTGGGTCAACGTCTCCTACGGACCGAATGGATTGAAGATGCTAGAGGAAGGCCTATCGGCGCAGGAGACGCTTCGAAGGTTACTTGCAGATGACCCACGTCCGGAAGTACGTCAAGCGGCAGTTGTAGACGCCAATGGGCAAGTGGCTGTTCACACGGGCAGCGAGTGTCTAGAATGGGCTGGACATGTGACTGGGAACGGCTACAGTTGCCAAGGAAACATTCTCTCAAACGCGAAAGTGCTGGAATCAATGGCCAGGGCGTATCAAGAAACGTCAGGAGACCTGATCGACAGACTCCTAGAGGTTCTTTCCGTAGGTCAAGCCGCAGGGGGAGATCAAAGGGGGCAGCAGTCAGCGGCTATCTTAGTTGTGAGGGAGATGGGAGGCTATGAAGGGTTCACCGACCGATATGTGGATCTGCGAGTAGACGACCACCCTACGCCGATCGATGAACTGAAACGCATATTCAGAATTTATGACATGACGATGCTGTCTAGGGAGGATGCTAGAAATCTGTTAACAATCGACCATGACATTGCGATCACATTGCAACGGAACCTGAAGAAGCTTGGTATTTACAAGGGTCTGATCACAGGCATCCTCGACGACTCAACCAAGAAGGCGCTTGAAGATTTCGTCAACATCAACAACTTCGAGAACAAGATGCGCCAACCCGGTCGAATCTGGAAAAGCATACTCAATTACATGGAAGAGTCAGCCAGCCGAGCGTGAAGTCTGAGAAGAGGGCCTCGGTGCCGTTATTTATAGTAGGAACGAGAGCTCAAGCGATCTAAATCCCAAGCATGACAAAAAGGGATGTAAGAAGGCCGACCACGAAAGTAATCGCCAGGACGGCCGGAACATGATTTCTCATGATCTCGCTTTCCAGTTTCGCATCAGCCCCAATCGTCGCGGCCGCGTTATTGATCTTCGACGGCGTGATAGCTGAGGCAATGCCTCCTCCAACCGCGTGGGATCCGTAGATCGTCATGAAGGCAGAACTGTTCTGCCCTGCGTTCGTGAGTCCTATTCCTTCCGCCGCCCTATGCTGGATCGGGAAGAACATCACATTCGAGCTCGCCTCTGAGCCTCCAACTACAGACCCGAAGACGCCGAGCCATGGCGCCACGAACACAAACAATGAACCAAAGACGCTAGCCAGAGTAAATCCGACCACATTGTTCATGTTCACAGCCGCAAATCCCGAAGTTGGGACGAGTTTCCCATCGGATATGCACATCGCACTCCACGCCATCACATATGCGACCCCGAAGAAGAGTGAGTATCCGATGAGTGGTTGCCAGATCCTCCTCACCCAAATGCCCAGCGTTTTTGCAAGTTGCTGTTGAGTTGGCTTCAGGATGGGTAGCGAGAGGATAATCGCAGCGAATATCCAAGTATACACCTGAGCGAATGCGTCGAAGTCGATCGGCCTATCGAAAATCCAAAACGCCGGTCCATCGAGACGCCTCAACCAGTCCGTGAATTGAGGAACGCTAACCGTCAAGGCCAGAACTATTAGAATCAGCCAAGGACTGAGCGCTCTCGTAGCGTCTGTCCAGTTAATGCTTTCAGGACCCACCTGTTCTCCTAGTTTGCCGCTGCGCTGGAAGAAGTAGAGCAAGATCATAGTGATCACTCCTGCTAGAACTCCAATCGACATGAAAGGAGCTTGGACTAGTCCAAAGAATAGGCATGACAATGCGATTGACAGACCGGATAAAATGGCTGGAACAAAGCCATTCTTGACGGATTCTCTTCCACCCAGAATCCATAGCATCGCGAACGAAACTAGTACCGCAACAACTGGAAGGAAGATATTCACTTTGTAGACGAATTCGAAGATGTCAAGTTTGAACAGGTCGGCTGGAAGACTTATCGGAACCGAGAGGAGCGCGTAGGATGTCGCTGCGTTGTAGCCTAGGACGGAGATAGCTATCGCAGCGAATGGGGAGAATCCCATGGCAATGAGCAACGGTGGAAAGAGAGATGGAGTCACCACTCCGAGTGATGTAGCGAAAGATCCCAATCCAACCCCGAGAAAGAGGGCTTGCTCCTCCTTTGTCCTCGCTGCACCCTTTATGGCTACGGAGATCACTTGAAGCGCGCCCACCTCCTTCATCAGGAAAATCATCAGCATGGTTGCAAGGACGGAAATCGTTATGCCGAAAGACTTGAAGATACCATAAGCCGCGGCTCCAACCGCAACCTCAGGGCTTGTATCAAAAAAGGCAACAGCTAGGATCAAAGCCAATGCGAGCCCAACGATCGCCATAAATGCTCCGGACTGACGAAATTCAACGATTCCGACAAATACCACTATCAAGGAGAGGACTGAGAGAGCGAAATTCACATTAAACACTAAACCGACCAAGACCAAGACTGCCGCAAGTACTAAACCGAGCGGGATTCTCGTCAAACTTCGACGCTTCTTAATCTACTCCTTTGGTCTGAGATCGATTACGCGATGAGCTTTTCCTTCCGAACGTGGAATTGTTCCTTCCTCAACCAGCTTGACATTAGCTCGGATTCCGAGAACGGATAGAAGATTGGACTGAACCTCCTCGATCAGCTTCGCATCATTCAGCCTTTCCTTCTTCACTTCAACCTTCACGGCCAATCGATCAAGTTCCTCGTGGTATACGACCACCTGATACTGGTCGCCAAGTCCACGAACATTCATTAACACATGCTCTACCTGACTCGGAAAAACGTTCACGCCCCCGATGATCAGCATGTCGTCGCTGCGTCCCTTGATTCTTTCAATCCGGCTGTGGTATCTTCCACACGCGCACTCCTCCTCGTAGACCCTAGAAAGATCCCTCGATCTATACCGGAGTAGAGGCATAGCTTCGCGCGTGAGCATCGTGAATACAAGTTCCCCTTCTCTCCCAGGTTCCACAACCTCACCTGTGTCAGGATTGATCGTCTCTACCAAGAATTCGTCGCCCCAAACATGCAGACCATTTCGCTGATCACATTCGATTGCCACACCCGGTCCGTACAGTTCCGACATCCCGTAGCAGTCGTGAGCTCGCAGGGCGAAGCAGTCCTCTATCTTTTTTCTTGCCTCCTCGCTCCATGGCTCCGCGCCGAAAAGTCCGACCCTCAACGCGAAATCTCTCTTCGGTTCGTAGCCTTCGACGCGGCTTGCTTCGCAGAGATAGACCATGTAAGACGGTGTACAGGCGGCCACGGTGCTTCTAAGGTCTTTTAGGAGCATGAGCTGCCGTTTCGTGTTTCCCGTACTCGTCGGGACAACGGTCGCCCCTACTGCCCTAGCGCCATAGTGGAAGCCCAAACCGCCGGTGAAGAGACCGTACCCGTACATGTTCTGCACAATGTCCCCCTTCCTGACGCCCCCCACATCAAACGACCTACCCATGAGCTTCGCCCAGCGTTCCAAATCGCGCCGAGTATAGGCAACGACGATCGGTTTCCCAGTAGTCCCTGAGGACGCATGGAGGGAATAAAGGTCGTCTTGAGGAACTGCCAGGATGCCAAGCGGATAGTTGTCCCTCAGATCCGTCTTGACAGTGAAAGGGATCTTCGGAAGATCCTCAAGGCTCTTGATCGAGTCTGGCTTTAGCCCTATCTCATTGAACCGTTTCCTAAAGAATGGGATACGCCTGTAAGCATACTGGACTATCTTTCGAAGCCTACTCTTCTGAATAAGTCGCAGCTGCTTTGGCTTCAACAGCTGAGCCTGCCTATCAAACAGGACTCGTCCCTTCCCAGAATAACGAAGATTCTCCTGCACTATCCATATGACTACAATAGGCGGTAAAGGGCATCGTGCATGCAATAAGGAGAGTAAATAATGGGATTGATTCAGAGTCGCAGCCATGTGAAAATACACGAGATCTTTTCAACCTACAGGCTGCAGAAGGAAAGACAAGTTAAGTGGAGAACGAATGCATGACGGTATTTATCACGAGGGAGCTCCGTCATAAGGACAGGGCAATGAAAGAAGCAGAGATCGACTCGTTCCTGGAGATCGCAACGGTAGGTCGCTTGGGGCTTTCTCTAAACAATCAACCCTATGTCGTCCCACTCAATTTCGCCTACAAAAAGGGACATATCTACCTCCATTCTGCTGAGACCGGAATGATGATTGACTTCCTCAAGAACAATTCGTCTGTCTGCTTCGAGGTCGATGAGCACTTTGCAACAATCTCCGCTCCGATGGTATGCGAATATGATGCCGCTTACCGCAGTGTGATTGCGTTTGGTAGCGCCCGGATCGTCACGGATCTCAAGGAGAAGACCGCCACGCTGAGGTTCATCGTCGCGAAATACGCAGGTCCTGAGCAAGCAGAAAGAATCACAGAAAGCATGGTAGATCAATACCGATCCTCACTCGACAGCAAGACAGTTACCATCGATATGGCCATAGAACGAGTAACAGGAAAGGCGTGGCAACCAAGAGAGTCTTGATCTGATTTGTGCGGCGTAGGGACCGTTCGGCGAATTCGTGACTCGACTTAGCTCGACATTGCACTGGCACGATGTGTCATAAGCGCAGAAGCACTGTCCGAACTGATTCGGATTTCTTTCAGGTCAGATTCCAAGGTCTTTTATCACCTCGCTCGACATTAGGTTGAAGGTAGATCTCGATGGATAAAGTCGTGCATTTCGAAATTCCAGTAGACAGTATGGAGAGGGCTCAGAAATTCTACGGCGATGCATTTGGATGGAGAATGAACTCAGTTCCTGGCTTAGGCTACACGTTGGCGCAGACCAAGTAGCACCATGGAACTCCGAGAGCCACCTCTAGTCATGATGTTTTCTAGCTCTAGTTCGCTTTGCAAAACCTATCAATTCGATCCAGTTTCCGTCCGGATCCTTGACGAAGGCTAATCTGAACCTTCCCTCCGAAAGCGGTCTGACAGCTTCTCTAGCTCCCCCAGATACCAACTCTTCGTATCTTCTGTCCACATCCTGCACCCAGAAACCAATGTGATCCAATTCCGATCCAGATCGGTACTTCTCGTAGAACTTGCTTCGGGGTGGGTAGTAATTCAACTCTAATCCTCGACCCGGGCTCACCATAGGTATGCGCCGATATCTTCCAGGGCTCCTGAGATAGACGAATATGCCCCCGTGAGTCATTCGTCCTCTGTGGGCCTGCTTCATTCCCATAACTTGCTTGTAGAACCGCAATGCACGGCTTAACTCGCGAACTCGAATTCCCGCGTAGATGAATTTCATATAGTCTCGAAGACCTCCATACTCCCAACGTGCGACAGCGATTTGTGCTTTTCTTGTAACCTCGGGTTTCGCGGATTTTCTAAGAAATGGGACTTCGTTAGCCGTAGCATTTTTCTAGGAAAGATCAGAGTTCTGCGACATGCTACCTGCCCTGCTCGACAACGACCCTAATGGGGCTTCCGATATTCTTCTGCAGAATCTGAAACCCACGGTTCACATCCACTAACGGCACTCTATGCGTAACCGATCTGGAAAGATCCATCCTTCCTGAACTAACGAGTTCAATCAACTTGGCCAGTTCTGATCTCAGATGATCGTTTACGCCGACGAGTTCCATCTCTTTGCCGATTATGGTCCGGTAGGGGGAGATCTGTACTAGTCTTGAGCCTATTCCCACCAGGACAAGTCTTCCGCCTTTTCCAACGCACCCGATCGCCTTTTGAATGGCCTTGGTGTGGCCCACGAAGTCTATTACAACATCAGCCAGATTGCCGCCCGTAATTCTTTTCACGACCTCGGCTGGGTCCCGACTAATAGCATTCACCACTTCTTTTGCTCCAAGTTTCTGAGCGAGTTTCAACTTTTCATCCAAAAGGTCCACGGCGATGACTTTTCCAGCTTTGAATATCTTGAGAGCCAACTGAACAGCGTGAGCTCCAAGACCTCCTACTCCAAAGACCGCAACAGTTTCTCCTACCCTTACTCTTCCTCTTCTTAGAGCGTGAAAGGCCGTAGAGACTGCGCATCCGAGTATGGCGCCTTGCTCGAATGGTATGGATTCAGGCAGTTTCAGAATGCTTCTAGCAGGAACCCTGACGTACTCGGCTAGACCGCCATCGATATCCTTTCCCATCATCTGATATCGAACGCAATAGTTCTCTCTATTCGTTCGACAAAATAGACAACGCCTACAATGCATGATATAGTGCACACAAACTCTATCCCCTTCCCTTATCTTCCGAACTCTATGTCCGACCTTCGCTGCGACCCCAGCGATCTCATGTCCCAGAGTTATGGGTAGTTTTCGAACAGGGGCCACACCGTTGCGATAGTTTATGTCTGAATGGCATATGCCGGTCGCCCTAACATCGACAAGGACATCGTCAGCGCCAATTGAAGGAACTCTAACATGATCTATCCTCAGCTTCTCGCCGATTCTATGCAGCCTAGCTGCCAGCATCCACATCATATTCCAAACTCCTGGATCTCGCAAGATATTGTAGAGTGTGTGGACGAAGAATCTATCGCCCCTCGCTCCTCTGGGAAATTAGACTTAGTCTAACGACAGAATCCGCACGAAGAACTGACCCTGTCTCTCCTTTGCGAATATCGTTTAGGAAGGATTCGAGCGGAGTGGAAATCGGTTCTAGAAGAAGACCGCACGGAAATGTGGAAAAGAACTTCGCAACCGATACATTGAGAACCCGTGATCTGACACAGAAGAATCAATCTGGGAGATACTTGATCCAGGCACCACGAGAGTCTGGAAGGCACCGGATGAAGGATGAGCTAGACTCCGCGCCAACACCCGAAGAGCTACTGGGGGAGACAGGACAACTCGAGGTCGAAAAGCAGATCCTCGGTCGCCAGCTCTTCAAGAGTAAGAAGCGTTGGTCAATGATTGTAAGCTTGGCTTTGACCGGCATAGGCGCTGTTGCCTTAGTGTTTTCTGCTTTGTATGCTTCAGCGATTCTTGCCTTCATCGGGCTTGGGCTAACCTTCTGGGGCGCACTGCTTCTCTTCATCAGACCTCAGAGATACGTGAGATCCGAGTTGATGCATTCGACTGCTCTCTCATCTTTAAGAACGCTCGGAGGGCTCATGTCAGAGCTGGGTTACGATCAGAAGGGAGTTTACCTTCCCGCGGACAATCCTCAAGGAACAGTTGTTTTTATCCCGTACGAGCCCCTAGCAACAATCCCCAGAGCCGAGGAGACTGAGAAGCAGACGTTTGTCACGAGCCATAGAGGCATAGTCATAGAGCCCCCCGGCCTCGCGTTGGCGAAACTGATTGAACGTCAAATCGGAACGGAACTTCGTAAGATCAGTTTGGATGCTCTCGGCGAACGGCTGGGCAAGGTGCTCATTGAGGACCTTGAGATTGTTGAGAACCTCGAAATGCACCTTAACGGTAACAATGTCAGTTTCAAGCTAGTCGATTCGATTTACTCTGATTTCTGTAACCAGCTCAGAGATAGCACTAAGGTTTGTTCATCCATTGGTTGCCCGTTCTGTAGCGCAATCGCTTGCGTTCTATCTCAAGCATCGGGGAAGCCGGTCATCTTTGAGAAAGACGAGTTCTCTGAAGACGGACGCACGATTGAGTCCGCGTATCGTATGATTGAGAGGTGATGATGATTGAGGTTACCATTGGGTTTCTGGGACCTAAGTCTCTGGACAGCCATAGTAGCGATCACATTGCTGACAACGTCGGAACTCCTGTCGCCTTACTACGGAAGAACAGGCATCGTGATTGACCGCCGCCGCCTTCGTCTCGCTGGGCTGGTGCTTGCCTTCATCTGCCTAGGCACAGTGGCATACAGGATGTATGGAATTGTGATGAGACCCTGAAAGTTGCCTTATGGCGTGTTGCTCAAGCTGCTTTCAAGGATACGTTTCTTGGCTTGAACTATCTCTAGATGTCCTTGAAAGTCAGAAAACTCTTCTAAGAACCGGCGGCCCTTCTCGGTCGCATGATAAGTCTTCTCATCATTGTTCTTAGCTTCTAACAGACCCAAGTTCAGGAGTAGGTCCAGATACTTCTTGACGAGATCAAAGCTTAGGTTGCCAAGGTACATGATCCTAGTCTTTCGAGAGCCGCCCTTGGTGACCTCAAGGATGTCTGCCACTATTTGGATGCGGCTTCGATATCGCCTTCGTCGCCTGCTTACACGGTCCACGCAAATCCCATCGAGGAGTCGCTGGCAACACCGCAGAGTGAACTCCTATGCAAAAGGAAGTTGTGGAAAGGTTTTCTAGAAAAAACTACTAGGAGCAGCCTAACGTCGAGTAGCTTGACCATCGCCCTTGCATGCTCCGTCTTTTCACGTGACGGAGAATCATAGCAACCTCCCTAGGTGAGGGAGCGAAGTCAAAGAGCCTTACTCGCTTCTTCTCGCCCGTACCCGTGGACTCAGCGAACCCGTATTTCAGGAGAAAGTCGAAAACCATCGACACCTCGCTTGCGTCGAAGGGCAATCGCGCCGTGACTTCCTCAACAGTATGCCACTGCCTATCGGAGGCCAAGGCCCAAACAGTATCGAGCAGGCTGTTCCGCGAATATCCTTCCAACGCTCCCTCACGGGGTCCATTCAAGCTTCGGAGAGATGAAGATTTGAGCTCATTTCCCATCTGAGACGTCCATGCATTAAATCTCTAAACATAAGACGATAATGGACATGAATGCGAGAATGCATTAGCCTAAAATTCTATAAAAGATCGAGCCGCTGCTCAATCGGCCCTACGAGAAAATGATCCCGAGGAATTCTAGAGAACTCTAACGAATTTACTAGGACTTCGGATCCGGGACATTCTTGGCCGATCGTGGATCGCTCTAGGGAACCTTAGTCAGGCGGTTTTCTTAGTCAAATGAGATTCCATCTTGGAGAAGTCCTTCAAAAACTCGAGGCCATTCTCGGTGGCCTCATACCAGTGGCCGTCAGTATCGGGATCTGTAGCATCGGCCAATAAGCCTTTGCCGATCAGAAATGTGAGGTACTTTTCCAGTTGCCTGTGACTAAGATTCGCCTTGTACATGATGTGGGTTTTGATGGCACCGTGCCTTGCGACATCTAGGATACTTGCTAGGATTTCCAGCCGTGTCCGGTTCCTACTTGTGAACGCACGCTTTTCTTCTATAACATCGTACATCCTAGACATCTGGTTTTAGATAGTCTGGGAAACACACTCTTGTGCTGTAAATAATTATAAGCGCATGTAGAACAGGACGCTACAACAATTCCGGTCATCATGACCTACGTCATGTGGGCTGCCCATTCTTGGTTTCAAGCAAGAAATCAGACGCTCTCATTGATAGACTTCGACTAATGGGTTTGACCGCCAACCAGGCAAGAGCTTACCTCGCAGTTGTTAGGCTTGGTGTCTGCAATGTTGTTCAAATTGCTCGCGAAACGGAACTGCATCGAGCAGGGATTTACGATGTCATGCAGAAGCTTCTCTCGATGGGTCTCATTGATGAGACGCTTGACAGACCTAAGCGGTACCGACCTACAAGTATCCAACAAGGAATAGCTCTCCTCACCGAAATGACTCGGAGCAAACTGAACACGATCGCCGCAGAGGCAATGCGGCTTATCTCCGACCTAGAGAAGTTGAAAGCCCCCGTGATTGTACATGTGGAACCAGAGGCTCGCATCGTAACCGGAACCGAGAATATACGCAGAAACTTCCGCGCAATGCTCGCCTCTGCTCAAAGCCAAGTCCTATTTATGGCTTCAAAAGAAGCTGCAGCCCGCCTCTCCAGATCGGACATCGCGTATTCCTTGGCCACCATAGCTTCCAAGCGTCTTAAGGCAAGAGCAATCCTCGAGGTCGATGAAAGCAATGTGAATCAAGCCAAACGGGTGGCTCGATCGATTGAAATCCGTCACTATGTACCTCTGCATGTTCACCTCTATACGATAGACGACCACACTGTGGGTGCCGGTCTGACTGCGGCAAATCAGACCTCCGATCAATTATCTGAGCTCATAACAAGCTACCCAGCCCACGTGAAGATGTTGCAGCAGTTTTACGAGCTTGTATGGAGACAAGCGATCCCACTGAACAAGCATATAGCTCGTCTAGAACAACGGGGCTCCCGCCTCAAACGGAAGATGGTCGCATGAAGTCGAGAACAAATCCTCAAAGGAGACTGCAGATTGTTCCATTTACGAGTCCGAAACGGGCGGTAGTTGAAAGCTAATTTACGCCTCCACTACATTGCTTCGAGTTCCCATAAGGTACGAGATGTTGTTCTTGTTCTGCGAATTGCGCCCTATGGACACCCGCAAGGTCGTTGTACTCGGAGCTGTTGTACTCCCGACGTCTCTGATCGTTGCGTTTGCCGTCGGATTAAGGGAATGTCTTACTGTAGGGGAATTCTTCCTGATAGATGATGTTATGCACCGTGAGGCTTTCGAATTGACCGTAGTCGCCTTCTGTTCTGGAGTCTTCCTAGTACCCTGGGTTTCGCGGTTCTCAATCACGGTCAAGTCGCCCAGCCTCCCGGGTACTGGATAATGGTGTCTCCCAACTGCTCAATTGGCTACCGGTGGCTTTTCGCCCACCATCGCAATCCTTGGCTCAACCGCGGCGATGCTCGCGGAACTCCAACTATTCTTGGATGATAATCTTATGATGCCACTGACCGCTGGAGTTGCCATGATGCTTGGAAACTTGGTCTAATGATCCTTAATTCGAGAGAGACGAGTGCACCGATTCCGCTATTCAAGAGCTGATCGAAAGGAAGCATCTTCTCTCTCTGTAGCTAAGCGTAGGCTAGAGTAAGGTTTCGGTGTCTTCGAGGTTCTTCTTGACATCGCGCAGGAATCGGGCGGCGGGCACGCCGTCCACGATGCGGTGGTCGAAGACGAGGGTCAGTGTAGTTGAAGGTCTTGTAGACACACGGTCCCCGGCTGCGAAGGGCTTGTACGCAACTCGCCCAAGACCCAAAATTGCACATTGGGGTGGATTGATGACCGGCGCAAAGGATTCAACGTCAAAGGCGCCCAAGTTTGTTATTGTGAAAGTGCCCCCCGTCAGGTCTTCGATAGTCAATCGATTTTCTCTTGCCTTTTGTGACAATTGCTCAATCTCCGCGTTGATCTCCCTGGCTGACTTCTTGTTTGCGTTTTGAATGACTGGAGCGACGAGGCCTTGCTCCGTATTTATCGCTACTGAGATGTTAATCTCAGAGTACGTTGTGATCTCTTCGCCCTCGATGGTCGAGTTCATCATGGGATGTCTTTGCAGAGCCAACGCTGCTGCCCTAACAGCGAATGCCGTGAAGGAGATGTGATTCTCCTTGTCTTTTAGGCTGAGAAGTTTCGTTGTGTCTGCTTCTATGGTCAGCGTGACCGGGACAGCGGTTCGGGCGCTGAACCCCAGTCTTTCAGCAACGGTCTTCCGGATTCCTTCCAGCTTAGTCTTTCTGAGAGTTGCTGGCTGGCGGACCTTCGCCATGGCTGGTTGCGCTACGGTTGGAAGCTGCTTGAGGGCGGCGAGAATATCCTCCCTTGTTATCCGCCCGCTGGGACCTGTACCCTTCACCTTGGTAAGATCGAGACCGTACTCATGAGCCAGCCTCCGGGCTGCAGGTGATGCAGCAAGGCGTTCAGCAGGCTTGGTAGGGGGCTTCGATGGAGTGATGGGGGTTTGTGCTTCAGGTTTCGCGGTAATCGCAGGGGTCCTCTGAACGCCTTCTTGGGCTTGGCCAATGATGGCGACTGGTTGGGAAACCGGTACGTCTGTTCCGACGGTAGCCAAGATCTTGCTGAGCACGCCGCCTGCAGGCGCCTCCACCTCGAAGGTTGTCTTCTCACCCTCCACCACAAGTATCGGCTCGCCCTTCTGGACGGGCTCTCCTTCTTTCTTGAGCCATTCAACAATCTTCCCCGACTGCATCCCGGGGTCGAGTCGAGGCATTACGACTTCAGGCATGAAGCTCACTATGCGATTATTCTTTCTACGGTTTGAATGATCCTGTTGGCGCTAGGCATGTACTCCTGCTCGAGTGGAGGCGAGAAGGGGATAGGAGTTTCGGGGCAGGCAACCCGCATTATGGGTGCATCGAGATAGTCAAAGGCGGCCTCTGTAACAGCTGCGGAGACCTCTGAGCCCACTCCGCCGGTCTTGATGTCGTCACAAGCAACAATCAACCTCCCGGTTCTTTTAACGGAGTCCACGATCGTCCCCAAATCAAGTGGCTGCAACGTCCGGATGTCGATAACCTCTGCAGAGACGCCTCTGTCCTTGAGCTTATCGGCGGCGGAGAGGGCTTCGCCGACGCATCTTGAGAGGCCCACTATTGTGATGTCATCTCCTTTCCTCTTGATGTCCGCACGCCCCAGTGGGATTGTGTACTCTCCTTCAGATACAGGCCCTTTGGTTCTGTAGAGGACACCGCACTCAATGAAGAGGATGGGGTTCTCGTCGCGAATGGCCGACTTCAAAAGGCCCTTAGCGTCGTGTGGCGTTGCAGGGAGCACAACTTTCAATCCTGGAACCTGAAGGAACCATGATGGAAAGAACTGTGAATGCTGGGAACCATGCTGACGTCCAAGACTGTACTGGGTTCTGAGTACCATTGGAACCCTTAGTTGTCCTCCGCTCATGAAGCGTATCTTCGCCGCCTGTGTTGCGAGCTGATCTAGGCATATGGGTAAGAAATCCATGTACATGATCTCTGCGACCGGTTTCAATCCGACTAAGGCGAGTCCCACCGCCGCGCCGGCGATGGCTGCTTCAGATATTGGCGTATCTCTCACGCGCTCGGGGCCAAACTCATCCAAGAGCCCTCGGGTTACCCTGTAGACTCCTTGGAAGACCCCTATCTCCTCGCCGAGGAGTATGACATTAGGATCGCGAATCATCTCCTCCCGTAGCGCTTCGCGTAAGCCATCGGCGTATGTCAGTTCACGCATCTATGGACCCTCAACATACACGTAGTTCTCGATCTCCTCGAAAGGCAAAGGTAAGCCCTGCATCGCGAATTCAACAGCGTCTTCGATCTCCCGTTGAGCGTCGGAGTCTAGTTCATCAATTTCGGATTGTGTAAGAATGTTATGTTCGAGTAGACTTTTCTTGAATGTGGCGATGGGATCACGCGCAAGCCACTCTGCAACTTCGTCGTTGGGACGATAATCGCCCTTGTCGTAGACGCCGTGTCCCTTCATCTTGTAAGTGATGCATTCGAGGAACGTTGGCTCCAGTTGACGCCGAGCTCTTTCAGCCGCTCTCCTTGTGGCAACGAAAACGGAAACAACATCATTGCCATTCACAACGAATGTTTCCATTCCATAAGATCGAGCCCTCTCAGCGATACTTCGACTGGAGACAGCTCTCTCTACGGGGGTCGACATGGCATACTGATTATTCTCGCAGAAGAGAAGGACGGGGAGGTTCCAGAGGGCGATGAGATTCATCGCTTCATGGAACTCCCCAGTATTAACGGCTCCATCCCCGAAGAAGGTGCCCACAATCTTGTTATTCTTTTTCTGCTTCAGGCCAAGCGCCACACCCGCAGCGATAGGGATTCCACTGCCCACAATAGCGGTGGCGTACAGCGAGCCCACCTCCGGAAAAATTGCGACGTGCATTGAACCTCCCAAGCCTTTGCAGTTCCCAGTTGATTTTCCAAACAGCTCGGCCATGCAAAGCCTAGCAGGCACACCCTTGGCCAGAGCATGTCCGTGGCCACGATACGTTGTAATGATCAGGTCACCTGGTTCAAGTGCTGTGATGGCTCCAGCTCCGATCGCCTCCTGCCCAAGGTAAAGATGCGACGGACCAATCAAGACGCCTTTGACAAGAAAGAGCTCCTCAACTTTTTCCTCAAACTTTCTGATCAGGAGCATCTTCTGAAGCATAGAAGACAGCTTCTCTTTCGTCAAGCCGTGTCTCGCATATTCCTGATAAGGGACTCCCTGAATCTCAGTTATCGCTCCCAATCGCCAGTCAACTGCCACCTCTAATTTACGAACGCGTTGATTAGTGCTTTGACAGTGGGAATAACGCCCTTAAACTAGGATATTGCCCCGTTAAACGATTGTGCCATGTTCACATCCAATTTGATGCCGGAAATTCGATCAAGCGAAGAGAGTCGTTTCCTCCCATTAAAGACTCGATGAAACCCGGCTGCAAACTGACAAAAGAGAGTTTGAGTGCTTCCCCAGTTGGAACTAGCGAAGTAAGTTCTTATGAATTTCTAGGTGACGAAATCTCCAACTACTTAGATGAATGACACATTGGAGAGGAAACTCTCCTGAACCATGAATACCTAATTGGACTTGATGAGAATCTGCATTTTCTCCAGAAGTAACTCTGCGAAAGGTATCGTTGGGCTGTCAACCACGAGTCGATCTTTGAAATCGATTGTATGACTCATCTCTAGCCTGGAAAAGGTCCACCACATTTTTAACGGAATCGATATTTGTCCCGTTGCTTGGTGCCCTTCTTGACTTACTTCATATTAATGTTAACAAAGAACGACTTGACCGTGCCGAACGCTTTGGAGATATTCGATGAAATAAGAGGAACCGGAATTCGACATATTGGATTCAAAGATATTGGGCTTCCAATGGACAAGCTCAAGATCCTAGTCGATAAGATGAAGATCCATGGCATGAAGACTTTCTTGGAAGTTGTGAGTGAGAGCGAAGAGGCGAATCTCAGATCAGTCAAGAACGCCCTTGAGCTCGAGGTTCACTATCTAGTCGGAGGAACGTACGTCGAGCAAACATTGGGACTACTGGAAGGAAAGCGTCCCAAGTTCTATCCTTACATTGGCAAAGTGGTGGGTCACCCCTGTCTGTTGCGAGGAACGATCGAGGAAATTGTCTCGGACGGAAAGAGGAAGGAGGCCTTGGGGATAGACGGAATAAACTTGCTCGCCTACCGATATGACGGAGACGTTGAAGGTCTAGTACGCTCATTACTCAAGTCCGTGAAGATCCCGGTGATAGTCGCGGGAAGCATAGATAGTTTCGAGAGGGTGCGGCGCATGATACAGTTGGAGGTAGACGGATTCACGATTGGAGGAGCCATACTCGACAGGAAATTTGTTCCGAACGGCTCCCTCTCCGAACAAGTAAGAGCAGTTCTCAAGGAGACAGGCGAGACATAGCTGGCGAAGCGCCCAAGCCAGTAACTTCCATTTAATACGCTTGAGCCAAGACCTACATGCCCAGTTCTTTCATGACTCGTTCTGCATCCTCAACATTGGGAGGACGCTTATGCAATATTGTGTAGCGTTCTCTCCTATACTCCCTTGCGCTCAAGAGGGCCCGTATGGTAAGGTCCCTACTCACGCCTATCTCAGCCGGCGTGGTTGGTCCCCCAATCTTCCTCAGAAACGACCTCAAGGCCTGTGCTTGGTAATTCGGGTGCAGCGTCTTGTCCCACCAATTTGGATTATGATATTCGTGATACTTTGCCATCAGTAAAGTTCCGACTCCTACTTGTTCTCCATGGCGACCGAAAGTCATCCCATTCTCTTCGGCGAAATGATCCAGCCAATGTGACCATAGATGCTCTGAACCCGATGAAGGTCTTGAGGATCCCCATATCGCCATCCCAAGTCCGGACACTATCAAAGCGTCGACGAGAAACTCAATACCATCCTCAGTCCTCGCCTTGATCGAATCGGCCCTGTGTAAAATGTAATCAAGTGTGGACATCTCTAGCTCGGCAATAGAATCACAGTATGACTCCGCAACTTCATCCCTACCGAGCTGCCAATCTTTTATTGCGGTAGCCTCAATCAGTAGATCTCCACATCCAGCAGCAACCATCCAGTCAGGAGCACGTGAAACGATCGATAAATCAACAACCACTGCATCCGCAAGCGTGACAGGGATGGACTCCTTCCTGTCTCCCACATAGATTGAAGAGGTTGCCGAGATTATCCCACTGTTCGCCATCCCTGTCGAGAAGAGAATATACCTTACGCCTTTCCTGTGCGCCGCCAACTTCGCTACGTCCAAGACGCTCGTGCCACCAACCCCGATCAGAAAACACTCTCTGCCCAGTGCCTCGACAACCTTCTTCACATTTGCCTCATCGGGCCTGTCAACAACAACCTCTGAAGCTTGGCAACCATCTTCTTTCAGCGCGTCAATGATGGACAGTCCAGCAACGCTTCTAGTGTTGACATCATCAACAACTAGGCAGCTCCTGCCAAGGCTGAGCTTGTCTCTGATTTCCGGCATCCTCTGGAGAGCAGCCTTCTCAACTACGATTTCCACCGGGAGCATCGAATGGCTTCCGCAGGAACACCTCCAAGACCGGTCGATCCAAATCAATCGAGAGTCGCGTCCTATCCACTATTTGCGCAGAGAGCCGATCATGCGATCGCCCTTGTCTTCACTGACCGACCGAAATGAATCACACTCCGCATTTCTGTGTTGCGCAACCGCTCCAGGATTCTAGTTCTCGAACTGCAGATCCAAATTGTGGGGGCGCAGGCGACTAGGATGTCTGTGTCAGAGTGGGGTGTAATTCATCCTTCGATTCATCGAGATCAATATGAATAAGTCAACGTCGCTTTCGAGCAAGACTTAATCTTCATAGAAGACTCTCAGAATTGGGGTTCGCTCAGACTACTTGAATTGTTTTCTGAAAGCCCTAGCTCCGAGGTCGGGACCTATACAAGTACCAATCAAAAAGAAGGAGTGAGAGTGAAGAAGAATTGCCCGTATACTTCGGCCTATGGAAGCTCAATACCAACATTCCGCCACCACCAACCGCGGAAGAACAAGCAAGAATGAATGAGGCATTCCTCGCGATGATCAAGTCTCAAATGCAAGAAGGCGTTCTGAAGGAAGAATACACATTCCTTGAGGGAGGTCACGGTTACTTCATCACAGGAGATGTTCCCGAGGAAAAGATCCACGAGCCCTTGAGGCATGGCTGCCCTTCGTTACCTTCGAACTCCATCGGATAGTCCCCCTCACCAAGTCCCTTGAGTTAGCCATCACTGGGGTAGGAAGCGGACGGGAAAAGGTTAGGCGGCCAAGACTGAGGGCACCTCAACGAAGCGTAGCAAGTTAATCCCCCCTCTTTCCCGAATCACTACTGTAGAGTTTTAGTCAAATAGGGTTCATGCTTTCGCAGTTCGTCCCCCCAGGCAGGTTGAAAGAGACAAATGCAACTAGGAAGCTACAACGATGTTATCAGAAGCTTCGCTAGGTCGATCTCTAGCCCAGGCATCGAATGGCTTCGAGATTAGGTCGGTAGATTTCAGGAATGGAAATTGGTCGCGCGATTAAAGCCGGCTGATCTGAAAGCCAGTTAGCGGTATGCGGACCTTGGGGAAGATCAACCTTGTTGAAGGATTTCAGGGCGTAGCGTTCGGAACTGTCGATGGTTTGATAACTTTGCTTGGGGTCGTTATCGGAGTCGCTCACGCCACCGAGAGCTCTGCTATAGTGGTTGTATCAGGAGTTGTGGCAGGTGTCGCCAACGCTTTTGGAAATTCCATAGGTTTCTATGCTTCCGAATTAGCTGAGAAGGGAGAACACATTCATGAAAACCAGCATGTCAGTAGCATGGTTGAGACAAGGAGAAGCACTCTTCTCTCGTTTCTAACATCGCTCGCATCCATCTTGATCCCCGTAGTTCCGTTCGTCATTCTCGCGAGCTTGCAGTCGGCGATGGTCGCATCGCTCACGGTTGGGTTGATGATGTTGTTCGGCCTAGGAGTACTAGTTGGCAGGCTAAGCCGCGAAAGTCCTCTGAGGTCTGGAATTCGCTACGTTCTCCTTGGCGTAGCGGGAGCCATTCTATCATTCCTCGTTGGGGATCTTCTCAGAGACCTCGTAATGGTTGGCCGATGGATACCGCCTTGGTGAAAGATCTCATCGCTAATTGACCGTTGAAGGCATAAACTAGGGTAAAATGATCTGAAAACCTTCCCGTGACTGCCTACTGAATTTCCTCAACTGTTGACACTGTTCGTACCAATTCAGGCAGACAGAGACTAGGCGCGAGATTGCAGACTACACTGTTTGTTGGAAACCGCCTTCTTGTGCGGGACCCCAAGGAACCGATTGCACTCTCTCAACGCTTGCAGAGCAGAAACTTCAGGTGTTGGATCGAAGCATGTCCCCAACACCGAAATGGAGATTATCGAGGTGATGCAGAAGCAACATGCTCTCGCGGAAAGCATCTCGGCTAAAGTCTGCTGCTTCAGTCCCAGAAATCGACGGGTAGCTTGGTGAGAACCTCTGGCTTTGAGTCTGTTACAAGGATCTCGTTTTCAATGGATGCCCATCCCTTTGCGGTTCTTATTACGGGCTCTACGCAGAAGACCATGTTCTTCTTCACAGTTCCCCTGACGCTTGGAAGCAGATAGGGATTCTCGACAATCTCGAGCCCGATCGCGTGACCGAACGGTTCAATTCTCATTCTGTTCCTTTCAAATCGTTTGAGCTGCTCCATCGAAGCCTCGATTGAGCATCCATCGGACAGAGACTCGCTCATCGCCTTTGTGGCCTCTCCGGCCCTCTCAATAAGCATACGCTGTTCTGTACTGGGCCGTCCGACGCAACCCATTCGAAGTATATCGAATCCGTACGCCTTGACCCATCCGACAAAATCGATCGATACGAGTTCTCCTTTCCTAACCTTCCTTTGGGATGCGAAGGGCCATCTGAGGGTTCCAATTTCAGGGCCCGATTGAATTCTGTCCCGGACAACGTAGTCGGCGCCCGCTTCCATGGCGGCTTTTCGTGCCACACTCCCTATCGCGCTCTCCGTCAAACCGGGCCCGATAGATTCTAGAGCTACTCGAACGGCCTTGTCAGCTACTTTCGAAGCCTCTCTGATGAGTTTGAGTTCGTTTTCGCTTTTGATCATTCTTTGCTCTGCGACGAAATCATCGACGAATCTGAGCGAGAGTTCCGGGAAAACGCGGTTCAACTCGTTTACGTAGACAGCGGGCATTATGTCGCTACCTGCGAGGGCGAGCTTTCCTCGATCCAAGTGCGATTCACTTAGGGCGCTGACTAGATCGCGGTCGAAGTTTGTACCCATCTTGGCGCGATCGACCCCTACTACCTTGTCGGCTCGATAACCTAGGGGTGAGATTAGTATGGTTTGGCCTTCTACCGGAACCAGAAATGCGCTGTATCCAAGGCCAGAGACTACATCGCTTCGCCCGCTATACGGAAATGCGTTCTTGTGTCCACAGAGATAGCAGACGTTTCCATCTCTTTCCGCGTAACCAGAAATAGCCAGGAGAGCATCATAACCAGATTCACGAAGTTTCTTGCGAATGATTTCGAGTCTCCGTTCGAATTCGATCTTGGGAATGGAGAAACTGGGACCTTTCATGGTTGCCAGCAACCTACTGCTAGAGCCCTTCGACCACGAGATCTCGGATTATCTTGAATCGCGGGAGCGGTTCGACAGTGATGTCTCCGGCGATCTCGGTGTGGCAGGAAAGGCCAGCCTGGGGAGTTTACGGTAAGGTTACATCTGGCGCAGGCTCTTCTATGGCAGGATGAGTGGGAATGATATGCTAATGAGGGGTCTAGGTTTTCGTAAATGTAGTCAAGTGCATCCATTGCAGTCATTCTCTGAGCCCAAGGAAGCTCGTAGGTGTCGTAGTGAGGCGAGTTATCCTCAGTGATGTCGAAGCGATAGATCCTGACTTTGATTGTCTTCGTCGTCACCTGTGTCTACTCTCCCAACTCCCTAACGGCGTTTAGAATCCCTTCCTCGAAACTGAACCTTCTCAGGAGGTTTCATCCTCGTCACCGTTATCGGGCATGTCCTTAGGGTCAACTTTTGATTTACCTGTCTCACAATCGTCTCCTTGAGCCAACGGTCCTTATCGGTCTTGGGGTAGTCTGCGCGATAGTGCACTCCCCTGCTCTCGGTCCTCAATAGCGCTGAACGAGCTGAAGCCAACAAGATAAGTGCCAATCTCTTCAGCTCCATTGAATCAATCCATTCTTTGTCATATGTTCGAGTTTGTGTCTGAATTGAGAGATGTGGTAGGTCACTTGCAATAATTGATTCCAGACCCGCGACCGCTTCTTTCAATCGCTCGCCGTTTCTAATCACCCACAGGAGGCGGATGAAAACTACAAGGCTTGGACAGCCGCAGAACTTGCTCGGCAAGCTTTAACCGAGAACAATCACTAGTGTTGGACGGTTCACATGATCACTCAGATATCTCTCGAGAACGCCAGAAGCATCAAGAAGGCAGTTATTTTCCCTAGTCGGCTTCTCACAGCCCTCATCGCGCACAGCGGATCAAGCAAGTCAAGCGTCATACAAACGCCTGGCGTGTTGACACAGTCGTCAACCTTGGGCTCGGGGGTTCGGAAAAACCTTGAGAGGTGGACAGCATGACAACCCCAGATAGGTGTGAGACGATCGCCGTGATCGGCAACGGCATTATTGGGCACGGTATCGCCCAAGTCTTTGCCGTGGCGGGCAGACAGGTTCTTCTGATCGGACGGCGCGACGAAAGCCTAGGCCGCGCCATCGAGAATATCCGCAGGAGCCTCGTGCAGTTTCAGTCTCACGGCCTCATCACTAAGGAAGCATCTACCCGCGCCGTCAACCGAATCCGCACGTCCACGCGCCTAGGGGACGCGGGCTCAGGGCAATTTGTCATCGAGGCGGTCACCGAAAACCTCACGCTGAAGCACGGTATCTTCGAGCAGTTGGACTCCATCTGCGAGCCGCCAGCGATCCTAGCGTCGTCCAGCGGCCATCCGGCGAGCGAGCTAGTGTTAAGGGTCAGGCGTAGGGAGCGCGTGATTGCGACCCATTTCTGGTATCCACCTCAGCTGATACCCTTGGTCGAGGTTTGCGCCGGCCCGGAAACCTCGTCAGATGTCGTACCGTGGGTCTGCGAACAGCTGAGAAGCGCCGGAAAAGAGCCGGTCGTCATCGACAAGGAGGTCCGCGGCTTCGTCGGCAATCGACTCCAGTTCGCGATATTGCGCGAGGCATGGTCGCTCTGGGCGCAAGGCGTGGCGTCCGCCGAGGCGATTGATGCAGTCGTTCGCAACAGCTTCGGACGCCGGCTCGCCATCACCGGACCGATCGAGTCAGCAGACGTCGCCGGCCTCGATACCATGTACGCCTTCGCCCGCTCGCTGCAACCCGACCTGGACACCAGCAGCGAGCCGCCAGTCGCCGTGGCCGACATAGTGAAAGACGGCCATCGAGGACTACCGAGCGGACGCGGCATCTATGACTGGACGAAACGGGATGGGCAGGCCCTCCTTGAGTCCCGCATGGAGGAGCTGTTTCGCTGGCTCAAGGCCTCAGCCTGACGGACATGCACGTGACACCCAATCCCTCCACTCCACCCCGACGCTGTGCATAGGAACATTGCTGCCTCGATCGATCTGCGCCAAAGGAGGATGTTCGAGAGATTGAAGTGTGATGTTCTCGTAACGGGCGACAAGGAATTGCTGAGGAAAATACCGAGAGCAAGAACTACAAGACAGGCTATCGAATTGTTGATTGGCAAGAAAATCACCGGAGGATAGTCTACCTATCGCTCTCTACTGAAGGCGCGGAAAGGGAAATGCATTTGCGGCTTACCGCTAAGAGAGCTGGCGCCGGGGGGTGGGATTTGAACCCCCTGCGGTTTCTGTGCTTGGCTGGATGAACCCCGGAAACTTGTTGCGAGTTGGACTTTTCGAGACGGACAACTCACTCATAATCTCACTTAACGTACATCTGACTCTGGCTGGTGCTGAGTAAGATCGGTTCAGACTAAGAAGATTAGATCACTCAATATCTGTGGGCTCATGGGATTTGAACACTAATAAGGTTCAAACCTTGGAATAGCCGAGGAAGCCTGGTGGAAATGTCGGCGACCGCACCGCATTATGTTGTCGCTGAATTTCGTTTCAAGTAGTCCTACAAATCGAAGAGGGATTCGGCGAGAATATTGCGTCAAGCCAAAGTTTTGTGGCTCGTGGATCTGCCACGGGTGGGCCAAGTAGGATACCACGATAGAGTAAGTTCAGGGCAATTTCATCCTATTGAGAAGTTCGACGAACCTAGGATCTTCTCGTGCTACGTTTGACGTGGGCCACTTGTTTGTCATGGGCAAGTACGCGTCTCGGGCCTCGTAGGCATTCTGCATCCATCGGAAGCCGCTGTCTTTCTCTCCGAGCAAGTAATAGATTACGCCGATCTCCACCGGCGAGGCGTATCCCCTGAACTTGTTCGATAGCAAATCATTCAATATCTCCCTGGCCTTCTCCTTCAGTCCCACCAACGCATAGACCTGAGCCTGCCACCCGCGGAAGAGCGTTTCGTCGGAGATGCTTATCATCTTATCAGCTTCTTTGATAGCTTCTTCCGCTTTTGACTCCATTGCATTGAGTACTGCAAGAAGCCCATGCGCCCTTGCAAAGTTCGGATGAATCTCCAGTATTCTCATGCATAGTTCTCGCGCTCTGTCGTTCCTTCCCGCCATCCAGTTCACCAGGCTGCAAATGCTTCCGGTAAAGGGCGACACTGGGTCCAACTCGAACGCCCGGGTCGCCACGAAAATCGCTTCGTCGAAGCGCCCCATCATTGCTAGAAACCAGGCGTAAAAGGCGTGAGCCTCAGCTAGACTCGGGTTGAGTGATATGGCTTCCTTGAAACTCCTTTCAGCCACCGCCCAGTCCCAATCATACTGGATGGCTGTTAGCGCCTTCACTTTGTGTGCCTCCGCAAGTCCTTTATCGAGCGATAGTGCCCGTGCTAAGAATTCCTTCGCCTTAGGAAACGCTTCCTGTGCAGACATGGACTCGCCTGCTATGGCATTGTAGCAGTCGGCCACCTTTGCATACGCAAGCGCGAAGCCCGGATCCTGCTCGCACGCTAGCTCAAAGTATTCAATTGCCTTTGCGATATCATGCGGCGAGCCTCTGTTGAAGTGATAGACGCCCTTGAGGTACAGGTCGTGTGCTTCGACGCTGTCTGTAAGAGTCTTTCCTATGAGCTTCCTTTCGCCAAGGAGCTCCACCTTGAGCGCATCTGCGACTCTGCTGGCTATGTCGCTCTGGATTGCGAACACGTCTTGCAGCTCTCTGTCGTAGCTTTCGGCCCAAAGATGCTTGTCGTGCATTGCGTCGATCATCTGTACCGTAATGCGAACCCTGTTTCCTGCCTTGCGGACGCTCCCCTCAAGCATCGTTCCCGCGTTTAATTCACGTCCGATCTCAACAAGGGGCTTTGACCTGGTCTTGTATGGCATCGTGGAGGTGCTGGATATTACGCTCAACTCGCGAACTTTCGATATTGTCGAGATAAACTCCTCAGTAAGACCATCGGCGAAGTACTCGTCCTTGGGGTCAGGGCTGATGTTCTTCAACGGCAAGACGGCGACCCTGAGTTTCTCAAGCGTTGGCTGTTTTGGAGAAAATGCTGGAGGAATGAAACTCCTCGACCGAGCACGGTCGGTTAGTTCCAACGGCGCTCACTACTTCTTGATGGTGCGATCGAAATATCGGAACTGGTTGCTATAGAGCCTTTCGCCAATGACGATAGAGAGAGACAATGTTCGTATAGTCACATGGTGAGGACTCGAATTGACTTCAGGGCTAGATGTCGGAGCTGAAAGCGCCGGGGGTGGGATTT
>Ga0209314_10000011_pt1 | contig 67258 bp, 74 predicted proteins | sample I19B2metaG_FD_184146 | JGI IMG/M metagenome (GOLD analysis project Ga0209314, IMG submission 184146) | Lake sediment bacterial and archeal communities from Gulf of Boni, Indonesia to study Microbial Dark Matter (Phase II) - ​I19B2 metaG... | ecosystem: Environmental > Aquatic > Freshwater >... | reverse complement strand
GGGCTTCTACGCTTTTCGCTGCGCCGTCTTTCAGGATCTTTGCCTTAAGTTCCTTTATGTCCAGCTTGCATTTGGATACGTCTGCGATTGCTGACCATTCTGCTGCTTCGCCGCGGTGTAGGGTCCGGGATTCTGTTGCCAACAGATCTACGTTAGCATCTGCCAATACTTTTGCAACTCTTGCTAATGCGCCCGGCGCATCTCCAAATCCTACCCGAAATTCCATTAATCTGGCTTCGGGGTCCGCAAATGGGATGATTGAAACTTCTTTTCGATCCAAGTCAGCGATCACCATTACGTACATTCCTTCTCGTAGTCCTAGCGCCTCTCTAACCGACATGGGGAAGACGGCGCGTCCCTTCGCATCAATTCTGACGATTTCGGCCATACGCATGTCTAGTTACCTCGTTTGGATTCAACTATGCATGTGCGCAAAAGGTTTATATATTTTGTGGGAATATTGTGGGATAAAGCCTACTAAAATCCCACTGGAGAATTCCGCATGGTGAAAATTTCAAAGTGTATAAGAAAATCCATACTCGACATACCAACCTACGTGCCAGGCGCTCCTGCCACGATTAGCATACGCGCCAAACTGAACTCTAATGAGAATCCTCTGGGGCCTTCTGAGGAGGTGCTCAGGGCTATAGCTGAAACGTTGCCTAATGTGAATCGGTATCCGATAGCACCCCGGTCCTTGCTTGCTAAAATTGCGGATTATGTTTCTTTAGCCCCGGAAAACGTGCTTCTTGGGAATGGGTCGGATGAGCTTGTGGACGCTGTGGTCAAGACGTTTGTTAATCCGGGTGAGAGTACTGTTGTGTGTCCGCCCACGTTCGAGATGTATGAGATTTTTACTCGGCTGATTGGGGGACGGGTTAAATCTGTTCCGTTGAGGCGGGACTTCAGCTGGGATGTCGATGGAATCTTAAAGGCTGTTTCTAAAAGAACGAAGATCGTGTTCATCTGCAGCCCTAATAATCCCACTGGTAGCATTATTTCGGAGGAGGACTTGCTAAGGATCGCTGAGAAAGATGTTGTAGTTGTTGTTGATGAGGCCTATATTGAGTTCGCTGATAAATCGCTTGTTTCCCTTCTACGCAAACAGAATAATCTGGTTTTCCTGAGGACCTTCTCTAAGGCGTTTGGATTAGCGGGATTGAGAATAGGGTATGCGCTGGCTGATTCTGAAACTATAAAATATATTCGGTGTGCGCGTCCGCCGTTCCCAGTTAATATCCTTGCCTTGAAGGCTGCGGAGGTAGCGGTCGAAGATCGTGAAAGGCTTAAACAGGTTAAGGCGCTGGTGTCCGCTGGCAAACAGTACCTATACTCAGAATTAGCCAAAATTAGATGCGTGAAGACGTATCCTTCTGAAGCAAACTTCATTCTGGTAAATATTGCCAAGACTGGATTTACTTCAACTGAGATTGTTGACGCTTTATTCAAAGAGGGAGTCTTAGTTCGGGATGGAGCGCCTTTCAGAGGACTGGGTAAGGGCTATGTACGGGTGACGGTTGGCACGATGGAGGAGAATGAGCTGTTCATTCAGGCTTTAAAAAATGTAGTAGCGTGAGGTAGGTGAGATGGAGATTCAGATAGCTGTTCCGAATAAGGGGCGGTTGCGCGAGCCTACGTTGCGGGCTTTGGATAGGGCTGGCATAGTGCTAATGGATAAGAACGAGCGGATGCTCTACGCGAGAACCGCGGATCCTGAGGTTAGAGTAATCTTCATCCGAGCGTCAGACATCCCGCGCTTTGTTGAAGAAGGTGCGGCTGATCTGGGCATCACTGGGCTTGACTTCATTAAGGAAAGCGGGGCTGATGTAGATGAGCTTTTAGATCTGAAGTTTGGGCGTGCCAGGGTTGTAGTAGCCTCTTCAGGCAGATCCAAGGTTACCAGTGTCGGTGATGTGAAATCTGGGATGCGGGTGGCGACAAAATACTCGAATTTGGCGCGGAAATATTTTGAGGACAAGAAGAAGTCGGTGAGCGTGGTGAAAATTTCGGGTGCAGCCGAAATCATGCCCTATTTAGGGGTTGCTGACTTGGTGGTGGATGTGACTAGCACTGGCACTACGTTGGGCACGCATGGGCTGCGGATAATTGATGACATCCTAGAAACTTCAGCGCGCCTAATAGCCAACAAGCAAAGTCTCGAAGAGAAGAAAGCCAAGATACGTGAAATCGTGTTGGCGTTTGAGAGCGTGATGCGAGCTGAGCGGAAGAAGCTGGTGATGATGAATGTTCCAGAGAAGGCGTTGCCAGCTGTGAAGAAGGTGTTACCAGCTATGGCTGGTCCCACCTTGGCTAAGGTGGAGTCTGCCGAGCCTATGTGGGAAGTATACTCGGTAGTTGATGAGAAAGAGGTTTATCGTGTTATAAATGGTGTTAAGAAGGCTGGCGCAAGAGACATAATAGTCATACCTATCGAAAGAATCATCCCCTAAAGTGATAGTCGTGTACATAATTCCATCAGTCGACATAAAGGATGGGAAATGCGTTAAGCTAGTTCAGGGCAAGCTGGGCTCAGGTAGAACCATATCCGAAGATCCTGTTTCAGTTGCAATCTGGTGGGAGAATGAGGGCGCTAAGATACTTCATGTTGTGGATTTGGACGGAGCCTTCTCAGGCGAGAGAACAAACTGGAACATAGTATTCAAGATACTTAACTCAGTGGCAGTCCCAGTTGAAGTTGGAGGGGGCATACGTAGTGTCGATGATGCACAATCAATGTTGGGGGCTGGTGCGCGCTGGATAATTGTTGGCACTGCTGCAGTTGAGGATCCGCGTGCACTGTCAGATATGTTTTCGTTGCTGGGGCCCTCGAAAATAATCATCGCTATCGACTCTCGAGGAGGAAAAGTGCTTAGACATGGCTGGACTGTGGAAGGGGCTGAATCTGCCCTAGAATTGGTTGAGAAGTTTCAGGGGCTCACCCCTGCAGCTCTTCTCTATACGGATGTTGAGGTTGAGGGGAGGCAGGCGGGGGTAGACATGGAAACGGTGAAAAAGCTTGTATCCGCAGCTAAGATTCCCGTAATCTACTCAGGCGGCATCGCTAGTCTACAAGACCTTGTTAGCCTAGCGAGGATCGGTGTTTACGGAGCTGTTGTCGGATCCGCATTGTATCAGGAGAAATTCACGCTAAGGGAGGCAGAACAAGCAGTTGAAAAAGCGAACGTTTGAGGTGAATAGGCGCACTCGCGAAACTAATATCGCTGTTAGATTGAATCTAGACGGAATGGGCATCGCGCAGATCACCACTGGAATCGGCTTCTTTGACCATATGCTTGGCGCCCTTGCAAAACATGGGTTATTTGATCTTAAGGTGAAAGCTAAACCGGTTGGAGCTTTTGACGAACACCACATAGTTGAGGACATTGCAATTGCGCTTGGGCAGGCACTTGACTCGGCTCTCTGCGATAAGAAGGGAATTAGGCGCTTCGGATTCACCACAGTGCCAATGGATGAAGCGTTGGCATCAGTTTCAGTTGATATCAGCGGCCGTGGCTACTCCATGATCAAAGCCAGCTTCAAACGGGTTACAATCAGCGATCTGAGCAGCGAGTTAGTAGCCCACTTTCTTGAAGCTTTTGCTTTGAATGGAAAATTCACCTTGCATGTTGACTTGGTTAGGGGAGAGAATGACCACCACAAGGCAGAAGCCATTTTCAAGGCATTGGGCGTTGCGTTAAAGGAAGCCGTCCAAATAGAGCCTAGGGCTAAGGGACAAATTCCAAGCCAGAAAGGCACATTGAGTTGATAGCCATGGCGCTTACAAAAAGAATTATTCCCTGCCTAGATGTACTCGATGGAAAAGTTGTTAAAGGCATTCAGTTCAAACGGCTACGTTATGCAGGGGATCCCCCAAAACTTGCAAAACTATATGAGGACCAAAGCGCAGACGAAGTAGTCTTTCTAGATATTGGAGCTTCACCTGAACGCCGTAAGATTATGATAGATGTGGTTAAGCGTACAGCCGAAACCATTTTCATTCCGCTTGCTGTTGGCGGGGGAATCCGGAATCTAACCGACATCCAGGAGTTGCTTTCTGCTGGGGCAGACAAGGTTTCGATTAACACTGCGGCTGTGCTGGATCCTAAGCTGGTTAAGGCTTCTTCTGACCAGTTCGGGAGCCAGTGCATAGTGGTTGCGATTGATGCTAAACGCATAGTGCCAAGCAGGTGGAGAGTCTATATTTATGGTGGGCGTGAGCCGACTAGGCTTGACGCTGTTGAATGGGCGAAGAAGGTTGAGAAGCTGGGCGCTGGCGAAATTCTATTGACCAGCATGAATGCGGATGGCACACAGCAGGGCTACGATCTCGAGCTCACGAGAACCATTGCGGAGAGCGTTAACATCCCAGTTATCGCTTCAGGCGGTGCTGGTAATCTCGAACACATCTACAAGGCTTTAACCATAGGAAAAGCTGACGCTGCGCTAGCCGCCTCCATATTCCACTACGGCACTTACACAGTCCGCGAAGTAAAGGAATACCTCAAGAAAAAGGGGGTTCCAGTTCGGTTATAGAGGTTGATAAAAATGATTAAGGCAAGATGGATTGAAGAACTCGCCCCGCCTGAGTTGGAGAAGATAATTAGACGCTCCCGGCTGGACATCGAGTCTGAAAAGCCGCGGATTCTATGGATTCTTGAAGATGTACGAAAGCGTGGCGATGCAGCCCTAATCGACTATACTGCCCGCTTTGACGGCGTAACCCTCACTACTAAACAGATTCCTGTATCCCAGAGAGAAATACGCGACGCATATGCTCAAACCAGGAAGGATATTATTTCGGCGTTAGAAACTGCAGCCAAAAATATAGCAAAATTCCACAGCCAGCAACTTCCCCGAGAATCATGGTCAATGCAAGTTACAAGCGGAGTAAAGGTCGGGCGAGTCCGCAGGCCCATCGACTCAGTGGGAATCTACATTCCTGGCGGACGTGCAGCTTATCCCTCAACTGTATTAATGATAGCGATACCTGCAAAAATAGCAGGTGTGCCCAACATAGTAGCATGCACTCCGCCCATGCGTGATGGACGCGTAATGCCTTTCACGCTTGTAGCGGCTGATATTGCTGGAATAGATAAGATCTATAGGGTTGGTGGAGCTCAAGCTATCGCCGCCATGGCATACGGCACAGACACAATCCCCAAGGTAGACAAAATTGTGGGGCCGGGCAACATCTATGTCACAGCCGCCAAAATGCTGGTCTACGGACAGGTGGATATAGACTTTCCAGCAGGCCCGAGCGAAATCCTGATTCTAGCTGACAAAACAGCTGACCCTGAAACAGTGGCGGTTGACCTTATGTCCCAGGCTGAACATGATCCCACCGCAGCCGCAGTGCTTGTGACCACAAGCGAAGCCCTCGCAAGAAAGGTGGAAGCCAAGTTAGATAAACTAGTTGTGGAATGCCGCTCAGAGATAATCAAGACCGCCATCAGTAACAATGGGGCATTGCTCATGGCAAAAACCCTTGAAGACGCCGTTGATTTCGTAAACAAATACGCTCCTGAACACCTGGAGATAATAACCGTAAATCCTCTTAAGCTACTGAAGAAAATCAGAAACGCCGGTTCAATTTTTCTGGGACCATACTCGCCAGTTTCGGCGGGCGACTATGCTACTGGCGCAAATCATGTGCTCCCAACTGGAGGAGATGCCAAGATCTACTCTGGGCTATCTGTAGACGACTTCTTGAAGCACCCCACTTTCCAAATGCTTAGCCGCGCTGGCTTGGCTAAACTAAGCAAAACCGTTATCACGTTGGCTGAGGCTGAGGGACTGCCATCGCATGCAAGATCGGTTGAAAATAGGCTAAAACGGAAGGTATGTGGCTAGATGGATCTTGAAGTCATACGCGAGCTTTTCGAGATAATAGAGGATCGCCGAGACAGTCCGAAACATGGATCCTACGTGAGCAAGATCATGGCAGAGGGCTCAAAGAAGATTCTGAAGAAGATCAATGAAGAAGCAAAAGAGTTGGTAATAGCAGCACCTGGTAAGGGTAAAGATTTATCGGTTCACGAAGCAGCAGACCTTCTTTTCCACACTCTAGTCCTAATTGCATACAAGCGAATTCCGCTCGCAGATGTTTTGGACGAACTCAGGCGGAGGAGAATCGGTCGTTAATGTCCAGACCGAAAATCGCCATCATCAATTATGGTGTTGGAAACCTCCGAAGCGTATCAAAAGGAGTGCAACGAGCTGGAGCTGACCCACGCATAACTGCGGACATTGCAGAGGCCCTTTCCTGTGATGCCGTTGTTTTTCCAGGCGTAGGGGCATTTGATAGTGCGATGCGGATCATCTCTAAGTATAGACAAAAAATCGAAGAGGTTGTTAGCCAGGGGACCCCATTTCTGGGCATTTGTCTTGGAATGCAAATTTTACTCAGCGAAAGCGAAGAGAGCAAAGTTGAGAAAGGACTGAACATTATCCCAGGAAAAGTCAAGAGGCTTCCCAACTCTGTTAAAGTTCCTCACATGGGCTGGAATACACTAAAAATCGCACGAGAAGATCGACTGCTTCACGATGTCCCTAACGACAGCTACTTTTACTTTGTACACTCCTACCTCTGTAAGCCCAACAGCCCGGATGTGGTAGTAGCCAACACCAACTATGGCGCCGAGTTTCCATCTATAATCGTAAAGGGAAATGTGTATGGTACACAGTTTCACCCAGAAAAAAGTGGCTTATGCGGGCTGAAAATTCTGGAAAACTTCATCGACATAACAAGAGAGGCATCCTAAATGCTAAAACTGGACCCAGAAGAAGCGGAAGAGGTCGCAAGCCTACTAAACTATAGGCATAATGGGCTAGTGTTAGCTGTCGCACAAGATGCTAAAACGAATGAGGTCCTAATGGTCGCTTACATGAATTGCGAGGCCGTTAAGAAAACGCTCACCACTGGGCTAGCGCACTATTTTAGTCTAGAGCGAGGGAGGCTCTGGCTAAAAGGCGAGCAGTCGGGGCACTCGCAGCAAGTGGAAGAGGTGCTGGTGGACTGCGACGATGATGTGCTACTAATGAAAGTCAACCAGAGAGTGGGCGCCTGCCATCTTGGCTACAAATCCTGTTTCTCCCGAAAGCTTAAGCGTGGAAAATTCGAGAAAATTCTTCCACAAATATTCAAACCAGAGAAAGTCTACCGCAAAAAGTGATCAGAATGAAAAACCTGGGAAGACGAGTCGACCTACATATGCACTCCCTCCTAAGTGATGGAGTGCTCCTGCCCAGTGAACTAGTTAGGCGTGCCCAAGCGTTAGACTATAAAGCGGTAGCAATCACCGACCACGCCGATGCGTCAAACTTGGATCAAATCATCAAGCGTTTGGTCAACGTTGCCGAAAGCATCCGGAAGCACATGGATATCCTCTTTATTCCAGGTGTAGAGTTAACCCATATTCCGCCTAAGACGATCCCGAACTTAGCATCGCAAGCGAGAAAGTTGGGCGCTAAATTAGTTGTTATGCATGGGGAAACGCTCATGGAGCCCGTTGTCCAAGGAACGAACAGAGCGGCTGTAGACTGTCCGCACATCGATATTCTTGCTCATCCCGGCTTCATAACTGAGGATGAGGCTGAAAAAGCCAAAAAGAACGAAATCTACTTGGAGTTATCATCTCATGGAGGGCATTGCCTGACAAATGGGCATGTGGCTAAGATCGCATCGGCTGTTAATGCACACCTGCTTGTCAACACTGATCTTCACGATCCTAAAGATTTCATATCTCAAGAAGCTGCCTTTAAAGTGGCAGTTGGATCCGGCCTAAATGAGCAAGATGCTGTGAAGACCGTTAGGAACAATCCTGATGAGGTTTTAAAGCGAATCGGCGTCAAATAGATTTCACAAGGATAAGTGTATGCCCTTCTACATCTGCCGTCGCGACGTAGAGAAATGCATGAATTGCGGATTCTGCGGCGACCTTATCTTTTGCCCTGGCGCCGAAATGAGGCGAGGAGAATTCATTCAAGATGAGAAGTGCATCGGATGTCTACTTTGCTATTATGCATGTCCACACCAAGCCATTGAAATGGTGCAGGATAAAGCTCATCGGAAAAAAGTTGGAATAAAAATAGGCGGTAAAAGGGTTAGGGTTTCTGAGCATATAACCGTAAAAAACGCCCTTGAAACCTTTGGCTATAAATTCTCCAAATTTCCAGAGAAAGGGGCTATACTTGCCCCATGCGAGGTTGGTGGATGTTATGCATGTGGGCTTATCATAAATGGGGAATTAAGACCTGCCTGTACCACACCGGTAACGCAGGGAATGGATGTTAAACTAAAGCTTCCCAAGAACTGTACGCCACTACGTCGAGTTTCTGGCTATGTGCCGCACTCTGCTGGGGGAGTCGGTACACCTTGGTGGGTTAAGAAAAGTGGGCAGGGTTATATCGAGGTTGCATGTTTTACTCATGGCTGTAACCTAAGATGCCCACAGTGCCAGAATTTTACAGTAACCTACAATAATGTCGAGTCACCCTCAACCCCTGAAGAGGCTGCTCAAAAACTCGCCATGTATCGCCGGCAATATGATGTAGATAGAATGGCTGTATCTGGCGGCGAACCCACCCTAAACCCTGCGTGGCTAATAAGATTTTTCAGAAAACTGGTCGAGTTGAATCCAGATCAGCAAGCGCATTTTCATCTGGATACGAATGCAACAATTCTGTCTCCCAGCTACATGGACGACCTCGTGGAGGTGGGGGTGACCGACATTGGTCCAGACCTTAAGGGCTTACACGTAGAGACATTTATGCGGGTCACTGGATTAGCGGATAAGGAATTGGCTGGGCAGTATCTACAAAATGCATGGAGCGCTGTGAAATATTTGGTGGACAAGTATTATCCTGAGAAACTTTTCGTAGGAGTAGGTGTTCCCTACAACAAATCTCTAATCACACTTGAAGAAATTCGAGAAATTGGCGATAAATTGGCTGAAATGAACTCAGAGGTTCAGGTCTGTCTCTTAGACTATTTCCCGACTTTCAGGCGCTTAATTAGCCGCCCCACTGTAGGCGAAATGAAAAAAGCAAGTGCCACTCTCCGTGAATCAGGTCTTAAAACTGTAATTGCACAAACGATAATGGGCTATATCGGACCACAAGAATGATATGATAGATTTTAAATTGTCCGAGAAAAATCAATATGGCTGTGAGTTAAATGCAACTTAAAGTTTTCACATTACCAACATGTCCAAAATGTCCTGCTGCTAAGCAGATTTCTCAAGAAGTCGCAAAGAAGCTGGGAATCGAATACAAAGAAATTGACCTTACTAGCCACGACGGGCATCTTGAAGGATTGATGTATCAGATCATGAGCGCCCCAAGTATCGTCTTAGATGATGAAGTTTTATCAAGAGGGCGTTCAATTCCAGCGGAAGAGCTGGAGGCTGAGATAAAGAAACGGATGCCAAAATAATTTAATCGAATCAATAGAACAACGAATTAAAAAATGGGACGCTAAATCTCTTTATTCTTCTACTTTTATCGCACCTTCTGGGCATTGGAGTTCACAGGCTTTGCAAGCTATGCATGCCGCGATGTTGACTACGTTCGCCTTCTTGCTGCCTCCTTCCTCTTTGAGTGCAAGCACACCTGACGGGCAGACACTGATGCATGTTCCGCAACCATTACACTTTTTGAGGTCGATTATTACCTTCGGCATTAACTTCAACCCTCCTTTACGAGTTAAAGTGGTTTATTATAAGGTAAGATATGTTTAAGGTTTTCTTTTACAAATCACTAATTATGATGAATGTGATCCTATGCCCTCAGTCTTTGCTCCTATGACCAAACGAAGAGAGTTTTTTCACCGGCTAGTAAAAGAGGGCTTCAATGCTCGGATGCATGCCTATGAGTATTTCATTAGGCGAAATAAGTTCGTATGCACATTGATTCTATATCCAGCTCGAAGCTCAGCCACTATCTATAAAATCAACTGGAACCTGAAAGAGTCAGAAGAAGCGGTCAAAATCATTACAAAAATTCTCAGGAAAATGGATCCAAAGCTCGAGATAGAAATTGCTAGAGTCTAAGCATTTAGATTCTCGGTTTGCTTTTTTAGGGCGCGTTCCATAACTTGGTCGCGTAGATTTTTTCCATGCGAGTCAATTGTAACGGTTAATGGGCCGAAGTCTTCTACTTCGAGCACCCAAAGAGCGTCTGGCAAACCTAGATCACGCCATTTAATATCCACTATTTTTTTAACGGCTAGCGCCGCTAGTACCGCAGCTCCTCCGGGAAAATCACAGTACACTGCTCCGTATTTTACCATAGCCTTAGCGGTTGAAGCGCCCATTCCGCCCTTACCGATTATCATACGGGCTCCTAGTTTTTCAATTAGCTCTGCTTCAAAAGCTTCTATGCGCATACTGGTTGTGGGACCTGCCGCAAGCACTTCCCATTTGCCGCCTTTTTTCTTGGCTAGTGGACCGCAATGATAGATGGCGGCGTCTTTAATTTTTACTGGAATAGGTTTTCCTTGCTTGTGGTATTCAAGGGCTCTCTGGTGGGCTCGATCTCGCATTGCAACGATGGTTCCAGAAACATAGACTATGTCGCCTATCCGTAGTTTTCTGGCATCTCTCTCCGAGATTGGAGTTGTGATTTTATATGCTGTCATTACGCGTCTCCTTTTTTCGTCAGCATCTCCACTAGCCCATCTTTATGGATCCTAGCCGTAGCTCTTCTAGCACACCAGCACTGAATGTCTACGCCGACTGGTAAGCTTGCGAGATGGCAGTATTCATATTCGATGTTCACGCCCAGACTTGTGTTTCGTCCACCTAGTCCCATGGGGCCTATCCCACTTGCATTGATAGCTTTGAGTAGTTCTTGCTCTAGCTTTGCGATCTTCTTTTCTCTATGTGGCTGGTTAATTGGTCTTAGCAATGCTTTCTTCGAGAGAGCTAGAGATATGTCAGCTGATCCGCCTATCCCTACGCCCACGATTGTGGGTGGGCAGGGTTTTCCGCCAGCATGGATGACTGTGTCCACGACGAATTTTTTTATAGCGTTTAATCCCTCGGTTGGCTTGAACATGGCTAATGCGCTCATGTTCTCAGAGCCAGCGCCCTTTGGGAGGACAGTTAACTCCAGAAAATCTCCAGCCACGCATTCCCAGTTGATATGGGGTATGCCTATCCCAGTATTGTCTCCGGTGTTCTTTCTGGAGATCGGGTCGACAATATTTGACCTGAGCGGAATTTCAACTGTAGCTCTCTTAACGGCATTTGTAAGCGCTTTTGAAATATCATTTGATAATCCAAAATTTGATCCTGCTTTTGCATAGAAAATTATCAGCCCCGTGTCTTGGCATAAGGGGCTTTTCCTTTTTTCAGCCAGCTCGATGTTATCGAGGATCGCCTTCAATACTATTCTTCCGATCTTTGAATCTTCACGTCTATATGCTCGTTGAAGTGCTTCTTTCACATCTTGTGGAAGCCTTGTTACAGCTAGCCTCATAAGTTCAACAGCTGTATTTTCAATTGTTTTAATTAGGTCCAAGTTATCACACCGAACTGGATGAATTATTTTTATTGGATTGCTCTTTATCATGGTTTTCTAGTTAAAGGCATGCCAAAAATTTACTTTCATTCACCACTCTACTTAAAATATGGGCACAGCTAACTACTCTTTAGGTCTCTGAGAGGAGGCAATTTTTTGCCAACTGAGAAAGTAGAAACAGAACTTGAATCTGCGCTTAAACGAAAATATGAATTACTTGAAGACATACCTGGAGTAGGTCCAGCTACTGCCGCTAAACTTCGTGAGCTTGGTTTTCACACGATTGAGTCACTTGCGACAGCTACGGTGAAGGAACTAACACCTGCAGGAATCAGTGAGAAGCAAGCTGCAAAGCTCATTGAGGAAGCCCGAGGGTCAATTACACTCTCATTTGTTCGTGCAGATGAGCTCATAAAAATGCGATCTGGTATTGCGCGTCTAACAACTGGAAGTAAGATATTTGATGAGCTTCTGGGAGGTGGGCTTGAAACTCAAACTATCACTGAATTTTATGGTGAGTTTGGAACCGGAAAATCGCAACTATGTCATCAGCTTTGTGTGAACGCACAGCTTCCAATTGAGAATCATGGGCTGGCTGGTGGAGCTCTTTACATCGATACCGAAAATACGTTCCGACCTGAGCGCATTGAGCATATGGCTAAGCACCTGGGGTTAGATTCGAAAACAGTTGCTAAGAACATCATCTATGCTGAAGCATACAACTCTGATCACCAAATGCTCATACTTGAAAAAGCAGACAGGGTAATTAAAGAAAACAACATCCGCCTAATCATCGTTGATTCGTTGACCAGTCATTTCAGAAGTGAGTATCTTGGGCGTGAGATGCTTGCTGAAAGACAGCAGAAACTAAACAAGCATATGCATAAGCTAATTCGGCTTGCTAGAGCATTTAATGCAGTAGCAGTAGTGACCAACCAAGTTATGTCGCGTCCCGACGAGTTCTTCGGGAACCTCGTCAGCCCAGTAGGCGGCCATATCGTAGCCCACACAAGCCATACTAGAATTTTCATAAGAAAGGCTCCTAGTGGTGCCGTCAGAATTGTCCGGCTAGTTTCAAGTCCGTATCTTCCAGAAGGCGAAAGAGTTTTTAAGATCACTGAAAATGGTGTTGAGGACATATCTGAAGCTGATGAAGTGAAGAAACGGCCTTGGCGATAGACGATGGCTTTTCCTCAGGGTAAAATTACAGTATACTTCCAACTAATCACCAAAAGAAGCCTCACAGATGCTGAACGCATACTCGAAGATCTAAAGCAGAAACCCCCTTCATCTGAGTGGAACAAGGGCTATATGAGCGCTCTTGACGGAATGCTCATTGCAGCACGATCAAACGACGACCAATACGCCTTCTTATCAAAAATAAATTTCGATCCCCAAAAAATAGAAGAGCTCAAAAATGAATTCATAAATCACTCAAAGAACCAACTTCACGATGATTTTGACCGAGGATTCTTCAGCGCTTGGGCTGACTATATGCGGCTTCTCACTAAATGGAAACCTCCTGGAAACGTCATGAAGTCTCAAACTCCAGCCGAAACAACCAGTTCAACTGAGAGTGGAGAATTAGAAGAACTTGTCGAGTAGAATTATTACTAAACTCATCCAGAAAGTCCCCATGCTTCAGCCTAGAATTGTTAACTCGTTTAAATACGGAAAAGCGTGTAAACTAATGCCAAAATAGTCATCCACACCAGGAGAAACGAGCCAAAGCCAGTAAACATTAAGCCTGACGATCCACCGACACTTTCTGGGGCTATGTCCAAACCATATCGAATAATATAGTAGGAAAGAAGATACATTACAATGCCAAATGAGAGTACCCTATACCCGTTCAATTCAAGTAATGAAGATAGAATTGCCGTGAGAATTGCGAATATTACTCGGGACCAATAGACCTTTGCAGATGGTGTCAACTATAGCCCTCCTTCCTTTAAACTGATTATGTAAACCTAAATTGCCCCGAGAATTTTATATAGCTTTCACATGGGCTCTAATGTGGGAGCCATAGGCATGCCCAGGGATCAAATTGAAGGAAACGATGAGTAGTTTTGATGTATTTGCTATGGTTCATGAGCTGAAAGGACTCCTTCCAGCATTTATCGAAAATATCTACCAACTCGATCCAATAACAATTCTCCTGAACGTTCGTCAGCCAGGCAAACCCGCATTAAACCTCATAATAGAAAGCGGCAAACGCATGCACCTTACTGCATACGCGCTGAAAAAACCAATAATCCCTTCAAGATTCTGTCTGGCACTTCGTAAATACCTAAAAGGTGGGCGGCTCAATGAAATCAAGCAACATGAGTTTGAACGTATAATCTTCCTAACAGTAGAAACTAGGCATGGAGTCTTCCAGTTAATCGTAGAACTATTTAGCAAGGGTAACCTCATCCTAGTCAATCCAAAAAACACAATTACTCTCGCTCTTAGCTATCGAAAAATGCGAGATCGAGAAATCCTCGTAGGTAAACCGTTTCGTCAACCACCTCCCAGTGGGCTAAATCCCCTGAAAATTACAAAACAAGACTTGATTGGAATTCGAGCTCAAGGCGACATTGAAGTTGTTAGAGGGCTCGTAAATACACTCAGCATCGGAGGCATTTACGCTGAAGAAATTTTGCTAAATGCGAACGTAGACAAAAAGCTTCGGTGCAGCCAACTCTCAGATGAACAAATCGACAAGATCTACGTGGCTGTTAAGGATCTTATTTCAAAACTCGAAGGCGAACTTAAACCCTACATCGTCGCAGACAAGGAAGGAAACTGGGTAGATGTAATTCCATTTAGATTAGAGGGCTATCGAGAATGGGATCTAAAGCCCCATAGAACCTTCAACGAGGCAGCCGACGAATACTTCACAAGGATGACCGCTGAAAAAACGGTCAAAAAAGCTACCCTTAAGGTGGAGCAGGAGATAAAACGATACAAGGGCATTCTAGATCGCCAACAAAAACAACTTGAAGAGCTCCAAATAACCATCAAAACAAACCAAAAAATCGGTGATCTAATATACGCCCACCTGAATGAACTCCAAACTCTTACTCAAGATGTTCTGAAAGAAAAAGATCTTGGTAAAAGTTGGGAACAAATCTCCGCCGAATACGCCAAACAAAAAACCAAGGGCATATCTCCAGCAAATCTCTTTGAATCAATTTCTCCAAAGCAACGCATGATAAACGTCAAAATCGACGAGACAGCGTTCTCGCTTGACTTCCATCTTTCTGTCCAAGAAAATGCTGCAAAATTATATGAAAAAGCAAAAAAAGCCCGAAGGAAGATGAAGGGCCTCCAAGAAGCTATCCGAGAAACTGAATCAAAAATAAAAGAGTTGAACGAAAAAATCGTGCAAGTTCCTTTGGAAATTTCAAAACCTAAGAAAAAACCAGAAAGAGCATGGTACGAGAAATTTCACTGGTTCAACTCATCTGACGGTTTCTTGGTCCTTGGCGGAAAGGACGCTGTATCAAATGAGCTACTTATAAAACATCACACTGAGCCGCATGACATAGTTTTTCACGCCGAAATTGTCGGTGCACCAATTGTTGTAATAAAAACTGAGGGAAAACAACCTACAGATACAACATTGAAAGAAGCAGCTCAATTTGCCGCCTCCTATAGCAGAGCGTGGCGTGAAGGCTTAGGATCCGAGGATGTCTACTGGGTTAAACCTGCCCAAGTCAGTAAAAAAGCGCCTTCAGGACACTATATGAAAACCGGGGCCTTCATGATTAGCGGACGCAGAAACTACATTCGCAATGTAGCACTAGGAGTTGCTATAGGTGTCCAAAAGATCGGTGACCATTGGACTGCAATTGGGGGTCCGGCCTCTGCTATAAAAACTCAGACAACCCACTATGTTGAGATCGTCCCTGGAAAGCAACCTTCAGGGAAGCTCGCAAAGCAAATTAGGTTGAGTTTGGCTGGCAAGGTTTCTAAATCTATATCAAAAGAGATCCTAGAGCTGCCATTAGAAGAATTCCAAAAACTAATTCCCGCTGGCGAAGGCGAGCTTGTGTAAAAACTTTAAAGAAGGTTTTGACCCTAACTTATGCTAGGTCTTAGCGATGTCTAAAAAGCGAGGAATCGAAACTGGCATACCTGTGCGCGAAGTAATGTCAAGCCAAGTGATTGTCGCTAAAGAGGATGACTCAGGTCAAGATGTTGCCAAGCTTATGAAAAATCAGAGCATTGGGAGTATTATAGTCGTAGATAAAAAGGAAAACCCGATAGGTATAGTGACTGACCGCGATATAGTCACACGAATTGTAGCTAAAAATATTCTGCCCAGCAAAGTTAAGGCAAAAGACATAATGAGTACTCCTCTTTCGACAATAGAACCACCTATAGACATTGGGGAAGCTGCCAAGATAATGAGCGAGCGCAGAGTTAGGCGCCTACTGGTGATGGATAAAGGTAAGATGGTCGGCATAATCACTGATAGAAGCATCTTCGCGATCATGCCGAAACTTATAGATATAATCACCGAAAAAGCAAAAATCGCTGGAGAGATAATTAGAGAGCCACCTGCTCTTGCAGGATACTGCGATAATTGTGGACAGTGGTCCGACTCACTGGCCGAAATCGAAGGCAAATTTATTTGCGAAGATTGTAAGGCCGAATTAGAAACCGAGAAGTAGACTGCGTATCTTAAAGTCTATGCATGCTACTACAAGCGCTTCAACTCCGAGAGTTGGAATGTAAAACTTTCCATTTACAAAATATTAAGAGGAAGCACAGTGACTTTCATTTTTTAGGAGTAGACCCTCATGGTCAGATGTCTGAAAGACCTTAAAAAAGCGCTTCGTGGAGAAGTAATGCGGATTGCAAAAAGCCCAGTCATCACAGTCGCGCCTACAACCCCGGTCTCCGATGGCATCAGAATTATGTGCAAAGAAGGTTTTCGGAGGCTTCCTGTGGTAGATCCCCAAACGAGGAAATTATGTGGCATCATCGTTGCAACAGATATAATCAGTTATTTGAAAGGCGGACCAAAACATGAGATAGCTAAACAAAAATATCAAAATAACTTTTCTAAGGCGATCTACGAACCGGTAGAAAACATCATGACAGAGGACGTAATTTCCGTTTTCATCAACTCAACGATAGACCATGCGCTAAAGTTAATGAACAAATATGGCCTAGGCGCATTACCTGTTATTGACAAAGAGAATCGAGTCTGGGCAATTGTGACCGAACGCGACATTGTCTCAATGTTCTCTAAGAAAATGGCTGACACACCTGTCTCTAAGCTTATGACCAAAAGAGTTCTTACAGTAGACCCGAATGCCTCAATTAAAGAAGCGGAAGAATCAATGGTCAGGTACGGTTTCAGGCGACTACCACTCGTTTCAGATAGAAGATTAAAGGGAATAGTCACCGCGACAGACATCCTGCGCTTCTTGAGCTCAGATGAAGCGTTCCAAAAAATATTGTCAGGCGAACTCGACTCCCTTCTCAAAACAAAAATTGACAAAATAGCAACACACAAGGTTATTACAATCAGTCCAGATGCAGATGTAGGTGAGGCTGCCAAGCTCATGTCAAATCATGACATAGGCGCCCTCTTAGTAGTTAAAGATGATACGTTACATGGAATAATTACAGAACGAGACTTGCTTAAACTTGTACCAGCGTGACTCGAATGCTAGTAGACCTTAACGTAACCGAGGCAAAAATCTTAGCTGATGATGACGTTATTGAATGCGCGATAGCGGTTGATGAAGGCAAGATCGTAAAAATAGGGAAGCTCGCAAATCTGCCGAAAGCTTCCACAACTACAAACGTAAAAGGAAATCTGGTTCTCCCGGGGCTGATTGATGCCCATGTTCACCTACGTGACCTAGAGCTCTCTTACAAGGAGGATTTCACCTCCGGCACATATGCTGCTGCAGCAGGAGGCTTCACAACAGTGCTTGACATGCCTAACACAAAGCCTCTGACAAACAATCCTGAAAGGCTGAAGGAAAAGATCAGAACTGCACAGAGCAAGGTAGTTGTGAATATAGGGTTTTACGGAGCGCTGCCTATCGGTGAGATGGCTCGACTGGGCATGGTGGGCTTAAAGCTTAACCTTCTGAACCCGTTCGCTGAGTTAGACGTAGAGGATGATGACACGCTTCTTAAGGCATTAAAGCAAGCATCAGAATTAGGCATTGTGACCGCCATACATGCGGAAGACCGCCTAACCGTTATGAAGTTAGAAGAGGATCTGCGAAAAACAGGTAAAGACACTCCAGCCGCATATTTGGCTGCGCATACACCGAAAGCCGAGACCACCGCAGTAGAACGCATACTGGAATTAATCAAAAAAACCCGCGTTCAAGTCCACTTCTCACATATAAGTGCTGCAGAATCCCTACCTCTAATAGCAAAGGCCAAGCAGGAAGGGTTAGCCGTAACATGCGAGGCAACTCCCCATCATCTTTTCCTAACTGAAGCTGAACTGACCCATCTTCGCGGCATAGCAGTAACTGATCCCCCAATAAGAAACCGGTCTAATGCAACAAAGCTTTGGGACGGTTTGGAGAAACGTATAATCGACATAATGGCTAGTGATCATGCACCCCACTCTCTGGAAGAAAAGACTAGAGCTAACATCTGGGAGGTCATGCCTGGGATTCCAGGGCTCGAAACTACACTGCCGCTTCTACTCACCCAAGTCAATCAAGGCGTGCTGTCGCTGCATCGTTTAATTGAAATCTTATCTGAGAAGCCAGCGAACATCTTCAGGTTGAGAGGAAAAGGTCTTATTGAATCAGGGGCTGATGCTGATTTAACTGTTGTCGATCTCAAGCTGAAGTTCAAAATAGATGCCTCGAAATTCCATTCTAAGGCTAAGTACTCCCCCTTCGACGGCTGGCAGGTAACTGGAAAACCAGTCAAGACCTTCGTAACAGGGCAGCTCACCATGGAGAATGGTGAAATTCTCGCTAAACCAGGCTCTGGTTATGTGCTAGGAGCCGAATATCCATGAAATTTCTCGTCGACGGGATGCTTGGTAAGCTGGCAAGATGGCTAAGACTAATTGGATGCGATGTCAAGTACCTGAACAATCTATCCGACAGCCAGCTTATAGAGACAGCCCAAAATGAAGGCAGAGCCCTACTCACATCAGATGTTCAGCTATACCGGCTGGCGAATACGCGGGGAATCGAGGCTTATCTCATAGAGGGAAAAACCGAAGCCGAAAAACTCGCAAAAGTATCAGCACGCTTTAACATAAAGCTTGACATAAATGCTAGTACTTCTCGCTGTACCACCTGCAACTCAATCCTAAAGCCAATATCAAAACGACAAATAAAAGGCAAAGTTCCAGAAAAAACAATTAGAGCCTACGCAGAGTTCTGGAAATGCCCAAACCCAAAATGCGCGAAAATATACTGGAGCGGGCGTCAATGGCAAAACATTGTTAAGACGATTGACGAGGCCAAGAAACTTTTAGCGGCTTGAATTTAACATGGTATATACCGTAATCCTAACAATATTTTGTGTTTACCCAGACACACGATGAAGACCATGATTTAAATCGGCTCTTGGGGCGGGAGAAACTCTTCCATAGCTTTAAAGCACGGTTTAGCGTGTTTTCAAAACTTCCCTATTAACAAGTGATGGTGGAATTTTGCCTTCAAAGAAGGCTATGAGATTTTCTGCAACAAGCTCAGTCATTCGTGAGCGGGTTTCGTAGGTCGCACTTCCGATATGAGGTACTACTATGACATTGTCTAGTTTAAGGAGAGGATTATCTACAGGTATGGGTTCTCGCTCAAAAACATCGAGAGCCGCACCTGCAATCCACCCTTCCTTAAGAGCTCTACACAAAGCCTTCTCATCTACAACGTTACCTCGTGAAGTGTTTATGAGAAAGGCGGTTTTCTTCATGAGCCTAAGCTCTCTTTCGCCAATCATGTGATATGTTTCTTTCTTTAAGGGTGTATGGAGGCTCACGAAATCCGACTTTTGAAGCAAAACGTTCAAGTCTGCATATTCTGCGCCAAGTTCCGCCTCTAAGTCAGGTCTAGGCTCTTTGTTATAGTAGAGAACTTTCATACCGAAGCCTTTGGCTCTTCTCACTACGGCTGATCCAATCCTACCGAGCCCCACTATCCCCAATGTGGCACCATAAATCTGCTGACCTAAGAACAGCATCGGATGCCCTGCCACTTTCCATTCCCCCCTTCGGATGTACTTGTCCTTCTCAACGATTCCACGAGCTATAGCCATTAACAAAGCAAAGGCGAGATCAGCCGTTGCCTCTGTCAAGACTCCTGGAGTATTTGTTACGTAGATCCCCCTTCGGGTCGCCTCCTCTATATCGATATTCTCATAGCCAACAGCCAGTTGAGCAATTATCCTTAACTTCGGCGCAGCTTCCATAACTTCCTTATCTATAGGGTCTGTTGCCATCGGAACCAGCGCGTCTACTTCTTTCACCTTTTGAATTATCGTCTTCTTCGGCGGAGGCATCGGATCTGGCCAAATTTCTACGTCAAATCTCTCCCTAATTATCTTCATTCCACGCTCAGGAATCTCTCGCGTGATGTATACTTTTGGTTTGGGCGTGATATCCATACCCACTTAAGTCGAATGCGTAAGATAAAAAATTAATTGGTTCGGTTTGAGTTCATGGAAAAATAATGAAAGGTCTTAAATTTTTTATGGCTTCCTAAAGTTAAAAGCACAGATAAAATGGACAAGTTGGAATGAAGGGACAAGAGGTGTGATGTATGAGTCAATTAAATGGAAAACTGCTTAGTGGGAGAGCGAATTAACATGGGGGAGCTAGTTGCGGGTACTTACAAAAACTTCGTGAATGGGAAATGGATCAAATCAGGCACAGGGGAAACTTTCGATCGCATGAACCCGGCAACTGGTGAGCTTGTTGCTACCTTGCCGAAGTCAGGAACCGATGATGTTGCAGGGGCTATTGACGCGGCGAGAGATGCTTTCGATCAGGACGAATGGTCGAAATGTAAGGCGTCCGAAAGAGCAAATGTGCTACGCAAGATCGCTCAAATGGTTAGGGACCATGCTGACGAACTTGCGAGACTATTAACAAGAGAAAACGGAAAGCCCCTGAAGTTCGCGAAGGGCGAGCTACTATTCTCAGCTGACATTATGGATTATTACGCCGGGCTTGCCAGAGCAGTTTCAGGAGAATCGGCAGTCATATCGCCAGAGACCATCAGCTTCACCATACGCGAACCCGTAGGGGTGTGTGGGCTGATCACGCCATGGAATTTCCCCACATCGCTACTTGCATGGAAACTGGCACCCGCTCTCGCCGTTGGATGTACAGTGGTGATCAAGCCGTCAAGCTTCACGTCAGCGATCACCTTCGAATTCGGCAAGCTGCTTGAGAAAGTCCAAGACCTCCCGAAGGGCGTCATTAACATCGTGTCAGGTCCGGGGGCCACCGTGGGAGCCGAGATCGTCAAGAGCACTAAAGTTGATAAGGTGGCGTTCACGGGCGAAACCGCCACAGGCAAGCAGATCATGCAAATGGCGTCGTCGAATTTGAAGAAGATTTCCCTCGAACTGGGAGGAAAGTGCCCTAACATCGTTTTCGGGGACGCCGACCTCGAGAAGGCGCTTGTGGGAGCATACTGGGGGGCGTTCAGGAACTCTGGTCAAGTCTGCACGGCTGGATCAAGGCTCTTGGTAGAAGAGGGCATTCACGACGATTTTGTGCAGAGGCTCGTGGAACTCGCGGAGAAAGCAAAGGTAGGAAACGGATTAAGCCCAGAAACCGAGCTCGGGCCCCTCATATCCGACTCGCAGCTCGAGAAAGTGTTGAACTATGTGGAAATAGGCACCCGAGAAGGAGCAAGACTTCTTTGCGGTGGGAGAAGGCTTACGAATGGCGAGTATGGGAAAGGCTGGTTCATGCCCCCCACGGTCTTTGATAGAGTTTCGAGCCCTATGGTCATCGCTCAAGAAGAGATCTTCGGCCCAGTTGTTGCGGTAATAAGCTTCAGGGACGAGGCCGAAGCCGTAAAAATAGCCAACGACACGATCTATGGCCTTGCTTCCGCTGTATGGACTCGGGATCTGAGCAGAGCTGTGAGGGTTGCAAGACAGATTAGGTCGGGGACTGTCTGGATAAACACATACGCGGAGTTATATCCAGAGATGCCTTTCGGCGGCTACAAGCAAAGTGGGATCGGCCGCGAATTGGGCGTAGAGGGGATGAAGGAGTACCTGCAAGACAAGCATGTTAACGTGGACACTAGGCCGGCTGTTGTCATGTCGCGATAGATTAATGACGTACCGCCTTCTAGCCCTTAAACAAATAGATGCAGAAGAATGCGAGAAAACCCTGAATGAGCTGGTGACCTCCGGCCTATACTAGATCCAGTAACCCTGCTCACCGCCAAGAGGAAAATCTCACAAGCTCTTAAAACTTAAAAGTTTATGCCACGGCTGTAATCAAACGATCTCAACTGTTCGGAGAGAAGCATGCAACCTCGAGGACTTCTAATACCAAAGGGCACTAGTGAACTGTTTAAATAAATAATAGAAACACCTACAATGCTTTGGATGTGCTACTAACATGCCTTTTGAATTATCCCTCAAGGAGGGAGCGTTCCTAGTCAAGCTAGCGCGAAACAGCATCGAACAGTTCCTGAAAACTGGAGAAAAACTGCCCACCCCAAAAAATACTCCCTCAAAACTAATGGAGAAATGCGGTGTATTCGTTACATTAAACCGTATGGAGGGCGGAACAAAGGAGTTGAGAGGGTGCATTGGATATCCTGAGCCAACTCTTCCACTTGTTGAAGCAACTATCGACTCGGCTGTAAACGCGGCTGTAAATGATCCAAGATTTTCTCCAGTAAGGTTGGATGAGCTTAATCAAATCCTCATAGAAGTCAGCGTCCTCACCCCTCCCAAACTAATCGAGGCAAAGGATCCGAAAGACTATCCTCATAAGATCAAAATTGGAAGAGACGGATTGATCGTGGAGCGGGACTGGCACAAAGGTTTGCTCCTGCCGCAAGTGCCTGTCGAATGGCATTGGGATAAATTGGAGTTCCTCGGCAGCTGTTGTATGAAGGCAGGGATTTCGCCTGATTCTTGGCTTCTTGAAGGGACCAAAATTTACAGTTTTCAAGCCATTGTGTTTGAAGAGGAATGCCCCAATGGTAAAATCAAACGAGTAAAACTTGGAGAATAGCGCCATGTCTCTGCCAAGGAAACTTCTGTTGGAAAAGCTTCGACGTTTCCTAGAGGAGGATATAGGACAAGGAGATCTAACAACTGCTTCCACGATTCCCAGCGGGACGCGCGCAAAAGCCCGTATCGCCCTAAAAGAGCCTGGTATCATAGCAGGAGTGGAAGAGGTTAAAATCCTACTAGAGGACATGGGGCTTCATGTAAAACCCCTTGCAGAAGATGGCTCGCAACTTAAAGCAGGGGATGCAATCCTAGAAATTAGCGGTGACGCTAGAACTATTCTAATGACTGAGAGGACCGCGATTAACATTTTATCAAGGATGAGCGGCATCGCAACTGAGACAAATAGGCTGATTGAAAAAATTAAATCAGCTGGATATGTGGTAAAAGTCGCTTCCACTAGGAAGACCGCACCAGGGCTTCTCTACTTCGACAAGAAAGCCGTTATGCTGGGCGGCGGAGACACTCATCGTCTACACCTAGATGATTTGATTTTAATTAAGGACAATCATCTCAAAATCGCAGGTGACATTGTAAAAGCGGTTAGACAGGCTAAGCAGGCTGTTTCATTCACAAAGAAGATCGAGGTTGAAGTAACAAGCATAGAAGATGCGGTTAAGGCTGCGGAGGCAGGCGTAGACATCATAATGCTTGACAACATGAAACCTGCGCGGATAAAGGCGACAATACAAGAGCTTCAACGCCGAAAACTCAGAGATAAAGTACTCATCGAACTTAGCGGCGGAATAACCGAAGGCAATATTCTCCAATATGTTGCAACTAAACCAGACATCATCAGCTTGGGCGCAATAACCGAAAGTCCCAGAACTCTTGATATGAGTCTCGAAATAGTCGAAGTCAATCCCTAAAGAATAGTTTCTTTAATATTTTTCAACGCCCCTTCGATTAGGCTGTCTATATCTAGACTTTCCTCAGCTTGCTTTACGGCTTCTAGTCTCGCTACAGTTGTAGGTTTAATCGGAACAGCCCCACAGCGTTTAATTCCCACAGCAACAATTTTTCGAATCCCAATTTTTTCAGCCAGTTTCTCAATCTCACTCTTATCCATGCCAACTAACGGTCTAAAGACTGGCATGCTTGCCGCTTCGTCTAAGACGCTCAAGTTATGCAACGTTTGAGATGCTACTTGACCTAAGCTTTCACCTGTCACAATTGCCTTTGCACCTTTGGTTTTGGCAAATTTACATGCAATCCTATACATCGTTCTCTTGCATAGTACGCATGTGAGCTTTCGAGGTGCTTTGTTAATCAATTCGGTTAGGATTTTGCCGTAGGGTACTATGGTAAGTCTATAATCAGCAACCGTGGCATATTCGCGGAGGAATTTCATCGCATCTAGTGCACGTTTACGGCAATTTTTGTCGCCATAGGGGGAAGTTTCAAAGTAGAGGGGGATGGGCAAAGCACCGCGCTTCATCATTAGCCATGTTGCAACTGAGCTGTCAACTCCTCCAGAAAACAGTGCTACAACCTTCCCCTGCGAGCTTAATGGCAGTCCCGCTGGCCCCTCAAGTGGATGGGTATATGCATAGGCCGCGTTCTCCCTTACTTCAACATAGATTTTTTTGTCAGGGTTATCGAGATTAACTCTAATCTTCCTGTCTGCCAGTCTTTTTAGAATCTCGGAGCCAACTTCATTTTCAATGTCTTTGCTAGTGTAAGACTGCCTTCCGGATCTACGTGCTTCCACTGCAAATGTTTGACCTTTACCTACAGTTTTAATCGCTAGAATCGTCGCGACTTCTATAATATCTGCTAGAGATGTTGTTGTCTTAACCGCTGGCATCGCTAAGGCTACTCCAAACACTTTGGCAGCTATTTTAGCCGCCTTCTCCACGTCAACCCCTTCAATTACTATTCTGCCTCGGATTCGGCTGATCTTAGCGTTAGCCAGCCCATTACGCATGAGCATATAACGGAGATTATCGACTAGTAAGTTCTCCAAGCGTCTGCGCACTGGCTCACTTTTCAAGGCAATCTCTGAATAGGCCAAGAGGGCTAGGTTTTCGACCATCTAAAACAACGCCTTACTTGGAAAGTTATAAGGAAAAGGCTACTAAAAATAGTTCTTCGATTAAAGCAGAGGAATGTTTAGGATTGCCTTTAACCCGGGAGGATAGAGTCAGGTACGATAGGCAGATCTTAATCCATGGGTTTGGAGAAGCTGGTCAAAAGAAACTCAAGAGGTCAAGCGTCCTAGTAGTGGGCGCTGGGGGACTTGGCTGTGCGGCTGCAGCCTACCTTATAGTGGCGGGTATACAAAATCTCACCATAATTGATTGTGATAAGGTAGAACTAAGCAATTTAAACCGTCAAATCCTACACTGGCAGAGTGACATCGGTAAGTATAAAGCAAATTCGGCTGCTGAAAAACTACGGCAAATGAACCCTACAGTCAATATAACTTCTTACCATAACAAGGCTACTTGCCAAACCTTCAGGCAGGTAGTTAAAAACTACGATGTTGCATTGGATTGCCTTGACAACTGGCCGACACGTTTCGCACTTAATAAGGCATGTGTAGAGGCTGGTGTCCCAATGGTTCACGCTGGAGTCAGAGGATTTGGCGGACAGGTAACAACCATAAAACCTCGACAAGGACCATGTTTGCGTTGCATATTTCCTAAAACACCAAAAGCTGAGAGGTGGCCTGTACTAGGTGCAGCTCCAGGCATGTTTGGATGCCTACAGGCAATTGAAACAATCAAACTGATTACTGGAATAGGTGAACCGCTAATCGGGCGGCTCCTAGTCTATGATGGTGAGGCTGCAAACTTCTACATGATAAAAGTCAAACGTAGCAGAACCTGTTCCAATTGTGGCAGGAGAAAGTGAGCTAGGAGAGCTTCTTTAAAATATCTTTAAAACTGTCAAGTACGTATCCCAGCTGCTCTCTTGTCAGCATATATGTGGACAGATCAAAGGCTCTGGTTTTGCCTGCTTTTATTCCAGTAATTTTTCTTTTCTCAAGCTCGTCGCAGAGGAAGTAGCCTCTTCGTTTGTGTTTTTGAGCTATTTTATCAAAGGCTGGGGTTTCAAATCGAATTAGGTCGTGGTTGTGTGGTTTGTCTCCAAGCTGCTTTATGTCTCCGAGTGCTTCCATTTGGGTACTGAACCAGCGGGCTTTTTCTACTTCTTCATTCCAATGTTTTACTCTTTCTTTAACGAATGGGAAGGCTGCTATTAATGCGATTGTGCTTGCTCCTCGTGTAGAGCAACCCAATATTTCGAGTGGTTTAACCTTATATGCTTCAGACGTTCTGAAAATCTTAGTAATCCAGTCCTTGCTTGTAGCTAGGAGTCCTACTGTGCCTGCGCCTGCTGCCCAGCTCTTATGTCCTGAGCATGTCACAAAGTCTGCCATTAACTCTTTTCCATTTATTGGTATTCTGCCGGATGAGTAGGCTGTGTTCAGAAGGAATGGAACTTTGTATTCTTTGCAAATCTTTCCAACTTTCTTTGCGTCAACTAAATTACCGTAGATCCAGTCTACGTGAGTTAGCAATACAAGTGCAGGTAATGCTCCCACATCTGCTTTGACCTTGTCAATTACATTGCTATACTCATCTGGATTAATCTTGAAGTCAGGGTATCCCGTGCTGGGGACCTCGTAGACCTTCAGCCCAGCCCTTTCTGCTGCTACATAGCTGGTATAATGTCTATTGGCATCTACCACTATCGCTTGTCCCGGCCTAGTTATAGAATGCATGACAGCGAATTTTGCCTCTCTGCATCCATGTGTTAGCATGGCAGTATCCATACCCAAGAATGCTGCTGCCTGTACTAGAAAATCGGCGATGGGTGGTTTTTTGATGAGATGCAACGTGCCCAAACAGAAATCGCATGTAGAATATCCGTCAATATAGGAAAGCGCCGCCTTTCTTGCTGTTGCTGGCGTGATTCCGCCACGTTGAAGCGGCTCTAGGTTGATGAAGAGTTCTTCCTTGGCTCTTATCTCTAAATCGTCGAGAACCCTGACCATCTACTTTAACTCCTCTTCAATCGCATCTAGCGCTGCTCTCGTCTTCCGAAGAACTTCTAAGACATCTCTCTTCTGGCTTTCGTCTAGTTTGTCGAAGGGGGCAGTTTTTCTCAAAATTTCCCTTAAATCTTCTAGGGCGAATAAAGCCTCAAATGTTTTCTCAACGATTTTCTCTCTCATAGCGTATTCCCTAAATATCTTTGTAATTGTCAAAACATCGTTTAACGATTCCCATCTATGTTAGGTCTCCGCACACGCAGAGACATTCATGCACTATGTCATAGAGCGGTTCCATGCCCTCGCTTTTTTTCGCAGAGGCCTTCACTAGCCTTGTAGCCTTTGAAAGTGTTTTGATTGCGTCTACATAGTGTAATGCAAGATCGGTCATGGCGCCCAATTTCTCCTCTACAACTTTAGAGCGAAGGTAATCGAAGTCGGTCAAAAGCCTATCCATATCCGGCACCTTAATCTCATCAGCCTTATTCACCACAGTCGCTGTAGGAATTCCCAGCCTTAATTGAGTGGCAATAGAAAGGGAGACAGCCACAGCCAACCCAGTAGAAGTCAAAGCCAGATTCGGGTCGACAATGTATACTGCCACAGTTGTAGCCCTATCCCTCAAAGCCTCAGCAATCCGAGGTCCAGCTGGTCTAAAAACAAAAATTTCCATCTGACCTGGTGTGTCAATAAGCTTTAGATCCGCGTCTATCTTCTCGATTCTGCTAACTATTTTCTCCGCATCTTTCTCCATTAGCTCTGCCGCCCGGATCATTGCTCCGCTTGGACCTAGTTTTTCCTTTCGCATTAACTTCTCAACAGTGAAGAGATCCCTAATATCGAAATCAGGCTTGTATGGGGTGAAAACGCATCCTGGGTCGAGGTTGATGTAGGCGACCTTTGTTTTCAGTTCACGTTTTAGCCACTTGCCGAATGTTGCGCATATGCTTGTTTTCCCTGAACCTGCGGTGCCTATTATCATTATATGCAGTCCTGCGCCCATTTCTAGCCCTCAGACTCTCACCTAACAATTTTTAATGTGCTTTTGAATACACATTCCTCTTAATCAGACAGAGAGAAAAGGAATTCGCATGCCCAAATTCAAAGCCGTAATCGTTGATCTCGACGGGACTCTCATAGAGTTTAAACTGAACTATATGCTAATAAGGGCTGAGGCGATGAACCTACTCATCCGCAAGGGGCTTCCAAGCAATCTTTTCTCAGTTAGAGATACCATGTTCGAGATGCTGACTAAGGCAACAACCTATTTGAGCGACAAAGGTGTAGACGAAGATAAAATTCGTGAGATTTATGAGGCGATATTTGCCCTCGCGGATCCCCATGAGATGGACGCCGTTCGTAGTGCGAATTTAATTCCTGGAGCTGAAGAAGCATTGAAATCTCTGAAAAACATGGGGTTACAACTTGGACTTTTCACCACCAACGGAATAAAGGCAACAAAATATGCCCTATCCAAATTTGGTTTGGACATGCTTTTTGACGTGGTTGTAACCCGTGAAACTGTTCAAAAGGTTAAGCCCGACTGCGCCCAGCTGATCGCAGCGACAACGCCGCTTGATGTAACTCCTGAAGAAGCGGTAGTAATAGGCGATAGCACTGTCGATATCATATGTGCTAAAGCTGTTAGGGCCTTAGCTGTAGGGGTTTTAACTGGTTTAACTAAATTAGAGGATTTAAAAAGGAGCGGGGCTGATTACGTGATTCCGTCGATCTCAGAGCTCCCGGCCCTTATCCGGAAAATTCAAGAACCCTGAGCTCTCTTTTCGCTTTCTGGCTTCCACGAGTTATCCGCTGGTCTGAACTTGAAGCCATAGCAGATGATTCCATCCTTGCCTAGTGTTCTCAGCTTCCTGAAGCAAACTTCAACAGGCATTCCTATATTGACTTCATCTAGACTACAGTCTACTATTTGGGATGTTAATTTGGGGCCTTCGTCTAGCTCTATTACTCCTATCACGTAGGGCGCGAACACTTCAAATCCGTCAGGGGGTGTCCGAATAACAGTGAAACTATGCACTTTTCCCCTTCCTGAGAGTTTGACTGTTGATGGTTTTCCCTCTCTGCGGCATTTCGGGCAGATTTTTCTCACCGGGAAGAACATGGTACCGCAGTTTTCACATTTTGTGCCTAACAACTGGTAACGTTCTTTGTATCTTCTCCAATGGAATGGGACAGCGTGCATCGCCATCGGCTATCTCCTCCTCAAAATCGTTACAACCACGGTAGCACCGGATCCTCCTACATTCTGCGCCAGTCCAATCTCTGCTCCTTTAACCTGCCGTGCTCCTTCAGCCTCTCCCCTTAACTGCTTTACTATTTCGATAACTTGCTTGATTCCAGTTGCGCCCACTGGATGGCCTGAGGCCTTTAGTCCCCCATCAGTGTTTACTGGAAGAGTACCGCCTACGTATGTCTGTTCACCTTCGTAAAACTTCGCAGCCTCGCCCTTCTTACAGAATCCCAGGTCTTCCAACGCCAAGATTTCTGCTATAGTGAAACAATCGTGCACTTCAATAATGTCTACATCCTTTGGTGAGATTTTTGCTCGACTGTACGCTTGTTTTGCAGCTTCAACCGTGGCGTCAAGTGTACAGATGTCCTCCCTCTCAAACAGGCTGAGCGTATCAGAAGCTTGGGTCGAAGCCTCAATGATTATAGGGGTTTCAGTATACTGCTTAGCTTTTTCAGCTGGAGCTAGAATAACACATGCACCTCCATCTGAGATAGGAGAACAATCATACAGTCGTAGTGGATCGGCTACAAGTGATGAGTTCAGAACATCTTCTACTTTTATTCGGTTCTGGAAGTGGGCTAATGGGTTTGATGACCCGTGATAATGATTTTTCACAGCCACCTCCGCCAACTTTTCTCGGGTTAATCCATATTGGTGCATGTACCGCCTAGCCATCAGAGCGTAGATTCCTGGAAAAGTTGTGCCGAAGTAAGCTTCCCATTCGAAATCCATTGCTCCGGTGAGAATCGATGTTGCCCAGCCAGCTTGCACATCCGTCATTTTCTCTACTCCTCCTACCGCAACTAAGTCATATAGTCCCGAAGCCACAGCCAAGTATCCTTGCCTCAAAGCAACTCCTCCTGAGGCACATGCTGCCTCAACCCTCACTGCTGGAGTTGGTTTTAAACCAAGAAAGTCTGCCACCAAGGCTGCTACATGCTCTTGGCCTACAAACATTCCACCTGACATGTTTCCTACGATAATCAGCTCAAGGTCCTTTCCTCTTATTTTGGCATCTTCCACTGCAGCTATACTTGCGTCCCATGTTAACTCCCTTAGTCCTTTATCCCAATGTTCGCCTATTGGGGTCGAGCCCACTCCTACTATAGCTACATCTCTTTTCTTAGTGTTCGTTGCCAGTTTGCTCATTCTGTGAACCCCCTAAGCTGCCCTCTAAACTTCGTGTACATCGCGTAGTCGATGTACTCTTTTCGATCTAAGTAATAGCCGACAGGAGGTGAAAGGTTCCGCTTTGGTTCAATTTCATCTAGAACTAGAAGGCTGAAGGAATCGGATCCAGCCCCGGAACCATAAGATGTTATCAAAATTCGGTCTCCAACTTTAGCTCGGTCAAGTATTGTGGCCAAGGCTATCAAGGACGATCCCGAGTATGTGTTGCCCAGTTGGGTCACAATTAGCCCTGGCAAAACCTTCTCTGTAGTAAAGCCGAGGATTTTCGCAGCCCTAAGTGGATATTTTCCGTTCGGTTCATGAAACACAACGTAATCATAATCTTCAGGCTTAGTTCCAAGTTTTTGCATTAACCCCTTTGTACAGTTTACAACTTGTGCGAAATAAGCCGGGTCACCGGTAAATCTTCCTCCATGTTTTGGGTAGTCTGAGCCATCTCTTCTCCAGAAGTCAGGGATATCTTGGGTGTACGAGTAAGTCCCTTCGATTTCAGCTAAAACATTATCACTTCCAATGATGTAGGCCGCTCCTCCCGCTGAGGCCGCGTATTCCAGTGCATCCGCCGGCTCTGCTTGAGCAGTATCTGCGCCAATGGACATTCCGTACTTGATGTACCCCGCCTTAACCAGTCCAATGCAAGCCTGTATGCCAGCTGTAGCTGCCTTACATGCGAATTCCATGTCAGCCGCAGTTAGAGATGGTGTCGCGTCGATAGCCTCGGCAACAATAGTGGCTGTTGGCTTGACCACATATGGATGCGATTCAGATCCGACGTAAATCGCCCCGATCTCCTTTGGATTGACTTCAGGGGCTCTCTTCAAAGCGTTTCTGGCTGCTTCCACTGAGATTGTGACAGTGTCTTCATCAAGGGATGGAACGGATTTCTCTTCAATCAGTAAACTTTTCTTTACGCCTTCAGCGTCGTGTCCCCACATTCTAGCTATTTCTTCAATCTTGATTCTCCACTTGGGGACGTAGACCCCATATCCAACAATTCCGACCATTGTTCTGCGCCTCTATTGAACCGAGTTTTTTCTAGAGGCTACTTATAAAAGTTGCACAGTTGTCGAGTTATAATTCGACAAGGAACGAAGTATGCGAACAATGCTCTCGGATAAGAATAATAGGATTTTCTAAGAGCTGGTTTTTTGCGTTTTTTCGTACATCTTGTCGAAGGTCCATCGAAGTGATGCCTTGATTTCTTGGAGGCGTTTTGGATCTCTATAGTTTTTAATTGTGATTTCTTTGAGAACATCGCCGTCTTGAAGAATGGTATATGAAAAAGCTTTGTCTGGAGCTATCTCGCCAGCCACGGACGCTTCCTTGTCTCTCATCCGCATTTGTTCTAGAACCCGGCTAACTAGGAATTGTTGAAATGGAGGGGTATTTACATTAAATTTCACTGCTTCATCTGGGGCTACTCTGATCTCATCCTCTTCAATGTACATGTTAGCAAGGAGAGTTCCAGTGGCTGTCTTAAGAGGCACTAGCCTATATCCTATGGTTGGAGGTGTTGGTGGAGCTTTCGGTGCTATTGTTACTGATATTGGCTGTTTAGCGGCTTCTACGCGTTTAAAACTTCTTTCGGATATAGCTGAATCTAAAACTTTTAGAATAGACTTTAAGTGTTCAAGTTCTTTTTCTAACCCTTGGATACGTTTTGTAACTTTAGCCTTGGCTTCTACGAGCTTTTTTAACTCTTCTTCAGAAGTCTCCTCTTCTGACGCACTCATTTCCAAATTCCCAAAGATGTCTTTCGTTTACAGCCTAAAAAGTTGTGTGGAATTTGTCTGTTTCTTGTTCTAGGGTTGCTTAAATACATGTGTAAAAAAGGAACAAGGAGAAGTGATGCTATTTCTTTTCGAAACAGTTGTGTTTATAGCCGTTTGCATTGGGTCTCTTTACGCATCCGTTGTGGACTTTAGAGATAGAATTTACGCTCCCTTGGTTGAACTCGCTTTATTACTAACTGGAATCTCCTCGTTCGTTGGGCATCTCATGTTCTTAAACTTCAGCTGTGTAATAATAAATAGAGGAATTATCAGCGTAGGTTTAGCTCTGATTTTTTCGCTAATATGGCATAAACTCAAAATCGTCGGAGATGGCGATGGTAAGTACTTAGTTTCAGTAGCGCTTTGTTATCCTTCATATCCGAGCTTTTTCGCTTCACAGTTAGCCGTCGTTGGCTTTACCCCTATTGTGTACACCTCTACTCCCTTCTCGATTTTGATACTGCTTAATGCTGCAATCACCTTAGGGTTTTTTATCATGATTTTAGAATTTGTCCGCAGTAAACGTCTCAGATTTTTATATGTCGTTTACGCGTTACCTATCACACTCATCGTCCTGTTTTATACGCTCAATGTTTTACTGGCTTTACCAATTCCGGCTCTTATATCGGCGATTTTGAATTCTGGAAAAGCACGGTTTAATGTCCCATTCATTCCATGCCTTTTTACTGGTTTTATTTGTTCGTTAGTCTTCGGGGATCTTCTGCTCTGGATCTTTAGGTGATTTCTGATGAGTGAACTCATTGAAAAAGCCTTAACAACTCTAGTCGCATTAGTCATAGTGGCATCGATAGGTGTTCCGACAATTAATTTTGGAGTTAACGTTACTACTGATGGTTATAAACTCGTTTTGATTCGCGATCTGTTAGAACGATTAGATATTGGAATAAGGCAAGTCACACATAACGAGGGGTGCTACTTCAGCAGGGGATATCTCCCAGATAATCTGAAAATACGGAGTGAAGGCTCAACCGTAATTGCTGAGTATTACGCGTTGGGTCAGTGGAATGTCGAGAGCAGAGTTTATTCTACTTCAATCAACTTAAATCTCCAAATCCAGTCGGGGCCGTGTCAAATAATCATCTTGAGGCAAGGCCCTGTGATTCATGTGAATTTGAAAGGAGAGATAAATGATGCCAACTGAGTCAATTGAATTTAGTTTTGAACTAATGATATGGGCAGTTCTTGGGGTCATACTAATGGTATGTGTAATCAGTGTCACAGCGTATAATCTAAATTCAAATAAGTTTCAAGCTTTGAACTCTACCGCTTACTACATTTCACAAAATGTAAACATAGCAGCATCAAGAAATGTGCAGGTGTATATAAAATTACCCGATAAGATTGCAGGAACTACTTACGATGTCTGCATTTACAGAAAAAATGTTATACTCAGTATGGATGAGATAGAAACTTCTAAGCAAACATTGTTTCCAATGGTGACTACTACACTCACTCCTGGAAAATCCTACATTCTCATCCCGCAAGCTGGTATCGTACTTTTTCGGGAGGAGTAGCATTGAGTAGAGCCGGAACTGTTGAACTGGCCGCTTCAATTATTGTATTTGCAGTTATTATAACAAATTTAGTATTAGTGATGGGGCATTACGCGACTCAAAATCACTCAATCAAGATGCTGGAGATAGAAAATCCCACAGATATAGTTCAAGCATTCATAGAAAATCATGCGTACATGGACCCTAACTCGGGAAACACGTACCACATCATCAGCTATGAAAGAAACCTAACATTTAATGAAGATCTTAATGCCAACCACCTAAGAGATGTCAGTTTTACTTTACATCTTCCCATCCTAATTTTCAGCGATAACCTATTTTCGATCTCGGTGGTCGAGATTAAGGGAGCACTATGAGAAGTACCGGCTCATTGACATTGGTTGATTCTGCTTCGGCACTAGGCTTCATTTTTGTACTATTGATAGCATCCCTCACTCATGTGAACCCCTCTAATAACACTCTTGCCATGGAAATGGAATACTATCAGAAAATTGCTGAGCAAGTCCTTCTAATTTCAGTTGTTAAAGGCAGTATGAAAGAATTGGCAGAAGAAATAGAGAGTGAAAGAGAGTTAACGCTCACCTTACTAAAGATGGCCTTATCATGCCCAAGCGAATTGGCATGTCGGTTATACGTATATTCTGAAGGACGTATTCTCGGCTCGTTTGGAGTACTGCATGACACTATCTATGGCGAAGCAAGATTCTTCCTCACGTTAAAGAGTGGAGCTGTAGTTATATGCCAGATAAGCGCCGGGTGAAAGACGCTTTTATTTGGTCAGCTTCGATAGTCTATCTCTGCGCAATCTTATTATTCTGCTCTATTAGCCAAGCAGGCATGGCCAGTTTAATATCGGAGACGACGAGGAATAGAATGGCTTCTGATAGGCTTCAATTAACAGCTTACAACCTGCTCTTTGACCTCAACCTATATCTCTACAATAAAGTTGGCGAAGAAGCATACCAGATCGCCGTATCTGGTGGAAGTCCAACCTTATTGTCGAAAATCACCTTAGAGCACTGGCTGTCTACAGCCAAAAACTGGCTGAAAGTAGAGGGAATCGATGGAGAAATAGATACTCCATATTTCGAATTAAACCAGCACAGGGTCTCAAGTCAAGACGCCGTTTTGATGAATGAACTAGCCTTGCCCTTAAGCGATCCACTTTACATAGATGCCATAGACATTAATGCGGATCTAAATGTGAGCCTAAGGGATATGCGCACTAAAGTTAGATTCCAAACCCTATTTAAAATCAGATCACTTAATCCTATCCGAATTTTTGGTTTGAATGAGATCGCAACTAAATTCTGCAAAGAGATTCAAATAATTGCACCTTCATGGGGATCAGATAAATCCATAAATGAAATGGTTAAGGATGTGGAAATTCAATTTAGAGATTTTGCGAGAAGCTTCCTTCAAAAAGCTTCAACTCAATCATATGCAAGCACGGTCTCCTATGAAATTCATGTAAAAAGAGTCAATGCGATCCAATGTCAAGTCATCATCAAATTAAATGATTTGAACATTACCGATATGAGCAAATATGCGTATGGTACTGCGTGCTCTAAATTAGCTCGAATTAACTACAGGTTGCAACATCGTGAGATTAGATGGGAGTACTCCACCCAATTCACTCCTAAAGATTTTGGTGATGTGAAAATTATTGGAAATATCTATGTGAATTCTGCTTGATAGAATCTTTAAGAAGAGTACAGTAGTGCTCTCTGATGCTATATTCTGCAACACCAGTTAGCTCTGCCAACGATCTCTGAGTCAGGAACGGCCTATGATGATTTTCTTTTGCCAGTAGCCTATCCGCTGCATAAATCGTTGAAACAGCAAATACGTAGGGACTGCGACCTCTCCTATCTTGGTTTTTAATCCTTCTAAGAAGGTCTAAGCTAGTTGTGAACAGGGCCTTCTTATATTGCTGGGGTGTCAGATTAAATTTTGATAATTCACTGGCGACAATGTTTGACGAAACTACAAATTGCAAAGCCTTATTGAGATACTCCTCACTTCTACGCATTTTTGGCTTAGCATCTAAGAGGGTCTTGTAGTGTAATCCTGCTTTGATTATCATGGGATTCGAAACACGATGTCCAAGTTTTCTAAATGCATGAGCAATCTCCTTAATCATGATTGGATTTGGGGTCTCTATTTCCCGTGTTGCAAGGAGCAAGCAGTAAGCCATAAGCACAATGCTCGTTGAATAACGGTTTCCAGTTGAGGCTCTAATCGCCTTTCTGTATAGGTGCGCTGCCCTATCTCTTACGCTAGGTGGAAGCCTGAGCATTTCAGCAACTCGATTTAATGAAGAGAGTGTTCGATAGTCAGTTTCATGACCGCTAAATCGCGCTCTCTTGTCATAGATGTATTTTAAACGTGAGAAAAACCGTTGATTTGTCGGAGCTAATGGAACGCCATTTGAATCATGAAAATAGAATGAGTTCGGATAGCCTAGATAGCTTCCCAGCCCGTCAACCATGTGTAGGCGCTCTCCAGGAGCCGTATGGGATCGTTGTTGGAGCAGAAATACTTCTTTAACTTCTGTTTCAACTGTAAGTCTTGGTGATTCTAACTTTTGCTCATGTACAAGTCCACAACTTCTGCACACATACTCACCATCGACTAGTGAGACGACTCCTCCACATTCATCGCAATTCTCCATGGACTGTTTTACCTCGACTTCAGTTTGCACAGGATCTTCCTTCTTGGCGAGAGCTTATGAAAAATACGTCAAATTTTTACTTATTTTTGAAATTTAAGCATTTTTAGACGTTTTTTTCTGATTTAGAGCCAAATTATTACTTTTTTAACTACAAACTCGATGCGGAGAGAAAGAGAGGGCGTCAAAACTAAAATAAACGTCCTCAAAATCAATTCAGTCTAGTTCAAAGTGATAAAACAACATGTCTACAGCGGGATCCAGAAAATTTTTTGAAGAACTAAATGCGCTTCTACAAAAAACAGTCACAGTAACAACAATCGCGGGAAAAACCTATATTGGAAGTCTAATGGGCTATAATCCTGACACGATGAGCTTATGCTTGGCAGATGCAAAAGATGAATCTGGTAATTTAATACAGAGAATCTTCCTAAATGGATCTACAATCGCGCAAATCTATACCACCGAAAAGCCCTTCGATCTTCAGGCATTAGCCGACCGTCTAGAAAAAGTATTTCCAACAATGGTGAAATTTTACTCTGAGGCTGGCGTGATTGTTGTGATGGATAAGATACGCATTGGAGAAAAGGGGATAATCGAAGGGAAAGGCCCTGCTGCAGAAAGAGTACAAAAAGTCTACGATGAATTCGTAAGAGAGCGCGCAAAATAATCCTAGAAGGAAACCGAGAATTCAGGTCTTTGAAGAGCACCCATGAAGCTGAAGGACTTTAAGATTTTCTCAGTTTGCTTAACAGCTATATTTAATCTCTCTAGATCAACTTTCACTCCCAACACTTTACATAGAACCTCTAAAACCGACTTGGCTGCCGCAGCATCGGGATAACTTCCGGGAGTTTCTGCTAGTAGACAAAAGCCATGAATCTCTCTCAACTTTGCCAGACCAATTAAAAGTCCTGCAACACCTGTAACATGTCCCTGCAAGATTTCTGCATCATTTTTTAAAACATGATTTAAGGTATCATGATCAGTTGCGGTGCAATAAACCCGTGGGGGGCCTACAACCCTATCCTTTCTCAGACCTCCCATCGATACTACAAGTTGGCACCCAAACTCCTGAGCTGTATCTAAAATTCTCCCGCAAAGCTCATACTGTCCAAAAGCAGTTAACGCTTGAGTATTCCCATAAAGAACTATCATATCGTTTCCGGTGCCAGAATGATGATAATAAAGCTCATTAACTGGAGAACGAATTAGCCCCTCTTCCGTTGAAATCACAAGATCTTGAAACGTGCGCGAACGAATCTCGACAAATTTCTTAGCTTTAAACTCATTGATGAGATGTAAAGCCGCAATATTAGCGACGAACCCAGTTCCAGGTAGCCCCTCAATGAGGACAGGGTTCTTTAACTTTGGCCTTTCAATTATGTCAACTACGCTGTGCATTAGCGATATTACCCTACACAAAAATTATTCCTAATACGCCTATAATTAAAGGCTTGCAGTGGTTAATGTGTCATTCGAAATTAAAGAGCGGGATCTTCTCGCCAGAATTGGAGAACTGAATACCAAAAGTGGTAAAGTGCAAACTCCTGCACTATTGCCCGTAATAAATCCATTAGTCCAGCCAGTTACGCCACGAGAAATATCAGACAAATTTAAATTCGAAATGGTCATCACCAACGCCTACATCATAAAAAATAATTTCGAAAAGGAAGCCATCAAAAAGGGCATCCACAGAATATTAGATTTTCCACGCGCTGTGATGACCGATTCCGGTGCTTACCAACTCCTAATATATGGCGATGTAAAGACAACCCCCGAAGAGATCGTAAAATTCCAAGAGCAAATTGAAACCGACATAGCAGTTATACTAGACGTGCCAACTGGTTGGGATGCCGATCGAAAACGAGTCGAGTGGACTGTTGAGGAAACTCTACGCCGGGCTAAACATGCTCTTGAGTTGCTGACCAGAAACGACATCCTATGGGTAGGGCCAGTCCAAGGCGGACGACATCTTGACCTAGTTAAAAAATCCGCCCAAGAAATAGGACGGTTACCCTACCAAATCCATGCCCTAGGAAGCCCAACCCAAATCATGGAGCGATATCTCTTTGACACGCTAGTCAGCATGATAATGACCGCAAAGATGAACTTGCCCAGAGAAAGACCGCTACATCTGTTTGGCGCGGGGCATCCTTTCATGTTTGCGTTAGTAGTCGCACTAGGCTGCGATCTATTTGACTCAGCTGCGTATGCGCTTTACGCAAGGCAAGGCCGGTATATGACCGATTACGGCACAATCCGACTTAAACAGCTTGAACAGCTCCCATGCGTCTGTCCCATCTGCTCAAAATACGATATAGAAGAACTAAAAGAAATGAAAGGTGAAAAATTAGAAAGCCTCCTCGCAGAACACAACCTCTATGTCTGCCAAGCCGAAATGAGGCGAATTAAACTAGCAATCAGTGAGGGAAGGCTCTGGGAGCTATTGGAACTGAGAGCTAGAAGCCATCCCTCTCTGCTAAAAGCCCTAAACCAACTAAGACGCTACGCAGACTACATTGAGAAAAATAGTCCTGTAGTAAAGAAACGCGGAATCTTCTACTTTGGATCAACGGGGTTATACAGGCCTGAGATTATGCGATACGCGAAGCGTATCCACAAAAATTATGCTTTCCCATCGAAAGCCGAAATTCTCCTCCTCCTTCCACAGACCCAAATTAAGCCATTTCATGCTTCTCAATGGTTCAAAGCTGTATGGAGGAAGATCTCCGAAACAACTGGAGAAGATTCACTTAAATTACATGTCTGTTTCTATGTAGCCCCATTTGGAGTAGTGCCAATAGAACTCGACGAAGTCTACCCAATATCTCAATTTGAATACGCCTCAATCGATAGCGAAACAGCAACCTACGTAGCCAAACAGATTCGAACATATCTAAAAGAGAATAAATACGCATCAGTAATCCTGCACAACGACCCATCGAAATGGAAAGAAACAATCGCAAAAGTATGCGAAAAAACCTGCAAAGAACTGAAAACTCCATTCATAATCACCTCAAAAGAAACCGACCTCTGGAGTGAGAAAGCACTAACCCACCTAGTAGAAACTGTAAAAAGAGTAGTAACTAAGTCCAAAGGAAAAAACACATGAATATAAACATCGACCTACACATCCACACAAAATTCTCTGGAGATAGTAGAATAAGCCCAAAGATCATAATTGAACAACTACACTCCCACCCAATAATCAAAGGCATAGCCATAACCGACCATGACACAACAACAGGCTTCAAGTACGTGCAAGAACTAGCGATTCCCTATCGCGACATTATCGTAATTCCAGGCATAGAAATAACTACACTGCAGGGGCATCTCATAATCCTTGGAATAGAGGAAGAACCAAAACGGCCTCTAACCATTTGGGAAGCAGTTGATTTTGGTATGGAACAAGGAGGAGTAATTATAATACCGCACCCATTCCGTGTTGGCGGAATAGCTGAAATTGCTGAAGAACTGAATGCACATGCAGTTGAAGTCTACAATCCACATGCTGCAGACGAAGAAAACAATCAAGCACTCAAATTGGCTAAAATTAGAGGTTTAGCTAAAACTGCGGGCAGCGATTGCCACCACATCGATGGCATGTGGACTGCCTACACTGAAATAGATGCTGAGCCAGCTGTAGACAGCATCCTAAATGCGATAAAGCTTGGGAAAACTAAGCCACACAAACTCGGGCCAGCTCCATAACAGCTATATACGTCGCTGACCAATTGCATGGAAGTCGATGATACGCATACACTCCCTAAGCAGCCTTCTTGAATTAAGAAGATTGATAGGCATAGCATTAATTCACCTTAAATCACCAGTCATAAAAACTAAGCTAAAATAAAGTCTCTTATGTCTGAGGACGGTGCAAGAATTTCCTACTAAAATAAAGTTCTTAGGCGGAGCGATGGAAGTCGGCAGATCCGCAGTCGCAGTTCAAACCAGTAAAGCGCAGGTACTGCTTGACTACGGTGTCCTAATGGACCATGAGCCCGGTTTTCCTATGCACATTCTGCCAAAAGAGGTAGACACCATAATCGCAACACATGGTCATCTTGACCACTGCGGAGCCATTCCAATGTTCCACATAAGGGGGCATACCCCTGTCTACGGTACTCCATTAACTTTTGAGTTGGCTGAGCTGCTCATAAAGGACTTCATCCATCTGACAGGTTACTACTTGCCCTACGAGTACCTAGATCTTGAAAACATGATGAGATGCTCGGTCGGATTACCCTATCGTAGACCAAAGAAGATAGGCGACTTAGAGTTCGAACTCCTATATGCAGGGCACATCCCCGGCAGCACACAGGCGCTCCTAAGAAACGCTGGAAAAACCATAGTCTACACCAGCGACTTCAATACCTTCAAGACACGTCTTCTAAATGAAGCCGATTTGAATTACGGCAACATTGACGTTCTGATCATCGAAAGCACGTATGCTGAGGAAGATCACGAGGATCGAACAGAACTCGAAAGAAAATTTGTCACACACATCACAGAAGTAGTTGAGAAAGGTGGCATAGTACTAGTGCCCGCATTCGGGGTGGGACGATCCCAAGAAATCATCTCTATTCTAGCCGCCTACCACTTCGAATACCCCGTCACGATAGATGGAATGACTATGGAAACCAACGAAATTTTAATGCGCCACCAAGATGAACTGCGAGATCCCAAGCTGTTCACAGATGCTATACACATGGTGGGCTGGATCAACGGCTGGAAAGACCGCCGAAAAGCCGCTAAAACACCGGGCGTAATAGTAGCGCCTGCTGGAATGCTGAAGGGAGGCTCTGCGGTCTTCTATATGCAAAAACTAGCTACGAATAAAGACAACGCCATCTTCCTAGTCAGCTATCAAGTTCCCGGAACCCCAGGTAGGGAGTTGCTTGAAAAAAAGAAATTCATCATAGGTGGAGTGGCGAAGAAGGTGGATGCCGAAGTTGAGCGATTTGACTTCTCATCTCACTGCGGTCGCCAACAACTCCAAGAGACTGTGAGAAATGTAACCGGAAACCCCACAGTACTGGTGATGCATGGGGCTGAAGGAAACTGCCAAAACTTCGCCAAATGGATCGAAGAAGAAGTGGGACTGAAGGCGATAGCACCGAAAAGTGGCGAGCTCTTCAAAATTTAGGAGGATAAGCCAATTCTCAGAGTAACAATCGTACGAATGGGAAGCATAGATGCTGACACGCTAAAAATACTCCAAACCAAGCTACCGCAGTTTATGCCAAATACCCAATGCCAAATGATGCCGAAAAGCATAACCATTCCGCTAAACGCATACAGCCCAGCACGTAAACAATACCACTCCACATTAATTTTGAAAGAGATCTTAACCCAAACTCAGTCTTTAGACACTGATAAACTGCTCGGTATAACTGATGTAGATCTCTTCGTGCCCCAGTTAAACTTCGTGTTTGGCGAGGCAGAATGCCCCGGAAAAGTTGCAATAATCTCCACATATAGGCTAAGGCCCGAGTTCTATGGCAATAACCCGGATGCTAAACTTTTCGAGCTTAGAATCATAAAAGAGGCAGTGCATGAATTGGGACATACCCTTGGAATAGTCCATTGTAAAAAGCCACGGTGCGTGATGTTCTTTTCCAACGACATAGGTGATACAGACTTTAAACAAGCAACACCCTGTAGCGACTGCCTACGAAAATTAAATGCAGCCATCGCAAGCAATTAAGAAGATAAGCCTAAACTTCTACGATAGCGCACTTCAACCGCTTTAAAATTCCCTCAGCCTCAGCCAACTTAACCTTCAAAGTATACAACTTCCTAGAAGTCCTCAACTTCAGCTTAACAAAATCCTCCGATCGTCTAACCTTACAGACTCCAGCATGCTCAGAAAGCCTAACGAACTCTTCAACATCAAAGATTTCTTCTGGCAATACTCCCACGTCTCTCGTATAGGTGTAGGAAGGCAGTTAAAAGCTTAAGCCCTTTCAACGGGTAACTAAAGTTTTCTCAAGATTAACTGTAAAATTTTATGTACGGAAAACCGACAGAATTAACTGGGCTGCTCTAACGCCTATTACCAGAGCAGTGTTGAATCTTGTTTTGCTACTCACTTTCGCCTCGATGCTTGTTTTGTTATCATGCTCGTAGTCAGATATAGTTCCTCATTGAACGGGTTGGCGACGTTTATGGTGAGTGTGTTACCGGTTTATGCTTTAGCTTGGTTGAGCGGACATAGGGCAAAGGTAAAATAGTTGCGAATGCACCGTCGTTATGTTTACTCTAGTCGTTCGAGCACGTAGATTAGAACGATGTCTGTCTTACTCACAATGCCTAGAAGCTTGTCGGGTTTTGTCCTATCGACCACTGCCAACCTACCGACCCTGCTCCTATACATTTTTAGTATGGCTTCACTGACGGTTTCGTCGACGTAGGCCACTTCATAATTTTTCTCCATGATATCTGATACCGTCTTGCGTTTCCGTCCTCCCATCATACAGTCAATCAACCCCTTGAAAGTTACCATGCCTACAAGCGAGCCATCTTGTAATACTGGATACCCTTGATATCCGTAACTACCAACAATTTTGTAGAATTCCGAAATCGTTGTGTCCGGGGTTACGGTTACCACATTCCTACTCATAATCCCCCCAACAGTAACGCGATCAAAGAGGTCGGCCTTACGCTTGATGATCCCCGAATGCCTCACGTCTTCATGTCCTTTTATCAGGTCGGATCTCGTTAGGATACCTACAAGCTTCGTTTGGTTATGAGGATCGACTACAGGCAATCTTCCCACACCATAGTTCTGCATCTTGCGAAGGGCTGAATCGAGGTTCTCATGAGGGTACGTAACATGGAGCTTTCTCGTCATGATCTCTCCAACCGTTTTCGAATCAGCTTCCGCAACTGGGACCTTTAGAAGATCAGAGTAGGTAACGATTCCAGCGAGCCTTCCATCTTCAACTACTGGATACCCGAGATGCTCGGTCTTGGATACGAGCTTTGCCAGTTCCTTAACACTCGATGTTGGTGAGAGGGTAACTACTCTCTTGCTTGCCACTTTTGCAACTGGCATCTGCTCAAGCACATCGATTATGAATTCGCCTCTATGAGCTGGTGAGTCCACTCTGCTAGCTACTTGCTTTTCATATATTGTCCACTTCCCAACTAACAGGTAGGTGATACTGCAGGCGAGCATAGCTGGGATGAGGAGCGCATAATTTCCAGTCATTTCTGCGACCATGATCATAGAGGCTATTGGAACATGAGCCGCACCTGCCAAAAAAGCAGCCATCCCAACCACAACGAATGCATCTAATGCTGGAACAAATCCTGGAAAGAGAGTATTGAAGATAATCCCTATGGCCCCTCCCAGCATACCACCTATCACCAAAGAGGGAGCAAAGACTCCCCCACTTCCACCAGAGCTTATCGTTAAAGAGGTAGCTATAATCTTAAATATCCCAATCAGGAGCAAGCTTGTCAATGCTATCTTACCATAAATCGCAAGTTGTACCCATCCGTAACTTGTGCCTAGCGTTTGGGGAACGAGCAGCGCGGAGATGCCAAGTACCAGACCACCAATAGCGGGTTTTAAGTAATTCGGAATATTCAATCTCCTGAACACCTTCTCTCTCAGTCCGTAGAAGGTCTTGACATAACCTATGGCAGCTGGTGCCAACAGCAACCCTAGCATTGCGTAAAAGAACAGAGTTAACGGATTGGTGAAAACATATTCATGGGTTTGGAAGATTGGGGCGAACCCGTAAATTGAGGAGAAGACCGAATAACCTACGACTGAAGAAACAAAGGATGGTATCAACGCCTCAATCTCAAAGTCCTGCCTATAGAGAACCTCGATGCCGAAGAAGGCTCCTCCTAGAGGTACCTTGAAGATGCTTCCTACCCCAGCCGCTGCACCTGAAACAACCATGATTCTGCGATCGTGCTCGCTAAGTTTTAAGACTGAAGCCAACCATGATCCAAAACCCGCTCCTATCTGAGACATCGGCCCTTCACTGCCAGCACTACCTCCAGATCCTATGGTAATAGCTGAAGCCAAAGTTTTGATGAATGGGACTCTTCTTCTAATATAACCGCCAGCTCTGTGAAAAGACTCGATAACTGCGTCAGTCCCATGGCCTTCAGCCTCAGGAGCCAAGCTATAAACTACGAAACCTGAAAGGATTGCACCAAGGGCCGGGATCAGTGGCAGAATCCACCATTTAACGGTGCTCCAATTAGGTTCAACCAGCTCTCCCTCACCTGCTGGAAGAGGCGGGATATAACCTGCAAGGTAGCCAAGAAAGAACGCCGTAGCCTGTTGTAAAAAGAAGGAAAAGAGAGCTGCCCCTAAACCTGCAAAAACACCAATCAATACGCCATATAAGAGCCAGCGCTGCAAATATGTTAGAGAGCTCGGGAGTCGCCTTTTCAAAAGGGAATGTTCACCCAGTTAAGCTCTCTATCTTGCCAATGGTGGTATTTAGAGCCTATCTTGTTCATCTTCTACTTCGCCTGGGCGCTCTCTTTCGAGTTTTTATGCGCCCGAAATATAGCACACTAGTGGGCCGGGCCGGATTCGAACCAGCGACCTTTGCGGTGTGAACGCAATGTCCTAACCAGGCTAGACGACCGGCCCAATCATGGTTAAACTCTCCTAAAATTTAAAAACTTTAATCGGGCGGCCTCTCGAGAAAGTATAGTCCACTCCACCAAGGGGCAGATATGACTGAGCTATCTTTTCATGTGGGGTGAGAATTGGGAAGATGTTCATTTAGAGGGTTTTCCTCAAGACTAAGCCTTGACTACTTAACGCCGATCTCTCTCTTTTTCCAGCGTAGGCTACCGCCCCTGCACTTCCTGCATCTAGTAGCGGTGGTTGGATTCCTGGCTCCACATCTCCTGCAGATCTTAACATAGAGTTTGTGTTGTTGAGCTATCTGTCTCTTGAGAGGGTCTGGTATTGGCAATGTCCCTTCGCGCCATCCATTTAGCTATTTTAGTGCTTCAATTGTTATATATGAACGTGTATCTTCAATTCCATCAATAAGAGCGATCTGGCGGAGTACTGTATCTAACTTCTCACTGTCCACGATGATCAATATGTCCATATCGCCAGCTACTCTGAAAACCCTCTGAATGGGTAGTCCTGAGACAGCTTTGTACGCTTCAGTTCGTTTATGCGGGAAAACTTTAAGGAACACAAAGGTCGGGTTCGAAGAAAATCCTAGAGCTTTCAGCCCTTTTTCTGTGACATCAATAAAGCCTCTTCCAGTGCGAATAAAATTCCTATCCCTAAGCTTCCGCAGGTGCACATTTAGCGCCTGTCTAGTTATGCCGAGTTCATTTGCCAGCTCGCTTTGTTTAGTCTGGATGGTAAAAGTGGTCATTGATTTGGTTCGGTCGTATAGCATATGTAAAATGCGAAGTGGGCGTCCCGAGAGTATGTCTTTTGATGTTTTAGGCATTTATATCATCTTGCTTAAAGTTTAGAGTATCTTTACACATGTCAAGACCCAAGATAAATCTCTTTCGCCTCTCAATTGAACACCAAAATCTATTTATTCTATTAAAAATTAGGTGTATCAGCGCATCAGCGTAAAACAAAGAATACGAGGAGGAATAGAGGAATGGCCGAAACAAATGATGTTCGAGTAGGTCGGAAGCCAGTTATGAACTACGTCTTAGCGTGCATGACACAACTACAAAGCGGAGCAAAAGAAGTAAATGTCAAAGCACGAGGTAGAGCTATCAGCAGAGCAGTCGATGTTGTAGAGATCGTCAGACGTAGGTTCATGCAAGACGCGAAGATCAGAGAGATCAAAATCGGTACAGAACAGATTACTGGCGAAGAAGGCGGAGCACCAACTAACGTTAGCACCATCGAGATAATCGTAGGCAAGTAACAGACTCTAGTGATGGGCTCCTCCACCCCTCCTTTATTTTTAGAGGAGGCTGGCGGGAATGGTGAAAACCCCGCTATGCAATTTTTGTTTGAAAAGTGGTATGTTATGCCCGAAGTGTGAAGCTAGGGTAAAAACTGGCGAAATAGGCGAATTAGATATTCGTATCTCTAGACTTCTTTTAAGGCTGGAAGATAAGTATCCGTTTCTTCAAAATGTTCAGTTTTATAAAGCAGTGGAATCAGGCGCAATCTTAGCACTTTTAGTAGACCATGGTAGCCTACCTATGATGCTTAGCTATGGTGGAAAGATTATCCGTGAAATTAACGACTCGCTTGGAATGAAAGTTAGGATCCTCGAGCACGGCGGAGATCTTAGGAAATTCTATGAAGACCTAGTTGCACCAGCCAATGTAATTACCCTCAATAAAATCTGGCTTCCAGACGGTAGCATGGAAACTCGCGTCGTTTTATCTGAGCGAGGTAGAAGAAGGTTGCCTGTTAATATTAGTGCGCTTAAAGAACTTTCAAAGAAAATCCGCGGTATCACCATGCGAGTTGAATTTGAAAAATAAAGAGCATACTAGTCAAAGTGGAAATAAAATAAGTTAATCAAATCTATGAGGATCAAAGGGCCTAATTAGCGGATTGCATGTTCCATCGACGATAGCCTCTGCCAACAGTTGCCCAACAACGGGAGCCATAATCATACCATAATCATAGTATCCACAAGTTATGTAAAGCTTCTCATCGATTGAGCCTATTAAAGGTTTACTGTCAATTGTCTTATCGCATATGCCTACCCACTGCCTTAGAACTCTCAAATACCGGAAAGAAGGTATGAGCTGCAGGGTTTCACTGGCAAAATTGTGAAGAAACTCTGGGGTGCACTCTGAGAGGTCGTAGCCCTCTGACATGAAGCCCATTGTCCCCACTATTTCCCCTCGCATGGTTTGAGCTACCTCGTAGCTGACTATAGGTCTTTCTATCACTGGGTCAAGGAAGGGCCTAATAGGCTCAGAGACTAAAGCCTCCTTCCTCAAGAACGCCATCTTAAGTTTAAAGCCTAACTGTTCCAAGAGATTTCCTGAGTGGGCGCCGCAAGCTATCACAATTTTCTCCGCCTCATAAACTCCACTCTCCGTTATGATGGAAAAGCTTCCGGCAGCTTTCTGTAGGCTTTTGACCATGTTTTGCTTTTTAACCATGCCCTTCAGCCTTTTAATGGACTCAAAATATGCCCATGTCAAGGCGAAGGGGTGTATTATGGCTTCTTCTGGGTCGAAGTAGCCCCCCACTAGTCTGCCAGCGTCTATATAGGGCCACCGCTCAGCTATTTCCTCGGGGCTAAGCCAAACCTCTTTTAAGCCTAGTCCCTTATAGAAGGAGTGGGACTCCTTCAGTTGTTGCAGTTCTTCTTCGTTCTTCGCCACCAAAAGGCGGCCGCTTTTCCTAAAAAAGGTATTGACGCCCAGCTGACTTGGAAGTTTTTTATGCAGCTCTAAGCCTTTAACTGCCAGCCTAACCAGATCTTCACTTCCAAGTCTTCTCTTAAGAATTCCCATGTTCCTGCCAGTGGAGCCAGAGTTTAAGTAGCTTCCCTCCAGTATAGTGGTTTTCACACCCTTACGCAGTAAGCTGTATCCCACGCTTAGTCCCATCGCTCCTCCGCCTATAACCACTACATCGCTTTTCGAGAACACGGCTTTTCACCTTATAATTTTTATCGCCCTAACTTCATAGGCAAGTTCTGGCCATGGTACTTCCACGGTTACGACCCAGAGGGGATAAGCATTCCCATTCGCCTTGTAGGTGGGTTTGATGATTTTTCCTTCACCTACCACCTTCCCAGACCTGTTAAGCAGCAGGGCTCGCTCTCCTATATGTGGCGATGGAAGCAACTCATAAGGCATAGTTACATATCCCTTTTCCTTAACGATCTGCTGGCAGAAAATCGCTAGGCCAGGGCATATCGATACGCAGAGAGTGCAGCCAGTACACTTCTTCCAGTCTACGCTGGGCGGCTTGCAGAGCGCCTCTTTCCTGATAGCTTTCACCGGACAAATATAGGCACATGGGTTGCATGGCATTTCCTCCATGCACTCTATTACCGCTATTCTATTCTTTTTCATTATGCCTTCTGGTGGAAACACTCCTAGTTGTTTCAGCTCCTCAGTTTTATAGTAGCCCCTGTGCAACGGGCCCAGCTCCTCCTCAGCCATGGCTAACCACCTATGTCCTCTATGTTTTCAATCGTTATTTCCTTTAGAGCGGCTTTCACTGCAGAGCTGAAGGGCGATGCCCGTTCCTCCTCTAGGGCTCTCTTATACTCCTCAATTTTAGCCCAAGCAACTTCATCCTCGTAGCCCATCGATATGACGGCATGGAGGCCTGCTACGCCGCCTTCTAGGACAGCTGTTGTAGCTTCTTCAATGCCAGCGCAGTCTCCAGAAATGTAAACATTCTTTTTAACTCGATAGTATTTGTCTCTCACAGGCACGAAGCCGCCTAGCTGAGGAGCATAAACTATTTTCGGCTTAAACATCTGCACTAAATCATAGGTGGGGTTAAGACCTATACCTAGGCATATGAAGTCGCAGTCAATTTTTTTCTCCGTTCCTGGTATGGGGTTATATTTTTCGTCTATCTTTATAATTATCGCGCCTTCCACTCTATCTCTACCTAGGGCTTTTAGTATTGTATGCCGAGTTATTATGGGCACTCCAAGCCTCGTAACCTTAGCAGCATGTACAAAGTATCCTCTTATGCGTCTAAAGCTGGGAGCCATGATGGCTTTCATGTTAACTCCTGCCTGTAATAGGTGGTAGGTTACTATCAGGCCGACGTTGCCCGTGCCAACCATCAACCCATGCCTTCCAGGCTTAATACCATAAACATTTAGTAAGGTTTGCACGCCTCCTGCACCATAGACCCCTGGAAGGTCATTGTTTTCAAACACAAGCATTCTTTCATAGGCTCCTGTGGCAATCAAATATTTTTTAGCTCTCACTTTAAGCAAGGTGTCATTTCCCTTCAGCATAAGCATTAAGTTTTCCTGTGGATAGTAGGCTAAAGCGCTGGTGTTAGTGAAAACTCTGACTGACTTCATCTTCAATATTTTTCCCACCATTTCCTCACCTAGCTTAAAGCCACGTTTACCCGCGGCATACTTAACATCGCTAAAAAAAGTGTGGGTCTGCTTAATTAGCTGCCCTCCAAGTCTATCTTTATCATCAACTAATATGACGTTCTTACACAGCTGCCCAGCCTCTATGGCAGCTGAAAGCCCAGCTGGTCCTGCGCCCACTATCAGAAGTTCCGCGGACAACTCTTCATCGCCTTTCTTCCCTACTTCTCCCCGCACACGTTTAGGAAGAGAGCCAATGCCGGTAAACTGCCGCATGACTTTCATAGCAGGCTTATAGATGAAGCTTGGCCTCGTAAACATTTTAATGTAGGTAAGAGGCGAGAGTTTCATCCTGTTTAGCAATGGTGCAAGCTTGTCGGTGAAGCTTCTCTGTAGTTTCACCCTCATACCATCTCCTACTCTAACCACGCAAGTTTTAACGTTTGGTACGCCATCTACTTCCATCATACATGAGTTACAGCGGCCTATAGCGCAGAAAAAGCCCCTAGGACTGTGATACTTTATGCTCCTGCTAAAAACTCTCACCCCGCTGGCGTATAACGCAGCTGCTACTGTTTCGTTCTCGTAGGCCTTAAGGGGTTTTCCATCAAAGTAAATTGTTAACTCTCTACCCCTCTCAAATTTTAGAATGGGATGTTCTGAAATTCTCCAGTCTTCCATGGCATTTCACTGCATTTTTACTTCTTCTTTATAGCCTTATAGGCTGCTTAGTGGTATTGGATCTATGGGCGGCCTTATGACAGTAGTTTTCATGGCCTCCCCAGACCTTCTTCTTCTCAATATATCTAGAACGAGTGGTAGACAGGTCTTACCTTGGCAGAAGCCAGTTGTCACTCCAGTTATTCTTTTAAGGGTTTCAAGGTCATCGTAGCCAGCATCTATGGCAGCTTCAATGTCTTCTTCGGTAATATCGTGGCAACGGCAGACAATTTTTTTCGTTTATTTTCCCCTTTTCTACTACAGATATTAGACTTTTTATTAATATTCGTGAAGGGTGAACTATGTGAAGCCTCATGGCGACGCCAGGCGATATGAACTCAGAGCCCACATCATCCGCAAATATTTCCGCACCCAGTTGGGCTCTCTAAACACAATGCCCATTGACTACATTGAGTATATGATGGGCCACATGGTCAGCACCTACAATGATATCAAATCGAAGGGCGTAGAATTTCTCAGAAACTTATACGCTCAAGCCGGTCTCAGCATAAAACCGAGAACCAAGCTCTCAAAAATCGAGCAGCTTAAACTGATGATTGAAGCCTGGGGAATGAACCCCAACGAAATCCTCAGCAAGGAAGCACTAGCAATGCCCCATAGAACCGTGATAGTAGAGCAGAGGGAGATAGAAATTCTAAATCAAGCCTTAAAACAAGCCATACTCAAGGAGCTACAACAAACTTGAAAACGGTATATTCGAATCTAGACACTGGAAAACCCAAGCTTATTTCAATGTGAAAATGTTGATATGAATAGCACGGACACCATCGCTGTATGGGAGCAAAAGGAAATTGCCAACAGATAGCCTTGGGAACTGGCGTCGCACACACCTTTCTTCTGAGATAAGTCCTAAGCTTGATGGAAAGAAGGTCACAGTTTTCGGCTGGGTGCAAGAGATCCGCGATCTTGGCGGAATCAGATTCGTAGTGCTACGTGATAAAGAAGGGATCATACAAGTAACGATGCCACGTAACAAAATAAACCTCAAAACAATGGAGAAAGCTGACACTTTGCAAAAGGAGTTTGTTATTGGCGTTAAAGGATCTGTGAAAAAGATAAGTAAAGCCCCTCATGGTGCTGAAATTATTCCAGACGAAATCAAAATTCTCAACAAAGTTCAACATCCTATGCCAATGGATCCAACTGGACGAGTTCCAGCGGACCTAGATGTCCGGTTAAACATGCGTATCTTGGACTTGCGTCGTCCAGAATCCCAAGCAATATTTCATATCAGGCATTTCACTCTGAGAGCCATACGTGAATACTTTATAGAAAACGGTTACATCGAAGTGAACACCCCCAAAATGATTGCCTCAGCCACAGAGGGCGGAGCATCCCTCTTCCCAATCGCCTACTACGAACGAGAAGCTTTTCTCGCTCAAAGCCCCCAGCTCTATAAAGAACAGTTGACAAGCGTTTTCGAGAAAGTTTTTGAAATAGGGCCCATCTTCAGGGCTGAAGAGTCTGATACCCCTAGGCACTTGGCAGAAGTCACCTCAGTTGATATGGAAGCCGCTTTCACCACTGCCGAGGAAGCAATGAAAGTTGCTGAGGAGCTTACCTGTCACGTGTTAAAGACTGTTAAAGAAAAATGCGCTGAAGGTCTGAAGATTCTAAAGCGAAAGTTGGATGTCCCGAAGACTCCGTTCGAAAGGTACACCTACGATGAAATCTTGAAGGAATTGCGGAATGCGAACATAGCGGTCAAGTGGGGGGAGGACATTCCTACTCCTGCGCTTAGAACTTTAGGCGAACTGCATAAAGGGTTCTATTTCATAACCGACTGGCCCACCGAGGCAAAGCCCTTCTACATTAAGCCCCGCGATGACAATCCGAAACTATGTGAAGCATTTGACTTCATGAAAGGTTGGATCGAGATCGCCTCTGGAGGGACTCGTGTCCACTCAAAAGATCTGTTGATCAGTCGACTAAAAGCCCAGAAACTCGAACCCCGCTCATTCGAATATCATCTTAAAGTCTTTGATTATGGAATGCCTCCACATGCTGGCTGGGGGCTAGGGCTGGACCGCCTCCTTATGGTTATTACTGGAAAAGAAAATATCCGCGAAGTTGTCCTATTTCCACGCGACCGCTGGAGGCTAACCCCCTAGAGGAGCTGCCTCTATGCCCGCCGACTTCCTTTATGAGCTAGTAAGAGCAGTAATCGCGCTCTTCATCATAGTCGATCCACTGGGCAATGTTCCGATATTCATCGCTCTTACCGAAAAAATGAACAAAAACGAGAGGAAAAGCGCATTCCACACCGCCATATGGGTGGCATTCGCCCTCCTCGTAGCCTTCGCTGTCACCGGACAACAGGTATTGAACTTCTTCGGAATCTCGCTGCACAGTTTCCTGATCGCCGGAGGAATCCTTCTACTAGTGTTAGCAATAAAAATCCTGATCTCAGGATGGCATGAAAGAGCCCTATCACCTAAAAGCGTAGGCGCAGTCCCGATCGCATGCCCGCTCCTAGTCGGACCAGGCGCTATCACCACCACCATCGTAATTCTGCAAACCGCAGGCATATTAGTCACACTGCTAGCAGTACTGGTTATCTTCATTTTCACATGGATCGTACTGAGCTTCATCGAACCAATCTACAAGTTCCTAGGAGAAACCGGTTCAGTGGTAATCGCCAGGATAATGGCTATGCTCCTTGCCGCTATTGCCGTAGGCTTCATAATCCAAGGAATAGAGCACTATCTTACAATAAGATCTTAGAAAACTACAGCAGTGGCAGCTTGCCAGTCACTTTATCCACTAACTCTGCTGGTGCTGGGCCGATCCCTAGGCATGTGGTCGTTCCAGGCGGGAGCTCAGTTAAACCACGATCCTCAATTAGCGCGGTGGGTAGATCAAGCGATTTGGCTTTCTTTTCAAGCTCAAGTAATTCTTCTTCTGATTCAGCTTGGACCGTTATCTTACACTGTCCCTCTCTTATCCAACTCTCCCACCATTCTCTATGCTTCTTTCTAGCCTCTTCGCCTGCGGTTACAGCTGCATGCGCCGCCTGTGCTGCGATTTTGCCTTCGCTCATCCTCAAGTCAGTGCGGACGACAATCACTTGCTTATACTTAAAAACCAGCAACGTAAATCCCGTAATCTAATTAATGCGCATCAATCAACATTCATTCTCTAGACATGAAGGTTGTTAAGTCTTGCCAAACAAGGAAGCAGTTGACATCGCGGTGATTGGCGCTGGGCCTGCTGGGCTGATTGCGGCTAGAGAAGCAGCCAGAAAAGGCGCTGAGGTGATAGTTCTAGAAGAACATGAAGAGATAGGAGTTCCAAGCCATTGCGCTGGGCTGCTCAATGTTGAAGGACTAAAACGAATTGGCATAACACCTGAAAAAAGTTTTATCCAAAGTGAAATCAGAGGCGCCCATTTCCATTCTCCAAGCGGATCAGAGTTTACAGTTGAAAGCCGTCAAGTCAAAGCCTTCGTGGTTGACCGCATAATTCTCGATAAAGTTTTAGGTAGTCATACCACCAATGCTGGCGCAGATATAAGGTTAGGATCAAAAGTTTCAGGGCTAATATTCCGAAACAAACACGTATCTGGCGTAAAAGTCAATGGCACCAGTCTAAATTCAAAGATTGTTATCGATGGAGAGGGAGGTGTCTCAAAGTTTGTGAGGGAGGTTGGATTAAAATCTCCTAAAAAAATCTTGCCAGCAATGCAATTTGAAGTTGAATGGCAGAATACGACTCCCGAGTTTGTAGACATATTCGTCGGCCGGAAGATTGCCCCAGACTTTTTCGCATGGATTGTGCCAACTGGATCTGGTTCGGCTAGAGTTGGACTAGCCTGCCACTACTCCAATCCTCGAAGACTGCTTGAAATATTTATCAAGCGTGAGTTAAAAAAATGCAAGGTTAAAGCTATCAAAGGCGGAGCTATTCCGATTAGTGGTCCGATTCCAAGAACCTATGCTGAAAGATTCCTCGTAGTAGGCGATGCTGCTGGACAAACAAAACCAACAACAGGAGGCGGGGTCATTACTGGTGGTATATGTGCTGGAATTGCCGGAGAGGTCGCAGCTAATGCCGTGGCAAGGAGCGACTTCTCCGCTGGATGCTTGAAAGCATATCAAGACGGCTGGAAAAAGGAGCTAGGTAAAGAATTTTTAACCATGCTTTTTGCACGTAGAACCCTAAATCTCCTATCCGATAGGACTATGGACAAAATCTTCAGAGCAATCATCGAAAATGAGTTACAACGCCTAATCGAAGAGAAAGGCGACATTGACTTTCAAAGTGAGGTTCTTCGTGCGCTGGTATGCAATCCGGCTGTAATCAAAGTTTTATTCGCCGTAATAGGTGACTTATTATAGAGAGGAGGTCGAGATTATGTCCGCAAAATGGGGATTGAGGTTCTTTCAAGCTTCGCTTATCCACGGTATAATCGCAGCCGTATGGACAGGACTTTGGATCATACCTGGGCTAAATCTCACAAGAATAGTGGCAGCTGGCTGGCCTGGAACTTTCCACTTTGTGGCGTATTTCGCATACTTATGCATTGGATTCTTAAGTATGGCCGTCTTTGGTGCTGCATACCATCTCATACCACAAATAGCGAAGAAGCCCTTGTATAGCGAGAAACTGGCACTTACGCACTTTGTCTTGATTAACCTTGGAGTTGTCGCGAGCTGGTTACTTGCAATAGTAGGGACTACAGGTGGGACTCTCCTGATGGCTAAGGCCAAGACGGAAGAAATCCATATTGCAATAGTGGGATTCAGTGAGCCGATAGCGATATTCTTGACAATCGGTGTACTCGGAGTGCTTGTGGGTATTCTGAACCTTATACTAACATCCAGAAAATAAACGCCCAACCAAGTCCGCTGCTTAGATCCTGTCTACGAATCGCTTTATACTTCAGATGCCGCAAGTCTAGGCATCATCTTTGATAGGACCTAAAAATCGCAATGGATAAATAAGTGAGTTCTGTGAATAGAGGTCTTTCACTTGAGGCGTTTGACACGTGAGTGAAACGAAAGAAGTTAAAATGCCATCATGCATCTGGTGTGGCAAGATGATTGTCCCAGGAGAGAAGGCTGTCAAATTCCCATGTCCTGGATGCGGAGAGATCGTACTCTGGCGGTGTGAACGCTGCCGCCGATTCGGACGCCCATACAAATGCCCAAAATGTGGATGGAGCGGACCTTAATGGCGAAAATTCTCGTTACAATTAAAATCTTCCCCAAAGAAGCTGGGGGAAATTTGGAGGAATTAAAACAGCAAATCCAGGAGGCTTTGCCAAGCGACGTCTCGGTTCACAAATTCGATGAGGAACCAATTGCATTTGGACTGGTAGCTGTGGTCGCCCATATAATTATGCCCGAAGAGAAAGCGGGTATAGTTGATATCGTGGAAAAAGCCATTCGCGCTATTTCGAGCGTAAGTGAACTTCAGGTTGCTATGGTGAGAAGAGTGTGAACTACCCCACGCTTCGCAGGAGGACTCCCCGCCGACAAAGTTAAACTTTACATTTCCAAAACATGATTTAGAAAGTTTAAATACGGCAGTTGGGGTTTGATTTCTCAACGCGCATCTGCTTATATCGGTGAAATCTGCATGTCATCCAAAGAGCTCCAATTAAAAGTGGATGAAGCTAGGCAACGCGATGTTGCTAGGGGCAAGGCTAGAATTAGCAATGAAGCTATGCAAGCCCTAGGAATATCGGCAGGAGATATTGTTGAAATTAAGGGTAAACGAGCTACTGCCGCAGTTGCATGGCCAGCCTACCCTGAGGATCAGGATAAGGCGATCATTAGGATTGATGGTTTGATAAGGAGAAACGCTGGTGCGGCCCTAAACGAATACGTTGCTGTTAGAAAAACCGATGTTAAGACATGTCAAAGCGTCACGTTAGCGCCGCTTGATATGCGCCTAAATGTTGATGATGATTTCATGAACTTCGTTAAAAGCCGACTGACCGAAATGCCAATAGTTGAGGGCGACACTCTATTCCTGACAATTTTGGGGAGCGCTATTCCTCTGACTGTTGTTAGAACCCGTCCTCACGGCATAGTAAAAATTGTGGACACCACCTCGCTACAGGTCATGAGTGAACCAGCTGCAGAGAAGAAAGGAATCCCCAGAGTAACCTACGAGGACATCGGTGGGCTGCATGAAGAAATCCAACGCATAAGAGAGATGGTTGAGCTTCCCCTACGCCACCCAGAACTCTTCCAACGCCTAGGAATAGAGCCTCCGAAAGGGGTGCTCTTAATGGGTCCGCCTGGCTGTGGAAAAACACTGCTAGCGAAGGCAGTTGCTAACGAATCAGATGCAAACTTCTTCTCAATTAACGGACCTGAAATTATGAGCAAGTTTTACGGCGAGTCCGAGGCAAGGCTTAGAGAAATTTTCCAGAAGGCTCAGGAAAGCTCACCGGGCATCATATTTATCGATGAAATCGATGCGATTGCGCCCAAACGCGAAGAAGTCACTGGTGAGGTGGAACGTCGTGTTGTGGCGCAGTTGCTAGCCCTTATGGACGGGCTTGAAACAAGAGGAAACGTCATCGTAATAGGCGCCACAAACATGCCGAACATACTTGATCCAGCTCTTCGAAGACCTGGCAGGTTTGATCGAGAAGTCGAAATCGGCGTGCCAGACAAAAAGGGGCGATATGAAATACTGCAAATTCACACCCGCGGCATGCCCTTAGCGAATGATGTTGAGTTGAGCGCTCTCGCGGATCTAACACTTAGTTATACTGGCGCTGACTTGGCATCGCTCTGCCGGGAAGCGGCGATGAAAGCCCTACGCAGATATAGAGATCAAATCGATCTTGAGGAAGAAAGGATTCCACCTCAGATTCTGGAGAAAATGGAGGTCACAATGGACGACTTTAAGGCGGCATACCGTGAGATCACCCCCACTGCTATGAGGGAAGTTTACATCGAAATCCCAAGCGTATACTGGGATGATATCGGTGGGCTAGAAGATGTTAAACACCGTCTACGGGAAAGCGTGGAGTGGCCATTAAAGAAGCCCGAGATCTTTAAGCGGATGGGAATTCGCGCTCCGAAGGGCATCATGCTTTTCGGTCCGCCCGGCTGTGGGAAGACCCTGTTGGCTAAGGCTGTTGCAACTGAAAGCGAAGCTAACTTCATCACAATTAAAGGACCCGAAATCTTCAGCAAATGGGTCGGAGAATCGGAGAAAGCCATTAGAGAAGTTTTCCGAAAAGCAAGAATGGCGGCTCCAGCGATAATATTCTTCGACGAGTTTGACTCAATTGCGCCGAGAAGAGGAATGGGCTATGCTGATTCAGGAGTTACTGAACGGGTCATTAGCCAACTGCTCACCGAGATGGATGGAATTCTATCACTCGACAACATCGTAGTCATAGCCGCCTCAAACCGGCCAGACATACTAGATCCTGCCGTGTTGCGGCCTGGCAGATTTGACCGGCTGATTTATGTGCCAGCCCCAGACGAGGAGGCGCGCCTTCAAATATTCAAACTCTACACAAAAAATATGCCACTAGCCAAGGATGTTGACCTAAACAATCTCGCTAAGAACACAAAGGGGTACTCGGGGGCCGACATTGAGTCCCTTTGCAGAGAGGCTGCCATGAATGCCTTGCGAAGAAGCGTTGAAGCGAAAGAAGTAACTGCTGAGGACTTCAAGAAGGTTATGGAGAAAATTGGACCGACCATAAGCACTGAAATGGAATCATGGTACCAAAGCATAAGTCAACAATTTAGAAAGACCGAAAGAGTAGCACCCACGCCCACCATTGCCTAATTTGAGAGTGCTTAACTATGTCTCAGCTTTGGGGAGCCCGCCCAGTTTATACAGCTATAATTGAGCTTTTAGAAAAGAAGCAGGGAGCCTCAACCGATTCGGAGCTCTTCAAAGCATTAAAGGACATGTACGGCGATCTCAGCCTAAGCGAGTTCCACAAAGCCCTCATGAAACTCGAAATAGGAGGCTTGGTTCACGTTTCAAGTCTTACCAAAACAAAGAAACGTGTTGAACTCCTACGGAAACCCGTAGAAGAGAAAGGAACGAGCTGAATTGGGCGTTGACCTGAAAGACCTCGTCACCAAAAAGCCAATCGTATTAGAAAATCTAAGCGGCAAAACAATCGCCATAGACGCCTACAACGCCCTATACCAGTTTCTCGCCATCATCCGACAGCCAGACGGCACCCTCCTAATGGACCGCCAAGGCAGAATCACAAGCCACCTGTCTGGACTGCTCTACAGGAATTCTAACCTCCTAGAAAAAGGAATCAAACCCGTATACGTCTTCGACGGTGAACCTCCAGCCATAAAAGAGATGGAGATCAAACGCCGAAAAAAGGTGAAAGAAGAAGCTTCAATCAAGTATGAAGAAGCCCTAAAAAAAGGAGAACTAGAAACCGCCCGAACCTACGCCCAAGCCACAGCCCAACTCAAAGACACAATGGTTGAAGATGCAAAAAGGCTTCTAACTCTGCTCGGCATCCCCTGGGTTCAAGCCCCATCTGAAGGTGAAGCCCAAGCTGCCTACATGGCTGTAAAAGGGTCAGTATGGGCCGCCTCCAGCCAAGATTACGACGCATTACTATTTGGAGCACCCAGACTAGTCCGAAATGTAACCATAACCGGTAGACGAAAGCTCCCTCGCAAACCAGTCTTCATCGAAGTAGTCCCTGAGGTTGTAGAATTAAACCAAGTACTATCCGAACTAGGCATAACACGAGAGCAACTAGTCGAACTCGGAATTCTAATCGGAACAGACTATGACCCCGATGGGGTGAAAGGCATTGGACCCAAAACAGCGCTAAAACTCCTCAAAGAATACAAAAGCCTAGACAAAGTCATTCCCCAACTAAAAGAAGCCGACTTCCCAGTTGAGCCAGCAAAGATCAAAGAAATATTCCTAAAACCAAGCATAACCAACAGCTATCGGCTTGAATGGAAAACCCCGGATGCAGATGGCATAGTACGATTCCTATGCGGAGAGCGAGACTTCACAGAAGAAAGGGTCAGAAACGCCCTAGAAAAAGCAATAGCAGGCATAAAAGAAGAAAAAGCTAAAGTTTCGCTCGAAAGCTTTTTCCAACCCTAAACATCTTTCCAGCCATATTTCCCACGCAATAAGACAAACGCCACTGAACAGATGCTTTTGGTGGTGACTTTTCCTGTCGCTGACTTTTCGATCAAAAGCAACTCCTGATACATATATGGCCCTCCAACTGGGATTGTGAGTATTCCGCCTGGCTTCAGCTGCTCGATCAAAGGTTGGGGGACATCAGGAGCTGCGGCTGTTACAAAAATTCTATCATACGGCGCTTTTTCCGGGTACCCCTTAGACCCATCGGAATTAATTATCGTTACCCTGTCACGGTACCCTGTTTTCTCCAAATTTTTCTCTGCTGAAAACGCAAGGGTAGGTATGATCTCTACGGTATACACATGCCCCCACTTCTTAGAATTCACATTACTTGGCGCTACAATTTCCGCAACCAAAGCAGCATGATACCCACTACCCGCACCTATCTCAAGCACCCTATGCCCCACCTCAAGCCTCAACGCCTCATTCATAATCGCACACATATGGGGTGCACTTATAGTCTGTCCCGATCCAATCGGAAGTGGGCTGTCAATATAGGCATGACTTTTCATGCCAGCTGAGACGAACTCCTCCCTCGGAACAAGCCTCATCGACCTTATGACACTCGGGGTCTTCAGTATCCCACTCGCAATCAAGTTGTTAACTACTCGTTCCCGTTCAACCTCAAATTTCGACATACCCGCTCAGACCAAACCAACAACCACTATTCCGTTAGGAACTTAGAAGCTTTAAAAACATATAATCTGTCTATCAACTCTGTTATTGAAGGGGCCCGTAGCCTAGTTGGATAGGGCGTCGATCCCGATGAGGGGAGCGCAAGCCTCCGGAGCCGAAGGTCCGGGGTTCAAATCCCCGCGGGCCCGCCAGAATTTTTACTCCCTAGCTAGAACCTAAGTTGGTTCGCTTGTGACATCGGGAGGATGAACTCAATGAAGCTTAAAAAAATAATGATGCCTGTAAGAAAGCGGAACTCCTGGCGGAACGTTCCTAGCGGAACTCCTCCGCATAACCCCTTGGAATCATTGGCTTCCCGCAGCATACTACATCGCATTCAGCACCGCAGCTGCAGTCCGTGTCGAATACTGCGACGGCTCCGCATGATGTGCATTCAAATTTCTTTCCTTTCATCTTAGCCAAATTGAACACCTACACACTACTTCAATTTCGGTTCTTAAAAGAGTTGTGAAGGTTGGTGCGACCTCGGCGGAACCAGAATAATGGACACGCATGTCGGAACCGATTCCACGCGTATGCTGAGGCACTGTCTGGGTATAAGCTATTCAACGACTTTTAGGAGTTTGTGGGTCAGCCCTTTTTTCTTGAGTTTACATATTACTTTTCTGCCTTCTTTGTGAGTGGTGATCAGTCCAGCGTTGGCGAGTAGGCTGATGTGATACGAGACGGTGGGCTGGGAGATTTTCAGAACGCTTATTAGTTCGCAGACGCAGTAGTCGCGTTTTTCAAGGTTTTGCAGTATTTTGATTCGCATAGGGTCAGCGAGAGATTTGAAAATCTTTGGTAAGTATGTAATGGCGCGTTCTTCTTCAACCTCTAACATTTTCTTTTAGCTCTCAGGTTTTTGGTAGAATTTCTTAATTCAAATACTCTGATAGGCACCGACACTACCTTCTGTACTCTAGCATAAGTTGCCGCAGAATTTTCACAACCTCTTCCGTTTCCGGAAATTCGATGGCATTCATTGGGCACAGTTTGGCACATGCGGAGCATCCGACAACACAGTTGAATGGATGTACAACTTTCGGTCTTTTCCTTAGCTTATCCCATCTATTCGTAGACGCCATATTGGGATTAGAATTCTCTTCCACAATGAATACATCATTTTTACAAAACGCAACACACGTCAGGCACCCATGGCATTTGTCTCTGTTGATTGTTGGAAACCAAGGTATTTTTTCTCTAGGAACGCCAGAGTACACAGGAATCACCTATGATCCAGCCGCTTTCTTAATCGTTTCCTCCACTTTCTTGAAAGCTTCATCGGTGGTCATCCCCCTTACATCTAGGGGGAAGAACTGTTTTTTCATATCTACGTCATTTTTCTCGAAAGCCTCTTTGAACAACTTCATTTGCATGGCTGGCGCGCAGCCACCAACGACATATTTTCCATCATTTTTAAGGTAGTCATTCCAGAATCTGTCCCCGTCCTCCACACATAGTTGGGGATGAACAATCGCGTACTCCACTGGAAGTGCTAGCCTCACACGGTTAACTAGTTCCCATATATTCAATTTCGCAAAACCTGGGCATACTCCTGTACAGACGCACAACACAAACCTTGGTTTTCCACTCATATCGTTGCCTCCTGAGATGAAGGGTGAAGTTTTATATCAATATATTTAAATTTTTCGATTTATTATCTGAGCCTGGTTTATGCGGAGGGAAACGAGTGATCGAAAAGAGGATGAGAGAACATAGCCTTCAGGAGATCTCACCGGCCTAAAGCGTTAAGGATGTAGAAGGAGTAGTATTCTCACCATGCGAAATTCTGCCTTAGGTAAGCAGTTAGAACGACTAGTTGAGTCTGGTTTATCCCCAATTCAAGATGTTTCAAAGTATACGACAAACCTAAAGGAACTTACGGAGGAAGCTGCGGCTCATATCTGCACAAGCTGAGGGTAGATTCATAGTCTATAACATCACCGATATAGGGAGAATGCTACTACTTGCATGTGACAGGATTGAATCAACAATTCCTGCATCAAAAGTCAAGTAGATAGGTGAACGGTTGGTTTCGAGTAGCCCTATGAGGAGGCGCAGTTCTGGCGATGTTGAACAAAGAAGGTGGATTGCAATGAACTTAAGAATTCTGCTTTATGCGATCATCGGCGGAGTAATAATCACCCTGTTGACAGGTCTAATCCCAAATACAAGCCCCGAATTGTTGGGCGCGCTCCATTATGGATATCCTTTCCCATGGTTTATTCGCATTGTATATCCACAGTTCCCTTGGCATATCAACGAGATTAACCTAATTAATGACATAGCCTTCTGGAGTGTTACTGCTACCATAGTGCTGTTAGTCTTAAAAAGGGTAAGAAAGATTAGCGCGCGATGAAAAAAGTATGACTGGCCCCCATAGGGCTTCCAGAAGTCAGCAACAAGGAGAAAAACGGTTATTGACATGTAACTCATTCGCCGAGTTTCGGGAAGAATGTAGAAGGTATCTACAAAACTCCCTGATCAAACTCTATCCAAAATTAAAAGTTCCGGAAATTTCATTTGAAATCCCGCCAAACCCCGAATTCGGCGAACTAGCCTCATCCCTCTGCTTTGACCTGGCTAAGGAGCTGAAAATCAAGCCAATAGCCTTAGCCGAGAAGATAGCTCAGACAATTGACAAATCAAAATTCAAACTAGTCGAAACGGTTAAACCAGCTGGAGCTGGATACATCAACTTCCACGCAAATCACGCAAAACTCGCAAAGTTGGCTGTAGAGTGCGCTATTAAGCAGCCTTCATACGGCTACATCAAAGTCGCTAAGCCACTGCGGGTGATCGTGGAGCATACCAGCGCCAACCCCATTCACCCCCTCCACATAGGTACCGCGAGGAACCCTTTACTTGGAGATGCTTTAGCTAGGATCCTAAAGGCCAAGGGCCACAAGGTCTCACGGCATTTTTATATTGATGATACTGGACGCCAAGTTGCAATTATAGCATATGGCTACGAAAAACTGGGTATGCCTAAATTCAAACCAGAAGTTAAACCAGACCAGTTCATAGGTCACATATATGCTATGACATGCTGCCTTACAGAAATTCAAAACCTCAAGAAACAGGTCAAAGAACTCCAACAAGGAGAACAGCTAAAGAAACTTCAATGCGAACTTGACGACTGGACAACTGCTGCCGCCGATCTCGAAAAAAAGGATCCTGCCATATTTAACAAGCTTCTAAAAGAAATTAACAAAGACGAGAATCCTGAAGCCAAGATAAACGACCTCATGAAACGTTATGAAGCCGGCGAAAAAAACGCCAAGAAGCTTTTCAGGACGGTGAGTCAACTCTGCCTAAAAGGCTTCAGAGAAACATTGGAGCGCGTAGATGTCGCATTTGATTCATGGGATTGGGAAAGCGACTTCGTGTGGAACAGCAACGTCTCTAAAGTCATGCAACAGCTAAAAAAGACAAAATATGTTTTCGAAACTGAAGGCGCTCTAGAACTAAACACCGAACAAGCAGCTCAAACCCTCAACCTAAAACAGCGTCTAGGCATACCCGCAGACTACCCAACTCCCTCCTTAACCCTAACTCGTTCAGATGGCACAACCCTCTATACCACACGCGACATCGCATACAGCCTCTGGAAATTCAAGCAGGCAGACCGAGTCATAAACGTAATAGGGGTGGAACAGTCCCTCGCACAACTCCAACTCAAAATCGCTCTCGCTGCTTTCGGTCAGATCAAGCTTGCTGAGAACCAAACTCACTTCGCATTTGGGCTGGTTGAACTGCCGGGCCACAAAATGTCAGGCCGCAGGGGAAGATACATTACTTTCGATCAGGTAATTGACGACTCGATCAAAAGAGCCTACGAAGAAGTTTCAAAACGCTCTCCCCTCCTCACTGAGAAAGAAAAACAGAAAATAGCCAAATTCGTTGGAATAGGCGCAATCAAGTATGCCATGACCTCAGTCGAACCGGAGAAAAACATAGTGTTCACATGGGACCGAGTCCTAGACTTTGAAAAAAACAGCGCCCCATTCATCCAGTATGCACATGCGCGAGCCTGCAACATCCTCAAAAAAGCCAAAATCAAACCGAAACAAGTGGACTACACCCTCCTCAAACACCCGTTAGAACGAGACCTAATCCTACGAACAGCCAGATTCCCAGACATATTCCTCGACGCCGCAGAAAATCTTAAACCAGACGCACTGGCCGGATTCGCCAACGAACTAGCAGACAAATTCAACTCGTTCTACGCCAGCCTCCCCGTCATAAAAGCCGAAACCTCGCAGCTACGCGACGCTCGACTAGCCCTCGTAGACGCAGTCCGAAAAGTCCTCAAAAATACGGTCACCCTCCTCGGAATAACTGCACCAGAAAAAATGTAGCCCTGCCCAAAAACAGAGAAAAACATACTTTAAACCAGGATGATACTTACCAGTGCGGTGGGCCCGTAGTCTAGTCCGGATAGGACATCGATCCCAATGAGGGGGAATGGAAGCCTGCGGAGCCGGAGATCCGGGGTTCAAATCCCCGCGGGCCCGCTCAAAAAATGCTTCTAGAAATGGGCTCAAAACTAATAGAGGCTTCCCACGCAGATTATAGCCAGCAGGAACAATGAACCATACAATAGCGGGGCAGTAAGATGTTGTTGACAGAGCTAAAATTTGGCGTATCCATACTAGAGTTGTCCTAGCTCATAGGAGAAGAGGAGGATTGGGAGAGAAGGTCGTAGGCATATTGGGGGGCATGGGACCGGAGGCCACAATGGAGCTGTTCAGGAGGGTGGTGAAGCTTACCCCAGCAAAGAAAGACCAGGAGCATTTGCGCATCATCATAGACAATAACCCTAAGATACCTGATAGGAGTAGGGCGATGCTGGAGGGTGGGGAGAGCCCCTTACCCCTTGCCGCCGAGACCGCGAGGAACCTCGAGCGTGCGGGAGCAAGCTTCATCGTAATACCATGTAACACCATCCACCACTATATCGATGGAATCAGAGAGTCCGTGAGGATACCGGTGCTCAGCATGGTCGAACTGAGCGTTGAGAGGCTTGCCTCAACACCAGAGGTAAAGCGGGTGGGGATAGTAGCGACCACAGGGACAATAAAATCCGCGTTATATAGGAGGGCCTTGGTAGCGAAGGGGCTGGAGCCCATAGAGCCTGACGATAAAACCCAGGAGAAGGTTATGGAGGCGATTTACAGGGTTAAGGCGAGGGGTGTGGACGAGGAAGCCAAGGCTATGCTCTCAGAGGTGGTCGAGAGGCTTAGAGGGATTGGGGCAGATGCTCTACTGATAGGGTGCACGGAACTCAGCCTACTTCATGAAGAGCTAGGGAGGGAGGGGCTGAAGGTTTACGACAGCCTCCAGATCCTAGCGGAGGAGACAGTGAGGTATGCCCTCTCACTTTGAAATGCCCATTACTCGTCAAGTAAAGTCTACTTTTGTGCTACATCGAGTTGACCTAGAACTCGGAAGAAACCAATCAACACCTAAACCTTTTATTTTCCATTCGCCACTCAACACTCTAAGATGCCCCTGAACCAGAAAGCAATAAGGGTAAGACAAGATGCTGAAGCTTTTCTTTGCCACTGATGTTCATGGTAGCAATATCTGCTGGAAGAAATTTCTGAGAGTGATTGACCGTTTCAAGGTTGACATCGCGATTCTAGGCGGGGACTTAACTGGGAAGATGGTTGTTCCAATGGTTAGAGATGGCGATGAGTATTCCTACACCCTCTTCGAAAGAGATGTCAGGTTCAAGGCAACGCAACTGGAGGACGAGCGTTCGAAAGTGGCGAACGCCGGTTACTATCCGTACCCCTGTGAGAGGGGAGAATTCCAGCGACTGAGCAACGACGAGCAGGCCCAGAAAGATTTGTTCAATAGACTCATGGCGGGGCGAATGCAAGAATGGATGGATCTCGCCTCAGCTCGATTTAGGGGTAAATCCCCGCTTTATGTTTCTCCTGGCAATGATGATCGCTTGATTATTGATGAGATCTTGGAGAAGAGCGATTCGGTGGTCGTATGTGAAAGGAAGCTCAGTCATCTCCCGGATGGGTATGACATGGTCACATGTGGTTGGGTTAACCCGACTCCTTGGAAGACCGCTAGAGAGGCGCCTGATGAGAAGCTTGAGAATATGCTGGAGGAATTGATGGCTAAAGCTCAGAACTACGAGAAGCTCATATGTAACTTTCATGCGCCTCCATACAACTCTGGACTTGACATCGCCCCCAAACTGACAGAAGACTTGTCGGTTAAAGTTGGGATTGGAGGAGTAGAACTCGGACCGATAGGTAGCAAGGCTGTAAGGCACATGATAGAAAAATATAAGCCTCTCTTGGGGTTGCACGGACATATACATGAATCAGCCGGCTTCAGGAGGATTGGGCGAACATTTTGTGTCAACCCTGGATCTGAATACGCTGAAGGCGTGTTACGCGGCTACTTAGTCTTCTTGAGCGGAGAGAAGGTTCAGGGTCACTGGCGGGTTGCCAGCTAGTTACGAGTCCCCTTATCGCTCAGCACTGGCTCAACTAAAGTCTTTTATGGAGTTGAGAACCATACAAAGGATTTTAGATGTAAGAAAATGTCTCGAAAACTCTTTATCCGAGAGGCTACTGGGCTTGTCAGAGAGTTCGGTCCTTTCATGGTACTTATGATGGCTATGAACAACATGATCGGCGCTGGAATCTGGGGATTATCGATAAGGATGCCATACACTTATCCTGGCTCGGATCCAACTCTAGCTTTCGTAATAGGTCTGATTCCAGCCTTCTTCTTTGCGATTTCGTACGCTTGGCTTGCGGCTTGTATGCCGAGGGCGGGTGGAGACTACGTCTTCATCTCAAGGGCAATCAACCCTGCACTGGGCTATGTTGTAACCATTGGAAACTTTCTCGGTAGATGGTTCTCAGTAGGATTCCTGCTAGTAACCGATGTGGCCTTGTGGGGCGTTGCCCTCCGAATCCTCGGGAAGGGCTCAGGTAATGTGGCCCTAGCTGACTTTGGCACATTCCTCTCAGCACCACCTGATCCGACGGTAACCCTGGTAGGAGCAATACTTCTTCTCCTAACTGTCTGGCTCTTCTTGACAATCGGAGGAACTGTATTCAAGGTTTACACGGCGATTATATGGTTCATCCCCCTGTTAGGAGGTATCGCTTGTATCCTGCTGAATTTTGCTAATCCTTTTGGCCCAGCGTCCTTTAGCAAGGCGTGGGATGTGGTCTGGGGGGCAGGTTCCTACCAAGAGGTTGTGACGATCGCTCAGCAAACTGGATGGACGCTAGGAGCTCCGAACTTTGACGCTACAATAACAGCCGTCGCTGGAGCAGCGCTGTTCGCCTACTCTGGATTCCACAATCCTGCTCAATGGTCCGGTGAGATAAAGAATCCAAAAAGAAACATGCTGCTCGGAATAATCTCCGGCACACTCATCACAGCCGTCATATATATAGGGTTGGCGGGCTCGGCATTCTTTGCTGGTGGCGACTTCATTTCACAATATAACTGGGCGTACTACAAGGCGAGGGCACAGTTCGTAATCACACCCAAGATTGAACCTGTGCTACCAATGTTC
>Ga0209314_10000010_pt1 | contig 68403 bp, 74 predicted proteins | sample I19B2metaG_FD_184146 | JGI IMG/M metagenome (GOLD analysis project Ga0209314, IMG submission 184146) | Lake sediment bacterial and archeal communities from Gulf of Boni, Indonesia to study Microbial Dark Matter (Phase II) - ​I19B2 metaG... | ecosystem: Environmental > Aquatic > Freshwater >... | reverse complement strand
TTGTTGCCATATTCCGTGGTTTCTGTTGGAGCAGCCTGTGTTTGCGAGAAGGAGCGTTAGCTTAACTGGGGCTGCTGTATTCGGAAGCTTGGCAGCTCTTTCTACGGTGTTAATCCCTGCAAGGGTCCAGCCATCGTTTCCCGTACTGCCCTTCCTCCGGTTTGATCCCGCTGAACTCTTTTCTGTTCTAGCCTTCCTGATCTTCGGTCCGACCCCAAGCTTCATTGCCGCGACGGTTCACTGGCTTTTTCTCACAGCAACGGGAACCACTAGTCCACTGGGGCCAGCGGTCAAGTTCGCCGCAGTTCTGACAACGCTTCTAGGACTCTGGATCGGGGGCAGGCTGTACCAGAGCGTGGCGGCCAAGTATCGTAACGTCTCGGTAGCTATCGGCTTGATGCTTGCGTGGGCAATACTCGCTAGAGTCGGGATTTTGCTCATAGTGAACTATTTCGTCTTCACATATATCGGTCCGGTAATTTTCGGTATCGACTACCTCGGTTTCAGCCAACGCACACTTGAGGCCACGCTTGGCCTACAATTGGCCGGATCTTGGGAGATTCTCACTGCCATGCTCCTCTACACAAGTATCTTCAATGGACTGCACGCCGCTTTCTCAGTGCTAGTTCCATACGTCATATTCACACCGTTGACTCTCAAGATTCCAGAAATCGCTTCAGGTCAGCCTTGGATTAGCAGATTTACTAGTAGACAATAGTCATCGAAGCCGCGAACCGATTCACTCGTGTGGACTCTTGATTGTTTCATTAGCTGGAGGAGTCGGAGCCGCAAGATTTCTTGAAGGCCTGATCCGTGTAATTCCTGAGAAACAGCTCACGATAATAGGGAACGTAGGCGACGACACCGAGGTCTACGGCCTCCACGTTTCCCCAGACTTGGACATTGTCGCTTACACACTCGCCGGCGTTGTGGATCCAGACAAGGGATGGGGGTTCCGAGGAGACACATTCCAGTGCAGAAGCTGGCTTGAGCGCTACGGTTACGAGACATGGTTCAACATCGGTGACAAAGACCTTGCAACACATATTTACCGCACAGAGAAGCTTCGCAAGGGAATTCCGCTGTCCGAAGTCACGCAGGAGATCGTTAGACGTTTAGGGCTCAAGGTCAGATTGCTGCCTCCAACCGATGATCCTGTCCAGACGTACGTCGTGACAGAGAACGCCATAATGCACTTCCAAGAGTACATGGTTAAGATGCAGACCAAGCCTAGAGTTCGCGGCGTCATTTTCCGAGGCGGAAGGTCAGCTAAGCCAGCCAAGCATGTGTTAGAATCAATTTCGAAAGCGAAAGGAATTGTGATTCCGCCGAGTAATCCGATCGTAAGTATTGGCGCGATCTTGTCAGTTCCAGGAATTCGCTCTGGACTTCAACATGCGAACGCCAAGATCGTAGGTCTAAGCCCCATAGTTGGAGGTAAGACGATTAAGGGCCCCGCTGACAAACTCATGAGAGCTCTTCGGATACAACCGAGCGCGGTCGGCGTGGCGAAATTGTACCAAGACTTCCTTGACGCCCTCATCATCGATCGCGTCGACGAGAACTTGGCATCCGAAATCAAGAGCCTAGGGATCAAGGTCATCGTGGCTGATACTGTCATGAGGACGATGGCCGACAAGGTAAGATTGGCACGCATTGTCGTCAGGGAACTGAGGCGTTGAATCCAGCTGCTGAGGATGGACCTCTACATGCGATAGTCCCCTTGAATGTCCTCAAGAAATCGAAAGCTCGCTTATCCCCTATATTGCGCCCGAGTGAGAGAGCGCAACTGAGCCTCGAAATGCTGCGGAACGTTCTATCAGCCATAAGGGACTCGAAGAAAATTGTTTCAGTTACTGTTGTTAGTGCGGACAAAGGTGTACGCACGGTTGTCCAGCGTCTGGGAGTAGATTTTCTGTGGGAAGGGAAAAGGCGGGGTCTCAACAAGGCGCTTAGACTCGCAATTGCGAGATCGGCGCGGAGGGGAGCGCGAGCGGTTGTCGTTCTTCATGCGGACCTCCCCCTTCTCACGTGCCAAGAAGTAGATAGATTCTTGAGTATGTCCCGGGGGCACGATGTAGTACTAGTCCCTTCGAAGGATGGATTCGGAACAAATGTCCTCCTCTTGAAACCCCTCGAGATTATTCGACCGGCATTTGGCAAGGACAGCTTGAGGCGACATCTATCCTCAGCCCACAAGAAGAGGCTTCGAAGTCAAGTCCTGAGGATTCGAGGGCTTAGCTACGACCTAGACAAACCGAAAGATCTCTTCAGATTGATGCGCGAACACCCTCGGAATGAGACAGCTCGCTTCCTACGAACTCTATTGGCCGAGCCCAAGTGTGCAGGAAAAAGAAAGGCACTTGGAGTGCGCCAAACGAAGCGACAATATTGTAAGTGCAAAGGAATTTAGAGTCACCTCGCATGTGCATGGACTGGGGTATCTAACTTGACCAAGCCGAAGGAATCCCATGACAGAGTGTTGCAGCTGTTAGAGGAACACCATAAGTGGTTCTCGGAATCGATTCCATTAATTGCATCCGAGAACGTTCCCAGCCCAGCGGTTCGCGAAGCCATTGTTTCTGACTTCGGTAACCGCTACGCGGAATAGGCTCAGGGGCTTCGCTTCCTAGCCTCCGTAGGGATGGGTTGGGGAACGCGTATACGCGGGTTGCGTATTCATAGATCAGGTTGAGAGGCTCTGCATAGATCTAGCAAAGGAGCTATTTCATGCTGAATTCGCTGATGTGAGACCTGTTTCCGGCGTCTGTGCGAACCTAGTCATCTATACGAGCTTCACGAATCCAGGAGACCGGATGCTGGCCCTTGCAATTCCCAACGGCGGGCATATCTCAATGGGCCGCAGAGACTTTTCCGGGACGGCGGGCGCGGTGCATGGATTGGAAGTGGAATATTTTGTCTTTAACCGTAACGAGATGAACATAGATGTCGAGAAGACGAAGCAGAGAATCGAGAAGATGGTTAGCGAGGAGAAGAGGCCACCCAAACTTGCAATTTTCGGTGGAAGCCTCTTTCTCTTTCCCCACCCGGTCACAGAGTTGGCCGATGCGTTTCACAGCATCGGTGCAATAGTAGCCTACGATGCCGCCCATGTAGCCGGCCTCATAGCTGGAGGAAAGTTCCAAGATCCGTTGAAAGAAGGTGCTGACGTAGTCTCACTAAGCACCCATAAGACTCTATTCGGGCCTCAGGGTGGGACCGTGCTGTCCTTCGAGAAATATGCTGAGCAAATAAAGAAGGCAACCTTCCCATCGAACACGAGCAATCACCACCTCCACAACTTAGCAGGAAAGGCGATCGCCTTCGCTGAGATGATGGAGTTTGGAAAAGAGTACGCCAAACAGATTATCGCCAATGCGAAGGAATTAGGGCAAGCACTGCACGAACTTGGATTCAATGTTCTAGCCGAGTATAAAGGGTTCACAGAATCACACCAAGTCGCTGTGGATGTGACAAAATACGGTTTGGGCGGCGACATGGAGAAAACTCTAGAGAGTGCCAATATAATTGTCAACAGACAACTGCTCCCTGGCGATATCCAGGCAGGAAGACACTACACCAACCCTGGCGGTATCCGCATAGGGACATCCGAGATAACGCGTATCGGGATGAGGCAGAGTCACATGCCAGAAGTCGCACAGTTCATCAAGAGACTCGTTATCGATAAAGAGGACCCGAGGAAAGTGAAGGCGGATGTGTCAGCTTTCAGGAGGGACTTTCAAAAAGTCCACTACTGCTTCCAAAGCGAAAAGAACGCCTACGAGTACATAAGGATCCGGTGACCTCTCGACTCCGAGTGCTCTCGTCCAAGTTAGAATGAAAGTTTAATTCCTTGAGCCAGACTCCACCGCCCATAGCAGGCTACGAGCCTTGTCAACCAAACGTGAGAAAAGACGCAAACGAGAAGCACCTATGCCAGCAGCGAGCGCAGGTCTACTCCGTTTCTTCGAGGAAGAGACACCGGGGATCAAGATCCGCCCGGAAGTCGTTATCATGATGTCCATAGGGCTTGTAGCAATAAGCCTCTTCATGTTTCTTACATTCAAGTAGCAGCCATCTTGAAGTCCAAGAGCTTGGTTTGAGCTATCACAGGCAATGGACTTGCTCTAATGCCTAACTTACGCTCAATCTGAGTCGATAGCATGTCGACGTAGCCGGTGTAGACATAAACCCTCTTCGGGTGTACCTTGCTCACGAACTCCAGCAATTGATCATAGTCTGCGTGACTACTCAGAGGAAAGGAAGTGAACTTGCGGAAGGAGTGGCGAACTGCCCAGCCTGTCGCTACCGCGCGAGACGCATTTCGTGGCAAATGATTGGTCCCAGTAGTAGTGATGTAAACGCAGCTTCCAGTCCTGAGCTCTCGTTTGCCCTCGGGAGATGACGAGTCCAAGAAATCGAGTTTGATTCCGCTCTCTACATGCACATTGTTGGTCCGCGCAATCGCTGGGCTACAAATTACGGGGATTCTGGTGTACACATTGAACAGACGAACTAGTTCCTGAGCTTTTCCTGATGAATATACCTGGAAGGTGGGAACTTTTCCTTCCTTGATCTCAGTCATCGTCCATCTAATGATGTCAGCGTACATCGTGCTCCTGCGAGGAAATAGATAAGAGGGGTGGCCATACGTCGCTTCCAGAATCAGGTAATCGCACGATCTGTTCTCCGCCGCTCTCGTCGTAAGCGTCTCAACGCAGTTTATGTCACCCGTGTAGATCGTGCTGAACTGTGGAGTCAAAATTTCGAATTGGCAAGAACCGAGCATATGTCCGGCGTTGAGAATTCTCACTTCGGCATCCTCGAATCGTATTGTGTCGCCTACACTTAGGGTTCGATGATTCTTGACTACGCGTTTTCTCAGAGCCTTAAAGATCTCAAGGGTTTCTGGAGTCGAATATTTCCTTGCCAGAGTACTGAAACCATAGGTGTGGTCTGAATGAGCATGAGAGATGAAGACATGCCATCTCTCATTGAGAGTTCTCCCGGGTTCTGGATCAAGAAGTACTCGAGACTTACCCGTCTCAACAAGGATTCCTCCGTTCCAACCGATTCTCTCTTGGCGCAAAGGTGGGCTCGCTCTCCATTTCAGCCGTTCATGGTTTAGCCATATCCGGCATCAATGCGTACTCACCGAACTTGACCTTCAGTAGCTCTCTTTCGGTGAGCTTGCGCTTTCTAACTTTTGACGGGTCCGGCGAAACAAGGGCACTGTTACCAAGCGGGTCTTTGATGACGAATGTGAAATGCGGGTTGCTTTCCCTTGCCATCTTGACTTGCTTTAGCATCCTCTCGGCTTTTTCCTGACATTTCCCCTTGGCTGAGCTCAGCATGAACGTCAAGGCATCCTCGATCCTTTGAAGCACTCCTTCAACATTGGAGATGAAGCCCTCACTATATGGTCCGGGAGTGATAGTTGCACCAAGCTCTGGTATGCTCACAATTGCCGTCCCCGACTTGATTACACGAATTTTCAGGTCGTCGATTGAGTTGATACGAGCCCTTAGCGCAACTGGTTCACGTTTACTCAGGGTGATAACGTCACTATGTCTATAACCACACCTTTGACATGTGACTACACCTAACACGACCGGCCCGAAGCGTTCTACCTCATATTGGGCATTAGTAGTGATCATGGAATCAGTGTCACAGCTAGGGCAGCGCAGGCTATGTGTTGTGCCCATACTGGGAACCTCTAGTGTCTTCGGATGTCCTCACTATACGTCTGCCCCTTACCAATCGGATGACAATTCAAGATACGCCAGCCGAGCATGCCATAGGCAGGTAACCTAGGTCCTAGGAGCTCCAAGGCTGTACTGCATCGGTGGGATAGGACTGGTCTTGGTTCGTCCTAGACAGAAACGTGTCATTTTCACTCATCTCTCAAGTCTATATCGATCAAAGCATGTAAAATTCTTGGTGACCGATGGATAAGACCGTAGGCAACCGATGCGCCAGATGCGGATTTGAATCTCTGAACATATACTATGAAGAGGGATCAGATCTCCAGCTCGGAGCCTCATGCGAGGAGTGCGGGTTCAAAGGCTTCTTCGTGAATGGCAAACTCATCCCACTTGCCACAACCTAGTTCTCTTCTTTTGTCTAGCCTTCACAACGATTGCGAAATCCAACTGTACGAATGATGCATAACGCTGAAAAGCACCCCTAGAGCTGTAGGCCCCGCTTTGGGCTGGAGTCCTCTTGGCCGTTGCTGTACGGTTCTTCGGTTTTGACTCTTTGATGGAATTAATCGCCTTCGCGATCGCCTTAGCAGTAGCATACCAAGCTTTGAAGGGCTATAGGATTTCCAAGGAGCGCACGCTGCTGTATCTAAACATTAGTTTCGTCCTCTTGGGAGCAGGCCTTCTTGTGGATGCTCTCGCTAACATCATTCTAATCATTGCGCATTTCAATAGAGCATTTCTATTTCTCTTTGCGTTGGGCTACACAATCAACTTTGTTGCTCAACTTCTCGCGTATGGAATTCTTGCCTTGGCCTATCTTCAACAGACCAAGAGCATAACGACCCAAGTCGCTATGGCCGCATTACCGATCTTGTTCTTCGAGCAGAACTCTGTAACTGAACTAATCCTTATGTTTCTCCTTGTCTATGTTTCCATTCAGACAGCGATAAACTACAGCATAGCGAAGACCACAAACGCTCTGCTCGTGTTCGGAGCCTTCACCTCCTTGGCCATCAGTCACACGTTGTTTCTGTTATTCACCTTTGCACCAGTTTTCTTCCCATTTGCCCATATCGCTCAACTTTTCGGTTTTCTTATGTTGCTTGCAATGCTGCTCAGGGTGAACAAGTCATCATGATCCCGGGCGCCCCAGAGCCCGCGACGAGGCCACCGTCCAAATACCGCTCCCAGATGAGGATCTACATAGACATCATGCGAGTCATACAACGTGAAAGCGATCAAGCCAAGCCGACAAGAATACTCTACGGAGCAAATCTCTCTCACGATCGATTAGTCAAATATCTTGAGGAACTCAAGGCACTAGGAGTGATACAAGAGATCGGAACCGACGACAAGCTTTACAGTCTGACCCAGAAGGGGATCGAATTTCTCAACAACTTCCGAAAGGTCGAAGCGTTTGCAGAGGCCTTCGGATTTCGAATCTGAACCGCCACGTGAGCACACAAGAGAGAAGAAAGCAAAGGTCAAAAGCAGGAGTTAACTGCTACCTCACCAATCGGGTTTTGGGATGCCCCGCTACTCACGCCTCATTCAAGTCCACGATGCTCAAGTTGGAAACAAGCCTAACTGGTTGCGTGTCAAGTATCCGACTGGCGAAAACTACGAGAAGATGAAAAAGATACTTCAGAAGCACAATTTGCATACCGTCTGTGAGGAGGCCCATTGCCCCAACGTAGCCGAGTGCTGGGGCGGCGGCACAGCTACCTTCATGTTGATGGGAGACACGTGCACGCGGAGTTGCAGGTTTTGCATGGTCAAGAGCGGAAATCCACACGGCCAACTAGATGTTTTCGAACCAGCGAAAGTGGCTAGAACCGTAGCCAATCTTGGCCTGAGCTATGTAGTCATAACCTCCGTTGATCGCGATGATCTTCCCGACGGGGGAGCGTGCCATTTCGCAGCTACAGTCACAGCCATCAAACACCAAGACCCAGAAGTGATAGTAGAAGTCCTCATACCTGATTTCCATGGAAACATGAATGATATGAAAAAAGTCCTTGACGCAGGTCCCGAGGTCGTTGCTCACAACATTGAAACCACAGAACCGTTGACTCCGAAAATCCGTGACCCAAGAGCAACATATACGCAATCGCTAGGAGTTCTCAGAGGAATCAAAGAGCTGAGTTCTGAAATCTACTCAAAGTCATCGATAATGCTGGGTCTGGGAGAAAGCGAGACCGACGTTATCAAGACGATGAAAGACCTAAGGAAGGTAGATGTTGATATTCTAACGCTGGGACAGTACCTGAGACCATCAAAAGGACACATCCCGGTCAGCGAATACGTCCCTCCAGAACGTTTCGCTTACTACAAGCACATGGCTGAGCAGCTTGGTTTCCTGTACACAGCCGCCGGCCCCCTGGTTCGTAGCTCATATAAAGCGGGAGAATTCTTCCTAGAGGCGTTAATCCGAGAGAATAGGACGCAGACTTCTGCTAGCTGAACTTTGCTGACATGCTCTCTCAACTGCTCCCGAGCTCGGACATTGTAGGTTAAAGGCAAGATTTACAAGCGCTAGCTCAGCTTTTCGCGTCATTTTCAGGAACGATCCAAGGGGTTGGAACTTGACTCATGAACTCTTATAGGTCATCAAACCTACTGGCGATTACGTCGAAGACATGGAGCCAGATATCTCGAAGGAAGAGTTGAGCAGATTATACAGGTTAATGGTTCTCGTTAGAAATCTCAACATAAGGGGACTTCAGCTCCAACGGCAAGGAAGAATTGGATTCTTCATAGGCTGCTTAGGACAAGAAGCGGCACACATTGCTAGCGCCTACGCACCCAAACCTGAAGATTGGGTCTTCCCAGCCTACCGAGAGATCGGAGTCGCTCCTCTCAGGGGTGTCACTCTAAAGCAGGTGATGAACCAATGCTTCGCGAACGCGGAGGATCTCCAAAAAGGTCGCCAGCTGACTAATCTAATTGGGTTCTAGTCACAGTCGGAAGGAGACCAAACAGTGATCATATTCGACTCGAGAGGGCAGGTGTGAAGACAGACAAGAACGGATTCATTCAAGTCGATAAGAGGATGCAGACCAATGTGCCAGGAATTTACGCAATAGGCGCCGTAGTAGGACCCCCGATGCTGGCGCACAAAGCATCCAAAGAAGGCATTGTAGCTGCAGAAGTCATAGCGGGAATGAATAGTGAAGCTGATTTCCGAGCAATCGCTTCCGCGATATTCACGGACCCTGAGATCGCGACGGTTGGACTTACAGAATCTGAAGCCAAGGACAAAGGATATGAGCCAATTGCAGGAAAGTTTCCGTTGACCGCCTTGGGGCGAGCATTACTCGCAGGAGAAACTGAAGGATTCGTGAAGATCGTCGCAGACAAGAACTCAGATCTAGTCTTAGGTGTCCACATCGTAGGCCCTGAGGCATCGGACATAATAAGCGAAGGCGCGCTGGCTATTGAGATGGGCGCAACATTGGAGGACGTTGCGCTGACTATTCATCCTCCCCCGACGTTACCCGAAAGCATGATGGAAGCCTCTGAAGCAACAAAACGGAAAGCTATCCATATACTACAGCGATGACAACTCAAGGGCATCTACTCGATCTAGGCCTAAGGAATTACGAGGATGTGTGGTCTCTTCAGCGGAAGCTAGTGCAACTTCGCGCGGGCAAAGCGGTTCCTGACACCTTGATCTTGGTTGAACATCCGCATGTCTTCACAGTCGGCAAAGCCGTAGAGGGAGAAGTTCCAAGTCAGCTCGAAGGTGTCCCAGTCTTTCGCATAGAACGTGGAGGTCAGTGGACCTATCACGGACCGGGACAGCTCGTGGGATATCCGATTCTTGATTTGAATGCCCGTCAACGTGACATTCACGGTTTTCTGCGAGGCATAGAGGAAGCATTGATCCAGGCGCTCAAGAAATTCAACATAGACGCTGAGCGCCAAGAACGTCAGACTGGTGTGTGGATCCGGGGCAAGAAAGTGGCTTCGATTGGCGCCGCAATTCGGAACTGGGTAAGCTTCCACGGATTTGCCTTGAACGTCAACACAGACCTGACCTACTTCGGAATAATAGTCCCGTGCGGAATGCCAAGTTCGACAATGACTTCGATGCAGGTTCTCATAGGCAGCCCTGTCGATTTCGAAGAAGTCAAGAATGAAGTTCGAAGGCAGTTCGAGAAAGCCTTTGACGTTAAACTAGTCATAAGAAGTGCTGAAGCCGTACAGTCGACGGCGATTGTGTAGTTCTAACAGTAGCCTATTGTTCAGAGTGAACGAGAACTCTCATAGATCTGTCGTTTCCTACCGAGGCATGGCAAGTTCGCTCTTGAGTAGCATGAAGGTAAAAGTGGTTTGCTTCGAACACTCGAACTCGCCAGCTTCTTCTGACCTTCCTTAATAAATTCCGGGATTACTAGGTCTCGGCTATACCTGACGATGGCGCGGTCACTCAATCCGGACCCAAAGCTGTTCGGTGAACGTTTCGCGAAGTCCCGTTTTCCCCAGATTCTACGTCTTAGGAATCAAGTGTGAGGCTCGGAAGTAGTTAAGGAAAGTCAGGTTTGAGGATGCAGCCACTAATCGGCCACTCGAATTCTCCTCGGGATGTCACGATAATTGTAGGGCTTAAGATCTAGCACAGGCCTCTTGTGAATTGTGTCCAGTCCCTTTACCCTGAGGATGTTTGACTTACATTCTAAGACTTCGACTACCGTGGGACCTATGAGATTGGGGTGATTTCGCTGTCTGGTGCTGAAGATTCCGATTTTGCTGAGATAGTCTCTATGCTTAAGATGGATCAAGAGTTCTGTTCTCTTCTTTCGGATTCGCTGACTTTGTTGAGACAGAATATGACAAATAGGTGGAAGTATTAGTCGATGTCCTTCACTCCGTCAGCATACTTCCGGATGAGAATAGTTTCCGGTACGACATCCGATCTGTGCATCCGAAAGTCTTCATCAGTGGCCTTCGTACGCACGAAGCCAAGGGGTTGTGGCACGATCCTTAATCTCCTTCGTCTTCTCATGTACTCATTCGCTTGATGGTGAGGTTCGATGTTGGTAGCAACATTTCGAGGGATAATCCCTTCGTTCGTTGAATTGTATGCCGAGAGCCTTGGCGCGCGTGTCCGGGATGGGGAGATTGTTGGTGACGGGTGGATGGCGGAGATGAAGTATCGGAAGGTGAGGGTGGGGTCTTTGGAGCTGACTGAACTAGAGATGCGTTTTGATGGGGACAAACGTGCTATCAGCGACTTCTTGAACCGATTCAGGGCGAAAGTTCTGAGGAATGCTGGTTAAGAAAGACTCGCGATAGGTACTATATTTACAACTTCGTAGATGGGCATTTACTTTCTAGTTGATAATTGCCAATATCTTAACTCGCTGAAACACCTAAGCTCTCGTCATGACTCTTGGTGGATACGCCAGCAGAATAGCGCGCATAGATCTGACTCGAGGAGAAATCGATTACGAAGAACCCAAGGAAGATGACCTGAGGAAGTATATCGGCGGAAGAGGGCTCGGAGTAAAGTACGTTTTCGACAACGGACCGAAAGTTGAACCATTCTCGGAGGAGAATATTCTCTGCTTCATGGTTGGGCCGCTGGTTGGCAGCGACGTCACTATGAGCGGTCGTATGGCCGTTGTAACGAAATCTCCGCTAACAGGAACAGTTACCGACTCTCATCAGGGAGGTTGGTCAGGTGCAAGGCTCCGATGGGCAGGTTTTGACGGCCTGATATTCAAAGGTAGAGCAGGGAAACCGGTCTATGCCCACGCCGAAGACGGCAAAGTCACCCTGAAAGATGCTTCGAACATCTGGGGGAAGAATGTCCATGATACCGTCAAGGCTATGTTGGATGAGTACGAAAAGGAAGACACGAGCGTAGTGGCCATCGGCCAAGGCGGAGAGAAGCTTGTCAGATTTGCCGCAGTCGTCAACGAAAATGACCGTGCCTCAGGAAGAGGCGGAACCGGAGCAGTCATGGGATGGAAGAGGCTGAAATGCCTAGTAATCAAAGGGAATATCAAGAACAAACCTAAGCCAGTAAGGTCCGAGGAATTCAAGAAAGCTGTTGCCCTCGGAAATACGGCCATAGTCAAAGGTGATGTCACCGCACCTCGCAAGGGCGGTCTGTCAGTCTACGGAACCAACGTACTCATGAACATCGTCAACGAGTTAGGTGCTCTCCCCGCACGAAACGCGCAGACGACGCAGTTTGAGCATGCGGACATGGTTAGCGGTGAAACCATTAAGGAAACAATTCTTGTGAGGGACCCCACATGCCATGCGTGCCCGGTGGCATGCAAGAAAGAAGTCGAAGTGAAAGAGGGCAAGTACAAGATCCACATGGAGAGCACCGAGTATGAGTCCATGTGGGCGCTCGGAGCCAACTGTGGGTGCAGCAGCAAAGAAGTCATCGCCTACATCATCAATCTAGCCAACGACTACGGAGTAGACACCATCGAGCTCGGCAACTGCCTCTCCATCGCAATGGAGGCCAGTCAATTAGGCCTGGTCAAGGACAATGTTGAATGGGGCAATCCCGATATGATGATTGACCTCGTTCACAAGATCGGTAGAAGAGAAGGCATAGGGGATGTTCTCGCGGAGGGGGGCTGGAGGGCGGCCAAGGCCTTCGGAAACGAGGGTATAGCAAACCAAGTGAAAGGCCAATGCATAGCCGCATACGACCCAAGAGGGTTGCAGGGAATGGGCATAGGGTTTGCGACATCCAACCGTGGAGCATGCCATCTCAGGGGATACACGCCCGCCAGTGAAGTCTTGGGCATACCTGAGAAGACGGATCCGCTTGCATGGGAAGGAAAGGGCAAGCTCCTGAAGATCTTCCAAGATCTTCACGCGATTTCAGACTCGTTTGACATATGCAAGTTCAACGCCTTTTCAGAGGGCATCAATGAGTACGTTGCACAATACGTCGCGATGACAGGAGTAGATACTGACACTGACGGTCTAATGAGAGTGGGAGAACGCATCTACAACCTCGAACGCTACTACAACAACTTAATTGGCTTTGCAGGGAAGGACGATAGCCTCCCGGAAAGATTCCTCAAAATCCCTGGATCAGGGCCCGCTTCAGGCCACGTCTGCGAACTTGGGAAAATGAAGAAAGAATACTACGAGGCCCGAGGCTGGGACGACGGAGTCGTCCCAGAAAATAAGCTACGAGAATTGGGAATAATCAGTTAAGCTCCAACATCAGGGAGCCGAGTCAGTCATGTTTCTAGGATGCGCCGCAGCGAATACCATCAAAAATTTTCGGTATATGGATAGATCAAGGCAATACGGTCGCCGTCATGGAGTTCATCATCTAGGCCGCCCAGAAATTGTTGAGGTCTCCCGTTCACTAGCACTCGCGCCCAAGGCCTTACGTCACCGTTCTCAGTAAAGATAATGTCGGCTATGCCATATTCATTAACGATCTCCCTCAGGGCATCCCTCAACCTATTCCCGGAGGAAGCGAACTCAACGGTTCCTGTTCCCGCCCGCTGTCTCGCCATGCTCATGAACTTCACCGTTAACTTGACCATATGAGAGCTGAACCTCGGAAGCCCCTTCCGTATTCGCCGTGGTACTTATGAATAATCTTTAACCTAATCCTTTGACAAGTCTTCCTCAATCAAGATGAATGCACGTGGTTGGGACAGCAACTAAACCTGTTAGATCGAGCCACGAGCACGAAGTTTGTGGTTCAGGGTTTAAGCGTCTAACTCCAGTAGGAGAAGCGTTTCGAATGCTTGTTAACAGCTTGCCGAAGAAGTCCCCAGATCTCGAAAGCGTATCGATTTCTCTTGCCCTCGGTCGAGTTCTGGCCACCGATATACTTTCGCCGATCGATATGCCGCCTTTTGACAGGGCGGCCATGGATGGTTTTGCTGTGGTCGCGGAAGATACCTATGGTGCAACAGTCAATGCACCGATATTCCTGCGCATAGTAGGAAGTGTCTCAATGGGCGTGACTACGTCTCTTCATATGAATCGCGGAGAAGCTGCTCTCATCGTTACGGGGGGTCAGATGCCTCAAGTCAGCAACGCGGTTGTGATGGTTGAGTATACCAAGCAGCGACCGGACGGAAGAGTAGAAATCTGGGATGAGGTCCATCCCGGCGAGAACGTATCCTGCGTTGGAGAAGATGTACAGAGAGGAACGATTGTTCTGAAGAAAGGTACGCTCTTGCTCCCCCAGGACCTTGCGATGCTAACCTACATCGGGATACATAGGGTAATGGTTTGTCGGAGACTTCGCGTGGCTGTCCTGTCAACTGGGAGCGAACTCACCGAAGGGTCGGCTTTCGTAGAGGGAAAGATCCCAGATGTCAATCGGCCAGCCTTGATGGGCGCAATTCGACAGTTAGGCTGCGAACCGATAGACCTCGGCATAGCAGCGGACGAGTTCGATCAGATACGTAGCAAGCTGCAGGGAGGAATCCGGACTGCGGACATTGTGCTTGTGACAGCGGCCACATCCGTTGGACCGGGAGATATCGCTCCGCAGGTCATTAATTCGCTGGGTGAACCAGGTATGTTGGTTCATGGAGTCGCGATGCGTCCCTCGATGCCGACAGGGTTGGCAGTTGTGAATGGTAAACCAATCATATCACTTCCAGGCTATCCAGTTTCAGCATACTTGGCCTTCTTGGAATTCGTGCATCCTCTCATCAGCTACATGCTTGATGCAGACTTCCTGCCGAGGCCTACAGTAAGAGCAAAGTTGAGTCGTCGTGTCGCGGGCATCCTTGGGTCGCGAACTTATGTCCGAGCGCGGGTCCATGCCACCGAAGAAGGCTTTATTGCTGAACCCGTCCGAACCTCTGGCGCGGGCATTCTAAGTAGCCTCGTCCAAGCTAATGGGTTCATCATCGTTCCCGAACATGTCGAGGGCTATGAGGAAGGGCAGCTCATAGACGTTGAGCTCTTCAGGCCAGTGGAGCGCGCGCAAACTGTCAAGTGAAAGGAAGGTCTTCCGCCAACTCCAAACCTTAGAGAATGCGATCTCCATCCTCTGGCGTTCATGGCAGACATGGCCTTCATCTGTCGAGAGGGTTCCACTTGAGAAGTCGTTAGGTCGAGTACTGGCTGAGGACATCTTCTCCACCATGGACGTCCCAAGCTTCGATCGCGCCGCTATGGACGGTTTCGCAATCATGGCCGAGGATACCTTCCGCGCAGACGAGCAGCACCCAGTCAAGCTAAAGGTAGTTGCAGAAGCGCAGGCGGGAGATAGCTCGGCGCATTCTGTTTCCAAGGGACAGACGATCGAGATCGCCACAGGCGCACCGATACCGAGAGGTGCAGACGCTGTAGTGATGGTAGAATTCACCAAGAGAAGCGCCCATGAAGTTTCAGTTTTCAAAGCTGTCTCAGCAGGCGAGAATGTGACCAGCGCAGGAAGTGATATCATGTGCGGGGAACTATTGCTTCGAAAATCCCAACCGATAACACCTCGCGAGATAGGACTCCTGGCTGCGGCCGGGATTGACTCGGTTTCGGTGTATCGAAAGCCTCGCATCGCGGTCTTGTCGAGCGGAAGCGAACTCGTGAGACCGGGCGATCCGCTAGGCTTCACGAAGATATATGACATCAATGGTCCGTCGCTGGCGGCGACCGTGGCTGAGTGCGGTGGGGAGCCGAAATTCCTCGGAATACTACCAGATGATTATACAGCGATCAAGAATGGCCTTCAGCTTGCGCTCGAGGACTCAGATGTTGTAATCTCGTCAGGGAGCACATCCTCAGGACTTGGGGACTTGCTCTACAGAGCTGTCGATGAACTCGGCGAGCCCGGGATTCTCGTTCATGGCCTAACCTTCAAACCGGGAAAGCCGGCGCTTGTAGGATTGGTTCAGAACAAACCGATCTTTGGATTACCCGGCTATCCTACGTCTGCTCTCATGATCTTCCATTTGTTAGTCGCCCCTGTGATTAGACGCCTCGCAAACATGGCTGAGGCAAAACCTCTCAGAGTGCGCGCCGTTTGTCCCTTGAAGTTTTTCAAGGCTCGGGGACGTCGAGAGCTCTTGCCTGTCCAGTTGATAATTCAGGCGGAGGGTCAGTTAACAGCGTATCCTATGCAGGGTGGTTCAGGTGCAATAAGCTCGTTCTCCTTGGCAGATGGATTCGCTGATCTTCCCGAAACGCAAGAGTTCGTGGATGAGGGTGAGATGATGGAAATCGAGCTCTTCGGAAGAGAACTCGTTCCTGCCTCGCTCGTAGCGATAGGGAGTCACTGTGTGGGTCTCGATATCGCCTTCACCATGCTGAGGGAGAAGGACACAAGCTTCTTCGGTAGAACCATCAATGTCGGATCGATCGGCGGATTCCATGCAGTAGAACGTGGCGAGGCAGACATAGCGGGAGTTCATCTCCAAGAGGAGAAGACGGGAGAATACAACGTGCCTTTCATCGCGACCTTCAACTTGCAAGAGGCCGCAGCCTTAGTTCGAGGCTACAACCGTGAGCAAGGTTTGATTGTTAAGCACAGCAATCCGAAGAACATTACAGGTTTCGAAGACCTGACAAGAGCAGGAGTACGCTTCATAAATCGGAACAGGGGATCCGGAACACGGCTCCTGATCGACAAACACCTAACGGAGCTCGCAGAGTCTAGGGGCACTGATCTCGATACTCTTTCAATGAAGACCGAGGGCTACCGTTACGAGGCCAAGTCGCATTCGGCGGTAGCGGCCGCGATCAAGAACGATCGCGCTGATGTGGGGTTTGGTATAAGAACTGTCGCGGCTATCGCTGGTCTTAATTTCATTAAGACAGATGACGAGAAATATGACTTCCTAATGCCTAAGGCTCGTCTACATAAGACATCAGTGAAAGCGTTCATCGATTTGATAAGGTCTAGTCAATTCTCAGAGGTCCTTCGCGAGAAGGCTCCAGGGCTTCAAACGACTACCGAGTCAGGCACTATAGTCTTTCCGAGATAGATCGTCTATGCAGAATTTTGATTACTCTTCGTAGACAATGGAATCCTTTGGAGTCTTTCCTATTCTTTCGCCACCATGACCTCTGTGGCCTTTATCACAGCCTCAACTTTGTCTCCAGGTTCTAGTTCCAGATCTTCAACAGCTTCCTTGCTAATGAGGGCGGTTATTGTGACTGGTCCCTGAACCTTGATTTTGATCGATGATGTGACCGCACCCTTCTCAACGTTTTCAATAATTCCTTTGAAGCGGTTTCTAGCACTTATCTTCAAAGCGACTGCCTGCCAATATTCAGGATCGTTCAGGGCTCTCCCTATGTACCTCTTAATTCTATTGAAAAGTTTCAGCAAGGCGAGTGCTGTCTCCGTTAATTCAGCTCCTCCTCCAGTTCTCCCGCCTCGCTTCCTACAGAGGATAGGTTGTCCTAGGGCCGCTTCAATCTCGGCAAGTCGATCCCAAGCATGCTTATAGGAAATTCCAGTTTGCTTGGCAGCCTTCGAAATGGAGCCGTACTTCTGAATACCTTGAAGAAGAGCCGCTCCTCCTTCCGTTAGAATCTCAAGATGATCCTTCCTTAGCCAGAGTTCGAAAGCTGGCCCCACTGCTTGTTTCAACTAGATTTCAATACTGAAGAGGATTCGTTATATTTATCTGTACATAACGGTTCCTCCCTAGCGATCTCGGTTGAAGCTCGCAAAGAAGATCGCAGCTGTCCTTGCCTTGGGCATTGTGATATGGGGAGGTTTTCTGGTCTATGAGTACACTGGTCCATGGGTAAGGCAGGATCTCGTTCTGTCCACGACGACGAGTACTTTTGACACAGGGTTGCTCGACCACTTGATACCCGTCTTCCAGAAGGAGTACAAGGCAGAAGTAAGAATTCTCTCCAAGGGCACGGGAGAGTCCATAGAGATAGCAAAGAGAGGAGACGCCGACGTCGTCCTTGTTCATTCGAGGAGTCTAGAAGAAGAATTCGTGAACCAAGGATACGGAATTCACAGAGTTGGCGTCATGTACAATGACTTCATAATAATAGGCCCAAAGGAGGATCCAGTCGGAATCCGCAACACAACAAATGCATCCTATGCCTTTCAAAGGATCTTCGAGGCAGGCGCCAGAGGAGATGCGATCTTCATCTCTCGCGCCGATAAATCAGGAACGAATATCAAGGAACTAAGCCTTTGGGCCAAGATCGGCGTTAACCCCTCAAACAGAACGTTCAGGTGGTATCTTGAGGCCGGAGCTGGAATGGGCACAGTTCTGCGCATGACCAACGAGAAAGGAGCTTACACTCTAACCGATAGAGCGACTTGGCTAACCTTCGAGGACCAACTGAGCAACCTATCAGTGATGACGCAAGGTGATGTCTGGCTGCTGAATCCCTATGCGGTCATACCAGTCAACCATGAGAAGTTTCCCCAGCGGAACTTCAGAATGGCGGTTGCTCTCGCGAAGTTCCTGATCTCAGATGAAGGACAAGAGCTGATAGGGAACTTCAAGAAGGAAGGCGAGACGCTATTCCTCCCGATCGCAAGGAACTATGCCAAGGCCCATGAACTTGGATTTCCAAATCAAGAACAGCAGATTGCGTGGTATGACTCAGTCGATCTTGCCGCCTTGATGTTCCCTGCACCCATTATCATTTCTGAATACCCTTCTTTCCACTTAATTAAGAACAGACAACTCAACTGATTGAAGAATCCGATTGGATCCGATTCTCGAGGGCCTGATCAAGGCCTTCTGGCTTTTAGTCTCGTTCGATCCCGAAGTCTACGGCATCATGTTCTTGACTTTAAGAGTCTCAGGCATAGCCGTCATTCTTGGCGCAATTCTCGGAGTACCTACCGGAGCGACAGTGGCGCTAAGGGAGTTTGCTGGAAAGCGCTTCTTCATCAGTATGGTAAACACTATGATGGGTCTTCCTCCGGTTGTAGTCGGGCTGTTCGTGTATCTGTTGCTTTCATCATCGGGACCTCTAGGGCCACTGCAACTTCTCTATACCCCGACAGCCATGATAATAGCCCAACTGACTATTGCGGCACCCATAGTTGTCGGAGTCACCCTTTCGGCTGTTGGCTCGGTGGATAAGGCCATTCGAGATAAGGCATTATCTTTGGGAGCCACAAGATTTCAGCTTACACTCACAATACTGAAAGAATCCAGACTTGGGCTTGTGACGGCTGTAATACTTGCCTTTGGCGCCGCGGTCTCTGAGGTCGGGGCTGTAATGATTGTTGGTGGCAACATTAGGTGGGCAACGCGTGTTCTGACTACTGCAATAGTATTCGAGACGGAGCTTGGTGAATTCTCTGTTGCTATCGCCCTTGGAATAATCCTACTCCTGCTGGCGTTCATAATCAACTGGCTACTAACCCAGATGCAGTGGAGCGGGTTGAGAAGGTGAAATGACGCTTATTCAAGTCGAAAATCTCACGAAGGTATACGGCGAGAAGATTGCACTAAGAAATATCGATCTAAAGATCGACAGGGGAGATTACTTCGCTGTCGTTGGGCCAAGTGGAGCGGGTAAAACCACGTTCTTGAGGTTGCTCGACCTCCTTGATGAACCAAGTAGTGGTCGAATACTTTTCGATGGCATCGATACGGCCTGCCCAGAAGAAGAAAGACTGGCATTACGCCGGAAAATTGGAATGGTGTTCCAACAGAATGTTATGTTGAATGCTTCGGTTTACGAAAATCTTGCTTACCCGCTTCGAATCAGAGGGATGAGAAACAAGATCGATGCGAGAGTCAACGAAACCCTTCAACTAGTCGGACTAACCGGGTTTGAAAGAAGAAGAGCCCTAACTCTCTCGGGTGGGGAGATGCAGAGAGTTTCGTTGGCTCAGGCCCTAGTCTTCGAGCCAAGCGTGCTGCTATTGGATGAGCCTACAGCAAATTTGGATCCTAGAAACGTGAGCATCATCGAGCGCATTGTATCAGAAGTCAATCGCAACGAAGGAGCGACTGTTGTGATGGCAACACATGATATCGCACAGGCGGAGAACACAGCTTCGAAAGTTGCGATCCTGCGCGAAGGATCACTTGTCGAGGCTGGCGATGTAGGGCAAGTCTTCAGTAAACCTTCTGAATTCCTAGCAACTTTTGCGGGGCTCTGGAATGCGTATCCGGGGGATGCTGTGCTAGTAGAGGATGGACTTGCAGTGGTTGACCTAGGCGACGACATCAGAATTGAGGCAGCGACTCGAAAGAAGGGAAAGGTAACCGTCTTCATTAGGCCTGAGGATATTCTGCTTTCAACAAGCCCGATTCAAAGTAGTGCTAGAAACATTTTGAAAGGGATAGTTACAGAAATTTTCGACCTAGATCAACTCGTTCAGCTGAAAGTGAACGTTGGCAAGGAGTTTGCAGTGGTAATAACTAAGAAGTCCTTCAAGCATTTGAAGCTCAATCTGGAGTCGCAAGTATATCTGACCTTCAAAGCCTCATCGATTCGCGTTCTTTGAATGAACGCTCACGCAGTCGGCGTAGGAGGCACTGCTTCATCTTTCTTTCAGAGAGGATTAGTTAGTGAGGTCTCGGCGATTTTCTAGGCCTAAGGTCGCCAATTTTTGGATATTGCCTATCCCCCGTGCTAAGGCGCGAGCCTGCGCCTCGTCCCTCACTAACGCTTCGACTAGGTGGCTACCGATGAAACCTGTTGCTCGCGTGATGAAAGCTGATATTCCATGGCGCAATCACGGAGTCTATACAATGATACACTTTGGTCATCCGTATTTTACTGCACATATTGCGAAATTCCTCGGAATCCGAGCTCGGTCCTTGATCATGCCTCAAATGGTTGCGAAGTTCCAAGAGAATTGAAGTGATTCTTCTATCAGAATTGATGCTGTGGGCTAAACCATTTAAATTGGCCGGTCTCGTGATTCAAGATGGGGCGGCTTCAGGTCCAGTGACCGTTCTGAGGGATTCCTTCGGGCGCGTTGCGCGCAAGCTTAGGCTATCAGTCACGGACCGCTGCAATTTCCGCTGTCAATTCTGTATGCCAAGAACACCGCTCTGGTTGCCGCGTAGCGAGATCCTCACCTTCGAAGAGATCCATCTAGTAGCCTCGCTGTTTTCCAAGATGGGAGTCGAGAAAATTCGCCTTAGCGGTGGCGAGCCCTTGATGCGTAAAGACATCGAGAAGCTTGTGGAGATGCTCGCCGGAATCCCCGGGATCCGGTTGATAACCATGACGACGAACGGTTTCCTACTGGCGGAAAAGGCCGGCGCCTTGAAGAAAGCTGGAATGACTGGCGTGACCGTAAGCCTCCACACCCTCAAGCCTGAAACGTTCAGGGAAATCACAGGGGGCGGACCATTCGACGAGGTGCTGGCCGGGATTCAAGCAGCAAAGCAGGCGGGATTCAATCCGCTCAAGATCAATGCCGTCATTATCCAAGGATGCAACGAGGACGAGATCCTCGACCTAGCTTCACTCGCAATTTCTGGAGATGTCACAGTGCGATTCATAGAATACATGCCATTTGACGGAGAGCAGATGTGGGAGATCGAGAAAGTTGTTAGCGGCAAGGAGATCGTTAAACGGATAGGCGAGAGGCATGATCTTGTCCCAGTTCCAAAGGAGAATGGAAGCACGGCCAAGATCTACAGATTTGCAGAAGGCCCTGGCGAAATTGGCATCATCACCTCGATTACGGAGCCGTTCTGTACAGATTGCGATAGGATTCGCCTCTCAGCAGATGGAAAAATAGTCCCATGCCTTTTCGACAAGGCGGGATACGACCTGAAACCTCTGCTGAGGGGAGGGGCATCTGAGGAAACGTTGTCCAATTTCATTAGAGAAGCAGTGCTACGCAAAGCACCTGGAGTTGAGACACTGCTGAAGAAATATAGTAAACTCAAGCATGTTCGACCGATGCACACTATTGGCGGCTAACGTACATTTCCTGTGTGCTAGGGTGGTCAGAGGCAGTTAAGAAAACGCGAAAATGCGAGCTATGATGGGCAATCTTATTATGGAAAGCTCACGGTAGCTTCCCAGAAATCTAGCAGCACAGGCATCAACTGCAAAGAGACTCGACTATTGGCGGCGGGATGAACAGTAACTATGAGTGAACCAAGTCTCGTTCGAATAGGCAAGAAACCTGTAATGAACTATGTCACGGCATGCGTCACACTGTTCAATTCTGGAAATGGGGAGGTAATGGTTAGAGCTCGGGGCCAAGCCATAGAGAAAGCGATCGATACCGTTCAAATGTTGCGGCACGGGTTTCTGAAGGACATTGTTGTCAGAAAGATCAACCTAGGCTCGGAAGACATCACGCGTCTCAATGGTAGCCGTGGCAATATCTCAATAATTGAAATTATCCTCTCTCGAGAAGCAGAAGATGTCGAGGAGGAAGATGTAGAAGAATAGAACGAGAGATTCGATTTCAAGGACAAAGCCACGTAGAAGCTAACCTATGATTGCTGGGACAGCGCAATCTTGGCTGCGTAGATGGCGACAAGCGCAACAAGTAATGCTATAGCGATGATCAAGAGTGCAGCTATGAAGCTTCCAAATGGCCATAGCAGCACACGTAATATCAAACTGTTCACCTCACTTCATGCAAAGTCGAGGCTTGATGCATAACACTTGTGAATCATTCGGAAAGACTATTCATCCGATCATCTGAGTAAGGGCTGAAATATTTTGCGAACTCCTCGCGCCGGAATTGTAATCGACCGCAATGAGATCGCTGGTGCCTTTGGTAATCTCGGGATACCGGTCCCTCTGATTCTATCCATGATAGCCGTGAACGGGCTTGACGCTGCAAGCGTTTTCACGATGTATGGTCTACTCCAGCTCTTGACGGCGTTTGCCTTCGGTCTCCCAATTCCAGTACAACCGCTTAAAGCGATGGCTGCGATCATGCTCAGTCAGAGGCTTCCGCCTAGCTACCTATTCGGGGGCGGGTTGGTGGTGGGCATTTTCTTTGCTATTCTCGGAGTCACGAATCTGATAGAGCGGTTGAATCGGGCGATTCCGATTTCTGTGGTTCGGGGTATTCAGCTGGGTCTTGGATTGCAGCTGATGGGCATAGCTGCTGAATTTATGTTGAAAGACGGCATGATCGCTGTGATGCTTTCAGCGATAGGAGTAGTCTTGACAATTGCATTATTCAACAATCACCGTCTCCCACCCGCACTGTTGCTCTTGACTATTGGCCTAGTTTTCTCTCTTACAACGAGTCTTCCCGTTAGCATATTTTGGAACGGTCTAGGATTTGCGTTTCCAAAATTTTTCGCCCCAAAATCTGACGATCTATTGATGGGGACTCTTCTGCTGGCGGTTCCCCAAATCCCGCTCTCTCTTGGTAACTCGATAATAGGTACGTCATTACTTTCGTCGGACCTGTTTCCTCAACAGAAGCCTGTGACGACGAAGGCGTTGTCGATCAACTACGGTCTGATGAATCTGACATCGCCTTTCGTTAGTAGCATTCCCGTTTGTCACGGCGCGGGTGGATTAGCAGGCCATTATCGTTTTGGAGCAAGAACAGGGGGAGCATTGATTGTGATCGGAACTATCTTTCTGCTGGTTGGCCTATTCTACTCTCGCGTTGTTCAGGCCGTGATGAGAATCTTCCCCTTCTCAATCCTTGGAGTCATGCTCTTCTTTGCTGGTCTGGAACTGACCTTGACTGTCAGGGATGTGGCTAAGAGCCGAAATCAACTCTTCGTGACTGTCTTCGTTGCAGCTTTGGCGGTGTTCGTTCCCTACGGCTACGCTCTCGGTCTTCTCGCTGGATGGATTCTCTCCAAACTCATCCAGATGGAACGCATCGAGCTTTATGCTAACGGAGGCTAAGTTCATCAATCTCCAGTTTTGAGATGACCTGAACCCATGGGGCATGAGGATAACGCTTTTACAATTCACGCTCCAAGCGCCCTCATCTTCCCGTGATAGCATTGGAAACTAAGTTTCAGAAGTCTAAGATTGTTGTTACCCCGCCAGGTCAGTCCTGACATTCTGACCTTAGCTAAGGCTATTGCAGCAGGTTTGCCGCTGGGCGCAACGATGGCCAAAGAAGAGATCATGGAGAGGCTTCTCGAAAACACAACTCGTCAGGGAGCCTACTTGATCAAACGCCTCAAGGAGATGCAGCAGAGATACCCAATAATGGGCGATGTCCGCGGAAAGGGACTCATGATCGGAGCTGAGTTCGTGAAGGATCCTGAAAGAAAGGAACCTGCCGTCCAAGAACTTCAGGACGTCATGAACAAGTGCTTCGAGCGTGGCTTAGCTATCATAACTTCAGGGAAATCGCCAATGCGCTTTGCGCCACCGCTTATCATAACGCGTGAGATAATCGGTGCAGGTCTAGAAATCTTCGAGGGAGTCGTCAAGGAAGTAGCCGCACAAATCAAGTAAGCAGATGACTTTTAATTTCCTCATGTCCCGAATTCTTTCGTGTACGTCATTCCGGTCAAGGTCTAGTACGTCCGAATGTGTGGCTACGCGTAGGATGGACAGCAAACACTTTTTCCATGTTCCGATTAGCGGAAATCCTACACCAAGTTGGGAAAGCTTTTTGATTTGCGCGCCGCTATCTTGAGGTTTCGTACCAAATCCCAGAGCAGAGATGTGGTCCTATTGGGCATAGGCTTGCGTGAACTCGGAGTTGTTTCACTGCTGCTAATCCTAACCCTCGGAACTGTTCGACTCGCGAGTGCGCAAGAGGTGCCGATTCCTTTTGATGGGCTTAAGTTAGTCTATTTCGCCGAAACAACTCAGGACGTGGAACAATTAGTCGGCATCTATGCAAGCTCTTGGATCTCGATCCTATTTCATGATGTGACAGATTTCTCTTCAAAGATGGAAGTAAGTGCGAACGGTACCATTACACAGAGTGGTCAGCAGCGTTTTGAGAACCTTACCAAGTCAGTTGACTTCCCAACAGATCGAGACACGTTGCTCTTCTTGAGAAATGCTGGTCAAGATAACCTGACCATCTATGCTGGTCCCTCTGGCTTGACGATTCCCAGCCTCCCGGGATTAACCATCGACTTGACCAAGACGTGGAATTTGCACGACAAGCCACTCATTCGGACCCCAGTCGGAAGTTTCCCCGGATACCGCTACCATACCTCGATGAAGTCGATTCCTCTCCCGACGGAAGACACTGTCGATCTCGACTTCTATGCGTCTTATGAAGAAAACACGCAGGTCCTGATGGCTGGAGAGGTCTGGGCCACATATAGCGGAGTTTCTAAGATGATCGGACATACAGACCTTAAGGAGACCAATCTGCTCTCAAGTATACCTGCGTCACGTTGCTTTATTGCAACTGCAACCTATGGATCGGAATTCGCACCCCAAGTACAATTCCTCCGCGAGTTCAGAGATCAGAAGATTCTGAAGACGTTTGTTGGTTCCAGCTTCATGGCTGTGTTCAATCTCTGGTACTACTCGTTCAGTCCAGCTGTTGCTCGCGTGATCCATTCGAACCCGAGCTTGGGCGTGATAATGCAGACGATACTCTACCCACTAATCGCAATTCTCGAGGTAAGTGCTGCTCTTTTCGGTGCTCTTGACTTTCAACCTGAGATCGCAGCATTGCTGGCCGGTTTAGCTGCCAGCGGAATGATCGGCGTGATATACGTCTCGCTTCCGTCAATCCTGCTCTGCAGGCATTACAGGAAACAAGTTGGACGCTTGCTCAGGCTCATGATCAGCCTACTGGGGATAGGGATGTTTGCTTTTGGAATCTCTGAGGTCGCAGGCAATTCATTACTGGCCGCGCTCAGCTCAGTCATGATCGTATTGTCCAATCTATCCCTCTTCGCCGCATTACCATCCGCATTTCTTAATCGAAGAATACATTAGTGTCCCACGGAGCTTTCGAACATTCTCTTCGGGACAAAGATGAAAGAACAATTTTAGCCAAGTTCTCGCTTCTTCTCTGTTCATGTCAGCTCAAGATGAAAGGTCGAAGGGCAGGCGACGCGCACGTGATCTTGGAATTCCCTTTGAAGGGACGCCTGGGACATTTGACTCGATCACGGATGTGGATGGTGTGGAGGTCGGTCACACCACTCTGATCTCAGGAGAAGGAGAGTTGAAGGTTGGGATCGGGCCCGTTCGTACCGGAGTCACTGTCGTTTCGCCTAGGGGTAAGCGATCCAATGATCCCACATTTGCAGGTTGGTTCTCCCTGAACGGTAATGGAGAGATGACTGGAACCACCTGGGTTGAGGAATCGGGCTTCCTAGAGGGACCTGTTATGCTTACGAATACTCATAGTGTTGGAACTGTGCGAGATGCGGTCATTGCATGGCAAATGAAGCATGATCAGAGAAGGGATGTCTCTTGGTCCCTGCCTGTTGTGGCCGAGACCTATGATGGATACTTAAACGACATCAACGGATTCCATGTCAAGCAAGAGCATGTGTTTCAGGCCTTGGATCAGACTGAGCCTGGACCCGTACCAGAAGGAAACGTTGGAGGGGGAACTGGAATGATCTGCTATGAATTCAAAGGCGGCATCGGGACCGCCTCAAGAAAGCTGGAGGAGAAACATGGAGGCTATACCGTGGGAGTACTCGCGCAATGCAACTATGGTATGAGGAGTCAACTTCGAATAGCTGGAGTTCCCGTAGGCCTCGAGATAACCGGGAACACGATATGGTCTAAAGAAACTGGGTCAATCATCATCATCGTCGCGACGGATGCGCCCCTTATGCCGCATCAAATGAAACGTTTGGCAAGGCGTGCGTCTCTGGGACTTGCAAGAAATGGAAGCATCTCTAGCAACGGCTCAGGAGACATTTTCATCGCCTTTTCCACCGCAAATTCCGAAGCAGCGAGATCCAAGGAAATCGCCCAGTTGACAATGCTTCCCAACGATCTAATGAATCCCATCTTTGAGGCCAGCATCCAGGCAACAGAAGAAGCTATCATCAATGCGCTTGTCGCAGCAGAGACGATGGTAGGAGTTAACAATCGCAAGGTCATCGCAATCCCCCACGATCGCTTGAAAGAGGTCATGAGAAAATACAACAGGCTCGTGGAACCTCGCGGGTAGAGCGCTTGTGGACGAGACCTGCTTCTGAATCGGGTCCGCTCATACTTCTTACCGGCATATGGTAAGACATATGTTCGTTCATGATTGGATTACCGACGTGTGATGGTCATGGAAGTGAAACATGTAGCGGTCCTAGGCGCCGGCTTGATGGGCCACGGTATAGTTCAAGTCTGCGCTCAGGTGGGAAAATTCGAGGTTACCATGCGTGACATCGAACAGCGTTTCATCGACAACGGGATGAAGATGATTCAGGAGAGTCTCCAGCGGTTTGTCAAGAAAGGAGTTGTAGGCGAAGATGAATCGAAAGAAATCTTGAATCGGATTCATCCAATGTTAGATCTGAAGGAAGCGGTTCAAAACGCCGACATGGTGATTGAGGCGATAACTGAGAACCCTCAGCTTAAGAAATCCGTCTTGGCTGAAGTTGATAAGTATGCTCCGTCGCATGCGATAATCGCCTCCAATACCTCCTCCATCAGCATCACGGAGATCGGGGCTTCGACCAAGAGAGCTCAAAAAGTTTGTGGCATGCACTTCTTCAACCCACCGCAGCTGATGAAGCTGATCGAGATCGTTCGAGGTCTGGAGACAAGCGATGAAACAGTGGAAACGATAAGGCAGGTATCCACTAAGCTAGGGAAGGAGCCAGTGGTTGTCAAGAAGGATACTCCAGGCTTCATCGTGAACCGCATCCTTGTCCCGGCACTAAACGAGGCTGTTTTCCTTGTCGCAGAAGGGGTTGCCGAGCCTGAGGACATTGACAACGCCTGCGTCTTGGGGCTGAACTGGCCCATGGGTCCCTTGAAACTGCTTGACTACGTGGGGCTCGACACAATTCTCTTCATTGCAGATGTGATGGTGAACGAGACGGGCGATCCGAAGTTCCGTCCCAGCAACCTGCTAAAGCAGATGGTGCGCGCAAATCTCTTGGGAAGGAAGACCGGACGAGGGTTCTACGACTGGACAGAGAAGAAATAACGTCCATCAGCCAGATTCTATCAGAACCACTCAAGGGCTAGGCCAGCGAAGGCCACAAGGCTCATGCGAACGATGCGGCCTAGAAACACAGATACGAGGAATAGCCACAGAGGCAGGCCCAGTGCGCCAGCTACCAGGCCAGCTATGTCGAAGGCGGGATTCGGAGGGGCGGATAGAGCAAAGAGTACTAGGCCCGCACGCCACGGTCTACGCATCTGTTTCCGGATCCAAGCATTGATCCTCGTTCGTTGAATTGCTCCCCTACTGGTTCGTCCAACAAAGTACGCTACCGATTCGCCCAGCGCAGAGCCCGCGGCCGCCGCAAGGATCACCCCCCAGACGTTCAGTGCTTGTGCAAGCCGTGCGATCACGGGATAATATGGTATGGGTAGGATTACGGTCGCGTTGGCGATCGCTGCCATCAAAAACGCCCCAAGATAGCCGAATCCTCGGAGATGGCTGACAAGTTCCGGAGGCAACAGCAGGTATGCGAAAACATTCACGATTAGAGCAACAGTAGCTATCATGATCGACTGCCACCACTGCAAACCTTTCTGTTTCTCGTCCGGCTGCGGTTGTGGATTGCTGCTCATGTCGCCAAGACCGTTCTGCTGCTCTTCAGGCATTCAGGCTCGTTTGCGGACGCTACGACATTCTCCCTACCCTCGTCAAGGCCGGCACATTCCATGTCAGGTCTGCGAGGCGTCTGGTCAGCTTCTCATTTGAGGTTGTCAACCTGACCATTGCCACCATCATCCGTTCCTCGTGCTTCTCGATTCTCAGGAGTTCCTTTGGCAGTGTCTCCTCTGCGAGTTCTCTGGTCATTTTTGGATGCCTCTCCTGCCGATATTTACATTGCGAGCCTTGGGTTGAGGAATGATATAACGTCCTTGTCTGAATTCAGGTCCAAGAAACAGTCAAAGCACAAATAGAGCGGGGCTCTCGCCATGGAGCGAATGGTCGCCAATTGAGCGGGAGTCCCGACACTTCACAAGAGCCAAACTGGCACGCGTTGGATCCAACCACTGTACTTGCTACTTTACGCTCGGATTATCGGCGGGGCCTCTCTCTTGACGAGGCTAAGTCTCGACTTAGCACCTACGGACCTAACGAGATAGAAGAGGCGAGAAAGGTCTCACCGTGGAAATTGCTCCTGTCCCAATTCAAGGAAACCCTTGTCCTCATATTGATCGCTGCAGCTGCCGTTTCGATTTTCATTGGCGAAGCCATTGACTCAGCGGTAATACTGGCCATCGTTTTCGCATCAGCTGGGCTGGGTTTCTATCAGGAATACAGAGCGGAGCAGTCTTTGGCCCTTCTGAAGAAATTGGCTGCACCTACAGCGACCGTAACAAGGCACGGACAAGAGATGGTCGTGCCTACAAGAGAGCTCGTTCCGGGCGATCTGGTTCTCCTAGATCCTGGCGATAAGGTTCCGGCTGATGGCAGGCTAATCGATGAGATGAATCTGCAAATTGATGAAGCTGTGCTCACGGGTGAATCTGTTCCAGTCAGCAAATCATCAGAAAGCCTACCAGCTGAAACTTCACTTGCTGACAGAAGCAATGTAGTCTTCTCTGGAACTGTTGTAACGTATGGACGTGGAAGGGCAGTCGTCTTCGCCACTGGTATGAGGACTGAGTTTGGAAAGATAGCGCGCTTGATTCAGACCCAAGAGCAACCACAGACCCCCCTAGAGAAGCGAATGAATGAGCTTGGTAACTGGATGATCAGAGTGCTTCTTGTGACGGTTACGCTGGTCTCGTTGCTCGGCTTACTGCACGGGCGTGGGCTCCTCGAGATGTTTCTATGGGGTGTCAGTTTGGCAGTTGCAGCGGTTCCTGAAGCTCTGCCTGCTGTTGTGACGGGCGCTTTGGCTATCGGTGTACATCGCATGGCTCGAAGAAACTCCATAGTGAGGCATCTGCCTGCCACCGAGACACTGGGATCAACGACAGTCATCTGCTCCGACAAAACTGGGACCTTGACTAGAGGCGAAATGACTGTCAGGAAAGTCTACGTGCAAAGTAGAATCTACGAAGTTTCAGGAGTGGGTTATGAGCCGAGAGGCGACTTTAAACCTAGTCTGGCGGATCTGGACCAAGATCTTGCGAGATATACGTTCTTGGTCGGAGTCCTTTGCAATGATGCCAAACTAACGAAACAGAACGGTTCATGGCGGATAATCGGTGATCCAACGGAGGGAGCGCTTCTCGTCCTCGCAGCCAAAGCTGGAATTGACTTGGAAACGGCGCGTAACGACTTTCCGCGAATCGCAGAGATTCCTTTCACATCTGAAAGGAAGATGATGGCTACAATCCACAGAACCAAACAGGGCCAGTACCTGCTTGCAACGAAAGGTGCCGCCGAGGTGGTCTTGGAAAAATGTGGAAGACTTGGATCGCTATCATCCGATCTAGTTCTGGATCATGATTCGAAGCAGAGGGCTCTGAAGCGTAATGACGATTTTGCCTCCGAAGGTTTTCGTGTGCTCGCAGTAGGTTACAAGTTGCTCGATGAACTCCCGAAGGATATCGACGAGAAGATTGAGCGCGATATGACTTTCCTTGGCTTATTCGCCATGATCGATCCGCCGAGGGAAGAAGCGATCGGGGCAGTCCAGCTCTGCGAAAAAGCCGGTATTCGCGCGGTCATGATAACAGGTGACCACAAATTGACCGCTACTTGGGTTGCCAAAGAATTGGGGATTCTAAGGGAAGGGGATCTGTCGCTAACTGGCGCAGAATTGGACAAACTCAGCGATGAGGAGTTTTCGGGAGTGGTTGAGAAGGTTTCAGTCTATTCCCGCACATCTCCCGAGCATAAGACGCGAATTGTTGAAGCTCTCAAGAAGAGAGGAGACATAGTGGCTATGACTGGTGATGGGATTAACGATGCTCCCGCTCTCAAGAAGGCCGACATTGGCATAGCGATGGGGATTACAGGGACTGACGTAACGAAAGAAGCTTCAGATATGATACTGGCCGACGACAACTTCGCCAGCATAGTCGCCGCAGTCTATGAAGGCAGGGGGATCTTCGAGAATATTCGGAAGTACTTGACATATCTGATCTCAGCCAATATCGGTGAAATAATGCTAATGGCTCTTGCGGGACTGGTCGCTCTTCCATTACCGTTGTTGGCAAAGCACCTCTTGTTTGTGAACTTGGCTACTGATGGTCTTCCTGCATTGGCTCTGGGGACCGACCCACCTGACCCGCTTGCGATGGAGAGGCCTCCGAGGAATCCGAAAGAGAGCATCTTCGAGACAGTTCGCGGATGGTTGGCGGGAATAGCTCTTCTGCTATTGGCTACGACAACTTTGGCTCTGCTTTATGGGCTTCTAAGCTATGGTTGGACTTTAACGAATCCAGTCCCGTTTGCTGAAATGAAAGCTCGAAGCATGGTCTTCGCAACAATAGTGTTGTTCGAGATCTTCTTCGCACTCAGCTGCAGATCCTTCACGAGGACCTTGATTGCAACGGGGCCTCTGGGCAACAGGTTCTTGGTTCTCGCGGTTCTGGCTCAGGTAGTGGTACTTCCATTCCTCTTCCATGCTCCATTGCTGGCAAACCTATTCAGCGTTACAACTCTTGAGCCCGTGGAGTGGCTAGTTGTGACCGCTCTTGGTTCATCAGGTTTCGTCCTAAGTGAACTCGCCAAAGTTCTGCTGAGAAAGAGATAGAGCGAAATCGGCATTGAGTTCAATGTGTTTCTGGAGGCGCCAAGCGAGGTGTTTCGGATTTTCACATACGTGTCAAGTCTTCTAGGGTATCGATATCCTTTAGAACATTCTCTGAGCCCACTTCGATCAAGACCACCTCATTTTGATGTTTCTTGATTACTGATTTCAACCCAAATGTCTGCTCATCAATCTGCGCGATGTCTCCGAACAGGGGCCTAGCCAAGAGGATTGGGTGGCCAAGTTTGCCGTTATGAGCTGCGACGACTATCGGGGCTTTCGTGCGACCGTGTTCTTCAACCACGAGATTTATTGAGTGGGAGTCTATTTTCGCGATGTCTCCCGGCAGCACTAGTATTGCGCAAGTCACTTCGTCTACCTCCGTTAGTCCCGCTTTGACTGAGCTACTTTGGCCGCGCTCGTAGTCTTTGTTCAAAGTGAAACGGCATGGCAAGGACGCGAGAACCTTCCGGATCTTGTCTGCCTCCCAGCCTAGTACAACGATCACTTCGTCCACTTTCGAGCTGAGAGCTGTTTCGACAACTCTCCGGATCATAGGCTTCCCGTCTATGTTAACAAGAAGTTTGTTCTTGCCCTGCATGCGGGTCGACTTTCCCCCTGCTAAGACTATGAGCGAAAGCATCAGGAAACTCGACCTAGTCGAGTCATCATTGGGAGGAATTGGGCGCTGCCCGGCTTGCCTAAGACTTGGTCGTCTTCATAGACGATCTGCCCCCTGCGCATGGTCAAAGTGGGCCAACCCTGCAACTTCCATCCCTCATATGGAGTCCAGCCGACCTTGTAATGAAGCTGTTCCGCGCGAACCTTGCGTTTCATCTTCAAATCGACCATTACCAAGTCAGCGTCAGAACCTCTTCTGATCACACCCTTCCTAGGATATAGGCCGAAGATCCTCGCCGGTACCTCGCAGCAAACTCTCTGAAGAAGACCAAGAGTGAGACGGTTCTTGTTCAGCCCTTCGCTCAGGAGAACCGGAAGCATAGTTTCAACGGCTGGGACACCGCCCCAAGCCTTCCAGATATCGGTCCACCCGACCTCCTTCTCTGATCGTTCTCCGGGCGCATGCTCGGAGGTGACTATGTCAATGGTGCCATCTCGCAAACCTCCCCATAGTGCCTGAATGTCATTCGGACCTTTGAGGGGCGGATTCATCTTGAGATAGGGACCTTGCTTCTTCATATCCTTACGAGTAAACGTCAGATAGTGAGGACACGTTTCAGCGGTCACTCTGACTCGCCGTCTTTTCCCATTTCTTACGATCCCTACACCCTCTGCAGTTGACATATGCGAAATGTGCACAGATGCTCGAGTCCGACGTGCAAGATCTACGACTTTTCCCACGGCTTTTTCCTCGGCCACATTAGGCTTCCATTCGGCATGCGCCATTGGATCCTTCCTCCCGCTCGAAATGAGACGTTCGTAGTTCTGGTCGGTTGTCTCTTCATCTTCAGCATGGACATTCAGAATCGAATGCTTCATGGCAGTCTCATGCATGAGCGACATGAGCGTGTGGTCGTCAACGTAGTAGGGCCTGCACGTAAAAGTCTTGAAGGAGCGCACTCCCACCCCGGCAATAGCTGCTATGTTCTGAAGGTTGCTAGAATTCATCATTCCTGCGTGTAGAGAGAAATCGATCAGTGAGTTGTGCTCTCCCTCCGCTACCTTGGCCTTGACGCTTTGGATTGTGTCCACGGGGGTTGAAAGGACCATTTCGATCATAGTGGTCACTCCACCGGCTACTGCGGCGGATGTGCCGCTCGAAAAATCCTCGCGATTTGTGTGGGCTGGATCGTAGATGTGAGCGTGCGCATCTATCAATCCCGGAAGGACAACCTTTCCTCTCGCGTTGATCCGGGTGTCTCCTTGCGTAAACTTCCTGGTGGCCACAGCCTTGACTTTCTCATCTTCTATCAAAATATTGGCATGAGTGAGTCGCCCCGCAACAATGATCAGTGCGTTCTCGATTATTGCAGTGCCCAAGGTTTTCTCACTGGAAACAGTCAAGACTACTCAAGTTGCAAGTTTCTCGATAATTGTCCTAAGCTCCTGTCGACGCATGCTACGACTGACCATTTCCCAGCTACCCAGATCGACTAGCCTTGGGATGCACGTCTGAGTCGTGGTCAGCTGTTTCACTCATTCTCTCCTTTCTCATTAGTCGTCGTGTAGAATCCAAGAGAGGAACAGTGCCGTACGAGAGCCAAGAAAGTCGCAACCAACATTAGAGGAGGAAAGACTGTGAAAAGGTGCGCAACTCTCTCTTGGGTAACTGCGCTGCCATGGAATGCCCAACGCGTGAGGAAAGAATCTAAAGTCGAAGCTCGGAGCTCGCGCAGGTTTAAGAGAAGCATCGCGAGGTCTGTGTCCTCTCTTCGAAGCAAGAAGTAGGTCAACCCATAGAATCCCCCACCGAGCAGACCCAGTAATGTGAAGTCCAAAACCATAACTTGACCACGGCGCCTATCCTATCAAATACCCAGAGGCGAAGCTTGAAGCAAGAAGAACGATTCCCCCAACAATCAGTGACCAATCGCGTTTGATTTCCGGCTCCAATGCCTTCACTGGCAAGACCGTGCGTACCTTGAAACCGCCTGTGAAGAGGAGGGCCGCTGCTTCAAGGAGAGTGACAAGGGAATAGTACGAAAAGTAGCCTTGTCCAGCGAACAATGAGATCACAGCGATCCCGATGGCGTTGGCAACCAAGACCATGCAGGAATAGAGTATTCCTTTCCCTAGAGCGCCTTGAGGTCGCCAGATCCGGACCTTTGACAAGAAATCACGAAATAGCAGTTGGCTGATTCCATGTATTAAGGGATAGGACGCCCGAATATTCGGTGGAGAGGTAGTTTAGGAGCAGGTCGAGCTTGGCAGGCTTCTTGGTGAAGAATGGCGTGTTGGTCACAATGGACGGTCAGCAAAGAATCTTAGAAAAACATTCTGTTGCGATCGAAGACAAAAAGATACTCGAGATCGGCAAAACGACAGAACTGGAGATAAAACATCAAGGTCTTGAGGTTCTTGACGCATCAGGGCGCATAGTTATGCCCGGGATCATATGCAGCCATTCCCACCTCTACGGCATGCTGCTCCGGGGAGCATCCCTCAAGATCACGCCACCGTCTGATTTCACGCAGATTCTGCAGAGGGTATGGTGGTCCATGGATGAGGCGATGACCTTGGAAGATGCCTACGCGAGCGCGCTCGTGGCATGTCTTGAGTTTGCGAAGTCGGGTGTGACAACTTTTGCCGATACCTATTCTGGTCCAAACTCCATTTCTGGAGTCTTAGATCACATCGCAAGAGCGGTCGACGAGATTGGAATATGCGGGTTCATAGCCTTCGAAGCTACTGAACGTCACTCTCGCGAAGAGGGTTTCAAGGGCCTACGAGAGAACGTCAGATTTGCCGAGGAAGTAAGAGGAGGTAGCAATGCGAAACCGCTCTTCAGCATACACGCATCATTCACGGTGACAGATGCCCTCATCATGGAAGTTAAGAAACTCGCCACCAAGTACAATGCGCCAATAACTATACACGCATCCGAAGGAATGGGAGATGTTCATCACAATCTTGAGAACTACGGTAAGAGAACCATAGAACGTCTACATGATGTAGGCCTCCTCGGACCGAACGTCGTCTTGGCTCATTGCGTGAACCTTAACGACAATGAAATCGACATCATAGCGAGGACGAATACCAGTGTTGCCCACAACCCAATGAGCAACATGCTGAACGGCGTAGGTGTTGCTCCCATCCTGAGGATGCTTGCGAAGAACGTGACTATAGGTCTCGGAAATGACGGATACATTTTCGACATGTTCGAGAATATGCGCACGGCATTCCTGCTTCATCGGGTACATCATCTGGATCCAAACGCGATCAATCCCTACGCAGTCTTGGAGATGGCCACGATCAAAGGAGCAGAGCTCTATGGCATGCAGAAAGAAATCGGATCGTTAGAGCCCGGGAAGAAGGCTGATCTGATAATAATCAAGCCGAGCATTCTCCCGACACCGCTGAACGCCAACAGCGTGATAGGACATTTGATCAACACAGTGGACGGCGATGATGTCGAGTGCGTAATCGCAGATGGGAAGCCGATTATAAGGAACAAGAAGTTGCTGACAATCGATGAAGAGGAGGTCCAATCGATAGCGCAGGAAGCGGCTGCAAAACTGTGGTCGCGCCTAGAAAGCATAGAACCCCAAGTGGACTCGATTAGAAAGCGATGACAAGTATCGAATCAGTGCGGCAAGTTGAAATCTAGACAGGTTGTGGTAGCTTTCCTTCAGTCCGGTCAGAGAATTCTGCTTCTTAGGCGTAACGGAAAGGTTGGGACATACGAGGGCAGATGGGCGGCATTCAGGGGATACTTAGAAGAGGATGAGGACCGAGTCTACGCGCCAGACCAGAGATACAGGAAGAAGTCGGTCTGACCGCCGATAAAATTCATCTTGTGAGATCCGGCGATCTGCTCCGGGCATTTGATGAAGCCGCCGATGTCGTTTGGATCGTGCATCCTTTCCTGTTCGAAGCCTATGCTCTAACTATCCGACTAGATTGGGAGCACGTGGAGTACAGATGGGTCGACGCAAGCGAACTAGTCTCATACGAGACTGTTCCCAAACTGAGGGAGACGTTTGGCCGCGTTCGTTGGGACCTCCGAGCAATTCCTGAACCTCTCACAAGAGTTGCACACGAGGTTGACAAGACGGCCAAGGATAGAAGTCATGGTGATTTCAGGATGTGTATCGCCTTCCCTTTGGCCGCTTCGGCGGCTTCCATGAGGCTCTCAGGGAGTGTTGGGTGAGGATGAACCGTCACCGCGACATCCTTCAAGGTTGCGCCCATCTCGATGGCCAGAGCAACCTCACTGATGAGGTCCGTCGCGTCAGCACCGACCATGTGGACTCCGAGTATCTGCTCGCTCTTCTTGTCCGCAACGACCTTGACAAACCCATCTGTTTCCCCAACTGCTACTGCCCGACCTAGAGCGGCGAACGGGAACTTTCCCACAATCGGTTCGTATCCCTTGCTCTTCGCTTCCGCTTCGGTCAAGCCGACGGTCGCTATCTCGGGTTCAGTCCAGATCCCGCTCGGCATCGCTTTGAAGTCTGCAGCGCTGGCGAGGCCGGATATGACTTCCGCAGCGACTATTCCTTGTTTTGACGCTTTGTGTGCCAGCATGGGCATCCCGACAACATCACCCACGGCATATATTCCAGGCACGTTTGTCTGCATATGAGCATTGACTTGGATGAATCCTGACTCATCCGTCTTGATGCCGGTGGTCTCAAGTCCGATCTGGTCTGAGTTCGGCCGCCTACCAACAGCAACCATCACCTTGTCGGCAGGGACTTCAATCTCTTTTCCATCAGCTAGCTCAGCTGTGACCTTTCCATCCTTCACCCCTTTCGCGCGAGCTCTTACGTGAGTCTCGACTCCCAGTCTTCTCAAGCTGCGCTCTACAACCCTGACCAGCTCAACATCTACCCCCGGCAAGAGCTGGTCCAGCATTTCAATTACAGTAACGTGGCTACCGAACCGAGCATATGCAGTGCCGAGTTCTAGACCGCTTACTCCGCCTCCGATGATTACGAAATTGCCAGGGATCTCCGCAAGTGAGAGCGCCTCCGTAGTGGTGATGACAAACTGCCCATCAAATTTGAACGATGGTAGCTCGACAGGACGTGAGCCTGCAGCGATTATGACGTTGTCCGCAGTGATGATTCTTGGCCTGTCCTTTGTCTTGATTTGGATCTGACGAGGCGCTTGGAATATGGCCTCGCCATAGACGAGATTCACACCGTTGCCTTTGCACAGGTAGGCTACTCCTGATCTGAGCTTGTCGACGACGCTTGTCTTCCAGGCTTGAAGTTTCTGAAGATCTACTCTCGGTTGAGCGGTTTCGATTCCAAGGTCTCCTGCTCTCTGAATCTGCTTCATTAGTCTGGCAGCGCGGACAAGGGTTTTGGAAGGAATGCAGCCTACGTTCAAACAAACGCCGCCAAGCAATTCCTTCTCGACCAAAGTTACCTCTCGACCAAGTTGCCTGAGCCGTATCGCTGCCACATATCCTCCGAAGCCTGCTCCGATGATCACATTCTGGACATGACCCTCCATTGGCGGTAGCCCCCCGAGGGGTTTCATACTATTCTGAATTCAGCCAGCCAGTTATTATGATGTTGATTGGTACGGCCTCGAGCGGTTCGCCAGTGAACTCCATAATTGTCAGTACCCGGGCGACTTGTCATCAAGCTCGCCTTTGGAATGGGTAAGGATGCTCTTCTGGTTCTGATGAATGCTTGCCTCAACAAAACAGTGTTTGAGTCTCATCTTATCTGCAGGCACGATGAGTTAATCGCCTCTGCCGGCGAAGTCCGACTCCGGTGTGATCTTGAGCTACAAGTATGTCGATGCCTTCGAGAAAGTCACTGGTATGGCAAGATACGTCGCAGATATGGAAGTTCCGGGCATGTTGTACGGGAAGTTCTTGCGAAGTCCGCATGTCCATGCGCGCATCGTCAAGATCGATACAAAGCGGGCCGAGAAGCACTCTGAAGTTGTTGCAGCGATCACTGGTCAGGCCTTCCCTTACAGGATGGGCTTGTACGTCAGGGAGAAAATGGTCATGGCAAAGGACAAAGTCAGATGAACGCGTGAGCCGGTCGCTGCTGTTGCCGCAGAGTCCGAAGAGGCAGCTGATGATGCAATCGAGCTCATAGATGTCGAGTACGAGCCGCTGAAGCCTGTATTCGATGTCATTGAGGCTTTGAAACCGGAAGCTCCGCTCGTCCACGAGGACCTTGGACAGTACGAGCACTCTCCCGCCTTTACCCCTGTCCCCGGAACAAACATTGCGAACATCTTCAAGATCCGCAAAGGCGACATCGAAGAAGGCTTCGGTCACGCAACTACGGTCGTTGAGAATAAATTCTCAATGCCTCAGGTCAGCCACGCCGCAATGGAAACACGCGCCTGCATAGCTTTCCGGACGGAAGCACTGAGGTCTGGACATCTGCGCAGTCGCCTTTTGCCGTGAGATACATATTGAGCCACGCGCTTGGAATTCCACTCCACAAGGTCAACGTGCACGTCCGTCATGTGGGCGCAGGTTTCGGTGGCAAGGCGGGCATCAATTTCGAACCGCTTGTTGTACTCCTGTCGAAGTTCTCAGGCGGCCGTCCCGTCAAGCTCTTACTCACGCCTGAAGAGGAGTTCATCACAGCTGCGCAAAGGCAGCGATTCTACGGATGGATTAAGAGAGGGGTCGACGCAGACGGAAAGATCACAGCAGAACACATCAAGTACATTTACGATGCTCGCGCCTACGCAGACTATGGCGTCAAGCCTAACCGAGCCGCAGGATATTCCTGTACAGGACCCTACGAGGTGCCTAACATTCACCCCGACTCGATCACCGTATACACCAATCATCCGTACGGGACAGCATTTCGAGGGTTCGAACACCTCGAGTTTCTGTGGGCCGTGGAGAGGCAGATGGACATGGTCGCCCTGAAGATCAGACTTGACCCCGTAGAATTCCGGCTCAGAAATGTGCTCCGACCCGGTTCGATCACAGCTACGGGAGAGAAGCTAAGGGAAGACGCTGGTAGAGTTGACCAGTGCATCAAGGCAGTCGCCGAGACGATAGGATGGGGGAAGAAAGAGAAGCGGACAGCCAGCGGCAAACTGGTCGGGACAGGAATTGCGGCACTGTGGAAAGCTCCTGCAATGCCTCCCAACGCGGCTTCTGCAGCTATCATAAAATCCAACGAGGACGGCAGCGCCACCCTCTCCGTCGGCGGTCGAAAATGAGACGGTCCTCCCTAAGCGGCAATGGGAGAAAGGTATTCCGCTGCAGCAGTTCGTTATGGGATACAGTTACCCAGACGGCAACGCTATTGGTGGCCCGGTTCTCGGTCGCGAGGCGTACGTCCCAAGAGGACTCACTTATCCCTAGCCGTAGCAGGAAGCTCCAAGCCTAATGGATGAGGGTATCCAACATTCATGAGCGGAATTGCAGAGGTCGATATGCTGATCAGGAAACTTGTCCGAGCAATATTCCGCTCGCAGGAAATGCTACGCGAGTATTTCACGGGCTTTTTCCCATACATGCGAGAAACTGTCCGTCACTTCAATCTGGAAAGACTCTGGGACAAAATCTACGCGGACGTTATTTCAGGCGACTTTGAAATGGATAGGCTATCACTCTTCCTGAACCAAGTTTACGACGAAGACAAGGAACTCTTTGGCTCATTTCTAGGGTACGCAACAAAAGAGATTCTGGATAGATTCTATGAACCTAGAGAAAGTCTTGCCTGGTTCTTTGAGGAACTGAAGGAGCTCGGCTTCAGCTGGGACGGCAGAAAATCAGTCGCGGCCTATAGGTGAACTTCCAAGCTGTAAACGCACGTTTTGGATTTGCTTCACGTCGGCTCTCACCAACTGTCGATATCTTATCAGGATGCGACTCTCACGAGGCAACGTAGATTCAGGGGGTGGCTTCCTCAGGTGGGGGGATGTTTCGGAAAAAGAAGAAGAAACCGACTGCAGAGCCTAAGTAGACCGCACTCCCAATCAGTAGAGGCGCAGATATCAAAAAGAAATCATTGGCGCCCAGTAGGTAGCCGGCAATCAATGGGCCGACTGAGCTGCCCGCTCCCCAGATCGTGGAAGTTATCGCTGAAGCGGATGCGCGTTCGCCCGGTGTCACAGTGCCCATCAAGTAGGATTGCTGTATGGGCCATGAGATATTCATGAAGAAGTTGCGGACGATGAATAGGAGACCCGCCGCCTCGTAGCTGGAAGAGAGGATCATCGAAGCCAAGAGAACTGCAGAGACGCCCTGTGTAGTGAGCACGCTCTTGGGGCTACCCAACGTTCTTGTCAGCATGGGTATAACTGGGACCACCACAAGCGAGGTTATCTCTGCGGCTGCAAACCAAGGCCCGAGAACCGCTTCGTTGACGTTGTACATTCTGTTAAACCAAAGCGATAGTAACTGTACCGAGAAGCCAGACGCAAGACCCACCATTCCGAAGGTTACGGAGAACTTGGTTATCTGTCGAAGTGACTTCAGGCGAAAGAAACTCTCAGAGGAGCCTTTCTCAGAATCATGCGATCCTTGTTTGGTTTCGGGTACAGATAGGAGGACCAAGCCCGATAGAAGTGCAAAACCGGCGAGAATAAGGAACGTAAACTGAAAGGAACCTTGGAACGTTACTCCGAATTTCATTCGAAACAGAGCCGGTAGAACGCTCATAGCCGAGCCGGTGGTGAGCGCGATCGTCCAGACGCCCTGTGCCCACGCAAAGATTTTTGTCCGTTTCTCGGGAGATGACTTCTCTGCAAGCAAGGCGGTCCAGGCGGGAGTCCAGAGGGCGGCACTGAAGCCTCCTGCCAAGCCTACGCCGCCAATTGCACTAGCCAGTAAGAGCGATTTCAGGTCCCGCATGAAGGCGAATAGAACGTAGGCTAATATCGCTGAAAGAACACCCAACGCCGCAAATGTTTTCCTTCCATACTTGTCGGCGGCTAATGCGAACGGAATAAGGGCCACAGTGTTCGCGAAAGCCGAGGCAGCCATGACAGCTCCAATGGCGTCTTCTAGGAAACCTATCTCCTTCAGATAAATTGGCAAGACAACTAGAGTATAGCCGAAGGGAAGTGAGCTCAAACCCATAGCTACAAGCAAGAGTCTGACATCGCGTATGCTCTGAGAATCAGAGTTCACCAATTTGCCAGAAACTTCCGGTAGGAGATCTAACTTCTAATGACTTCCCCATCGATGGCCACCGCTACTATTCTGGTTGCGGTTTTAGACTTTGAAAAAGGGGTGTTCGGGCGCTGGTTACTGGCAGATCATCAGACAGTTACCGACGCGGTATTCTCCGCGCGGATACTGGGCACCGTAGACGACTGGTGGGGCATAGGCGTAGCCTAAGGGTAGGCCGTAGTAGGGATAGCCGTATCCGAGCATAGGATAGCCGTACGTCATACCATAGTATTGGTATGGGGAATATTGGTATGGAGAGTAGTGAAAATACGGGTAGTACGCACAGTAATGGCACATGATTAAACGCCCTGCAAGCGCGATTCCTGCCGACAAATTAAGTGTATCCGGACTGAAACACGGACATGTAAATTCCCATGGCCAACGATGAAAAGATTAGGAGTCCGGTTTGCGTATATTGCTGCAACATTCAGGTTATGCCGAACCCAGTCCCCAACTTGTCTTACGTAGGGGTCTAATCTTGATGAAAGGTGCTTCGCCCTCCTCCCATGGATCGACTCTGACCCAGCTGAACTTCCTATAGAACAGTGCATATACATCTCGAAACTCTCGGCCTTCTTCGAGGGTTTCTGCTCGACCTTGAATGAGGATTCCGCGATTGGGCATATATGTGTCCACCAATATGGCGACTTTGTCGTTCTTCAGTAAATTTCGATACTTCTTGGTTTCATAGTCCGTCGCCACGAGGAAATTGCCTGAAAGATAAACGTAACAGACCGGAACCACATGAGGAATCTGGTCTGGAGAAATCGTAGCCAATCTTGCAACCTCATTTCTCTGCAGGGCGGAGAGAGGGCGACGAATTTCAGGCATAAGGAGCATGATAGAGTCCTCTCAGGTTCTCGCATCAGCGGGCCTGATGCTCATGTTCCCTTTTCCGCCGTTTCTTGCGACAGTTCATTGAATGCTTCCCTAGTTTTCTTTTTGTCTCTTGGAAATCGTTTTGAGTGTGGAAGTTCAACAGCAGCCTAGTGGCGGCTATGGATCAGAGCACTTCACACTATCTGAAAGCTCATCGTGACGAGATGCTTGAAGACTATCGATCAATGTTGAGACAGCCGAGCATTTCAGCTCAAGGGCGAGGAGTACGTGAGTGCGCGAAACTCTTGGAAGACTTCATGGTTGATGCGGGGATTGAAACAAAACAGATTCCCATGCCCGAAAGTCATCCAGTATTGTTTGGAAAGGTGGTCAGCAAGAACTCGAATCGAACACTATTATTCTATGGTCACTATGATGTCCAACCGCCTGAGCCCCTTAAGGAATGGACTACAGACCCGTTCAGGGCAGAATTAAGAGAAGGGAAGATTCTTGCTCGCGGTGCGTCGGACAGCAAGAATAACGTAATGGCTCTCGTCAAGACCGCGGAAGCCTATGTTCGGACGGTCGGCGAACCCCCGGTCAATCTGAAGTTTCTCTTTGAGGGCGAAGAAGAGATTTCCAGTCCCCACCTCCCATACTTCGTCCAAGAGAACAAGCAGAGATTGAGCGCGGACGCTGTCGTCTGCTATGATGGGGGATTGGATGACTCAGGAAGACCTAGTGTCGATCTGGGATTGAAAGGGATACTCTACGTTGAACTGCAATGCAAGAAAGCGAAGGTTGATCTCCACTCTTCACGTGCCCCGCTGGTGTCCAATCCGGCTTGGCGGATCATATGGGCTTTGAACACTATCAAGGATGCCCATGAGAGAATTAGGATAGAGGGATGGTATGATCATCTTCACAGGCCGACAGCAACAGAGTTGGAACTCTTGAGGAAGATTCCTTTCGATGAAGAGAAGCAAAGGGCAGAGATGGGATTGTCATCCTTTCTCCTTGATAGGAAGGGAGCTAAGGCCTTAGAGGCCTATCTTTTCGAACCCACATGCACGATTTGCGGTTTTCTTACCGGATATACTGCGGAAGGTCCCAAGACAGTTTTGCCCAGTCAGGCTATGGCGAAACTAGACTTTAGGCTCGTTTACGATCAGAATCCCCAACAACTTCTGGAGAAACTGAAGACACATCTGCGAAGGCATGGGTTCGATGATATCGATGTTGCCAATCTTGGGAGCCTTGAGCCTTCGAAAACGCCGGTCGATGCGCCAATTGCAAGGTCCGTCATTTCGGCCGCGCGACAAGTGTTCCAGAGCGAGCCTGTCGTATATCCAAATTCTGCGGGATCTGGACCAGATTATCTATTTACAAAGAGGCTCGGCCTTAACTCCGTTTGGACTGGCTGCGCATCAGTATTCTCGAACGCCCATGCACCCAATGAATTCGAGCGAGTTGATGATTTCTTCAAAGGAATCGAATATGCCGCAGCGATTATGGAGAATTTCTCTCGGACCTAGGCTTTCATCGGAATTCTCTTGATCTGTCCCTTTACCGACATACGCAAGATTTTCTCTCATCCTCGGCGATACCAGCATACAGGAGGGGATTGTACTTGGAGAAGCTCCAGTAATCTTGGATTCCTTCACAGCAAAGGCGCTCACAACTTCAGCTATGAGAAGCTCATGTCTTCCAGTTCTATGCTCCTCCCGGAGTTGACATTCCAAGGCTGCAGAAGAACCTCTCTAAGGATAGGTTTTGGCCCACTTCATTGTGCTCAAGCCGACCGCTAACAGTTTGTTCAAGTGCTCCTTCCCTGTGATCTCTCCTAATCCGGCGACCTGCCTAGCATAAGAGAAATCTAACCAATTGACCGCAAAAGCCTCAGCCTCCGAAATCAGTCTGTAGGTTTTATGTTCAGAGGCGATAGCAACCCCAATCAAGCTAGGGCTGAAGGAGAGGGGCATACACCATATGGCAGGCATTCCGCCATGGCCTCCTTGATCCACGACGGTGACGACGATAGAAACTTGAGGGTAGAAGAGTCTATGAACCTTTGTAGGATCGGCATCTTTCGGAGGCATGCAGCTCTCATCAAGCTTTAAGGAAATTCAATGTGCTATTAGTGGCTGCCTAGGAAGGCATTTGGAAGACGTGTAGTTGAAACTCAAAGCCATCGTCATGGATATGGATGGGACGATAACCAGATTCAACCTAGACTACATGGGAGCCCGTCGGCAAGCGCTCAAAGAACTTGAAAGGATGAATCTGCGCACTCCAGAGATGACCGAGCAGATTAGCATCTATATCATCCTGAAGAATTTGAAAGATAGAGCGAACCCTCTTGATTTTGTTCTAGTCCGCAGAAAGCTCTACAACCTGCTCGAAGAGATGGAGCTTAGAGCAGCGCAGGAGGTTACGCTTTATCCTGGAGCTGTCCAAACCCTTCAAGAACTGCGCAGTCGTTCCATAAAGATTGGCATAGTGACAAACAACGGGCGAGCAGGAACCGAGTTAACCCTCAAACGATTCAATTTGAAGAGTTACTTCGATGCAATTGTAACAAGAGACGACTCAGAGAAGGTGAAGCCAGACCCTGATCCAATCCTCATGGCCTTGGGAGAGATGAATGCTACGCCCCATGAGGCCATTGTTGTTGGAGATGGAGTAATGGACATTCTAGCTGCAAAGGCAGCGGGCGTGGCTTCGGTTGCCGTTGCCACAGGGCCTTTCACAAGTGAAAGATTGCTGCAAGTCGAGCCTGATTACTTGTTAGGCTCAGTAAATGATCTCCCAACACTTATTGACTCCATAATCACTACCGGTGAATCGTCAGCCTAGACAGTTTCAAACTAGGGGTGGTTGAGCGAGAGAGAATGCTGCTGCTAACGCAGATTTGAGTAGGCTAATCTGTCTAAGCGTTCTGTACGCATCCGGTGCTTTAGAGCTTGATGGCGTCCCTCACAAACACAGCGCCATAATAGATTAGGATCAATCCAAAACCGATCAGTATCAGTTTGTAGTATCGTGAGCCAAATATTGTTCGGCCCTTCTTGGCCATATGGGCGACTGCTGTCAAAAATGCGTAGTCCATCCAAACGTGCGATACGTACATCAGCAGTACGCCGACAATCGCGGCGAATGCCAACGCCTGAACTATTAAGACTGAGCCGATTGTCAACCACCAGAGTATGAAATATGGATTAAGCCCTGTCAGTGCAAGTCCTAACACGAGAGAACTAGCAGGCGGGCGTTTCGTTTTCGATGTCCCATCGGAGCCAGTCTTGCTCTTGATCGTTTCATAGACTTGCAGAGAGCCGAATCCGATCAGGGCAATTCCGCCAACTGCACCGATCACTCCTTTGATGAATGGCTGATTAGCAGCGGCAAGCAACCCGAGAGCCAATGCCATGACCAAGGGGAATTCCACGAGAGTGTGTCCAATTGCACATGAAAATCCTGAACGTGCTCCTTCTTCTGAACCGTGCAAAAGCGTCCCAAAGAATAATGGTCCTGGAGCAAGAGCACCGGACGCAGTAACCACGACGACCGTCGCTATGAAATCGATCAAGTTCACCTGTAGCAAGGCTCCCAGTTAGGTCTTCTCATTAGTCTCTTCGCTTTCCAGAGCTTCGATTCTCCGGTGAAGGGCAGGACTATCCTCTTCAACTGAGGATCTTCTGGCTTGTGCCATTCAAAGCCTTTTCCGCTACAGAAGAACTGTATATCATTACGGAAGTCTTTGCGGAGGGGACGTCGGTTCTCACTCGGCGTCTCTGGAGAGACATCAACCATTCTAAGAGAAGGTATAGAATTTCGTTAGTTTTTCAGTCTAGGAATACGGATGGGAAGAGGTTAAGCCTTCAATTACCTCGAACATCTAAGGATCAAAGCATCTTACAGGCGCCGTTATGCCATGATAGTCTTGCCAATCACATAGCTAACAAGCGCCGTCACCAAACCAATTGCGAGCAATTGCAAGCCGGATTTCCACCAGACGCCTACCGTTACAGACGCCTTGTACGCGCCAACGGCGAACAATGTTCCTCCCGCTAGTGTGATTGAACTCCAAACAGCCCACGAAATCGGTAGGCCGAAGAATGGGATGACTGGGATCAGTGAGCCTGCTATGGCTGCGAAGCCTACAATTAGGGCTGCTTTGAGAAGGCCTCCTCTCGTTACAGGACTGATTTTCAGCTCCTCAGCCATCATCACATCTACCCACCTCTGCTCGTCAGAGGTTATTGTGTCAACGATCTCGTCAAGTTGTTTTCCCGTGAAACCTTTGGCCAAGTAGATCTGTCTAATCTCCTCTCGTTCGATAGCTGAGAATCTTCTAATGTGGTCTTTCTCTCTTTCAACCTGGCCTTGGTAGAAGTCGCGACGGGCCAAGCTTGACGTGTATGCCACCGCAGCCATGGAAAGTGACTCAGCAAATGATGTGGCCAGAGCGGCCACTATGATAATTCGAGTGTTGCCCGAGGCGGCAGCCACACCGAGGACCGCTCCTAAGACGTTCACGATGCCATCTTGTCCGCCGAGGATCACGTCGTATAGTGTTGAACCGGGCGCATGAAGTCTCCTATGTGCCCTGAGATCCTCGGATGTGGGTAGACGTCTTCCCTTGCGAGTGGCTGAAGAAATTGATTCTCGTTCAGTCTGTGCAGAGTCCAATGGCAGGGCGACCTAGCTCTAGTCTAGGGTTCGAGAATTATGCTTCTGCCTACTCTTCCAAGGGCCCGAACTATGTCATGCTTGGTGAGTAGGCCAACGACTTTCAACTTATCATCGAGAACAGGGAGGCTACTGATCCCCTTTCCTATCATGACTTGGGCGGCTTGCGCAAGATCGGTCCGCTCGTGGGTTATGATAGGATTTCTTGTCATCAAATCATTCGTTGTTATCAATGCCATGTCGTTTTCTACTTCGGACTTGGAGGATAGGCGGGCACCAACTGTCCCAAGCGTTCTTTCCCTGATTGAGAGGAGGTCTGAAAGCGTCAATATGCCTACCAATTCTTCGTCAATAACTGGGATGCCTGGTTGACGGAATACTATCCCATAAGCAACATGAATGACGGGGTAAGTGCTCATGGCGAAAATGAAATCTCTGATCATGAAGTCACGGACTTCGAACTTTTCCGAGAACTTCCTTGAGAAGTAGTAACAGAGATCTGTTTCGGTCATTATACCTGCGAGCGGTTGGTCGTTGGAGACGACAGCATATGCGAGATTCTCTATATCGAACACTCGCGCGGCATTGAAAACGGGCAAATTGCTCCTCAACGTACGGTAAGACTGAGACGAAGCTTCTGAAACCAACATTTCTTCCAGCGGGCGTGTCGTGGGGTCTTCCAAGAGGAAGCATGCTATGTCCCGTTTTGATAGGATTCCAACCGGTCTCTGCCGAGGGTCTACGACAACAAGTTGTGACACGCCTTTGCGTGTCATCAGATCTCTGGCTTTGAGGAGTGAGTCGGAGGGAGTTATGGCAACAACCCATTCTGTCATAAGATCGCTTGCAGTGTCGACTCGAGATGCTACTTGCAAACGGGCCATCAGAAAGATCCGGCTCTTCCAATCAATCTAAGGTTGGCTACCTCAGGTTTTGATATAAGGCAACTCAATGGTTCCCACAACTGGGTTTGAATTCAAACGGAAATGTAGCTGCGCTCGACACGCGGTCGAAAATCGAACCGTAGTCCGTTTCAAGTTTCTATCTGAAGACCATTCCGCGCAAATATGAAATGCTCTAGCTGCTTTCAAGGGTCTTTTGAGTTGGTTTTGATTTCTTGCTGGATGAGTGAGGAATAGTGCTTCGACTGACAATTCCAACTGTCTTCGGAATGGTATTCGCCTTCACCAGCGCACTTTACACGCGCGTATTCAATTGGCCCGACTACTATCACATTGAATATGGTTTCCCGATGGCTTGGTTAGTAAGAACTCTCAGCACCATCGCTGGTCCGGCAGACAAGTTCGAATTTCAAATCGTCCAACTCACGCTCGATTGGGTATTTTGGTCGGGACTCTCTCTCTAGACAAGTGCCGCAGGCATACATCTCTCCATTCGTCATTAGAAATTCCTTGGCCACGCCAAGAATGTCGAAGTTTCTCTCCTGCATCTTTTCCAGCTGTATGTCTTTCCCTAGGAGTAATACCTTGACTTTGTGGTCGGATCTAAGCAAGGCTATGGCGAATCTGAAAGCGTTCCAGATCGTCTCGGGATTCTTGCTCTGAAGCACGATATGAATGTTCACGAATACCACCGTAACGATAGAAAAAAGATTGTATTGGGAAAACGCTGAAGGATTAGTTCTTCGACTGACTGGGCTTCCAAGTTATTGCTAGTATGCCGCCTACTGTCCCAAGGATCAGTCCGAGTCCAAACGCGCCCATCGCGCTGCCGAATATGCTTAGAAGTGAGAAGATCACGATAATTGTGCCCCAAGTAGCGTGTTCGTGAGGTTTACTGTTCAACATTAAGGCACTGATGATCACTATCGCTCCAAAGACCAGTCCTACGACGCCCATGATTCCGAGGGCGAATCCCATCATTCCGAAACTTGGTCCCATCATGCCGTAGCCGCCCATCATGCCTCCCCAATAGTTGCTCATCATGTTGAATCCGTAGCCAATCGAGGACATGAGTCCTCCGCCAAGGATGATGAAGATTCCCCCCAGCAGCGAGAGTATGAAGGCAGCTGTAGGTTTCTCCGATTCCGTCATTTCTGAGTTCTCACCTCCACGTGGTCAGTGGAATTCTGTTTCTTGGATGAAGGCACCGTGCCAAGAGTGATACCAGACTTGTCCTGTGTATGCGTTGACACTTAGCATTCCAACTATCTTCCCGTCTATCATGAAGTCGATAGTGTAGTAGCCGTAGAACTGCGTTCCATGCTCAACTTCTGCCCCCGTGAAATTGACATCCAAGTAAGCTTGTGCCAATTGTAGAGCTCTATCCTCTGTGATGGGCATTGTTGTGGTCGGTTGGTTTCTGATGCCCATCATTCCCTGTCCCATCATGCCATAGCCCATGTGACCGTACTTTGTGTTCCACATCATGTTCGGTCCCGGCTCAGGCACAATGACGCCTTTGGTCGCTCGACCACTCATCCACATGCCTCCGCCCATCATGCCGCCTGACGGTGATTGTTTCCAGATCAGCATCTCGAAGGCACCGATCGCAGCGTCTTTCTCATAGTAGATGATGTAGAAGTTGTACTGGAATTCCATTATCTCCTTGATTGCCAAGTTAGGATTTTGCGTTGATGCAAGGTATTCCTCGGCGATTTGCCTGGCTTGTTCAAGAGTAGTTGATGCGCCTGTAACGCCTTGGGGTTGCTGATGCCATTGTCCCATCATGCCCTGCTGATTTCTTCTTTGCCAGTCCCAATTCGCGTAACTCGCAGTGTAGGCCGAGTAAGCCAAACCAGCTGCTAGGCTGCCTAATCCAACAGCCAACAGTAGAATGGCCAAGACATTTGTCCTGTTCATTGCAACTCCATTCCTTTGCGTCCCAGCAGCTTCGTTTTGCCCCCTTAAACTGAATGTTCACTTTGAAATGCAAAGTGTTGCAGATGAATAGTCTCCCGAGCGTATATCCAATATCTAATGCCAAGGCCGCAGATGGAATAAATGCATCTCTCGACTAGACTGTTGATACGGACAAGAGCATAGAGCAGACCATCGCAGAATTCACTGTGGCTCTGAAAGATCAGGTTTTCAGAGTTCTTGACGCTCTGGGTCAGATAGAGCGCGCGTCCGTCTGATCCGATTTCTTAGGATCAAAAGGCCGCCCAGAAGTGTAACGATTATGGAGAAGGCAGCTGTGGTTTCGAAGGTTCTTGCTCCGGAGAAGAATCCAACAAGGGAGTCCGCCAGTTGTGCTTGTAAGACACCCAGGAAGGCTGAGCCGGGTGTGGGAATCATGGTGCCAGTCAATCCCAAACCAACTGTAACTGCTCCCATTACCACGAACATTGTCCCAGCGATTAGCTTTGAGGAATGGATGGGGAAATCTCGCCCGAAAAATCTCAGGTAGAGCATGCGGCCGCGAAGAGGGTTCTCTCCAGTGGCTGCGTACTTGTCCCATATTAGAGCGACTAAGAACAGGGGAAATACCATCCCTACAATGTACGTGAAACCGATCAGCAAGCCGTCCAGAAGGCTTGCTGAGAGAGCGGCCAGAACCATGACGCCTGCTAAGACTGGAGCGCAGCAGGAAGTCGCCGCACCTGAGAATATTCCGAGTGTGTAAACTGATGCGAGGTCATTTCGATTTAGATTCACGGGGAAATTGAATTTCGGAAGCATGCCTTGACCCCAGAGCGTCCAGAAACCGAGTATTATCATCAAGAATCCACCAGCCACGAAGATCAAGCTGTGATTTGCTGTGATCGTCTGGGCAATAGTCACAATACCTATGGCTATGGGCAGCATGACGGTGGCTATTCCTAGGGAAAAGACAATGGTCATTCCAAACAGACGTGTTCTCTGTTTGAAGCTTTGGGCGAAGTAGGACGGCAATAGGACACTGAAGCAACATGGCATCGCGAGCGCAACCACGCCAGCAACGAACGCCACGATCATGTAAGCCAAGAGCAAAAGCGACACTAGTTGCTGGCTCCGTTCGACTCACGGATTGTCCAAATCATCCTGTCAGCGTCTATCTTGCCTTTCGCGATGAGTCTCCCATTCAGGAAAACCGCCGGGGGGTAAAGAATTCGGTTCTCGACAGCCAACTTTGATCCGGCTGTTGATCCGAATTCCACTTCTTCGATGATGAGATCGGGCATCTCCGCCTGCAATTCATGCAGGATGCGCTTAACGCGGATGCACGGGGTACATCCTAAGCTAGTGACGAATAGGATCTTGCTCACGGTTCAGGTAGCTCCTACGGCCTTTCTAACGGCGGCAATGATCTGGTCATTTTGAACGTACATTAAACTCGGGCCGTAATCCTGTCTCCACACTATGATGCCCGATTTGTTCACCAAGACGAACGTGTGTCCCGGTGCCATGCCAGGCATCATACTGACATCGGGCCCGAGCATATCGTACATTCTGCTGACCTCCAGGCTTTGGTCTGACAGGACCTTGCCGGATTTTGGTCCACCAGCACTGGCCCAGTTTTGGAGAAGATGCAATGAGTCTCCTGTTATGGAAACGGGTATGACACCGAGCGTACCGAATTGCTGACTCAGCTGGTCGAGATCACGCATCTGCGCTAGGCAGGGCTGACAGGAAAGCCCCTCATTGAAGAAGAGCAGAACGTTGTGCCTGCCCCTGTAATCGGATAACCTAAACGTACCACCCGAAATGTCCGGCAGCGTGAAGTCAGGAGCAATAATGCCGACGGTAACTCCTTTCGTGGCTTGCTCTCTGGGTGCGAGTGCCACGTATCCGATAGCGCCAACAGCGACAATTACGATCAGCACAAACGCAACTAGCCTAAAGCGCGAGTAGCTATGTGACCGAAGGCTCGCTCTAGCTAATGACTGAGTTTCTTTCTCGAGAGTCACTTGACTTTCGAGGTGTGAGAGATTTTTGACGTTGGGGTGCCTGGTTCTGTAGTGCTGTAGTAGCCCCTCGTATGATGAGAGCTTGCGATGGCAACGCTCGCATGTGACCATGACCAGCTTCCACTATCCGCACTGAGTTCTGTGTGTTTCGCCCTTTTGTGGCGCGCTAGATGGCTCTTAAGTGGGCTGTACACTTTGAAACACAAAGTATTGCGGCATAAAGTAAAGGAATATGATTATTTTCAGATCCTAACCGGTTGTGGTTACGGGTACCCGAGAATTGTTTCCTGACTCTGCTTTAACCAGCATATTTGGATGGGTTCTTATCGAACTCCTGTTTACACGCAGCAGAGCAGAAGTAATACTTCTTTCCGTTGCGCAGGCTGGTATACTTTGCATCGCTCTCAGAAACATTCATCCTGCAAACCGGATCTACTGCCAATTGAACCACGCATTGCAGAGGGCCTATCCCGAGTATCTAAGAGTTTCTTTCGATCATAAGTTTCGCCATGTAATCTCGTACTTGAGTCACGTGGCACCTTCGGTGTCTTTTCACTTTTTCATGAAGAAGAGAGTTATGCATAATCCCTTTCTCAAAAGATCAAAGCGCGAATGTTCATTTGGTTTCGCATTGATCTACAGCAGGGGAACCGGCAATCTGCGAAGCTTGACGTGAAGAATTGACATCTCCCGACTCGCTTCGAACAGATTAAGGGGATGGTTTTTCTTGCCTGAGCCTAGAATGCGCGCAGGACGGGATTCTTGTGTCAGCAATCCAAAACCTCCGAGAAGACCATCGGGCGATAGAGCGAGGGCTTGGAATTCTTGGTGAGGCATCGGAAAAATTGGTGTTAGGGGAGAGTGTAGCGCCGGAGAGCTTTCGCATAGTACTGGACTTCATCGTTAACTTCGCAGACAAATGCCATCGCAGCAAGGAGGAAAGAAACCTTTTCCGTCTTATCGAGCTAGGCGGAATCCCTCGGCCAGGCCCGTTGGATGTGATGCTCTCGGAGCATCAGGAGGGTCGCAGACTGGTCAAGGAGCTTTAGGAAGCGGTGAAAAGAGACGATTAGGGTGATAGGAATGCGGCGCTTAAGTTCGTCCAGTCCGCACGAGAGTACCAAACGTTGCTACGTAGCCACATTAGTAAGGAGGATAATGTCCTATTCCCTTGGGCTGAGCGATTCCTCAGCACCCGAGATCAGCAAAATCTTCTCGCAGACTTCCAGGAGATTGAGAGATTGGAGATTGGCGAAGAGAGGCGCCAAGGATCCATGAACGCTCTTGAGAAATCAGACGAGTGGCGAGCACTTTTCTCATTACCGGAAGGTTGAGACAGATACTCCACGGAACCTGCGAGGCCATTCATTCCTCGGTCGGGAACACGAATTAGCCAAGTGCGCGCTCCCTTGGAGAAGTGTTCCTGCCGCTTATCGCTTAAGAACCGAAAAGATGAAGTCGCCGAATTCCGGCACAAAACGATCCAATAGAATGACGAGTAGTGTTACGGAGATTATTCCGAGCGCGACGCCACCGGGGCCGTGGATTGATGTCCAATCAAAGAGCCCAGCGTAGTATACCCACAACTGAATAGCAATTCGAGCGATGTTAGCGAGGTAGACCCCGACTACGACCAGTATGAGGCCCAAGGCTTTCTTGAACCACGTCAGCTTTGGCAAAGGGAGCAGGATCCCCGCAAATGTTGCAACAACCTGTATGCCGGTGCAAGGCCTATCGATTAGGAACTCATTCAAAAGAGTGCCAGCGGGTGTGACTGTTGTTGTTGCGCGCATTCCAAACATTCGCATGACCAGCTCCGAATGATATGCCGTCCAATACTCCAACCAAGCGTAGTTAGGAAGATAGTAGATCACCGAGGCGATTGTGGCGAAGGCTACTAGGTATCCCACAGCGAAACGGTATTTCCTTGGATCCTGCCCGAGGAGCAGCTGTTGTGCTTGTCGCGCAAGATCAAGGAAATTCATTCTGAATGTAACTCCAGTTAGGTTGGTGTAATGATTCCTTAAAGGCGTAGTGCTTCAATCATAAGATATTGCTGCAATTTCATTACAATCCTGTCAAGGAACGGGTGGCGAGATTATGTCCATCAATGAATCGGTACTGCAAGCCGCGCGATTTGTGGACGCGTCTGCTGCTGCCTGTCCGAGGAGACACGTACAACGATGGGTGAGCAGCAGAACCGAATCTGCAAACCTCAGTAACTCGTATACCTTGGATGGAATGCCGATCCTAAAGCCTTCTCCGCAATTTCAGTTGAAATCATGAATGTCGTCACTCACGTAGTGGACAGGTTTCATCTAAGCGAGAGATCCCCAAGGCCCGCTGTCAAAGAACCGATCCGCTTTGAGGGAGAATACTTTCTGTTACCCCAATTTTCCAACTTAAGGCCTTGCTTGCGCGCGGATTCCCGGGCTCAGAACATCTCGGTTCGAGGCGCGTCGTGGACTAGCGCTTTGCCACAGTTAAAGAACGATGCTTTATTGTCAGAGAATTGTCCGTAATTGCCGATACCATTTGAAACCAAGAAATCTGATTCTTGCCTCATTCTTTGTTAGCATGATACTTCTCGGTATCTTCGTGAACGCCATATTCTTACTTGCGGCGGTACTCGGCCTGTGCGGGGTCAGCCACCTATTCGGCGGCCATCACTGTGGAACCACGCACAGCCATCAATCTGATGAAAAGGAAAAGAAATCTATCTAATGTGAATGGTCTATGTGTGTTGGAAGTGTTGTTGGTTCGCCGGCGGCCTTCCTCCGCAAGAAAACCTCGTAGGTCAACAGACAGGTATTGCAGCAGAAGTGATATTCAATTCCCTGCAACACTCGCTTGACCGGCTGGTCTCGTATTTCTTTTCTACATGTTGCGCATAAGATTCTGATACCGAATCCGGGTTTAAGGTATGGTCCATACCGCTCCTTGGAGGTTTCATTGGCGATGTTGCTGTGCTCCTCCTCGATGCTTGGCGCCTTGCTTAATTTTTGCAAGGGAAAGGTTGACGAGGCTCGGCTCCTTCGGACTTCAAGAAATAAGTCCTAAATTAGCTTCTTCGAAGATTTGGCTCGTCGTTGGCATGGTATGGGGCTCAAAAAAAATTGAAGACTCGATTACACGACGAAGCTTTCACGGTAACTGGGCGCTTTCTCACAGGTACATCATTAAGCCATTCCGGGGTTCGTTGCGGGTTGAATTGTTTTCGACGCACCCTCCAAGTTGGAAGAGGATAGCTAAACTGCAACGACTTGCCAATATCAGCTAGAACTCGAAGACCAACACGTCGGAAGTAGAGCAGTTTTCCTAAGAATTTGTCCAGACCCCGTAATGCATACCTACGGATCGGGATTATCCCTCTTCCAACTCATGAGGAACATAGGTAAAGGAGCCTCTCAGATCGCGATTCCGCCATCACGCCTTCAAGGTTAGCTCCGACAGGCGCCCAATTTCCTAACTGCCCACCTATGTCTTAGGTCGCCGCAAGATTAACAGCTATCCACGAGAGAGAGTACGCTTCTGAGACGCCATGCCCACCCTAGGAGCTCGGAAGAAATCGCGAACCGTTCCCAAGTCTTTCAGGATAGATGAATCTGCACTGAGGGCAATAGAAGTGGAAGCCGCGGCACAAAGCGTTAGTCCGAACACGCTCGTAAATCAAATTCTAAAACAGTACGCCGAGTTCGACCGATTTGCGCGTAAGATCAACACGGTCAAAGTGAGCAGCGCCACCTTTCGCGGAGTGTTGTCTGCTGCAGAGATCGACAAGATAATCGATGTGGCAAAGGAATCCGGAAGTAGCATTCCCCAAGCGTTCGCCACAGCGAAGAATGGAAAGGTAGATCTTGATTCGCTGATTGACCATATCCGATCATTAGCTTCCTATGCCCATCTGTGCGAACTCAGCGAAACGCTCGACCCTCATGGGCATGTAGTCACGCTTATCCATGATTTCGGACTGAGCTGGTCGATTTTCCTGGTCCATTACATAACGGCGATGTTTGCACAGATAGGTCTGTCCCCAAGGATCGAGATGAGCGATAGGTCCGCAATATTCACGTTGCCAAGTGGCAAGTTGTAACACACTGTGTTTCTCTGTGCACGGCCGACTTAAGTGCGAAACGAGGGCTAGCCTACCCAGTTAGAGTGAGGCCAGTCATTGTGAAAGATACGTCACAGAAGGGGAGGATGTCCGCCGAGGCAGTTTTCTCTCTATTCAATCTCGGCTGCTCGGGTTGCCCAGCGGTCATTGAACGCAGACTGAGGAAAGTAAATGGTGTCAAGAAGGTGGTCGTCAACTACGTCACTGATACTGTTCTAGTAAACTACGATCCATCTCAGGTTTCAACTGAAAACATTCGAACATTAATGAAGAAAGTAGGCTACGACGCTACGATGCGTCGATAGGAGTGTTCCGCATGGCTAAGGACATAATCTGTGGAATGTATGTTGACGAAACCAAAACGCCTTTCAAAGCTGAGCGAAGAGGAACAGCATACTACTTTTGCAGCAAAAACTGCCTAAACCAATTCCTGAAACCAGAAGTTGAATTCCGAAGTCTCAAGATAATGACGGCCTTCGCGTTGACACTTGGGGCAGTCACGGCTTTTCTTGAGTATGCCTACCCGCCGTTGGTTGGTTCAACCGATTGGAATCTGATCGTCTTAGGACTTCCGAACTATGTATGGCTTTTTCTGTTTGCGACTCCGGTTCAATTTATTCCTGGTTGGAGATTCTACAAGGGTACTCGAGATGCTATCAAGGCCAGGCAGGCGAACATGGATAGCTTGATTGCGATCGGAACTACCGCCGCGTGGACATACAGTGCACTAATCACATTCTTCAGGAGCTTCTTCCCAGAAGTACTTGTGGCAACGGGGCCTGAAGTCTACTTTACCGAAACCGGTTTGATCATCGGTTTCATTCTTTTGGGGAAGACGATGGAGCACATCGTCAAAGGTAAGGCCTCAGAAGCTGTTCGAAAGCTACTTGACCTTCAACCGAAAATGGCGAAGCGACTCGAGGGCGATATCGAAGAAGAGATACCTGTGGAGAAAGTTGAGATCGGCGATATCCTCGTCATTAGACCCGGAGAGCGAATCGCCGTTGATGGAACAGTTGTGGAGGGTTACTCTTCTGTTGATCAATCGGTCGTCACAGGAGAGAGCATACCAGTCGAGAAGAATGTTGGCGATGAGGTTATTGGTGCAAGCATCAACAGGACCGGGATGTTGCGGATTAGAGCAACGAAGGTGGGCGCCGACACGACTCTGTCGCAGATCGTTAAGATGGTTGAAGAGGCAATCGTTTCACGCGCTCCAATCCAGCGCCTCGCAGACTTAATCTCATCTTACTTCGTCCCAGTCGTTGTTGCGATTGCGGTCGGCGGATTCGCCTTCTGGTATTTCGTGGGCGGCCTTCCTTTTGCGATGGCTTTCATCATCCTCATCTCGGTTCTGATCGTGGCATGTCCATGCGCCTTGGGAATCGCAACTCCTGCAGCAATCATGATCGGTGCGGCAAAGGGAGCCCAGAATGGAATTCTCATCAAGAACGGGGAATACCTCGAGAAGGCTCACAAACTCAGAGCAATAGTCTTCGATAAGACTGGGACACTCACAGTGGGAGAGCCATCTCTGACTGACGTGGTCGCCCTTTCGGGATTCAAGGACGGAGAAGTTCTCAGGTTCGCCGCTGTTGCGGAAATCGGCTCAGAACACCCTCTCGGTGAAGCAATCGTGAGAGGCGCAAGGGACAGAGGCATCTTAGTAGACACTCCTGAAGAATTTCAGGCAATACCCGGACACGGCGTCAGGGTTGTCTTCAAAGAAAGAGAAATCCTTCTCGGAAATCGCAGACTCATGCGGGATCACGAACTACAAATAGGCGAAATAGAATCGAAGCTGCAAAGCTTGGAAGAAGAAGGCAAAACGGCCATGCTTGTCGCTGTAGACAAGCGATTGGCAGGCATCGTCGCTGTTGCTGACACGCTCAAGGAGACAACAGCTGAGACCATCAAGCGACTTCAAGATATGGGGATCGAGGTCCTCATGCTAACAGGCGACAATAGACGAACGGCCAATGCGATTGCCAAGAAGCTTGGAGTAGATGACGTGCTTGCTGAAGTCTTGCCAGGAGATAAGGCGAAGGTCATCAAGGAACTTCGCACCGAAGGAAAGCTTGTGGCGATGGTTGGCGATGGGGTCAACGATGCTCCCGCATTGGCAGCGTCTGATGTTGGCATCGCTATTGGAAGTGGCACCGATATCGCAAAGGAAACCGGCGGCATTGTCCTAATCAAAGACGATGTCCGCGATGTCCTGACGGCCATCCAACTCAGCAAGAAGACGGTTCGAAAGATAAAGGAGAACCTCTTCTGGGCATTCTTCTACAATGTCGGACTCATCCCGGTCGCGGCGGGCGCATTGATTCCAGCCTTTGGAGCCCAAGCAATCTTGAATCCTGTCTATGCGGCGGTTGCGATGGCAGCCTCTTCGATCACAGTGACGATGAATTCGATGCTACTGAACAGGTGGAAAGCGAAGAAGTAAGTGAACAGAATGAAGGCTCCACGTTTCTGTTTCATGGTGTTCGCGTTATCGTTGGTGGCGGTTGCACTGGCAATTGTCGTCCCTGGAGTTGCTGCGACAGACCAGTCCATGCTCTTGCGAAGCTGCAGTTCGTTTTAATGAACTTCGTAGTTGCATTGACCGTGGCGTTCTCAGGACTTGGACAAGGTTGCTAAAGTAGCCAAGAGACGTAAGGTGATCGAGTTTGTTAGAAAGCTGAAGCTACACGCCAAGACTGAGGAAGACCTCACGTATCCGGCAGTCTTGATGGCAGCAGAGCTACTGAAAGGGTAACTTGAAACTGATGAAGCCCGAATGGTGGAGGAAAAGACTGCGAAAGAACTCAAGGAACTTCTAGCCGAACTGGTCGATCATAGTCATGGCCACCATAAGGCCATCCATGGCCTGATTAAGCGCGTCTCAGAACTGGAGCGACGCACTAAAGCTCTCGAACGCAAGGCAGCCAAGTAGACTAGGCGTCTCAGTCTATGAAGCAAAGCTGTAGAGGCTACCATGCGTGAAATGATGTAGCCTTAAGGCTACAGATGCGATCGAATTGTTGGTTAGCTTTCGTTCTCGCGTTTCCTTGAGAACTGCTTATACAGTAAGGCCAGTATCGCGCCTGCCAGAAATCCTCCGATGTGAGCCCAGTAGGCGATTCCGCCAGTTTCCGCTGTCGGCACTCCTAGGGAAGCTACGCCAGCAAAGAATTGGGTAATGAACCAGAAACCGATGAATAGGAGGGCTGAGACTCTTGCGATGCGGATAAATGGCCCCCAGAAGAGGAGCGCTCGAACGTGGCCACCGGGGAAGAGTATGACATATCCGGCAAGGACGCCTGCGATTGCCCCGCTCGCTCCAACGCTTGGAATTTGCGAGGTCGGGTCGACAAACACCTGGGCGAATGTCGCAAGCAGGCCAGAAACCAGATAGAAGACAATGTAACCCCCGAGTCTCAGGCGGTCTTCTACATTGTCGCCGAACGCTGAGAGGTACACCATATTGAAACCGACATGACTCACGCTTCCATGCACAAACATCATGGTCAGCGGAGTCAGGTAGAAAGGAATCAGGATGCTCTGACCTTGAGTGAGGGCGGCGGGCACGACACCGAACGTTGTGACAAAATGGTTCAGCGCCTCTTCCCCTCCAGTGAATAGGAGGTAGAGCTCGTAGAGAAAGACGAGAATATTGAGCACGACGATGGAAAAGGTCACAACTGGGAAGCGCTGACGTCGTGGATATTCTTCCGTGCCTACCGGAATCAGTCTCGATCCGATCCTTTCTTCAACTTAATATAGACTGATCTTCAGCGGGATGGACATGAACCACACAATGCTGACATCTTGTCTTCCGACTGATCCTTTCTTCAACCTCATGAGCTATTCTGTCCGCCTCCTCTATCGGTGTTCGTCTTGCCACATCGATATGAAGGCCAGCGTGAACAAGATTCGGGCCAACATATTCGGCTCTCAAGTCATGGACGTCCAGAACGCCTTCCACAGATCTTGCTGTTGACTCCACTGCTTTCATGAACTCTATGTCCGGTGCTCTTCCGATTAGATAGTGAACATTATCCTTGAAGAGGTAAAGGCCACCCGAGAGGATGATTACGTCTATCACTACGGATGTTAGTGCGTCAGCCAAGAAGTAGCCTTGTGCTACCAGAACGATACCGATCACGCTCGGTATGTAGGATAACTCGTCTTTCACAAGCTGGATCAGCTGAGCCTTGACGGACGCGCCCCTTCCCTTTACTCTCGCAATATCTGCAATTGGAACCGCTAGGACGAGCATGGACGCCGCGATCACTATCAAAGCAATACTTGCGTTCTGAGCATGGCCAGTCTTTGGAGATTCGAAAAACTTTGGAATGGCTTCTCGAAAAACTTCTAGGCTCATGAAGGAAATGAAGATCGTAGCTGAAACTAAGCTCGCAACGTTCTGCGATCTGCGGTGACCAAACATGTGAAACTTGTCCGCTGGCTTCTGTGACCAGCGTAGTGAAACTAAAAGAAAAGTGGAAACTAGGACATCGCTCAGCATCTCTAGCGCTTGCGCATAAAGAACGAGGATATTCGTTGCTACGTACGCGGCAAGTTGCAAGCCTATCTTCTCCAAGGGACGGCAGCCAGTTGAAGGGTTCTGAGGCTGACTCCGGGGGGAATCTCAGTAAGGATAACGTCAGCTGCGGGACATCAGCAAATGAACCAAGCCCTTATGTCAGCCACAAACCAGTGCGCCAAAACGCGCATAGAGCCCCCCACCCCATCCTCACAATAAATAGCCAGTCTAAGCTTTGCTGTATATTGCTACGAGCTCTGCTTCTGCCAAGACGTGACCTTCCATAGCTTTCAGCAAGTCTTGTTTGGTGATGCCTGGCTGCAAGTCCAGCAGAATGTCCAAAGCGTAGAGATGGAACACGTAACGATGTGATCCGACAGGAGGGCATGGACCTCCATATCCCACATTGCCGAAACCATTTCTGCCTTGTATAGCGCCATTAGACAACGTCCCGAATGGGGGAACCTTTTCCGGAAGACTATTCTCTGTTGCGGGGATGTTGAAGATAACCCAGTGAGTGAACACGCCCAGTGGCGCATCCAAGTCATCGAGAATTAGCGCGTAGGTTCTAGTCTTCTCCAGCACGCTGACCCACATCAATGGAGGAGATACATCCTCTCCATCGCAGGTGTAGTTCGAGGGTATGCGCCCTTGATTCTCGAACGCAGGGCTCGTAAGTGTAATACCTGTTCGAAATTCAGTCATGGTAGGAGTTGAAGTTTGTTGAGGTCCTATGGGTCCGCCTATCATTCCAGAAGCGGCAAGTGCAATGATGAGCGCAAGGGCGACTACGAGAATAGCAACTGTCAAGCGTCTTGAGACCGTTCGCGTTCACCTTGCGGCGATGAGTTAGATCGTTATGCCAGTGAAATATCTTATGGCTGTGCCGAGCATGTAGAGTGCAGCTGTGGCGCCCATCATTATGGTGGTAATCTCCACGAAATCCTTTCTGAACCCAGCGCCAGAGATGACAGCACCATAGAAGCTGATGAAAGCAACGAGGAGCACCGCAAGCACGAGGGAGGCTAGCAGGGCGTCTAGCATTATCTCCGTCACGAAATAAGGTGTAGCGAGTACTATGGCTGTAGCGAAATATGATATTCCCGTATACACCGCCGACATACTAGCGGAACCTCTGAATCCGGTTTTTGCCTGAGCATATGCAGCTGACGCCATAGCTATTGATGCGGCTGCTCCGGCTACAACGCCTGCTAGCCCGGCAAGTTCTGTCGAATTATAGATTCCAAGGGAACCTGCATGTATGCCAGCAATTTCCACGAGCGCGTCCGCTAACCCAAGTACAATGAATGAGATGTGCTTGATATGGGGCTCTTCGAATTGTTCTGAGAACTCGCGTTCGTGTTCTTCTTCATCTGCAATTATTTTCCTGAGCTTTTCCTGATCTTCAACGGGGACCAGATGGAACAGTTCCCTATACTTCTTGATGACCTTCATCTCGTTTCGTTCTAGATACCTCACAGCAAAAGTGACGCCCAAGATCGCGCGCAAGAAAATGATGAGGTAGACCTTGAGGTTGCTGACCGTCACCTTTCTATCTGGGCAATATTTTCTCCAGAACTCATAGTGCCTGTACTCCATCTCGGCCAAGCGCGAAAGGGTCTTGCCGAATTTCCGATTCTTGTCTAGGCTCAGTTGCGAAAGGTTCCTGTAAACTACTGAATCGACAAGCTCATCCTGCGCGCTCTGAGATGCCACTTCGATGAGACCCTTTTCACTCACTTCCCACCCACTCTTTCTGTGTTCATAATTCGCCTTGAGACGAGGTAGTTATTGCTTCCTTGACCCTGTAAGACTGACGATAAGTTAGGCGATGGGAGGGGGTCCAGAATCTCTCGCGTTCAGGTAATTGAGTTTGACGCTCGTTGGCCTATCATGTACGAAGAAGAGAAAGTCAGGATCCTTGGTGTTATCGGCCGCTGGATAGTGGCTATCGAGCACGTGGGCAGTACAGCTGTGCCCGGTTTGGGCGCGAAACCTATCATCGACATCATAACGACTGTCCGGCAACTCACCGATGTGGATCACTGCATCCGGCCACTTGAGGAAATTGGCTACGAGTACTTGGGCGAGCGGGGGATCTCGGGTGGATGCTTCTTTAGGAAACCGCCGGGCAACAGAATGGTGAGGATATACCATTTGCATATTGTTGAGCAGACGAACGATGCTTGGGAGAGTCATATCTTGTTCAGAGACTATCTTAGAGCTCATCCAAGAGTTGCTCGCGAATACTACCGGTTCAAGAGAAATTTGGCTATCAAGTATGGTTCGGACAGAGAGGCGTATACGGAAGCCAAGACATCCTTCATCGAATCTGTGCTTAGTAAGGCCCGCGCATGGAAGAGGATATGAAGTAACAGTCTGAGGTTTCTGTTCAGTGGTCTATCCTGTTTTTGCCAGCGAGGAAATGAAGAGCCCCATGAGGGTTCTGACGCCGTACGTCTTGATGAGGTTCACTAGAAAGACCAGATATCCCAGAGCCAATAGTGCGCCGAAGAATGTTGCTCCGTTCATGTACGGGAGGTAAATCTCGACGCCTGGGTAGAGTGTTCTTCTGAGCATTCCCTCTCTCCACGCGAAGCCCATGGAGAAGGCCATGCCAACTCCCCCAATCATCCAGAGCCAGAAGTGTAGGTTGCTGAGTCTTTCACTCTTCAAGCCTGTGCCTGTGAGCATTGGTAAGATTGCGTAGACGACTGCGAAGAGTATGCTGCTAAGTCCCGTTAGTAGCATTTCGTGTATGTGGAAGCCAGGCACCCACTGCGTGTTATGCATAATGAGATTCATCGCGAAGTTGGCCTGAAGAAGGCCTGATGCTCCGCCAAGTGCGAACCCCATGATGCCACCGAGCATGAACTTCACTGGCATGCCAAGCTTGATCGGTCGTGCGAGCCAGAGAGTCATTAGTGCTGAGAAGAAGGATAGGCCCATAGTGAAGAATTCACCCCAAGTAACGAACTGGCCAGAGAGCAGACGCATTATTTCCGGTTGTGGTCTATCAGAGAGCAGGTGGTGGCTCCAAACACCCATCGAAACGATCAAGTCTGCGAGTATGACGTATCGAACCAGCTTCTCGCCGTAGAGGGCCCTGTTTGCCAAGACAGGTGCGAGTAGGTAGAGCGTCCCGGCGACCCAGATGAGTACGTCTCCGTCGGCGATCATGTCCAGTCCCCACCAGTAAACGTTCTTGTAGACGAGAGGATCGACTATCAACGGATTCATCATTACGCCTGTGACCAGAGCTGGAAGCGCGAATGCAAGCATCAGAACTCCTGCGCCGGCTAGGACAATTGCATTCAACACTGCATCGATCGATCCGCGCATGACGGAGACGACGAAGACCGGCAGTGGTTCAGCTTGTGCGCCTCCATCGAGCGCAGTCTTTCTTCCGAGGAAGCTCCTCACTGAGTGTGCTATGCCATCGATGCCAAACGAGGTCATCAGCAAACTCAGTGTTGTTACTCCTTTGGGCAAGGAATCGGATCCACTTCTCCTGAGGATTGTGGTGAATATGTTGAAGACGAACAGCAGTACGGACAACTCAACAAGAGCAAGGCCTACCGCGAATACGACGACGCTGGTTGGGGCGAAACGGGCGACTGGAAGCGGCCAGTATACTGTGTAGAGGGATCCAAACTTCAGGAAGAAGCCTGAACACCAGACCGTTACGAGGCCAAAGACATGCATCCACATGTGACAGTTCGCAAGTCTGATGCTGTAGAGTTGTTTTTTCAGCAGCGTTGGCACGAGGTAGTAGAATGCGGCAATCACGGCCAAATATGCCCAACCATACGCACCGATAATTGGATGAGCCGTCAACATCGCGTAATAATGGTCCGTGGTCATCGGGATTGAAAGCAGAAGCGGGATGTTCAGCGAGATGTTGGAAAGCTGAACGCGCATCAACATTCCTTCAATCCCAGCAAGGCCTAGGAAGACAACGGCGACAACCGCGTAACGGAGGCTCAACACTTGAAGAGTCATAGGTGTCTTAGACATATCTAGGGGACCACCATTATCGCGTCGGGAAGAACCATACTCGGATGCTCAGGTCCAGAATACTCTGTGGATCTGATCGTGTAGGTGCCGGCCTCGTCGAATATCCAGATAATCTCGTTACTATAGCCCGGCAGAACCTGTATTTGGAAAAGCATTCTGCCGCTCTTGTAGAAGACGCCGAAACCGTACGTAACGTCCGAGGATGTGACCACAAACTTGACCGGTTCCCCGACTTTGATAGTGATCCCATCAGATGGAAGAGTGAACTTGTACTCGCTTATGCTGATGTGGAATTCCTTCGTTGGCGTTGGTGTCGACCAGTAGAGCCAGTTTTGCCATGGGATCAGCGGGGAGAGAGTCACAGCGTTGACGAGAAGAGTGATGACGACTAGAAGATAGAAATAGTGTTTCTCGGTTCTTTCAATCTCGACCAGAGGTCTTCACCTTGCTTTGGCGAGCTTGTAAGCGAAGAAAGCCATGAAGACGATAACGCCAATCGCATAGACCGTGTATAGTATGTCCACTAAGTCCACAATTGGCATATTTTCCACGTAGCTCGCCCGTAGACGTTTCATCGTAAAGAGGACTTTGTGATTACTTTCTGTAGCTACTTATACTATCAATATTCGAAGGAACTTTCCGTGTCTTACCCGTGGCCGCCTCTTGCGGTATTTGTTGAGGGTCCGTTCGCAACGTCAACTGAATCTGGCCGTTTGCAAGCGCCCTACTCCCGCCACTTTCCGGCTGGCTATTTATTGTGAGGAGTGGGTGGAGGGCTCTATGCGCGTTTTGGCGCACTAGGAAGCAGGGCCGCTCTTGACCAGTCGCCCTATTCTGACAAGTTCTCTTGGCGACCTTGTCGGGGACGCAGGGACGCACGTGTTCGAAGATCCCGCAAGAACGAAATCAGAAGAAGCGTCGCGATACTTCTCGGTGTGTCCAAGAGATGAAGGCCGACTAGGCGGCGTCTCGCTTTTTTAGGGAATCACCGTACCCAGTTGGTCTGCATCGTGATCTAAGATGCGCACAACATCAACCACCAACGGGACATTGGTGCAAGAGCTTGCGCAATTCGTAGTCGGGACGTCTTTCAATGTTCTCTCAGATTCCACTGTCAGGGAACTGAAGGTTCGTGTTCTGGATTCTCTCGGTTGCGCGATCGGAGCTCTCGAAGCTGAACCAGTCCGAATGGTGCGTGCTCAACTTGATGATTTCGGGGGAAATGACCGTTGTACGCTAGTTGGGGGCGGAAAGACAGCACCTGATCGAGCTGCGTTTTTCAATAGCGCTCTTGTCCGCTATCTGGACTTTAACGATAGTTACTTAGCTAAAGGGGAAACCTGCCATCCAAGTGACAACTTAGGAGCTGTTCTTGCAGGTGCGGAGTACGCGAATGCAAGTGGAAAAGATCTGTTGGTTGCCTTGGCTGTTGCGTACCAAGTGCAGTGCCGCTTGAGTGATCTAGCCCCCGTTCGAAACAAGGGCTTCGATCATACCACTCAAGGATCTTACGCCGCCGCGGCAGGTGTATCGAGGGCGTTGGAATTGGACGAGGAGAGGACAGCTAACGCCATCGCCATTAGCGGTACGGCCCTGAACGCGCTGCGAGTGACGCGAACTGGGAGGCTTTCTCATTGGAAGAGCCTGGCATATCCTCACACTGCCTTTGGTGCTACGCACAACACCTTCTTGGCGATGCGGGGAATCAGTGGGCCTTCAGAGGTCTTTGAAGGAAGCAAGGGGTTCATGGACGCTATCGCCGGCAGATTCCAGATTGACTGGTCGAAAGAGGGTCTTGAAAGGGTAACCCGAACTATCCTGAAGAAGTACAACGCAGAGATTCACTCACAATCAACAATTGAAGGTGCCTTGGAACTGAAGGAAGAGCATCGCTTCAGAGTAGAAGACATTGAGAAAATAGAGATCGAGACCTTCGATGTTGCATTCAACATAATTGGTGGAGGCGAGGAAGGACCCAAGACGGAGGTCAGAACCAAAGAAGAGGCTGATCATAGTTTACCGTACGTCATCGCAGTAGCTCTGCTCGATGGAACTGTAATGCCTGAGCAATACAGACCTGAACGAATCGTGAGAGAAGATGTCCAGCAGTTTCTCCGACGTATTGTCGTACGACCCAAGGAGGACTACAGTCAGCGATTTCCCGTTGAGATGCCCTGTCGGATAATAGTTCAATCGAAGGATGGTCATATGTTTGCGAAAGAGAAGCGGGACTACGAAGGCTTCTTCACCCATCCTATGAGATGGGAAAAGGCATTGGAGAAGTTTGACCGATTGAGCGCGCCCTATGTTAGTGAGAGTCTGCGAAGGGAAATCGCAAAGGTCATAGGCCGCTTGGAAAGCCACAGGGTAGTCGATCTCGTTAGATTACTAGGGCGAATTCATGTTCCAGCAAAGAAGAAGAGGAGGGTGAAGAGATGAGTCAGAAGGGCTCCGAGCGAGCGTTCTCCTTCATTCGAATGAATGAACGTCAATCCAAACCGAGAACGAGAGGCGTCACTGAAATCCGCGGCCCATACTATACAGTGATGGGGAAGCGGTATCTGGAAGACGTTCTCGAGACAATGGGAGATTATGTTGATATCCTAAAATTTGCTGCCGGATCATTCTCTTTGATGAATCGGGATGTTCTCAAGGAGATCCTTGACCTAGCTCATCGCTACGATGTAATGATCTCCACGGGCGGATTCATTGAATACGTCTTAACTCAAGGACCCGAGGCCGTGGAAAAGTACATCAAAGAGTGCAAGAACCTAGGCTTTGACGTTATCGAAGTCTCCAGCGGATTCATTACCTTCCCAACCGACGACTGGATTCGACTGGTGGAGCAGATCCAGAAAGCCGGTTTGAAGGCCAAACCAGAGGTTGGAATCCAATTTGGCGCGGGAGGAGCGACAACCGCAGAGGAGCTAGCCGCCGAGGGAACACGCGATCCCAGGAGGGCAATACAGCAGGCGAAACGCTTCCTAGAAGCCGGCGCGTACATGATAATGATCGAATCTGAAGGAATCACAGAGAACGTGAAGACTTGGAGAACGGACGTGGTGAACAAGATCGTGAGCGCCCTGCCATTAGACAAAGTCATGTTTGAAGCGGCAGACCCCGAAGTCTTCGCTTGGTATATCAAGAATTATGGCCCCGAGGTCAATCTATTCGTCGACCACAGCCAAATCGTACACCTAGAAACGCTGCGACGAGGTATCTGGGGAACCAAGAGCCTCTGGGGACGTGTCCTGACATACAAAGGACTGAAGAAGTAATCGACAAACTGACGATGCGGACCGGAGGAAGTTGTGGCCGCACTCAACGTTGATCAAGCACTAATGATTAGTACTTGGTGCCATTGTTAACTCAGAGCAGAAGGTAGGCAAGGATGCACTGTGATAAGTGCGGAACTGAACTTCCCGCGGACGCCAGTTATTGCCTTAAATGCGGAAACAGACTGGGTAGAACTTTCACTGAAGATATTTCCGTTAGTTCTGATGAACTTGTCAAGAAGGTTAAGGATCTGCTGCATGAAGGAAACGTTACGAAAATCATTGTGAAGGATGAGCAGAGGAAGGTTCTACTTGAGGTGCCTGTCACCGCAGGATTGATAGGTATTGTACTAGCGCCTTGGCTGGCGGCGCTCGGTGCCATAGCAGCCTTAGTTTCTCGATGCACCATATCTGTTGAAAGGAGAGAATAATCGAAAGCTGGCTCTTTCGCGGTGGTGACTGCAGGAAGCTGCGGACTTCTCATCAGTCAGAACGTTATGATCATAAGACGATTCGATTGGCAAGTGTGCTGATGTAAAGCGCAAGCTAGACCAATACGCCGCTGACACTTCGCAAGATTTCGAGTCGGCTCACTTCACTCCTTTCTAAGTGAGACAATTGGGTCTAAGCGAGCTGCTCTCCACGCCGGGTATAGTCCGGCAACGACGCTTAGAAGAAGTGAGAGCCCAAAGACCGTTCCTAGGTCGGAGGGAACGATGATGGGCTTGATCGACGATCCCGGGCCGAAGGCGAAGAGTTGAGCGAGAAGCTCAGCGCCAGCTATTCCGGTCAGAATCCCGAGACATCCTCCAAGAATTCCGATCAAAGCGGACTCTGCCAAGAAGATGAACATAACGACTTCGTTTCTAAAACCTAGGGCCTTGAGCAGACCAATCTCGCGCGTACGCTCCATGACTGAGGTGTAAAGCGTTGTCACTATGCCCACACCGCCGACGAGGAGAGATATGGCGGCG